>ERZ795047.2718-NODE-2718-length-16496-cov-16.627273_pt1 | contig 16496 bp, 19 predicted proteins | sample MGYA00375131_ERZ795047 | MGnify/ENA primary metagenome ERZ795047 (study PRJEB30176, sample SAMN05720228) | activated sludge metagenome | isolation source: Anaerobic digester | place: Japan | collected 2015-05-20 ...
AATCAACCAGTCCAATTGTGTGCATTTGCGTTCCTGGTTTGCTCATAAACGGGCATATCTTCTCATCAATCATTCCGTTTCCTCCGGCTTGCGCAGGGCGAGAACCCTTTTCAACACCATTCCTTTTGCTCAATTCCTTCACCAATGATTCGGTTGTCATAACAAACAGACAAACCGGTTCGCGTGTCATCTCATCCACAACCGGGCACAATTCATGCCGGGTCTTGAGTTCAGCAACGAGTTCATCGGTTGAAAACCCTTCCAAAGACACTCTGCCAATTTTAACCCCAAATTCTTCGGTCATTTTTCACCCTGGTCGATGAGATGTTGTTTTATGAGGTCGTAGCGTGGGTCACCTTCCTGGATATCCACTGATATTGTGGTATTCTGGAATTGTAATGATACGGTGTATGAATGATTGGTCCATGGTTCATTGTACCGGGAATTGATAGAATCGATGTGGACAGGAAATGGAAGCATCATGTTTAATTCTGTCATTATATCCCCCATTCGTTTAGTTTGAAGTAGATGTAGAAGAGTATGGCGAAAGTAGTTAGAATGAGAACTGATTCAAGTGGATGGTCAAGTATCATCATTCTCATCACTTCGGAAGGCTTTGTTTTGGCATCTTTGGCACATTCCACTGATAGAATATTCCTTTTTACTTAATTCGTCAGCGAAATCTGTCTCAAATATGGGGGCACCACAGATGGTACAGCGGTTTGCCCTGACTCTGTCGGCTGCTGTCTTGTCAAATTGGAAGCCTGGTTTACTGGTATCTGGTTTAATGAGCATGTGAATCACCTGGGGTCATTGGTATCCTGTTGGAACACACAGGGTGGACACTACAATGTCTACATTTGAGAATATAAATGTAGTGGAGAAAATAGATGAAATTGATATGATGTCGCCATTATAGGTTGAATTCTCACTGTGAATTGACAGTATTAGTGAACTGCGCATTCTTGTTTGGGTGACCGGATGCTATTGAGGTACTCGGACCATCCCATGCCGTTGGTCGGACTATTTTTTCTTTCATGTTCTGCTTTTTCTTCGGTTGTCATGGGATGATACCCGGCAGTGAACACGGGAATTTCGTTTATGGTTTCCTGGACTATGAAGTATTTCGCGATGCCCAGGATCTTATTCATGTTATCCACTGCTTTCTTCGCATCTTTCATAGTGGGAAACGTCTTGCTCTTGAGTTCTCGCTCCAGGCTGTTAGTATCCATGGGCACTGGTGCCGGTTTAGGTCCAGGTGCATTATTACTAGTGTAGTTTGTTCCAGTTGAATTTGCTCCAGGTGTTCCTTGATCTTGGTGACACCATAACAGGTAGGACTGCTGCCAATGTCTTCCATTTCATCCGCAGATGAGAAATGCAAAGTTACCTTCCAATGGCCTAACGGCAGGCACTTCTTGAGTATTTCAAATACAGTAGTAAGTTCCTTGATATGTGAATTGTCCATCGTCATTATATATTAGTTGGTGCGGTTGTATATAAGTTTTTGTTTGGCTTCACGCACACGTTTCCATGTTGCATACTCATCATGCACACCGATTGCATTGAAGATGAAGTAACCACCGAACAATAACAAGTATGGCGTGTGGCATGTTAGGATTCCAAGAGTGAGCCATAGGATGTTTCCAATGAGGCAGATAAGGAATCCATAGAACCGGACTTCATGACGAGACACACATGCCATTCCAATTAATGAAACGACTGAAAATATGCCTTCAATAATGAACTGATCAAGCATTTAACACCAACGGGCATATCTATGCAACACATAGGCATTACGTAAGGTGATGTATACAAGGAGTGCTGACCAGAAACATGGTGTTATGATGGTGCTGCACATTACGGCAATGAAGATAAACAGGGCCACTTCCAAGCACCCCAGACTAAAAGAAATAATGAGAGTGAAAATATCATCAAGCATGATTAGTAAGATCCTTTACATTTTATATAATCGATCTTTCAAGATAGTTTTAATAAATTCCTTGTCATGAACCCGATCACAAAATGAACAATCTTTTATGCCATTATCTAAATATACGGGATTCCCACCACAATTTTCATCATTGTATAATGGGCAGTAACACAGTATACAGTAGATGTCTTTATGGGTTCTATGACACCTTTTACAAATTGATTCATCTTGTAAATAGAGGTTTTTAGTAGTCTCGATGATCCGATCAAGGTGGGCATCAAGACATTCTTCAAATGTTGGCATATTAAATAAAAATGATTAATAAAATATTAACCACAACGTGAGTATCCACATGCGCTACACGACACACATCCACTTTCGAAGATTAAAGATTCTCCACATTCAGGGCACGAAATTTTGAACTGTTTCGTATGTTTTGGTTTCACTTCTATTACTTTATCCTTTTTGTCTGGCATGTCATCAAATTCATACAGTTCATCAATAACTTTACCTAGGATATCAGGACATGATTTACCATCTGAATTTGGATTCTTGAGTGCTGCTGAACATTTTATACCTTTGAGAGTTTTTACGATGTCAGTTCCTGGGATGCCCCATCGAAGTGCCAGCGCTGTAAGTTCTGCAAGAGCCTGTGTCATTGCATCGCACCCACCCTTATTCACAATTGTTACCGAATGTGGACCACCGAATGCTTCCCCTATAGCAATCATCATCTTACCACATCCACTATTTTTCTTAACCAAGGTTGCAGGCATCTCACGTGGCGTCTTTGGTAATACACGACCATTTGCAGTAACAAGTTTATATTTTACTGGATTGGTAATTTCTATTAATTTTATTTTATCATCGGATTTCTTATTGATGTCATATACTACAATGTCACGAGAGTTCTGTCTATAGATGGTAAGACCTTTCAGTTTTTGTTCCCATGCATACCGAATGATATCTACTATCTGTTCTACAGTAGTTGATTCCGGAAGATTCAATGTCTTGCTGATACTTGCATCAGTATATTTTTGAAATGTAGCCTGTACATTGATATGTTCTACTGGTGATATATCCAAAGCAGTAACAAATATGTGTTTAGTCTCATCATCAACATATGGACAGTTTTGAATGGTTCCATTGTCCTTTACCCATTGAATAATATACTCTACAGATTTCGCATCATACTTACGTTTAATGTAATCCATGAAATCCTGATGTATAATGGTACCGGTTCCGCATGAATTTTTACGTTCCACAATATATGAAAATACAGGTTCAATACCAGATGATACACCAGCGAAAAGACTTAAACTTCCCGTTGGAGCTTCTGTACTGATTGCAGCATTTCTTCGCGGAGTATTAAATTTAGATACATTATGCTTTGGGAATGAACCCTTCTTTCGTGCTATGTATTCAGATTCATCTTCGGCAATTCGTTTAATAAATGATTTAACCTTATCAATTAGATCAAGTGATTCCTGACTTCCATATCGAATACCAAGTTTGATAAATAGATCAGCCCACCCCATTTCACCAAGACCGATACGTCTGGTTGCTTTCGCCATGTCTTCAATTTCAGGAGTTGGGTATATGCTCTTATCAATTGAGTTATCAAGATATCGAACAGCAATGCGAGTTACACGTTCCAATTCCTTGTAATTGATGCTATTTAATTGATCATAAAATGCAACCATGTTCATTGAACCAAGATTGCAACATTCTCCTGCCACCTTTTTGCGATTGTAGACCAGAGTTTGCTCCCCACAAGGGTTCACGCCTAAATCTTCGTCCGATTCTAATGGAACAGTTAATGCATTCTTTGCTGTATCAATGAATAATATGCCTGGTTCTGAACGAGTCCACATTGCAGTTGCTATATTATGTAATCGGTTTTTATACACCGGGTCATCTAAATTTTGCATGAAGTGATCGGTGATTTTTACACTGATGTTAAAATTAGCAAATGTACCTTCGATATTTTTACATGTAATGAATTTATCAACATCACCATGTTCAACATCCAAAATGGAAATACCTGCTCCACGACGACGTCCACCGGATTTAACGGTTTCTATGACTTCATTGAAATTTCGCATAAATGCGATAACGCCACTCGATGTCCCGTGAGTAGAATGGACTAATGCACCTTCTGGACGGAGATGTGACCAATCAATACCAATACCGCCACCAAGTTTCATAATTTTAGCGGAGACTTTCATGGTCTCGAAAATCGATTCTATAGAATCATCGGCACCGAGACAATAGCAGGCGAATAACATGGGATTTTCTGTTCCTGCGTTCATCAGAGCGGGAGTATTTGGAATAAATTTCTTCTCGTTAATTACTTCATAAAAATCATTAAATTCACCTATATCATCGCTTACGTATTTGGCAACTCGCTTGGCAATATCTTCCCATGATGATTCACCGGGTTGGTAATATCGCTCCTTTAAAATCGACTCTACTATGGGATCATCCATGTATACAAGTGCAATTTAATTATATATAAGTGTAACGAGACGCGAGACAAAATAGTGGACAACACCTTACATGCTTGATAAAAACACAGGGAGAAAGAAGATCCTCCCGTATGCTTCTATCCTTGGGGTACAGTTGTATATGTGTTACTTATATATAAAAGTAGTGGACAGTATGAAAGCCTTACGCATTAATCCTGCTCGATCATTGGTGCGACAAAATAATCAAGAGTCAACCACTCACACGCATACGACACTTTAAAGGGTGTATTATTACCAAGGGTGATCACGCATCCTGTAAAGTATTTAGGTGCCATGAAAACGTCTACTAGATACATACCATGGACCTGCGTGTGGAAAGTGCCAGAGCCTTCAACTTCGATTATATACTCCATGGCATTATCAGTTGCATCATTGATAGTTAGGACATTATCGCTGAAGTCAAAATTGTATTTGTTCTTCGCATTGATCATCGTGAGCACCTTCTTCACATGAGCATTGGTAAGCGCAAGGTTTACATGATCCCATTTAACGGCTGGACCTTCTCTATCGCGCTTATCAACATTGGGGTCAGAGAGCGCAGCACATTTGTACATTAATCCATCATCATTGAAGATTAACTGATTATTTGATGTATATATTTGGATCTCATCGGCTTTGATACCTTTAATATTGTTCAGATCGATTGCTATGCTAATTGGAGTTTCAATAGGGGTTCTATAGTGCATTATGACGAAAGCACAGTTACTAGCCTCTGTAGAATGGATCAATAGTTCGTTATTACCAAAGTGCAACTTAGCAGATGATAGTAAGCCCAGACTACTAATGAATGATTGAAATTGAGATAGTGTACAAATAGGTGTGCCGAGGGACTTCTTGCTAGTCATACAGTATTATACGTTAGGTAAGTATATTTACTTATTGGACAATTCCAACCATACAATGTCATCCTTGGTAGGTTTACCATACCCGCAGTGCAAGCAATAGGATATACCTAACTTATAATCTGGGAACATATACTGATGACAGCGAGGACATTTACGTTTCACCATAGAGTTATATACTTTATGGCTCTTGTATAAAAATGTAGTGGTTAAGTATATTAAGATGTAATCAAACTTGCTAATTGTTCATCAGTGAAGATAACAGTGGATTCAACTGTGATAGCAAGATCATACTTATTGCTAGTACAACTAATACAGCCATCACCGAGGTATGTATCCACTACATTGTAGTCCTTGCATAAGGCTTGGATTGACTCTTTGATCTCATCTTTATCCTTGCAAAAAAAGTAATCAGAAAATGTATGATCATCAGCAATCACAGTGTAGTTAACACGATAGACACCGAGCATTTAATCCACCACAACTAATATCCTTGATGGACCTTCTACATATATTTCCTTGAAATTCTCTACATCGACCCAGTGGTGCTCAACACCTTCACGAGTTGCTAATGCTTCAACTAGATCGCATGTCAAAACTGTTGTTAAGTCCATTATTGTAACCACCGTTTCAAGTAATTCCCATCACGCTTGTAGTATATATGAGCATCAACATTGATGTCTTCATAGAATCCTACAGCACACTGACAACGGGCTGCTATCGCAGTGTGTAAGAAGTGTATAGCATAAATATTTGCACCCATACCAAGTAATACATCACGACTACGCCATAAGGTGAACATGTTTAATTTATCATCTACTATCTCACATTTGAGCCATTGGAGGCATGGTGGCGATCTCAAATTTGTATAGTTCTCATCATATGGTTTCCACGTTATAGCACAGGCACGACGAGTAGATCTTGAAGCATTAAGCCTCTTTACTATCTCATTGATTTGATCTATCTCATAGTATCTAGTGAGATGACGTTCAACACCATCAGTTGCTACAACTTTTTCATTACGAAGCACTTCATACTTACATAACCGATCAAAGTACGTATATACGAAATCATCTGCCGTATTTTTAACTTCCCGGTCATCACGTCCTAGGATTTCATCAACATAGGTATCCAATGCACCAAGACCCATGGGGTAGTAATCAGCCAACTTACCAATATTCCTTGATGGATCGATGACATGTAAAACAAGGGTGTCTTTTGAACGCCAAACTAATTCTTCATCTTCAGTTTCAAACTCTCGATGATTCCACACAATATATTGGATGGCTTGCTTATAGGCTTCAGCAAGTGTGGTAACTTCAATTCCTTTAACCATATGGATTAACACGTCCCACCATTGATGATGTCATCCAAGTTTTCCTGCAGGTCAATTAGATGCATCTTAAATAGTTCCATGTCAATCTCATTCACCTCAATATCGGCCGATGCCTTGTAGATAATGTCGTGAAGGGTTTCTCTAAATGCAAGATATGCTTTATCAGCCATATATCTGTATTGCTCAATTATCATGGATAGTAATTGTGCTTGCACTTATATAAAAGTAATGATGAGTTTAAATGCTATAATCGGCCTTGATTTTGTCCACTCGATCATACATATAATCAAGCATCTCACTATATGATTCACATATTATATACAAAGTTTCAATCTTTTCACGAGGGCTGATATCTGAGCGCATTAAAAATTGTTCTGCATCAGCAAGTTGCTTGATTTTATAAATTGCCATTGCCTCCCGGTAGGTTTCTAATCGTGCAATGTTTATATCGTCCAATTAAGATACCCCGTCAGATTTCTAGGCATACAAAATAATTACAGGTAAATTCATCACTCACGATCACATTATGGATCTCGCACCATCCATCTGCATTGAACGGTGCACAGTATAGACAATTTCCACAAATTGGATCAACATTAGTATCTAAACACATTGTGTAAAAAGTTGTCCACCCATTATATATAAGTTATGTTACTAATTTATATCTGTCCATTGCCTTTCTCCATGTTTCAGACATATATGTATCAGGATATTCCATTAAATGACCAGATTCAAAGTCATCCATCATATACCAACCACAATGCTTGCAGTAAATCTCACATAATCGCATCATAGACTCTATATTAACATTTTTTAATGATTGAATACCATCAATTAAATTGAATGCTCTAATATGCACATTACTATTACAACAAGGTAAATATCCATGATGACTATACATCAATCCACAATCATAAAGAACGTGGCATGTTCGTTTATCCATAGGATAGTTTACATCTTGGGGACTTACATAAAATGCATGATGGTAAGAATGATCAATGTTTTTTTGATATTCTATCCACGATGGAAAATCAAAAGGAATAATACAGTTACTTCTTGTCCAGAAATGGCAGGATGGATTAAATTGATGATAATCATAAAGAATGTTAATAATTTCAGATAATTGTGGATGAAGAGTGGGTTCTCCACCCATTATACCAATACGTTCCCATTGATAATTTAATTCAATTGATTCATCTACAAATCTTTGAATTTTGTCAAGACTAATCATTACATCGCTTTTAAAATTATCACACCCACGAACACATGACTTACATGATAAATTACACTTTTCCGTAATATCTATTTCAATCTTATGAAGGTATGTAAATTGTTCATTAGATGATAATTCAAATGGTCTCATTGTAATACCTTATATCTTATATCAAACCAATTTCTTCCACATTTCACTTCACCATTTGACCAATTTATAACATAAGTCCTTTATTTAAATCTTGGATAAAATTTTGTGGTTCTTCATTATCTTTATATGAATAATATAATATCCCATCAACAACATCAAAATTATGTTTATGCAATCCATCATATTTCTGCATTAATCCTTCATTTGTAAATCCCGAAATAGATAATATTCCACCCTGTCGCAACACACTTAAACACCCGTTTACAACTTTATATGGATCTACTGTTTGATCAAGTGAATTTTGCATAAAACATTTCTGCAATATCTTCACCATAGCCATTAATAATAGGATGGTATAATTTATTATTAAGGATTTCTTGATATTGATTAGCACATGCATCATGCCATAGTATAGCGAAGAACATGACCCACAACCAATTTCAAGAACTCTGGATCCAGTATGATTTAACAGCCATTTTGGATAGTCACTATATCCATCATTCTCAATTCTTGATTTCAACCATTCACTATTACAAACTTCACTTTTGTAAAAATTAATTTCAGAATCGTAGTCACTCATAATATCCTCTTTATAATACGATACCCTACAAACGTTGCCAATTTAAAAAGAATTGGATGGCTTTTTACAAAGTCGATAAAGTCTTTCGCACTATTATCGCCGGTAGTATTAACAATCATACCATACATCTTTATAAAATTTACATCTTTGACATACTGTATATTATGCGTATACATAGCAGTGTGTTGGATCTGGGATGAATGTCCCGCGTTTCTTGCTCTATAATCAACTAATACTAATGGTACAATATCCATAAAGCATTCAGCATTTATCATCTTGTTCCACATTGCCCAATCCACTATAACGTCGCGAACACTCGGAAATCCTATTTGTTTAATAGTAGATGTTTTATAAATCGCACAAGCATCACCATATTCATTTTTAATAGGTAAAACTTCCTTAATTGGACCAATTGGATAATATATTTGATCCCAATCACCAAATGCATCATTATATGATGTTAATACGTCTACATGTGGATTATTGTATACTGCATTAATATATACTTGGATTAAATTAGGTCTAATTATGTTATCTGCATCAACTTGTATAAAATAATCGGTTGATATTAAATTTACACCTTGGTTCAAAGCATCCCCAACACTAATGTGATTCCCCTTTACAATTTCAACCTCAAATGAATACTGCGATATTAACTCCATCAAATAATTACTTTCTTCTTGATTACTATCATCAACAATAAGTAACTTAAACTTATCATATGTTTGTAATGCTATACTATCAAGGGTTTCCTTTATAAATTCAGATCCATCCTTATATGGCATTAGCAGAGTAATCCATTCATTGTATTGAGTAAAGTTGGATATCGTATGTTGTAAAAACATGTAATATTTAGTTATATCAGAATGATTGGCGATTACTCCAAGATTATCCTTAAGATATTGTGTATAATCTAACCATTCATCAGATTGCATATTACATGCCTTATCTAATAGTTTCGGCAAATCACATAAATTACAAGATATAACATCCTTAAGTTCACCCAACATTTCTGGAATCCCACCTGTGTTAACTGTTATAAACGGAATCCCTGAATTAATACACTCAATTACTGTAGTTGGATAATTATCAAGTCTTGATGGTATTACTACAAATTTAGCATGATCTGCCACATATTTAAGGGTTGCATCCCGTGTTGGTCCCGTATAAAATGATACATTAAATCCTTGAAGTAAATGTTTTATCTTTCTCCTTGAAATGGATGCCGACATACCTACAAATATAATAGGTAACTGTATATTACATACTTTGACAGCATTTATAAATTCAAGGACACCCTTACGCTCTTCTAACCTCCCAAAAAATACTATCGATGATTGATTTGAGAATTCATAATTAATAAAATTATCATTAATAGGATTCCTAACAAGAGTAATATCACGAGTAATACCATACAATTCTGATGTATAATCAATAAGATGTTGTGATGGTGAAATTACTTCATCTGCTTGTTCTATGCAATATCTATCTATGTAATCCCGTAATACTGCATCTTTATTTGGCATGTCCCCCATACCATCACAATGCCATAAAAGATATCCATGCATCTTAACTAACAATGTAGTGGTTTTAAAAGATCCACAATACTTTTTCATTCGAATTGGTATAAATGCACTACCAGTAAAATCCGGAAATTCGATAATATCAAAGTGTTTACCAATGTTTACAATTGCATTGTACACTAAATGAGAGCGGCGCAATATCCAATGTGCAGAATCAAATTCTTTTTTAGAATCAATATAAAGATCACCAACAAAATATACCTTTATTCCACGTCTTGTATAGTATTCATCTATATACTTGCGAGTAATATCCCGCTCAACCAATATTGAAACATCAAATCCTTCATCATTTAATAAATATGCTATCTCACGAACATATGTCCCAACACCACTATTTATAGTATTTCCATCGATATCTTCAGTAACTAATAAAATTGACTTCATCTTAATCCTACCATATGTAAAAGTCGTTCATAATAATAATCTTGAATCCATTGAGGTGCCTGCACATTATTTATACAAATCATTTGAAATAATGACTTTATATACCATAATATCCACCACCTGAATAACTTTAATTTACAATCAGTATGTAAAATATAATATACATGACCAACGCCATATATAAATGTCATTTTAATACGATTCTTCCATCCAAAATACTTTATTACCGCATTTAATGAATTTTTCAAAGTATATTTATGTCTAATATAATTAGAGCGAGAATTCATAGATTTAACATGACTTGCAATACAGTCATGCAAATACACAGTTGTATATCCACGTATATACGCCCTTATACATAAATCTAACTCATTACCATAAATATACAAAGTTTCATCATACCAATTAAGCATCTCACCAATGGATCGTCTCATTAATGCTACAGCACCACAAAATTCAGGGACACAGTTTCTATCATTTAATTGCCCATATTCAGTATTCCCTGGAATATTATATGCTATGGAGAAAGTTTGAGGATTATCCTCCATATAGTTTACAGCAAGCATTAGTGAATTATTATTTACTAACTTTGCATCATCATCTAATACCAATATATACTCACCACTGGCCATGCTAAATGCCAAGTTAAGAGTCTCCATAGCAGTAGATTTACTATCTTTCATTCGATGATATGTGCACCCCAACCCCATACAATACTCAAAAGTGCCGTCAGTTGAACAATTATCTACAATCACAATCTCTATATTTGGATATGATTGAGATTGTATACTCTCAACACATTTACGTAGATCATCCACCCTATTCCACGTAGATATACAACATGAAACGAGTGGGGTTGACAAAAGCATACATAGATTGTGAAGTTGTTCTATATAAATGTTATCCATATACAGCACAATTATATACAAGACACCACCATATTAATGAGTGAAACGAAACCCTATAGTTGATGCAATATTAACAACTGACATGCGAAAGTGGTTGAGGGATGGAGTGAAGCCCTCTACATTCAAATTACCCAGACCAGTCACAAATAAATCCGGCTACATGATTATTAAGGCAACCATTGCATCAGAAACGGCTAAAGCATATAATTTAAAAGTGGAATTGGACCAGCGTAAATACTCGATTCGTTTTCCCTTCAACCCCTCGCTTTACATCTGGATGCCTAAATATTGTAGCCATAAGCGCGAATCTGGTTATTGGGAAGTAGATAGTTCAATAGCAATGGAAAACTTAAATAAAGCATTGCTAACATTAAAACGTAAGTTGCTCAACTCCTATGGGTATGAAGCCGAAGAAGTCATTAAGATCAATGCGATCCACTTGGCTTAACGCGTTACATTTATATACATGTAAGATCAATACGACTGTGCCCAAACCGGTAAAAACAACATGGAAGGGAAACTTTCTCTTCCTTTGTTTTTATCAAGCAGGTTAGGTGCCTCTTTTGCTTCACGGCAGCTACGCTTTAGATACCCCGGCTGTTATTTTGCCATAGTTAACATTGTTGAAAAGTTAACCGAGCTTCAAATTAGAGCGCGGATATAAATAGAATTAAAACTAATATATTTACATTTAAGTTGTAGTTATGTGTATAGTTGACACATTTTTGGTTGGTAAAATGTGACTAATAGGCACCTAACCAGAACTTAAACTTAATATACAACCAGAGGAGTTCTTCGAATAATTTACACATATACTTTACAAGTTATTTACCATGTATAAAAAAGTGGTTGCCTTACCAGCAATCATAATCGGTGATGTCTTCTTGTGACTACTCCCATCACTGAAGTGACGGGCATCTAGGGATTTTCACCCATACTGTACAGCCCTACAGTAATGATTTAATAGAACAAACCAGCACTTTCAGCCTTGAATGTCCAATTTACATTTGGCCTTTGAGGCAGTAGTAGCCATCACAATTCTATCGTATTTTCCCAAATACTTACAGAGATAGGGTTTATAAGGGCAGGGGACGATCAACATACTATCACAACCTGATAGTATATTTGTCATAAAATAGTATAAAGATTGTTATGCAATCTTTTTGAAAGGTACAGTATCAGCATACACGGTGAACCCCGCTGCTCCGCGATGGCCTCCGCCTCCATGCTTTACCGCGATCTTACTCACATCCACAGACTGTGAGTACAAAGAAACGAGCCAGTTTGACCCAGTATAGTAGAATGGGATGAAGATATCATATCCTTTACCCTCCACACTCTTGAAGAATTCGCTGTTGCATTTAGGTAGGTTTACAAAGAAGCAGTTGTAGCCTTCAAATTTCCCGGCAAATCCGATGCTGTCCAACACAGTTTTTGCATATCCATCTCGGTATTTTAACATATACTCCCCATTGCTGACCATATCCTCAAGGATCTGGCCCCGGTTATGTTTATCATCCCACCAGAGATGGTTCCAAAACGCTGCAGTCGGTTTGATATTTTCTGCACTCTGCAGACATGTCATGAAATTCACGGTCTGAGGATCCATCTTCCGTGCCCAGATATCCCAATCGTTGATCAGCTGAGTAAACATCGGGGCCCGGTTGATTACTGATGGGTCAATCTGGAATAATCGATCTCCATCTTCGGGGTCGATCTCATCAGTGAGATACCCCAACTGCCCGCCATCAACATACCCATGAGTGTAGGCCCATGTGAGCATACACCCTGATACTCCGTCAAGCCTAATTCCGGCAATCGGTTCATCAACCCCGACCATCTTCTCAATGGCTGTAATATGGTGGTCGATCCACGTTACATTCCTTGTTATGCTGAGCAGTTTCAGCATCTCATCCCGGCTGATCGAGAAGTCAACAATCCAGATCTCTTCATCCTTTTTGATGGTATCCATCGGGAACTGCCGATCATAGTTCATCTCGACGAAATTCTCTGCAGTTAACTCTTCTCCTCGGTGTTTTAAGCACATTAAAACCCAAAAAGCCGCACAATAGCCATCAGGATCATTATGGTGGAAGCATTTCATTGTAATCAAACCTCATTCAGTTTTTTCATATATTCTTCAGGAGGCATCTCATTTAACCCCAAGGGGTCAGGAAGATACCCTTTTTTACGATACATCTCCAGCACTTTACTCCATGTATCTATGGTAAAGATAGGGGCACTCACTGCCAGAGGAGAACCGGGCGTGAATAACTCTTCTCTACCCTGTTCAATACAGTAATTCAACAATCCATAGTAGAAGTGGTGATGAATAGCATGAGTTCCGGCAATCAGGTCAATAACGACCTGTTTTCCAGCATCAACATCAGCCAGAATCTGTACTCCAAGATCCTTCCCGACCTCTTCATCGAACAGATAATCCCCGCTGTAAGTATAAATTATAGGATTATCCCCGGTTTTTATCCAACTCGCCCCAGATTTCAAGATCTTTCACATCCTCTTCGCATAAATACCGATCAAATTCATCAGAGTATTCTTCAGTCAGCCGCTTCATTATTGGACTTGATAAGGTAAATAATTTGTGGCTGTATCCCATGTCTGAAGACACGGGGATTAGCCACGAAGAGATCCTAATTTGCACCCTTCACAGCAGATATTGATTCTTACTCCAACGCCTGTAAGCCACACCTTGTAATGAATCTGACCACAGTGATGCTTACAAAATTCTTCAGCACGTTGCTTTTCTACTTCATTTAAATGTAAACCTTCCGACATAATATACTCCTCACGTTGTAATGTTAATTAGATTTTGAATCATTTCAGCCTTTTCCCATTCGAATGCATATGAGGAAACACTGACACTGCTCATCACAATATTTACTCATCATATTTCAGGAGGAAGTTCGGATTAATTGCTTTAAATGATACCAAACCAAAATCCGGATCTTGTATAGGATCGACAGGTCTGATAACAATACCTTCTCGATTGACTTTTGGATTTAGTTTACTATTTCCTTTTGCCATCTCAATAATTGTATCGATATCATCAACTAAATCAAATTCCCCAAGATACGGGACACATTTAAAATTATAGATCTTACAAAACTCTGCCACCTCTGTATTTGAGTAATATCTCCTGGTATCTGTATCAACTACATTAAATATCCAGTACTCAAGAGTTTTAAGAGCATATTTATTGCCTCGAACTCCAAATCCAATTAACTCTCCTTGAACAGCAATATTCTTTCCTACTGTTTTTAGTTTCTCTTCCACATTCTCTAATCGTGCAGCTTTCCAGTATGCATTGTCTTCGGTTTCTAATAATTCTAAATTACGAGAGCATACTCTAAACTCTCCATCATGATAAATGCAAGTAAGACTGCTTCCATCCAGTTTCTCTGTATAAGATACCTTCACACCTTTGTATTTAGTAAGGAGATCTTGTAGATTCTGAACCCGCTCTTCATCAGATTTAGATAGTAGATTTGTAGGAAAGTTCCCTTTCACGGTTCCACGGAGAGATGCAGGAATTGGAGGCTCATATTTAACAATACCCAGACGCTCTGTTACATCCTGACCTACATAATAAACTTCTCCCCTACCTAAATTAAGATATGATATAGGTAATAGAAGTCCTTGGCTAACCTGCCCTCGTAATTTTATCGTTTTGATTCTAAACCCCCTAGGACGTAGCCATTCAAAGCGCGGGTCAGTATGAGGCATTACGGAGTCCACCTCGCAATAAATCACATGCTCACCTACGTGAAATTCACCCTTCTTAACTACGCAATGCCACCCATCTACATTTGCCACCTCAATAGAATCAGCATTCTCTATTGGTGCAATATCTTTTATAACTCTGATACTGGCTAACTTCCGTTCCATGTATCAATATTAGCCGAAAGAATATAAATAGATGTTGAAGAATAAAGATAGTTCCTATTTCTGGATTCGAACCAGCGAACCTATAATACTCAAAAGGGGGTTTGTCATCATATTATAGCACATTCAAATAACATCATTAATTCCGATTTGGTAAATTTATAATCTACTTTCTTGTTATCAAGAACGATTTTATATGTATCCTGTTCGAGATCCTTAATCATGCATGCATGCCATCGTCCTTAAATGGATAGTTAATTCCGGGAATTGGATAATAGAAATCATTACAATTACACCAGTGAATCCATTCGCCACCGACATGATGATGAATACAATTATTATTCCAGTCTATCCCACTTGATCCTGCAATCATTTGTAACTATACCTTATACTTTCAACACCCGGTATTTATTCAAGGTTGCCCCAAAGGAATCCATTTCCTCTGGGGTTAGGTCAACACCTCGCTTCTCAGCGGGCAATGCCATATCCACCGTAGTAATGGTTGCAGCCAGTGCAGCCAGATTCAACGGTAGCACTCCAACAACATTTTTTCCAGAAATCTGTTCCGGGGTTGTTACATGTTCGACAACTTCACCTTCGATTCCATGCAGTTTGAGCCACTCAACCATACCCTTATGTCTAGTAACTATTACATATTCTTTTACATCTTCCTGCTTCGTTGAAAGCCCGCCTAGAAGTGCTTCTGAGGCTGAAATCCTTTCATATGTTTTTGGGTACTCCTCCTTGCAGATATTTTTCATTATATCTACCGGGATACCAGTATCTGCTGACATCTCCTCGAAAGAAGTGTATTTATCTCCCCACAATCCATGTAGGGGTGATAACATTTCTAGAACGGTCACATCATCACTTATTTCGAGATTGTAGGTGGTATTACTCCACTTTCCATTTTTTTCGTATCTCTCCGATAGGATTACAACTATTCCAGGAATATTTTTCCCTTCGAATTTCCAATATCCCGTTTCAGGATTTCCCAATATTAGTCGAGGAGTCCGGCTTCCAGAGCGAAGCCCATCATTATACGTGTATTTCATAGTTATTTTCCGTTTTGTTAGTTACAGGATTCGAACCAGCAGTCTAAATGTGTTCCGTGTCCAGACAACTTACACATCAAT
>ERZ795047.2719-NODE-2719-length-16492-cov-4.866399_pt1 | contig 16492 bp, 15 predicted proteins | sample MGYA00375131_ERZ795047 | MGnify/ENA primary metagenome ERZ795047 (study PRJEB30176, sample SAMN05720228) | activated sludge metagenome | isolation source: Anaerobic digester | place: Japan | collected 2015-05-20 ...
GTCTTTGCATGAGTTTTTTTTGTTAATATTTGATTTTTTACTCACGGAATCAGGACCTATAAAAAACTGGCTGAGCACGAAAAGAATCCGGAAAACCGGGCTATTTTAAATGAGATTGCCGAGGATGAGTTGCGGCATTACAAGTTCTGGGAGGAGCAGACCGGAACCGCTGTGAGACACTCGGGTTTTCTGGTCATGTTTTATTATGTGGTATCCAGAGTACTGGGACTGACATTTGCAATCAAGCTCATGGAACACAAGGAGCAGGGTGCCCAGGTCAATTACCAGGAGATAGCCAGAGAGATTCCTGAGGCCAGTGAAATAGAGGCAGATGAGAATGCGCATGAGCAGAAACTCATCGGCATGATCAATGAAGAGAGGCTTCATTATATTGGTTCGGTTGTTCTTGGTCTCAATGATGCTCTTGTTGAGCTTACGGGTACACTGGCCGGATTGTCTCTGTCATTGCGCAATCCCAGACTGGTTGCTGTGGCGGGGCTGATCACAGGGATAGCCGCTTCTCTCTCGATGGCAGCATCAGAGTATCTCTCTACCAAATCGGAAAAAACGAGTGTGAAGAATCCGGTCAGGGCTTCTGTTGTAACCGGAACAGCTTATGTGGTAACGGTTTTTGTTCTTATTCTTCCATTTCTGTTGCTTACAAATACTATTATTGCTCTTGTATTGACCCTTGTCGCAGCGCTGATGGTAATTGCCTGCTTTACATATTATATATCGGTTACTCATGATCTCTCCTTTTCCAGAAAATTTGCCGAGATGGCTGGTATCAGTGTCGCTGTGGCGATGATCACTTTTCTGATTGGTTATTTCATTCAGCGCTTCTGGAATATCGAAGTGTAAGTGTGTCTGGTCATACCCTTTACATTTTGTAAACATGGGTGGTATCGGTATCGGTATCGGCATCGGTATCGAAATACTTGCTAATATAAGAAATTCAAGAATTCCTTTTTCTGGCTAAATCAAAAAATCTTCTCATTGTCAGGTTAATCATTAATCAAGATTGATCCGGGTATGGTACATCGATTCCGATACCGATGCCGAACTGAGGAACAAACGAAAAGTAACTATGAAAACCGCTGCAATCATGATCTCCCGTCAGCCTCTCAGGGTAAGCTCGGAATCCACGTGGCTCAAAGCCGCATCGGAAGCAGTGCTATGGGCCGGGGAAAACGGCTATACGCTCCTGACTTCGGTCGGAGTGAAGACCTGGGAGATGGTCTTGTTTCTGGGGAACAGGTATGGCGTGAATTGCAGAATCTTTTTGATAGCAGACAGTGAGGATGATTTCAGGGAGAGATCTCAATGGGTCAGAGGCCAGTTCAGACTTGACGATAAGGCAGAGTTCGTTTACCTTCCGGGACAGGGGAAAGACAAAAGTGAAATCTGCGGTGAGAGGGACAGGATTATAGCCAATGAAGCGGATCTGTTGATTCCAGTGTCAATTCGTAAAGGCGGAAATATGGACTCCCTGCTGGAGGAGATGCAGAGCAGGGGAAAGGCTGTTGAGAGGTGCTTTGAGATAAGATATCAGAAAAGAGAAGAAAAACTGAAATATGATTTGAAGGGAGTATTTTCCGGGAGTGCATTTGGTATCGGGAAAGAATACCTTTATCACTGGACCCGTGCATCGGAGGGACCCTGGCCCGGTCAGCTTTTCTGTGATTACTATGAATCTGTGTTTACTTCCAGGAGTTTCCCCGGAAGTGCTTTTGCAACATTGAAAAACATCCTTTTTCAGAGAAAGATATTTGCATCTTCAAGGCATATGCCATCAGGAGTAGCAGTGGTCTCCTTCACAGGTGCTTCTCCTGCTGAATTTGCCCCTCTCATGAGATGGCGTTCACGATACAGGGAGATGTCTTTTGAGCCCTATGGAATAGGTATTGAAAAGCAGGCAGCTCTTCAGTGTGGATTTGCCAGGGTTAAATATTTTGACAAACCGGGAAAGACCCCGTGCGATGAAAGGTGGATTCATCACTCTGCCGGGAAAACGGGTTCATGGATAATTGAGGATGAATACAGGCATTGTGGTGATTTTGATCTGCAGGGCATCTCACCTGATAAGCTTATCTGCTTGTGTTATTCAGAAACTGAAGCGCTTGAAATCGAATCAGAATTCAAAATACGGTCATTTTATTTCCTGTAAAAACTTTTTCCAGCCCTCTTAATTTAACTACTCTTCCAGTTCCTTTAGAATATGCAGCAGGGTTTCTTTTTTCTCCCTCAGTTGATCCTTGAAAAACGGACTGTCGGTGTGTGCGATCTCAGCCCTAAGATCGGAAACCGTACTTTCAAGTACATCCTTTAAAACTGTGTTTTCCTTGTCTGATATCTGTACTGTTTTCATATCTCCCTTCCTTAAAAAGCCTTCCATAAATAATACGCATGAAAGTATCTTAGAATTATTGTTTGCTTTTTTACCTGGCGGAGAAAAATGGATACAAAATCATCAGTTTTTATTGCGGGACATAAGGGTCTTGTGGGCTCTGCAATTGACAGAGCTCTTAGTTCCATGGGGTATACTAATATCCTGAGGCGGAGCCGGGCTGAACTTGATCTGACCGATCAGGCGGCAGTAGAGAAGTTCTTTAAAGAGGAGAGGCCGGAGTATGTATTTCTTGCTGCAGCCAAGGTAGGTGGAATTTATGCCAACAACACGTATCCGGCCGAGTTTGCCTTCAGCAACATGCAGATTCAGTGCAACATTGTCAATTCAGCCTGGAAATATGGCACAAAAAAGCTTCTTTTCCTTGGTTCTTCCTGTATTTATCCCAAGTTCGCGCCTCAGCCGATAAGGGAGAGCGAGCTTCTTACCGGACCTCTTGAAGAGACCAACAAGGCCTATGCTTTGGCAAAAATAGCGGGCATTATTATGTGTCAAAGTTATAACCGTCAGTACGGTACCAATTTCATCAGTGTAATGCCAACAAACCTCTATGGTCCAAATGACAATTACCATCCGGAAAATTCCCATGTCCTTCCAGCCCTGATAAGACGTTTTCACGAGGCTAAAGAGAGCAAGGCTCCTTATGTCACAATCTGGGGTACGGGTTCTGCGCTTCGTGAGTTTCTTTATTCTGATGATCTGGCGGATGCGTGTGTATTTCTGATGCAGAACTATGATGACGATGAGATCATCAATATCGGATCAGGGGAAGAGATATCGATCAAGAATCTTTCCAGACTGGTCAAAGAAACTGTGGGATATGAGGGTGAGATAAGATTTGATACGAGTAAACCTGACGGCACCCCAAGGAAGCTGCTTGACTGTTCAAAACTCCATTCGCTGGGATGGAAACCTCGGATTCCCATGAGGGAGGGATTGAGGCTGGCCTATGATGATTTTGTCAGGAGACACTCCAAGTAGGAGTCAGAGGGGAGACTGTTCTTAAGAATGGGAAGACAGTTGTTTAAACAGGAATTTTCTAGAATCCATCCATTATATCCAGGTTGACAGAATCGAAAGGCAATGATCTTACTACTTGAAGTTCACGATCAATGCTGAGATCGACCTGATAGATCTTATTTTTCTCCAGTCGTGATCCGTTGCTTTCCTGGAGGACAGAAACAACCGGTCTGTCCAGTTTACTGTTTGCTGAAATAACTCTTGCCACCCGTCCGTCACAGAGTTCCACAATACTGCCGATAGGGAAGATTGAGGAATAGGAGAGAAATGACCTGACATATTCAGCGCTGACCAGACCCTGTTTTGACATCTTTATCAGCATTTCCACTCCCTTGTAGGGAACCAGGGCTTTTCTGTAGGGCCGGGGAGAACACAGGGCTTCGAAAATATCGGCGACCTGGGTGATTTTGGCATAGTTGTGAATAAAGCGGCCTCTGCGCTGTTTGGTGTAGCCTTTACCGTTCTCCCTTTCATGGGTCTGGTAGGCGATAAATTTTACCGAATCGGAAACTGTCATAAATCTTTCGATCATGCTCAGGCCGGTCAATGGATGTTTTCTTACCTCGTACCATTCATCATTTGTTAATCTGCCCTTTTTAAAACGGATTTTTGGAGGCACCAGCAGCATTCCCACATCGTGCAGCAGAGCTCCGACTCCGATGTCGATTACCTGGTTCTCATTAAAGCCTGATGCTGCCGCGATGTTCATGGCAATCAGGCAGACATTGAGAGTATGATAGTAAATGGGATCGTTTTTTTCGGGTTTGCAGCTTGACAAAGCGAGTATGATATTGCGGTCGTTAAGGAATGTGTCAATGAAGAGATCTATTATGGCGCGGACCCTGCCGGTATCTACCTTTTCACCATTGGCAAGTTTGTTGAGGATTATCTTTACCTGTTTTAAAGCCTCCGAATAGGTAAGTTTCACCTCTTTTTTGTAATCTTCGGTGCGATCGGCAAGATAGTGCTGCTTCATCGATGCTTTCATCTCGGGACCGGAGGGGATATCGCTTACCTGGCCCAGATCGAAAGCATTGTCAAGGAGAGATGCTGATTCGTTCTGAAGGAGCTGCCTGTATCCCTCTTCGCCTGATTTGATCTCAGGAAAAAGTCGTCCCGACAGGTTTTCCTCTTCCCCATACGGTAATCTCTGTACTTCATCGAATTCTGTATCAAGCAGTTTCTTCAGCTCTGTGTCTTTGTCCCTGATATACAACTCAAAAATGTTTCTTCTTTTAAGTATGTCGAGATGGCGTTCGGTAAGAAAAACGTTTTTTCCTATCAGCAGGTCTCCGGAGGAACTGAAGTACTCAGTTGCGGTTACCTGTCCCGGAGAAAGGGAATCGATATTTATGGCCTTCACTCGAAAAACTCCGGTGGATGAGCTCTGTGGTGCAAATCACATATAATTGTAATATTTTGCACATCGATTGTATTCAAAAAAATTTAACAATTTAATTCGGGCGGTTTCCGCTCCTTTATGGGGATTTGCTGGCATGCTTATTGATGCTATAAGTTTATGGCGAAAGCCCGGTAAGGGCTTTTTGTCATAATTACAGGAAGGAGCAGTAAAGGATGAATCTATTAAAAAAGGAAAAGAGAAGTGAACTGCCGGCACTTTCAGATTTTCTGGAAAGGCCATTGACTTCGATGATGGATTTTCTGGAGAGGCCTCTTGTTTCATTCAGGGACTTCTGGAGGGAAACTCCGGTGGTTGATCTGGCAGAGAACTATAAAGAGGTGAATGTCAGGGTAGAGGTCCCTGGAATGTCTCCTGATGAGCTCAATGTCAGCTATTCTGAGGGCATACTCTCTGTATCAGGAGAAAAGAGGGAGAAAAAGGAGGAGAAAACAGGGACAGTTTCATTCCAGGAAAGCAGATTCAGTTCTTTTAAAAGGGACATCCCTCTTGGGGAAAACCTGAAATGGGAAGACTCTAAAGCTTCTTACCGCAATGGGGTTCTTAATGTTTCTATTCCCAAAAAAGAAACAGAATCCCAAAAAGGGAAGAAGATCACTATCGATTAACTAAAAAGAAAGGATCAACTATGCTTTGGGCAACGGATCCATTCAGAGAGATTGAGAGGATGCGCAGGGAGATGGACAGGGTCTTCTCTCGTATTCCATTCTTCGGGGCAACAGAATACGAATTCCCCCTTGTAAATCTCTACGATGATAAGGACAGCATTATTCTGGTAGCGGAAATTCCCGGTATCCCCAAAGATCAGATCAATCTGAATTTCAGTGATGGGAACCTTGTAATCTCCGGGAAAAGAGAACTTTCCAGGTACGGGAAATCGGAACTGCTGAGGCAGGAACAACCTGAGGGAGAGTTTGAAAAATCAGTAAGAATACCCGTACGGATCGACAGCTCCGGGATAAAAGCAAAGTTCGAAGACGGGATGCTTACTGTAGTGCTTCCTAAATCTGAAGAAGCTAAACCAAAACAGATAAACATTGAATCTTAAATCAGGAGGAAAAGATGGCTGAGTTGACTAAAAGAGGACAGATTCCGGTGGAAAGAAGCTCCGCTGAGCAACTGCTTTCTCCGGGAAAATCCTACTCCCCTGATGTAAATATCTATGATAACAAGGAAGCTTTGATCTTTACGATGGATATTCCTGGGGTACATAAAGGTGATGTCAATGTGGAGATCGATGAGAACAATGTCCTCTCTATCAAGGCAAAAGATTCTTTCAAAGAACCGGAAGGAACATCTCTGCTGAAAGAATTTGACATCGGCGACTACTACCGGGCCTTTACAATAAGCAATGAATTCGACAAGGATAAAATATCGGGAAAACTGGAAAACGGAGTCCTGGAGATAATTATTCCCCGCAGAGAGGAAGTCAAACCCAAAAAAATCCAGATCAGTGCATAATACTTACATCTGATTGGTTTATTCAATGAAAGCCGCTTAAGGGTTTCTTCTATCCGCTATGGCGGCTTTCTGCTCCCTCTGTTTCTGCCTTCACCGCAATAGTTCACATCGTTGACCGAATTAACTATACCCGACTTTCAATCTTAACATAAATGGTTTATTTTATAAGCTATGGATCCCTCATTACTACTGCCGACTGCATCGATCGATGAAGCAACACAGGTCTTTATCCGCAAGATTCAGGAGGTTAACCCTAAGGTACAGACAGAGCTTATTGAAAAAGCCTTCCGGTTCGCCTGGACAGCTCACAAGAATCAGGTGCGTAAATCCGGAGAACCCTATCTTGCTCACCCCGTTGCTGTTGCCCTGATCCTGGCTGAACAGCACCTTGACTCGATCACTATCTCTGCCGGGCTTCTGCATGATGTGCTCGAGGATACTACTATCGGCCGCGAAGCTATCTCCCAGGAGTTTGGTGAGGATGTGGCGCTTTTAGTGGATGGAGTAACCAAAATCAGGACCTTCCAGATAAAAACCCTTCAGGAGAGGCAGGCTGAGACATACCGCAAGATGCTTCTTTCCATGGCTAAGGATCTGAGGGTTATAATCATCAAATTCGCCGACCGCCTCCATAACCTGCGTACACTGAAGTACCTTGAACCGGATCGTATCAAGGCAATCGCCTCGGAGACACTCGATATCTATGCCCCTCTGGCTCACAGGCTTGGAATGGCAAGGATAAAATGGGAATTGGAAGATCTTGCTTTCAAGCATCTTTATTGGGATGAATATAAAAGCATAGTGGCTAAAGTAGTAGCAAACCGTGGTGAACGGGAAGCTACCATCGACAGCTTTGTGATGCCATTGCGCCGCCGCCTTGACGAGGAGAAAATCGAGTGCACGATTGTAGGGAGGCCCAAACACTTTTACAGCATCTACCGTAAGATGGTTCAGCGGAACAAGCCCTTCGAGGAGATCTATGATCTCCTTGCCATCAGGGTAATAGTAAACACTGTCCAGGACTGCTACCATGTACTCGGAGTCATCCACTCCATCTGGACACCTTTACAAGACAGGTTCAAGGATTACATAAGTACTCCCAAATCAAACGGATATCAGTCTCTCCACACCACTGTCTTCGGTGAAAAGGGCAACATTATAGAAATGCAGATCAGGACCTGGGAGATGAACCAGATTGCCGAGGATGGAGTAGCGGCGCACTGGCTTTATAAAAGTGGTGAACAGACGATGACCAGGGATGATCGGGCGCTTGTCTGGCTTAAAAACCTGATCGAATGGCAGAAGGAACTCACCGATTCTACGGAATTCTTTGAATTTTTTAAAATTGATCTTTTTCATGCTGAAATCTTTGTTTTTACTCCCAAAGGTGACCTGATATCGCTTCCTAAGGGTGCTACTGTTCTGGATTTTGCCTTTTCCGTACATACACAGCTTGGGATCCATTGTATCGGTGCAAAGGTTGACGGGAAAATTGAACCGATAAACAAGACTCTTAAGAGCGGTTCGACTGTGGAAATCCTTACCCTTAATTCTAAAAAGCCCTCAGTTGACTGGCTCAGAGAGGTAAAGACTCCCAAGGCAAGGAGTGCTATCCGCAGATGGCTCAAAAATACCGGGCGGCAGGAGAGTATCGAACTTGGTAAAAAAATCGTACAGGCATCGTATAAGCGGCTCCGTTCCTCCACTTCTTTTAACGATCATATCCCTGGCCTCCTTCAGTTCCTTGGACTTTCCAATCTGGATCGTCTTTACGAACTGGTAGGAAGTGGAGAACTGCCTATAAGCAGAGTAATGCAGTATTTCCAGGTCAGGAAAATCAAAAAATCACCATCCAATATGGTCTCCCGTCTCATGGACACCTTTACCGGACGGGGAAGTCAGGGGATTCTTGTTGGCGGCAACGAGGATTTGATGGTGCGTTTTGCAAAGTGCTGCAATCCGATTCCGGGTGATCCTATAATTGGTTTTGTGACCCGGGGCAGGGGGATCTCTGTTCACAGGAGTGATTGCAGCAATGTAGAGTTGTTTTCTGCGGATCAGGAACGTAAAATCGAAGTATCATGGGATGACGGGCAACAGAAAAAATACAGTGTGATTCTGGAGATAATGGCTAAGGACAGGTCTGGTCTGCTGAATGATATCAGTCAGGTCTTCTCTGAATTCGGAGCAAATGTCACTGAGGGCGCAATGAAGACAATTGGTCAGCAGGCACGGAGCACTTTCACTATCCAGATACGTAACTTGAATCAACTCAAGCAAATCTTCAGACGTATTCAGAAAATTAAAGGTGTTGAGAATATCTCCCGTGTAAAAGATTATATTAATTACCCTCAGGAGAACGCCTGAGAGGGGGAAATATGGATCTGGACTTTATTTGGGTATCTGCTGCAGGATTGGGAACCGGCTCAATAGCGGGGATACTGCTTTTTCTGGCCTTCAGGCTCAGAAAAAAGCCTGAAATGATGACTGGGCAGTACAATACCAGTTTTGTCTTTTCAGGAAATCTGAAGCAGACCAATCTCCTTGATGCCATCCAGTTTCTGGAGATCGGAAGAAGAGAGGGTATCCTGCATATCTACTGTGGGAGGCGCAAAGGATATTTGACCTTTAAACAGGGACAGGTGGTTGATGCCTTTTACCGGAATGAGACCGGCAGAGAGGCGATTTTTGAGATGCTTGAGCTTCCGGAGGGGGATTTTTACTTTGAACCCAAGCTGATAAATCAGCCCAGGCTCATGTCAGAATCGATGATGGATATAGCGTTTGAATGGGATGCCCGTAAAAACGGCGGGCTTCAGGAATAATAATTTCAAGTATAGACGGGGCAATTTTCAATGAGCGGAAAACTTAAAATCTTCTCCGGTAATGCCAACATTCCACTTGCAAAGGAGATTTGTAACTTCGCCGGAGTAGAACTTGGCAGATGTGATATCACTAAATTCAGCAATGAGAACATAAAAGTCAGGATTATGGACAGCGTGCGCGGTCAGGATGTCTTCATTATTCAGCCATCCTGCTCCCCTGTAAATGAGGGGATAATCGAACTGCTGATAATGATCGATGCTGTCAAGCATGCCAGTGCCGGACGTATTACTGCTGTTGTTCCATATTTTCCCTATGCCCGTTCTGATAAAAAAGATGAGCCTAGAATTTCCATTACAGCCCGTCTGATGGCGGACCTTCTTCAGACCGCAGGGGCAGACAGAGTAATGACCATGAATCTCCATTCCCCTCAGATTCAGGGCTTTTTCAGAATTCCTGTCGATCATCTGCTTGCCGGACGTCTCCTGTGTGATTATTTCCAGAATTGCGGTACTGAGAACTGTGTTGTTGTTGCTCCTGATGCCGGGAGTGCAAAAAGAGCCGGGGCTTACGCGATCAAGCTGGGACTTCCGCTGGCGATTCTCGACAAACGGCGTTCCGATGATTCTGAATCACCTGTGATTCACCATGTAATAGGAGAGGTTAAAGGGAAGAGGGCCCTGATATTCGATGATGAGATCGCATCGGGCGGCTCTATTCTGGAAGTGGTAAAAGCATTGGAATCTCTGGGTGTGGAAGAGATACAGGCCTGCTGTGTTCATGCTGTACTCTCTGGAAAAGCTGTGGAGCGTCTCCGTGACTCATCTTTGACAAAACTGGTAGTTACTGATACAGTATTTATTCCTGAGCATAAGAAATTCCCTCAACTGGTTGTCCTTTCTGTTGCTGAGCTTTTTGCTAAAGCGATCATGTTCACAAACAGGGGAGAATCGATAAGCGGCTTGTACGATAAATTCTGATGATCAGAATAGAGATAGGAGCCGAAGAGTCGGGATGCAGGCTTGATCGTATACTGCGAAAACGGCTTAAGCTGATGTCTCTTTCGCAGATCTATTCTCTGATGCGCAGGGGCGGAGTCAGAATTGACGGCAGGAAAGCCAGGCAGGATTATCGCGTTCAGGATGGTGATCTACTCGAGATAGATGCAAGCGAGTCTGAATTAGCTGCATCATCCGGTCCTGACAACTCTCTCAAAGCAATTGTCAATACTGAGTATTTCAAGCGTAATTTCAAAATTATCTACCAGGATTCTGATCTCCTGGCATGTGATAAGCCCTCCGGGCTGGTGGTCCATCCCGGCACCGGGCACCTGCATCGCGATACTCTGATAGAACTTGCCACCGGCTATCTCCTGCAGAAAGGAAGTCTGAAGGAGGGAGAGGAGCCGGCGCTGGTTCACCGGATCGACAGGGATACATCCGGGGTAATCCTTATTGCAAAAAACAAAAGAACAACTAGAAAACTCCATGAAACTTTTCGGCAACATGATATAATTAAACAATACATTGCCGTCTGCCATCACAGGCCTCCTGAACTGGAGGGAAGTATAGAGTTGAAAGTGTCCCGCACTCATGAGCAGAAAAGCGGAACAAAAATGGCAGTGGCAGCAGACGGAAAGTCTGCAAGAAGCAAATACTATATCAGGGAATATCACGATGATCTTAGCAGGGTCGAGGTATTCCTGGAAACCGGAATTACCCATCAGATTCGTGTGCAGATGGCCCATTTAGGGTGTCCCATCGTTGGGGATTTGAGATATGGAGATTCTGAACTGGATCGCAAGGTTCTGAAAAATGCGAAAAACAGGCTTTATCTCCATGCCTTTCGGCTCTCTTTTCTTCACCCGGTAACCGGGAAGAGGATAAAAATCGAAGCTCATGAACCAAAAGAATTCAGTGAGCTTATGAGGCTGGTCGCCATTTAAAGGAACAGGCCATATATGGACCTGAGCGGTGCAAAGACAAACCAGGAAAAAGGAAATATCCGCATCCGCAATATGCTTGCGTCAATAGAGCGGACATTTCTTCCTATTGGAGCCACAATCGGCAGATACCGGATAATCGAGGAGATTGACCGGGGGGGAATGGCCGTTGTCTATAAGGCTCTGCAGCTCGATCTTAACCGTGAAGTGGCATTGAAAGTGATGCCTGCCAATATTTCCATAAACCGGGGGTTTGTGGAAAGATTTCTCACCGAAGCACACGCGGTAGCAAAACTGAGTCATCCCAATATCGTTAACATCTACGAAGTCGCTACAGAGAAAAACACCTACTATCTGGCGATGGAGTATATACCGGGTAAAAACCTTTACTATTATCTTCATTATTACAAACCAAAGCTGGTTGATGTTCTGGAGATAGTGGTAAAACTTACCGATGCACTCTCCTATGCGCATAAGCAGAAGATTATCCATCGTGATCTGAAGCTCAACAATGTAATCATGAAGGACCGTCTCACACCGGTTCTCATCGATTTTGGTCTGGCAAAGGCTTTGGAAGAGGATGGTTCGGGGGGAATTACACGCACCGGTGAAATCATGGGTTCTCCCTCCTATATGGCACCAGAGCGGCTTCTGGGAGGACAGGTCGACCACAGAAGCGACATCTGTTCTCTTGGCATTATGCTTTACGAGATGTTGACTTTCAAGAATCCCTACCTTGATCAGCGTAATCTGCACCAGACAACTATAAACGTCATGGAAGCCAATCCTATTCCTCCCAGGAAGCTGATCCCGTGGCTTCCGGTGGAGATAGAAGCCATAACTCTCAAGGCTATGGCAAAGGACATGGATGCGCGTTATCAGTCCATGGATGAACTCAGGGCGGATATTGTACGGTATCAGCGCGGTGAACCCGTAATCGCTCAACCTCCGTCCACCTGGTCGAGGATCAGACATTTTGTCAAGCGAAACTGGGCACCTCTTGTGATCGCCAGTCTGATCACTGCTTTTTCAGCTCTGTTTGCCGTATCGATTTATCTGCAGAACCAGAAAGCACGCTCTCACTGGCAGCTTGCGTTTGTAGAAAAGTTCGGGAACAGAGCCGATTCCCCGGAATGGGTGTTTTCCGATCCATACTCGTGGGATTTCAAAGACGGTACCCTTTACTACAACTCAAAAAAATTCTCGTTTGCCAGATTTCAGCGGACTTTTTCGCGCGACCTGCTGATTGAATGCGATATCAGCGCCGATTCTCAGGATCTTTACAATGCTGGAATCTTTCTTTTCGGTGATCACCCTGATTCCGCCTACTGTTTTCACCTGAACAAGTCCGGTGAGGCTTTACATGGTATAACATTTCCGGGAAAGAGTTTTCTCTTCCAGGATATTTCTCCCGCCAAAATAGACCTGGGGACGACCAATCACCTGGTAATAGAACGGATCAGGAACTGTCTGACATTTTCCATCAATGGGAAGGTCGCGGCCAGAGTCTGGGATTATCTCCCTCCGCTGGGTAAAGGACATGACCGGATCGGCTTTTTCGCCAATGGTTGTGCGGTGAGATTCGACAATCTGAAGATCTACCGCAGGGCTATTCCTGAGGTTCCCAGTCCTACACTTATAGCTGACCGGTTCTGGGAACGGGGTGATTTCGAAGTAGCCCTTGACGAATACAGAGGTTTGCTCCTCGATTTCCCGTCAGGAGAGATTGTAAAAGAGATACTGGTGAAGATGGCCGATTGCATGGTTCGGCTGGGGAAATATAAGGATGCTTACGAGGTACTAAGAAAAAGCCATTCTATCAGGGAAAAAGAGGAATCTTTTTCTGCCAGGGCATATTTTCTCGAGGGGATTATTTTCAGCAGGCTTGGATACAGCGAGATGGCTGACAGTGTGCTGAATCTGCTGGCCAGACGTTTTCCGACTCATCCTGTAAATGCCTCCGCAATGACATCAGCTCTCCTGCGCACATCGGATTTCTTACTCTCCGGTAAACCTGCTATAGCCTACCGTGAGATCAAGGCCCTCATGGATCAGTACTCCAGGTATCCTGACAGATGGGGTAAGCTCTATCTCAGCCTTTTGCAGTACTATATCGATAAAGGTGAACTGGATACAGCACTGGTGGTTGCAGAGGAGATCATCTCTATTCACAGCAGGGATCCGGAAATACTTGTCGCCGCAAGAAATGCCATGGGGCGGATTTATCTGAGGATGGGTAGAAAAGAGAACGCCAGAGTACTTTTTGACCAGTTTGTGGCTGCGAATATAAATGCCGCTGGAGTATGGGAATCATGGATGGAACTGGCGGAAATTTACGAATACGACTTTATGTATCGTGACGCATTAACTGTGTACCAGAAAGTGTTTAAAGAGGGACCAAGATCGACTCCTGTTCCATGGATAGCGGCTGTAAAGATCGGAGAGATTCTGCTGAGGGATTCAACACAGTCGGGTGATACTTATTTGAAGGAAGCTGCACATGGACCTCACCCCTTTCCAAAACCACGTCTCATAGCGCGTTATTATCTCGGAGAGATAAGTGAAGAGGAGTTCCGGGTAGGATGGAGTGAACTGTATCCCAATGATAAAATGCTGCTGTACCATATTGCACGAAAAGAGATAAGCCAGGGTGAGAAGCGTGCAGCCCAGAATTATCTTTCCAATCTGAAACTGAGTCTCTCCACTGAATCCTGGGAATATCTCCGGGTATATAAGATATTGAACTATCTGGGAAGATGGTAGTCTTCAAGCTGTTCCCATGAAAAAAGCTGTGTGTCCCGCTATATTCCAGATCTCATTTCCATTTGGCAAGGCAGCACCGTCACCGCCGTATTCAGGGGCTTCACTGTACCACAGAAGCTTCCATGACAGACCCTGCGGAGCGGCGGAAAGCGGTTCAGGATTGGGAAAGAGCTGCGTTTCCCGTCCCAGGTTTATGATAAGTAAACGATCCTGAGATGGTATCAATCCGAAATACCTCAATAAAAACATCTCTCTTCCAAGCACTGCTCCATCGACACCTTTTCGTCCGCTTGTCCTGAACACTGGATCATTTTTCCTGATCTCCAGAAGATCGCGGTGGAGGCGGTAATACTGTTTAATAATCTCTCTTTCACTGAAATTGAGTTTGCTTTTGGTAAATGCATCAGGATCCGATGGTTCCGGGCCGATCGGACCGCCAACAGAAGCGATGCTTTTGAATTGGGAAAGGAAAATTTTTCTCCCCTGAGCCGATCTTTTTTTCTGACCTTCATCGTGGTCGGCGAAGTAGTAGAAAAAGGAGGAGGATGCAAATTCCTGACCCTGAAAAAGGAGTGGAGTTTGAGGACAAAGAAGGAGGAGAGCGGTGAGTGCGCGGTATCTTCCAGGTCCGGAAAGCCTGTGAACCCTTATTCCTCTGCAGGTGTTGGCGATCTGATCGTGGTTTTGCAGATAGTTGATAAAGCATTCCGCGGGGAGATCAAGGGAAGGAGTCCCCCTGGTTTTTTTCTGCCATGTGTAGTACTGCCCCTGGTAGAGGTACCCATACTTGGCAGATGAAATAAACTCCTGAGGTGTTCCCATGTAATCACTGAAATAAGCTTCGGCATGTCCGGTAAGAGCGACCATCGCTGTCCTGTGGAAATCATCATTCCAGAGGGAATCCAGTCCATATCTGCTCATCAGTGTTGAATCCTGAGGTTCACTCTCTCCTATGACAAGCGTTCTTTTTCCTCCGGAGGAACTTCTTACTATATCGACAGTTTCTTTTATCAGGTTAACAGATGAATCATCGAAAATCTGCTGAGTGGCATCGATCCGCAAACCGTCAAGATGAAATTCCTCGATCCAGTACCGGGCATTTGACAGAAAATACTCGCGTACCGGACCGCAATTCTGTCCGTCAAGATTGCTCGCCTCGCCCCACTCCGCTTTGTGTCTCGATGAGAAGTAAAAGGGACTGAATTTCCTGAACAGTTCCCTTCCAGGCCCGAAATGATTATATACAACATCGAGAATTACACCTATGCCCAGACGATGTGCCGTGTCTACGAATCTCCGGAAATGATCCGGATGTCCGTACATGCGGGATGGCGCGAACTGGAAAATTCCATCGTACCCCCAGTTGAATTTACCCTCAAATTCAGCCACAGGAAGGATTTCAAGAACTGTGATACCGATCCTGGAAAGCTCCTCAAGCTCTCTGCTTGCAGCCTCCCAGGTACCATCTTTTGTGAAAGTCCCGATATGCATCTCATAGAGTACATTTCCCTCCTTTAACACTCCCGGCCAGTTTTTGTCGCTCCAGACAAACCTGGAGGCGTTTATTGGCGCGGAAAGTCCCTGAATACCGTGAGGCTGATATCTCGATGCTGGATCGGGCAAAATCTCATCACTGTTGTCTAAGCGAAAACCGTAAAGGATTCCTGGTGGAATTGCCTCGATTTGAGCAGAGAAATACCCGTTCTCTTCAGGTTCCATGGTAAGTGGTGATGGCAGTTCAGGATTGTGCTTTCCGGAGGAAGGGTCGATGGCAAAGACGACCTGAAGTTTCTCATGGCCAGGTGCCCAAACCCGAAAGTGGAGACCGCCATTCTCAGGTAAATATTCCGCTCCTGCAGGGTAACGCCTTTTAGCGGTAAAACTAAGGGACATATTTCTTTGCCTCCGTAGAGAGTATCCAATATGGTAGGACTTTTTTGCAACTCCTATGCCAGATAAAGGGTTTAATCCGTAATGTCTATAGACATCGCAAGGGGGGATGCTATGGGGAAGATCAGGGATGAGATCGAAAAATTGGCAATTTCCGTTAACCGGAAAAAAGAGATTCCACTGGACTACTCATTGGAAATCGAAAATGAGGGATTAACGCGGGAAAGCATGGAAAAACAGAAAAAATTCTCTTTCAGGCGTTACCCTGAGATAATGGAAATTAAAAAGAACGATAAAAAACTGTGATATTTATCACAGTTTTTTATCGCCAAAATGGTAAAATATTAATGCAACGCCTAAGGGGAAAGAGGATGCTTATTAACCTTGACAGAGAAACTGCTCTTATAGGAGTGATTTCTGATACTCACGGATTATACAGGCCAGAAATATCGGAGATTTTCAACGGGGTCGACTACATTATCCATGCCGGTGATGTGGGCGGGATGTGGGTTCTTGACAAATTAAGGAGAATAGCCCCGATTCTGGCTGTTAAAGGAAACACCGACAGCTCTTCCGCTATTCCGGGGCTCCCGGTTGACGCAATCTTGAAGACCGCGTCAAGCTCGATTTACCTGCTGCATAATATCGGTGACCTTGATCTTGATTCCCGGGCTGCGGGTTTCAATGCCGTTATCTACGGCCATTTTCATCTGCCTTCAATAGAGTTCCACAAAGATATTCTTTTCTTTAATCCGGGAAGTGCCGG
>ERZ795047.2728-NODE-2728-length-16447-cov-5.512262_pt1 | contig 16447 bp, 13 predicted proteins | sample MGYA00375131_ERZ795047 | MGnify/ENA primary metagenome ERZ795047 (study PRJEB30176, sample SAMN05720228) | activated sludge metagenome | isolation source: Anaerobic digester | place: Japan | collected 2015-05-20 ...
ATATGGGACGTTCTGGCAGGGCTGATGCGTCAGACTGGCCCCTGTCTGCTGCAAAGCCTGCACGAGATCAACATGCCGGCATGGGTCCACGTCGATCATGCCGTGGTCAGCCACCAACAACAGATACGTGGTTGAAAGCAACCCTTGCTCTTCGAGCCAGTCGCAGACGCGGCCCACGTGCAGATCGAGATTAAGCAGCGCCGCGTGATACTCGGGCGAGGTGGCCCCGCGCTCGTGTCCGACCGAGTCCAGTCCGGGAAAATATAACGTCAGCAGGGCCGGCCATTGACCGGCGCGGTTGGCGCGGCGCGCCACCAACTCGACGGTTTTGGCGGTCAGCGCGTCGACGCCGGGATAGTCGCGGAAGAACCAGCGCACGCCCGACTGCGCCCAATTCGCGATGTTGTCGCTGACGCCGCGCCTCAACGGTGATTGCACGCTCATGCTGTAAGCCGGCGCGATCAACTCGTAGACGGTCTCGGCGTCCGTATCCTCGTTGACGGAAACATAAGTGGCGATGTAGGCGTAGTCGCGTAGCAAGCGCTGCTGGGGATCGAACCAGCGATTGCCGGGGATGCGGTGTTCGGGCGGCTCCAGGCCGGTCAACAGCGTGGTCACCGAGGCGTAAGTGATGGACGGATGAATCGTGATCGCGTTTTGTACACGCGTTCCGCCCTGGCAGAATCGCTGCTCGATGTTGGGCAGCCAGCCGGCGCCACATCCTTCTTCCAGAAGGTCCGCATTTACGCCGTCGCACAGGAACAGCACTACGCTGCGCGGTGGGCGCTCCACGTGATCGGCCAGCTCTTGCCGTAAGGGCCCTTTGCCGGCACAGCCTGAAAGCCAAACCAGAATGGCGGTGCAAAGGACCGCGGCAAATCTGCGCGTGCTTGCTAGGTTACGCAATTTCGAATCGCCTCTATCCACTTCTTTTAAACGCCCGGCGCACAAAGTACGCCGCATTGTCTTCATCGTCGCCCGCGGAACAAGACGCCGATTGCAGCCAAACCGCGACTGGAATGTCCGGCAACCTCCGGGTGTTGTGCGGCGAATGGCGGCCGCTATAGTGGAGACACTCAGCCAACCGATGGGTGAGTCATGGCGTCAGCCTTTTGGCGGACTGGAGGTCCTGATGAATCGTAAATGGAAGTACGTGATGTTGGCGGGCGCGGGCGGAGTGCTGCTACAGCTTGCGGGCTGCGGCCAAATCATGCTCGAGATGCTCATCAGCAACATAGTCCCTCTAATCCTCAGCCAATTGGTGGCCTCCGCCGTGGCGTGACCGCCCGGCAGCCCAGCGCAGCGTAGCCCGCAAGTGGTAGTACGAGGGCTACCCTGTGCCGGTAACCCGCCCCGCTGCGTGAAGCAGCGGCTTTAAAGACCAATCAGTGCTGCGCCGCGCGCTCCACGTGATCGCCGGAACCGGCAGCCGCATCCAGTCTCACTTCGCTCAGCCGCCGGCCAATACGTCGCGCATTCCGTAATAACCCGCCGCCTTGTTTACAATCCAGCGTGCGGCCGTCAGCGCCCCGGCTGCAAAGGCGTCGCGCGAGCTGGCCTGGTGACACAACGTGAGAGTCTCGTTCGCCGATGCGAAGGCGACCACGTGTTCGCCTACTACTTCGCCCATGCGGATCGCATGTACACCTACTTGCCCCGCAGCTCGCGGTCCGCATTGCCCCGATCGTCCGAAGGCGGCAATTTCCGCCGGCTTGCGGCCGCGGGCCCGCGCGACTTCGGCCAGCAGCGCTTTGGCTGTCCCGCTGGGGGCATCCGCCTTGTGGCGGTGGTGGGTTTCGGCGATCTCAACGTCCCAGTCTTCGCCCAGCTTCCCGGCTACCTGTGACACCAGTTGCAGCAGCAGGTTGGCGCCGAGGCTCATGTTCGCCGACCACAACACCGGAACGCGCCGCGCCGCGTCGTGCAACGCCAATTGATCTTCCGCGCTCAGGCCCGTCGTTCCGCTCACGAGCGGCACACCCGTCGCGCCGCACCAGCGTGCCCAGTGTGCGGTACCGCTCGGCGTCGTGAACTCGACCAGCACATCGCAAGGACCACTCACGGCATCGCTGATTGCCAGCCCGACGGGTTTCAGGCCGGCGGCAGTTCCGGCGTCGTGACCGAGGTATGGATCATCCGTGGCGGTCAGGGCCGCCACTATTTGGAATGCCGGGTCGCCGGCAGCCAGACGTACAATGGTCGAACCGGTTCGGCCGGTGCAGCCGGCGATCGCCAGACGAAGCGTGCTCATGAAATGGTGTCCAGCAATTCTTTCATCTCGCGTGTGGTCTTCGCATCGCCGGCCGCCTGTGCGGCTTCGATTCCAGCAGTGAGCGTCTGGCGGGCTTCGGCCTGCAGCGCCGCCCGGATTTCGGCCCGGGCCTTATGGTAATAGGCCGCGACGTACTTGGGGTCGGCCGCCAGCGCCTTCTGAAAAGCAGCGACTGCTTCGGCAAACTGCCCGAGATTGAAATATTCCAAACCGACGGCGTAATGGGTGAGCGGATCGTGCGGCGCCGCGGCTACAAGCTTTTGCAATTGTTCCAGTCGCGTCATTAACGGCTTCCGAGGCACGAGGCCGACTTGTACGCGCTTACTTCAGCCGCAGGCGTTCGGCGGGTTGATCCAGCGCGTATTGCGGCCTTTTCGCCGCGGCCTGCTGTTTGGCGAATTCGCGTCCGAGCGTGCGGATTTTCTCCTTGAGTGCGTCGCAGGCTTTTTGCGCGGCGGCCCTGGCGGCGCGATTATCCTGCTTGAGCAGGAAGGGGGTAGTTGCGACCACCTCCACATCTGCTTTCTTTACTACGACCACCGCGTCCACGCCGTTGGCCTGGAGAAAGCGGGCCGCGTCGAACGCCGCGTCCTTGTGCTCGAGCCGGAAATGTTGCACGACCACGTAGTGATAGCCCGGCTGGAAGGAAAACGCCGGCTGATTCTCCTGCTGTGGCGGCGGTTCTGGCGGCGCGGGCTCAGGGCGCGGCTCAGCGGCGCGCGGGGCCGGCGCGACCGGCACTTGCACCCTCTCGGCCGGGCGCGGCGCTGGCAGGTCCCGGGCTGGGGGACGTAATTCCGGCGGCAACAACGACGCGGGATCTGGGGCGGCAGCGGCGATAGTCTGCTCAACAGTCTGCTCAATAGGATCAGGCTCGGCGGATGCTGCGGAGCGTTTACCGGCCTGGAACGCCAAGCCGAGCAAAACGACCACCATGAGGGCGGTCGCCGTAATGCCGGGCCAAGCCAAATCCACGAGCAGGCGTCCATCGACAAATCGCACGGCAGACGCTGTTCTGATGGCCTCATTTGCTGAGGAGGACTCGGCCGCGGCCGGCGGCGAAGTATGCAAAGCCGGCCCAGGGCGCTCGACTGCTGGTCGGCTCGGCCTGTCGGCATCATGGCGCGGGTCGCGCCAGCCGACGTCGCTGGGGCGGCGCGTGTGGCGGACTATCTCATATAGAACGGGTCTCTTCCTGCGTGGGGGCACGAGGAGTCTCCTTCCTCAGCGGGCCAAGCGGCAGGCCAGCCGCCAATTTTAGAACTCCCGCCGCGCCGCACAACCCCGTGAGTTGGTCCCGCGCGCCCCCGTGTGTGCCACTGCTGAAGCAGACGCTTCAGCAGTGCCGAGTCGCGATAAGGGTGATAAGGGGATAAGGTGATAGGGTGATAAAGGTGGTCTGCGGAAGCCCGGTATCACCCTATCACCTTATCACTTTATCACTCTGCCGAAGGCGTCCGGAACCGCGCACGGCCATCTTTTTTTTGCCGTCCGATCCGCCCGTCAGCGGCGCGCAACCTATTTCGGCTCAAAGGCTTGTAAACGAGGCGGAACTCGTCCGAAAGCGATTACAGATGCGCCTGCGCGTTTTTTTTCGGCCCGAAACTGGATTTCGCCGCGCAACGCTGCCTATAAGAATAGTGAATCCTCCTCCTCCTCTTGGCCCGCGAGAGCGGGCTCTTTTTTTGGCGCGAAACAGACAGCAACTCCGCGCAAAGAGGCGGGCCCGCGAAAGCTGCCCATGCTCAGGGCCGTGCCCTGGCTGCCATCCCTGGCAACCGGCGACGCCGCGCCGCTGAATTCCGGAACGGGACTCCGCCCAGCCGGACCAACACTGCCTCACGCAATGACCACGGGCCTAGAATAAACCGTCTTCTTGGTTCGCGGGCTGCGATTAAGCCATCGGAGCTACTCTATGTCGGGAACGCACCTGCCGCATGCGCCCAGATGCTATCTGCAGAGCATTGGCACTGCCGTGCCGGCGCGCAGTTTCACTTCCGAGCAAACAGTCGCTGAATTTGGGGCGGTGTATACCGAGCCGCGCAGTCAGCGCTTGTTGCGGCGGATCGTCCGCTTGACTGGGATCGAGAATCGCTATCTTGCGGCTCTTGATTTCCTCGATAGGAACGGCGACGGGCCGCCGCTATATGTGCCGGCTGCGGAGTTGCCGGGTGGGCCGGGAATGGGCGTGCGGAACGCGCGCTTTGCCGAGGCGGCCGGGGGTTTGGTGAGGCAGGCGATTGGGGAGCTTGCGCCCGGTTTGTTGGAGTCCGTTGACGCGCTGGTCACGGTCAGTTGCACGCACGCGTCGGCGCCCGGACTGGAGGCGGCCGTTTACGACCAGCCGGTAGTTTGCCGGGCGGCGCACCGCTGGAACTTGGGGTTCATGGGGTGTTCGGGCGGGCTGGCGGCGCTGCGGCTGGTGCAGGAGATGTCGCCTCGCGGGCACACGGCGCTGATCGTCGCCTGCGAGTTATCGTCGCTGCACTTTCAATACAGCACGGAGCTGGACCAAATGACGGCCAACGTGCTCTTCGCGGATGGCGCGGCGGCGGCCGTGATCTCCGCCGAGCCGTCGCCGGTGCGTGTCGTGGACTGCCGCTGTGCGACGCTGCCGGAGGCGGCCGACCAGATGATCTGGTTTGCGGATGATCGCGGTCTGCGATTGCGGCTGTCGCAAGATTTGCCGGACACGCTGGCGGCGGCGCTACCCGACGCGGTTCGCACATTCCTGGGAGACAACGGACTGGCGGTTAGCGACGTGAAGCACTGGCTGGTTCATCCGGGTGGGCCGCAAATTCTCGACGCGGCGGGCGCGGCATTGGGGCTGCCCGCGGCGGCGCTGGAGCTGTCGCGATCGGTGCTGCGGCGCTACGGAAACATGTCGTCGGCCACGATTCTGTTCATTCTGCGGGCGTTGCTCGCGCAGCGGCCAAAGGGGTTATGCGTGGCGCTGGCCTTTGGGCCGGGTTTGACGATTGAGCTGGCGCTCTTCCAGATGCGCTGATGCGGTGCGGCGCGTTTTAGCGGGTTTGCTTGAACGCTTGGAAGGCTTCGTTCCGGCGCGGGCCGATTGCCGGCGGTGTTCGCAGCCGGCATTTTTGTTGACCAGCTTCTCGAGGCGTTGGCACCATACCGCGGCCATCGTGCGGCAGATGCCGGCCGTTTCGGCCGGCGGAAAGTCGGCGAAAGGGCAATCGAAGTCACAAAATTCAGGCGTCTTTTCTTCCACGGTGTATCACTTTCGCGCTGCCGTGCGCGGCCCGGTTCGCCCTGTCGTCGCTTCTGCCGACCGGACCTACGTGAGAATGTTACGGCATGTTGAAGGCCGCGTGAATTCCGCAAAACGACAAGCGCCGGCATTTCCCGTAGAATCACGCTATTGCGCGTGAAGAGCCCACGCCCTGAGGGTCCGCGGAACCAAAATGAGCCGGGCGGCAACTGCACAGCCGAAGTTCGCCACGATCGCCCGCTCCCTGCGCTCGCACAACTACCGGCTGTTCTTTTTCGGTCAGGGCGTGTCGTTGGTCGGGACATGGATGCAGCGCATCGCGCTGAGCTGGCTGGTCTACCGGCTGACCGGTTCCGAGGCGCTGCTTGGAATCGTGGCTTTTGCGGGCCAGATTCCGACGTTCGTGCTGGCGCCGCTGGGCGGGGTCCTGGCAGATCGCTGGAACGTGCATCGCGCCATCGTCGTGATGCAGGTGCTGGGGACGATTCAGGCGTTGGCTTTGGCGGTGCTGGCGCTGACGGGCGTCATCACGTCATGGCAGATAGTGTTGCTGAGCGTTGCGCTGGGGGTCATCAACGCCTTCGATATCCCACTGCGCCAGACGTTTGTGGTCGAGATGGTTGAGCGCCCCGAGGACCTGCCAAACGCGATTGCACTCAATTCCTTCCTCGTCAACGGCGCCCGGCTGCTGGGGCCCTCCATGGCGGGGTTGTTGATCGCACTCGTAGGTGAGGGCATCTGCTTCCTGATCAACGGGTTAAGCTACATCCCGGTAATCCTGGCCCTGCTGGCGATGACCGTCGCGCCCAAGCCTAAGCCGCGGCGAACGGACGTGCTGAGCGGGCTGGCCGAGGGTTTCTCGTACGCTTTTGGTTTTCGACCGATTCGGGCGGCGCTGACGCTGTTGGCAGTGGTTAGCCTGGTGGGCATGCCGTATTCGGTACTGCTTCCCGTGTTCGCTGAGGACATCCTGCACGGCGGGCCCAATACCTACGGGTTCTTGATGGGCGCGTCTGGACTCGGCGCGATCGCTGGGGCGCTGTACCTGGCCGGGCGGAGCACCGTGCTCGGCCTGGGCGGCACGATGGCCCGCTCGGCCGTCCTGTTCGGGGCCGGTTTGATCGCCTTTTCCCTCTCGCACTGGTTGTGGCTCTCGCTGGCGTTGATGGCGGTGACCGGTTTCGGCATGATGCTCCAAATGGCTTCGTGCAACACGGTTCTGCAAACCATTGTCGAGGACGATAAGCGCGGCCGCGTGATGGCCATGTATACCATGGCGTTCATGGGCACGGCGCCGTTTGGCAGCCTGGTAGCCGGGTTTGCGGCGCACAGCTTTGGGGCGCCGCTGACGCTGGTCATCGCGGGCGCAGTGTGCGTGGCGGCGGCGGGCATGTTTCTGGCTCAACTGCCGGAACTGCGTAAGGCGGTGCGGCCGATTTATGTGCGCAAGGGAATCATGCCGGATGCATCGCAGGGCTTGTCGGGCGCTGGCGCCTCGGCAGGGATGGGCCCGGCTGATGATCGAAGTCGCGGGGGCGAACCGGCCACTTGAGCGGCGCAAGGACGAACAAATCGGCCGTCAGCAAAGGGGTGAGCGGGCGGGTTGCGCCAGGGCGGGTTGAAGCCGGGTTTGTGGTCGCGATGGTGCTGCCGCTCGCGGTGGCGGTGCTGATCGTCAACCTGCCCGCGATTCATGGTCTGGGCTGGCCGCGTTACGTGCTTAATTGCCTCATCTGGCTTACGACGCTGGCAATATTGGTGCACGATCCTCAAATGCGCGGGCGGCGCGAGGATTCGGCAGACGCCGCAGAAGCGCGCCGGCGGGAGCGCAAGCCGCTGCTGAAGCTGCGCAGCGACCGGACGATACTGGCGGCGCTTGGCGTAGTGGCACTGCTTTCGCTGCTGTCGTATTACGATTTTGGCCGTTTTCACGGTGGCGGGCGCTTCGTTCATTATCACGATCTGTATCACTACTACATGGGCAGCAAGTACTTTCCCGAGGTGGGTTATGAGGGATTGTACGCCGCCACGCACCGGGCTCTGGTGGAGAACGAGCCCGCGATGTCTGGCGGGATCAGCCTGGTCAAGAATCTGCGCACATACGACATAGAGAACGCCCGGATTTCCTGGCAGCGGTCCGATGGGGTTACGGCGCGGTTCTCTGATTCGCGCTGGGAGCAGTTCAAGCACGACGTTCGGTTCTTCCAGGCGCGGCTGGCGCCGGCCGAGTGGCAGGTTCTGCTGGTCGATCACGGGTTCAACGCCACGCCTTTCTGGACGGGCGTCGGGGCGGCGCTGTCGTCCCGGCTGCCGCTGAATAGCGCGACGCTGCTCTTGCTGGCGCTGATCGATCCGCTGCTCGTGGCGGCGGCGTTAGTGTTGGTGTGGCTCACGTTCGACGCGCGGACGGGTTTACTGGCGGTCATCTTTCTGTGTGCCAACTTCTTTGGCGTTTTTGATATTACCGGCGGCGCGTTCCTGCGGCAGCTCTGGCTCGCGGCACTGATTGGTTTTGTCTGCTGCTATCGCCGCGGCTGGATGTGGCCGGCGGCGGCGCTGTTGGCCGTGGCTGCGCTGGACCGGGTTTTCCCGGCCGTCTTTGCGCTGCCGGCGGCCGTTTTGTTGATCATTGACACAGTGCGGCGGCGCAGCGCGGGCCGCGTTCAGGCCCGTTTTCTCGCGGCGTTTGTTGCCTTCGCAGCGGGGCTGGGGTTGACGGTCTGCCTCACCGTTGGCGGCCCGCGGAGCTGGACGGATTGGTATGACAAGATCAGCGCCCACAATCGCTGGTTCTACACCAATCAACTTTCGCTACGTAATTTGTTTACCGTAAACCCGGCCCAGTCACTGCGGACCATTTCGGAAGGCTGGAACGAGGGCCTCTGGTTGCGCGAACGGGAGACGCTCGACGCACGCACCCGCAATACGCTCCTGGCCGGCCGGACGGTACTGCTGGGTCTGCTGATCGCGACTGTGGCGAAGCGCAAAGATGCTCTGGCTTCTCTGGCCTTGGTGTCGTTCGTGCCATTGGTGCTGTTTTATCCGGCCGACTATTACTGTGTTTTCCTGGTTGCCGCCATACTCTGCTGGCGCGGCAATCGCGGACTGGCTTTGGCACTGGTGGGGCTCCAAGCGCTCTTTTGGCTAGTCAACATACCGCTCTCCAGCGGCGTGTGCCTCGAATTACTACATTGGGTGATATCTCTGTGCCTGATTGTGGTCTTTGTGGTCTTTCTGGGGCGCGAGCTGCTTAATGGGGGTCAAGATCAGCGGGCGCGGCGTAAGGCACCGTTGCCGCTGCTGGCCGGGGCGGCGGCGATTCTGCTGGCCGGCTTCGTGGCCGATACGCGCGCCGCCCGCCGGCAGCCGCTGCCGTTCGAGTTGGACCTGACGCCGGACGACGTGTTGCTGGCGGAGAATTTGCAGCCGGGCCTGGAGCACATGGCTTCCTGGGGCAACGCCTGGTCGCGGAACGATCACTTGCTATGCGTGACGACGGGGGCGGCGGCCCGGGCTGTGGTGCGTGTTCCCGCCCCCAGTGACGGTATGTATAGTCTTGCGGTCACATACTCGACCGGCCCGCCCTTCGGAATTGTGACATTGGCAATAAACGGAGAACAGCCCATCTCGACGTTGAATCTGTACGCGCCGAATGTCGGTGTGAGGACAGAGGTATACGACGAGGTGGCGTTGAAGGGGGGTGATAACGAGTTCAGCTTCGCTGTTACGGGCAAGGACCGGGCCGCCAAAGACCAGTTCTTCGCCGTTGATACTATAAAGCTCGACTACGCGGCCCCGCGCGAAGCGAGCTCCAGTGCTGCGGCGCGCCGTGCGGCGCTCGAGCGCGCGGTGGCGTGGCTTATGGCCCATCCGGCGGACAGCTTCGATGGCGGGCGTCCGGCTATATGCAAGGAAATTGCTGTCCTGCATTCGGTGCTGTCAACGCCGCAGCTCGCTGAGTGGGGCTCGAAGTACATGCCAGAACTGCAGCAGCGCATCGAGCGATTGAACACCCACTGCGGCCCGCGCCTCCACCTGCATGAATACGACGGCATGCTGCTCGCGGGCCACGTGGCGCGGCAATTCAACCTGGAATTCATTGCACTTGCACCAGTTGCGGAACAGTTGAAACCCTGGATTGAATCCGTCTATGCCGATCGCTCGGCGGCCCAGCTCTTGTTTGCGGGCGAGTACTTCAATCGCCTCTATCCTGAACAAGCTGTGGCAATCGATGTCGAACAAAGCCTCGTTTACCGCGAATACACCGAACGCAAGCTCGCGCAAGTGTTGGCCGGCGACGTGGACCGGAACAAGACCCGAGCCGTAATGGCGGCCATCTCGGCTCTCAGCCAGGACGTCTGCGGCCTGACCGAATTCGGCCGTTTGGCCCCTCCGGCCGGATATCTGGCCGATCAGGAATTCTGGGGGCGCTTATGCGAGGACGGGCTGCGCTGGAGTATGCAGACCGGCGACCTGCTCACGCTGGCCCGGGTCGTCCAACTGGCCGAATGCCTGCGCGTGGCCGGCGCGGTTCCCGGGCTGCCGGCCGCGGTCGATCTGCTGGTCGAGCATCAGCGAGCCGACGGCAGCTTCGGCGCAATTACGTGTGACAACCCCAATCCGTACCGCGAAGGCGTACTTAACGCGGCCCTGGCGCTGAAGGCCAGCCTGCGCTGAATCGGCGCGGGGTGGCAAGGTGGTCGCGGAGCGACGGCGCAGAGTAGGCGCTATCTGAGCGCCGGCGGCGCTACTTTTGACGGTAAACGATTCGGCCGCGCTTCAGGTCGTAGGGTGAGACCTCGACGGTCACGCGGTCCCCCGGCAGGATGCGGATGAAGTGCTTACGCATGCGCCCGGACACGTGGGCCAGCACTTCGTGTTTCGTGTTGCCCACATCGGCCTCGACGAGGAACATCGCGTTGGGCAACGCCTTTACAACAGTGGCTTCCATCTGAATGGCATCGGCCTTAGCCAATCAAATTCCTTTCAAGCAAACCTGGGCGCGGCTGCCCCAGAAAAGATGGCAATCCTACAAGGGCTGAGCGGCGGCGTCAATCACTGTTCGGAATTAGCGCAGATGCAGCGGAACGAGCGGGCCCCTAACATTACTCTTATTTGCGTGGAAGCAACGTAGCTGCCGCCCATCCGGCCACGCGGCAGTTCTCGCGAGCGGAGCCGCACAGGCTGGCAGGTGCGATAACGTTGCGCTCACCAAGCATCAGGGGTGGCAAAGCGGCCGTCGGGTGGCCGTCGGGTGCCATGCCCGGGCTGTAAGCGCGGGCATGCCCACGTGAGTCGCCTCGATCATGCCACACGTCCGGACTACGGCGGCGATGAATCGATTGACACGTTCGCGGCGGTGCACGCACTGATCAGCCGCGCTAGTATCGCTGAGACTCGTGAAGGGTTTCTGCATTGGCCGTTAGCGGGAAACGATGCTCTTTCAATGGTGCGTCTCGAGAATGTGAGGAAACAATGTCGCCGACGAAAACTGCTGGCGTGATCAACGGGGTGGATCAGGACAGGCTGCAACAGACGGTGTCTCAGATGCGGCGCGACCCGGGATCGGCCGCGTTCCAGTTCCGGGTGCGCAACACCTGGCTGGGCGGGGCGCACAATCGCTCGCGGATACAGGATTTTTACGGCGGCGGAAAAGAAGACGACACGCGCCAGAAGACGTACGTCATGGATTGTGACGAACCGCCGATCCTACTGGGCAAAGACCAGGGCCCCAACCCGGTGGAGCACCTGCTCAACGCGCTGGCGGGGTGTGTAACAACCGCACTGGTGATGCACGCCGCGGCGCGCGGCATCGAGATCCAATCCGTCACGTCCGAACTGGAGGGGGACATCGACGTGCGCGGCTTCCTGGGGCTGTCGCCGGACGTGCCGCGCGGTTTCAAGAACATCCGCGTGACAATGCACGTGCAGTCTGATGCTCCGCCCGAGAAGCTGCGCGAGTTGGCGGAGTACTCGCCGGTTTTCAACACCATTGCGAATGCGACACCGGTCGAGATCAGCATCGACAACGCCCGCACGTAGTGGCGAACGCGCGCCCCGCCAAGACCGGCCAGCTCTTGCAGCGGCCGCAAATCGGAGATTGAGGGGAGCGAATGTCTGGTGCAATCCGAGGCATGATTGCGGGTGGTCCGCAAAGCTTCAGCGGCGTTTCATGGCGCGATCCATTTCGCGCTCGTGTTCGCGCTTCTTCAGGTCGGCGCGTTTGTCCTCGTGCGTCTTGCCGCGGACCAACGCCAGCTCAACTTTCGCAATGCCACGGTCCGAGAAATAGATTGCGAGCGGGACGATCGTGAGCCCTCGCTGAGTGACCTTTGCCTCCCACTTTCGAATCTCGCGGCGGTGCAAGAGGAGGCGGCGCTCGCGCGTGGGGGCGTGCTGATCGTAAGTGGCCATGGGATAAGGAGATATGTTGCAATCTCGCAGGAAAACGTCGCCCTCGCGAATCATGGCGAAGGCTTCGTCGAGCGAGGCTTTCCCGTCACGTAAGCTCTTGACTTCACTACCGGTTAGAGCAATTCCGGCCTCAAGTTTCTCCAGAATCTCGTAATTAAAGCGGGCTTTTTTATTCCGGATAACGGGAGCTTTGGGTGGACCTTTCGCCATGGCTGGGCTAGATTGTAGGGAGAGGAGTTTCTGCTGCAACCGGCAGCACCCGCCTAGCTATAAGGCAGTGAAAGCAGTGGCTGAAGCCCAAAGCGGCAACCAAAAGAAGGTTGCGATGTCGCCGGACGAACTGAAGCGCATTATCGCGCGAGCCCGCGAAGGGCACGCCGATGCGTTCCGCGACCTAGTGGAGGCGTACAAGGAACGCTTGTTCGCCTTCGTATGGCGCATGGTTCGTGATCATCATGAGGCGGAGGACATCTGCCAGGCAGTTTTCGTGAAGGCTTACGAATCGCTGGACAGCTATTCGGAACAATACGCGTTCAGCACTTGGCTCTTCACGATCGCCTACCGCATGAGCCTCAACAGCCTGCGGAAGAAGAAGGCCTTATCGGGCGAAGTCGATTTCGCCCGCTTCGGCTGCGACGAGCAGGATGCCTCCGCGACGCTGGCCACCAGCGAGGAAGCCCGACGGCTGCGAAAGCTGATCTGGGCCGCGGTTGAAGAGTTATCGACCCCGCAGAAGTCGTCGGTATTGCTCTTCTACCGTGAGGGCAAGAGCTGTCACGATATCGGCAAGGTGCTTGGCATGCCGGCGGTAACGGTCAAGAGCCATCTACACCGGGCGCGCGAACGGCTACGAAAAGCGTTGGCAGCCGAACTGGTGGACGAGCGGCTGGACGGTGAATACCTGAGCGGCAGCCAAATGTTAAGAGCCCAGCGATGAATTGCGCAGAATTCGAACGACTGATCGACGCGTATCTGGACGGCGAATTGGCCGGCTCCCTGCGAGTCGAATTCGACGCCCATCGCCTGCGGTGCCGGCGCTGCCAGCTCACCATGATCGCCATGGAGTCGGTCGAAACGGTGCTGGCCAACGACCGGCCGCTCGCAACGCTGAGCGATGATTTCACAGAGCGCGTGATGGGGGCTATCCAGAGCCGGCGCCCGGTTGCATCACGTTTGCGGCCGCGGCGCATCGTGCTCGCGGCGGGCCTGTTGCTCCAGGCGGCGGCCCTCATGTTCCTGGCTATCCATCCGTGGCACGAGGGCGGTTCGGTCAGCGAGTTCGAGCCGGTCCCGGTAACGCCCGCTGAACCAGAGGGGGTGCGCGATCTCGACCAGGTTTATGCGCTGGTGGACAAGAAGACCGAGGAGCGACAGGCGCTAGTGGACCGCATTTTCGCCAAGCTCGAGGCGGCCGGCATGAACGTTGCGACCGACCTGACCCAGCTCGTGAGTTACGCCTCGGCGCTGCCTGTGCCGGACGACGTAGCGCGCGCCTCGGATGGAATGCATGGGGCGAATCCGCTGAATCTGCTGATCGACGTGTTTATTCCCGGCGCTGCCCCAGAACTCGAGAGCACTCCGATTGGGACAGTCGAGCACGCTCTTTAGGCTCGCCGGCCTAGTGAGTTGAAGCGCAGGATTTGATACCAATCAGCCGCGGCATCCTTGTTGTTGCAGTCTTTCTCACTTCCACGCCGTTTACCCTGACTGGCTTGGCAGCGCCCGAACGCGATTCGCTGGCGCATTCCGCACCCGCGGACGTGGGGCTCTACATCGAGGGGCGCGGCGTCGCTGACCTGCTGCAGCCGCTGATCGAGCCGCAGGCCTGGCTGGCGCTGGCCGAATTGGCGGGGCAGCCGGCACGGCTCGAGGAAGCGAACGCCTGGCGCGTTTGGATTCGCCAGGGGCTGCGGATGGAACCGGCCGAAGCGTGCCGGGAGTTGCTGGGTGAGCAGTTCGCTTTTGTAGGTGAAGGACTGGGGCGGGCTCAAGACGGGGTGGTGATCTGCCGCCCGGACAGTGAACCGGAGGTTTTGTTGCGGCGGTGGGAAGCGCGCCCTCTGCCGGACGCCGGCCGCAGCTCGATTTATCGCTTGGCCAACGGCCTCGGCGCCGGGCTCTGCGACGGCCTGCTGATCTTCGGGGCGGCGGACATCCCCGACGGCATGTTTTCGCGTGTGATTGCAGTCGGCGAAGGGCCGCAGGGGCCTGCCAGCCTGGCCGAGGACGCCGTGTACCGAGGTTTGCTGGCGCGTGTGCCGGAAGGGCCGGACGCTATTCTGTTCGCGCGTTTGCGCAGCTCGACACCGGGCGCGGCTTCACAGCCAGCCATGGCGCAAGCGGCGGAACGCGACGCGGGCCGTTCCGCTTCGACCAGCAAACCGAGCGCCTGCGGCGCGGCCTTGCCCGGCCCATTGCACGGCGCGTCGAATATCTTGCTGGCGCTGCACCGTGAGCGGCATTTGCTGCGTTTCAGTGTGGTCGGCGATGCCCCGGCGCGCTGCGACGGGACGCAGAGCGGTCTGCCCGAACTGGTCGGCTATTTGCCGGAGCGGACGCTGGCGGCCTGGGGGTTTCATCTGGATTATCGAAATCTGCCGGGAATGCTGGCGCGCCTGCCGGAGCGCAGCATTCTGCGTCTGACGTTTTCGATGCAGGAGCGGTCGGGACTTATAGCACGGCTGAGCGAAGCGCTTGATTCGGCGACGTGCCTGGCAGTCGGCGTGGTGGAGCCGCCATCGCGCACGGAGCCGGCGCCGCCGGTGCCTGCTCTGGCGGTGCTGGTCAATGCCGTCCAGCCGGAGGAGGCGGAGGACGAGTTCGAGACACTGCTGAAGCAGAGCATTTCGTTCTATGGGTTGCTGGCCCTGAAGACCGGTGCGCAGGTCATTGTGCCGGACGTGCACAGACTCGAGGTCGAAGGCGCTGATGTGGGTTTGCTGGACGTGAGCGGGCTGCTCGCCGGCCGGCCGGGTGGGGCGGCGATTGCTGAGTTGCACATATGCTGGGCGCTGGACGGTGGGACGCTGATCGTGGCTTCGCACCTGGATTGGCTGCGGCAGATTTTGGCAGCCCGGCATGAAGTGGCGCCCGGCCTGCAGAAAACTGTGGCTCTCAGCACGCGCCCGGTCCCGCCCGGAACGGAGACCATCATCGCTCTGCAAACGGGACCGCTGGCGGATCTCGGCCAACTGTGGCTGGATCACTTCCAGAAGACCGCGCCGCAAATTCTGAGCGAAACCTGGTGGCAGGCGCAGCGGCCCGGCCGCGGCAACGTGCATCTCGGGCTGACCGTGACGGAGGCCTCGAAAGAGCAGCGGTTGGTTGTCACCGCAGTTAAGCCCGACACGCCCGCCGACGGCCTGTTGCGGCCGGGCGATCAAATCGTGGGTTGTGGCGGGGATCAGTCGCGGCCGAACGCGCCGCGGCGTTTTGCGACTTCTCAACCGATCCGCGAGATTCGCGATGCGATTGCGCGCCGGCCCGACGCTCGCTGGGTGGACTTGCTGATCGAGCGCGGCGGGACGCCGCTGGTGAAGAGAATACCATTGCCGTACTTCGATCCGATTCAGGTTCTGCGGCGGTTCATCGCACTCGGGCAGATATTCCAGCGTGTCGTGTATTACGAGGATGTGCCCGAAAACCCGGTCCTCTCCGACCCGGTTCTCTCCGCAGAAGTGTCGATACAAACGGCGGCCGCAGAGGCGGCGACGCAACCCGCGATCACGTCCTCAGAGCCGCCCGGCGGACGCGGTTTCCTGACGATCGAACTGCGCGGCAGCCGCGAGCCGCTGTTCCCGTTCGCGTTAACGCCGGCGCCCGTGTCTGCGCCGATCACAGATCAAGCGCGCAAACTGCCGTAACGCCGCCGGCCTGTTGACAACAAAGCTGACTAGCTAGGCCGCCCGCAGTGGCGCGCGGGCATTGCTTATGATGCGACTGGCAATTGCCGCCGGCACACAAGGTGCGAAATGAATAGGATTGTTGCAGCGGTGGTGGGGGCCTCGTGTCTCCTCGGGACATCTACATGGGGCTCATGCGACCCGACGGGCGACTACGCGGTGCCGCTCGGCAGCTATTGGCACATCCGCCCGGATCCCGACGGCGGGTTTATCCTGGGCGGCTCTGCGGTGTCGTGGAATATGGGGTTGACGGGAGTCGTTGAGCTCTGGGCGGGCCGTCAGATCGTCGCAGGCAGGACGCGAGACGCTTATTTCGTGCTTTTTCCCAGCTACGAACTGTTGTTCGGCGAGGACGGGCGGCTCAAGAAGGACCCTGCTCCTGTGTTGGGCAAGCTGGAGTTGTTCGAAGAGCGGGAGGCGTGGGAGCGGCGGTTGTCAGAGATGGATTGCACCGACGTCGTGCTGCGCGCGCCGCGGCGCTGGGACTCGCCGGCCGTGCGATTCGTCGTTTATGCCGCCATCGGCGGAGCATGCGCCGCCGCGCCGCTGAGCGTCTTGCTCGGTGCTGGTGCGGCGCGGATGTATTACGAATGGAGAGCGCGACGGAATGCGAGTGCCCGCGAAGCA
>ERZ795047.2741-NODE-2741-length-16402-cov-9.000184_pt1 | contig 16402 bp, 9 predicted proteins | sample MGYA00375131_ERZ795047 | MGnify/ENA primary metagenome ERZ795047 (study PRJEB30176, sample SAMN05720228) | activated sludge metagenome | isolation source: Anaerobic digester | place: Japan | collected 2015-05-20 ...
TATCAGTATTCGGGGGGCATGCAGATGGCGGAGGTGCTTCTTTACGATGTCACGCTGACAGAGGACGAGCGGCGCGATGTGGAGGCGTATCTGACGTGGAAGTGGTTCGGGCGGCAGTTGGCGGGATACGCGGACGCAACCGGATCGTGTGACCTGCCGGAGGTCGCTGTGAACGGTACGGCCGAGGTGGAGACAGAGGGGAATGCGGTGGTGCGGATCGGCAGGGCGACGGGCGCGGGCACGTTGACGGTCGGCGGCGCTACGCCGGTCATCGTGACGGAGGTCGTGAATCCCAACGCGCTTGATGTCATATTGCCAGCGGTGACGGACGGCGTGAAGGTGTCACGCGATGCCGCAGGAGACGCGCCTACGGTTCCGGCTGCAGGGGCGGCGATGCGCTTCGACGCATCGATAAAATCTAGCATCACGTTTTTCTCAACGCAGTACGCTCAGTACTGGGAAGATCAGGTCGGAGGTGTAAAAGCGGAGAGTGCCTACGGGCCTACTTCGTGGGTTCCGATGTACAAAACGAATGCGGTGAACGGTCTGCCGGTCATCGATTTCGAGTATCGTGGACGTCGGCGCGCCTTCAAGTGGTCGCCGCGCCTGACGAATATCCGGACCGTGTTCTGGATGTTCAAAGACAAGGGCGCAGCGGAGGGCGGCGGCTGGCTATTGGGCGACACGACCAGAGTGAGTGATTTCATCCGGGGAAGTTGGGGAACGCTCTACGGCAACTCGTCGCTCTTTAATACGGGGCTGGCTTCGACGGCGGTTCGGAACGGCACGATCTTCATCGACGGCGAACGACGTCACGCGGCCAGCGTGCCGAAGTGGGACTATCAGGTTGCCTCGATCGTGACCACAGGCGACACGGCTGCCGACATGCTGGCGGGAGACCGAACTACAGCAACCTCGCAGAACTGGAGCGGCATGGAATTGGGCGAGGTCATCATCTACACGAACGCGCTCAGTGATGCCGAGTGCGAGGCGACGGAAGACTACCTGATGAACAAGTGGTTGGGTCGTCGTTCGCCTCGGGCGGTTTGCGCAGATACGCAAGCGGTCGTTGTCGCTTACGGGACGGTCCCGCTGCAAGTGACGAATGTGGACGGTAACGATGGTACCATCACGGCGATCCGGGGCGATGGTGAGGTGGTGATCGATGCGGCAACGGTGACCATCCTGAGCGATGCGGAAGAATTCTCCGGTCGCGTGGTCCTGAAAAACGGCAGTACGGTGACGCTCGCGGCAGGAAGCTTCGCGGCGGTCGAGTGGGTTGTCGAGGCCGGCAGTGTGCTGAATTTGGGCGGGCAGACGGTGACCGTCGCGGAGATTGGCGGCGACGGTTGCGTGTCCAATGGTACGCTTGTGGTGACGGAACGCGTGACGCCTGGCGTGAACGGGCAGCCGGGAACACTGGCTGTGAAGGGCGGGTTGGTGCTGGCGGACGGCGCTGAGATCGTTGCGCATTATGCCCGGCCGCTGTGCGGGTCACTGAACGTGACGGAAACGCTGACCGTCGCGGGAGGCGGCACGGTGACGTTGAAAGAACCTGTCGGTCTGGGGCAGGGATTCGCCGCGCCGCTTATCACGTATGGCGCGATCGAAGGGCTCGACCGGCTCTTGACGGCGTGGACGTGTATCGGCGACTACCCGGCGAAGACGTTCGATTTCAGTCTGGCGGTGCCGCCGTCGGGTACGGACAATGTTGTGCTGCTCAAGGGATTCGCGGCGGGAACGGTGGTGATCGTGAAATGAAACGGAAGTTGTTTAGGAAGGAATCTCACATGACATCTGATAAAAAGAAAATGACCAACAGGTTTGTTGCTGGCGTTTGGGTCGCGGCAATCGGTCTCTTCTGTGTTGCATCCGTTTGCTTGGCCGCAGACAAGACGCCCATCAAGTCGAAGCCTGATGTTGTGATCTATGAAGGGACATATCCCGGTTGGCCTTGGATCACCGCCGGAGCTGACGGCACGCTATACTGCGTGTTTCGCGACGGGACGGAACACGGTTTTTCTGCTGCGGGAAGAGCGATGATCACAAAGAGCTCCGACCGAGGGAAAACGTGGTCGCCCGCGACAGTGATTGTTGATGAACCGGGTGTCGATGACCGGAACGTGGCGATCGTCGAGTTGCCGAACCGGGAACTGTTGGTGACATACAACACCTACGCGCGAATCAGTAACAAGATGGTGTCGCAGGTGATGTCCATCCGCTCCGCTGACGGCGGGAAAACCTGGGGGACGCCGCAAGTCGGACCGGTGCCGAATAGCCAGTCGAAATCGGCGGCGGTCGTCCTTCAGGACGGATCAATCATCTGGCCTTTTTACATCGCGCCGAAAAACGGTGCTATTGCCGCGATCTCGAAAGACCTCGGTAAAACTTGGACGACGGTTCGTATTCCAGAGTCGCCCGATTTCACCGGTGATGAATGGGATCTGGTTGAAAAAGCCCCCGGTCATCTGTTGGCGATCATGCGGAATGCCAACCACAGCAAACCTGCGGCCTTGTGCTTTTCGGAGAGCCGCGACGGCGGCTTGACTTGGTCAACGCCCAAGTCCACCAACCTGACCACCGGTATGTTCGCTCCCGGCCAGATTTTTTTGCAAGGTGCCAACAAGACGCCGACCGTGATCTATCCTGATCGCCGCATGGTTTCCGTTTCGGCGGCCAAAACGGACGATCCCGCCTACCTGAAGTGGAACGTTGACAGTCGCTTGCCCTGCTACCTTTACAATGCGGATCAATCGCGCATTCCCGACGGAAGCTACGCGGTCTCGGTGCCGACAGGGCCGAACCAGCGGCTGGTGGTTGACTACGAAATCCGCCCCAACTCGAAACGGATCGCAGGGTATTTCGTCGATTTTCCGGCAGACTGGTAAAAGCGTTTCTGGCAAAAAGGCTGTGTGGGGAATAGGGCGGCAGCCGGGACGAGCGTCTGTTCGTCCGCAGGCAAGCGAACGCGCTTGCCTGCACGGGACAGAGGACGGAACTGTCGGGGACTCCAGAGTGCAAAGGCTGTTCAAGGGGCGGGATTCTCTATCAGCCGCATAGACGTAAACTTTGCGATTGATAGGGCTTGAGCGCAATTGGATGAGACCACGAAACCAACCGAGTTGGTGCTCGCGAGCGGCAGCGTGCATGTCATGAAGGGGGACCAATACCGTCCATCCTCCGAGACGTGTGCCGCAAACGTGTCACCCGTCCGGTTGATGCCCAGATAACGCCACGGGGAAACGTGCTGCGACTCGCGCCGGAGCACAAGCCTTTCGCCATTCGCTCGACGGAGTTGGAGCACGAGGTCGCCGACACCAGGCCCCCGAAAAACAAGCCGTCACTTTGTGCCGGGCTGGCGTCTTTTATCATCAGTCCGGTCATTGCGAGGGGATCTTGGTCCGCATACGTCAGCAGCGAAGCGGAAAAGTGATAAGTGCCCACTGCCCGGCACCAGACATAGCGGCAGCAGTCCGGCCCCTCCCACATCGCGGTGCCTTGCCCTTGCAGGACAAGCGTGCCGCCCGTGTAAATCGCGCTACCGCTTTGCGGTGACGAGCCGAACGCCATCGTGAACCAAGTTCTGCCATCCTCGGCGGTGAAGGCTACTTTCGGCGGGGTGTCTGACGCGCAAACCGGAGGCTGTGGCTGTTGGTTGCGTTCGATGGGGGAGTGGATGCGGCTGACGGCATCTTGCATCCAGACGGAAACAGCTTCTACGACCTTGTCGCGCTGGTCGAAGGCTTGGCGGAGGTGTGTCCTGTGCGGCTCGCATAACGGGTGAAACGTAACGAACGCAATGATTCCGGCAGAAGCAGCGGTGACGAACAGCCAGACGAACACGCGGTGGTACCGGTACCGCCGGGTCTGTGTCCGACGCCAATTCATTTGAAACGGTCTCAACCGCGACGAAACACGGTGCTTGCGGCGACGCTGCGGGGGCGTGACGGGCTTCGGCGGGTTCTCCAGGAGGGCAAGCGCTTCGCGGATCTCAGCGACCACGATTTCGCTGTTGGCCGGACGCTTGGGGGGAGAAAACTCGATCAAGTGCATGACCAAGCTACATGTCGCGGGCGAAAGGTGGGGGACGAGCTTGTCAATCGGCGTCGGTTTTTGGGTCAGGCGCGCCCTCAGGATGTCGGTATGTGTCTCTCCTTCGTGTGTGAGCTTTCCGGAAAGTAGGTAATACAGGGTGGCCCCCAAACTGTAGAGGTCGCTCTGGTGCGTGTCGACAATGCCCTGCAGCAGCTCCGGCGCAATGAAATACGGTGTGCCGATAAAGTGGCCTTGGCTGTCGTAACGGGTCATGCCGGAGAGGCCGAAATCGACCAGCTTGGCATTACCGTCACGGTCCAGGACGATGTTGGCCGGTTTGACATCGCCATGCACCAGCCCCTCGCGGCGCAGTGCTGAAAGCCCGTCGGCAATGTCCAGCGCTATCCGTAAAGCGGCGCGCTCAGGCAAGGGGCCTTCGCGATTGAATTTTTCCGAGAGATCAAGGCCGGCGATCAGCTCCATCACCAGATAGGGATGGTCGCCAGCAAAATTTAGCGAGTAGACTTGCGCGACGCGGGGATGGTTGAGCTTACCGGCGGCGCAGGCTTCGCGCTTGAGCCGCTCACGCGATTCAGGACTGTCCGCTTGGCCGATGCGTATCAGCTTGATGGCTACTTCACGCTCCAGCGTTTCGTCCGTCGCACGATAGATGGATCCCATCTCGCCTTCGCCGATGTGCTCGTGAAGCAGAAAAACATCCAGACGGCCCGGCACCAGTATCTGCTTGCCGCAAATGGGGCAGTCGATACGAGAGAGCGGAGCATGCGCCGCCGTCGGCGTACTATTTTTGCAGAAGGGGCAATGAGCCAGTTCAACAGCCTCAAGCTGAATCGCACGCTGCGTGTTTCGTGCGAACAATCTCATAGGTTGCGAAGACGACCTTGCCCGAACCGCAATATCAACATCTGATTCGCAAGCCATGAGGCCTAATTTATGAAGTTTTCAGTTTTTTGGCTAGCAATTCTTTGATCAGTTTTGGATTGGCTTTGCCTTGCGAGGCTTGCATGACCTGGCCGATCAAGAAACCCATCGCTTTGCCGACGCCGTTGCGGACATCCGCCAGCGCGGCCGGCTCTGCGGCCAGCACCTGATCGATCAATGCGCCGAGTTCGCCGGTGTCTGAGATTTGCCTGAATCCGCGTTCGTTGACGATCGTTTCGGCTGACGCATCGCTCTCGAAGAGCGCCACGAGCACGTCGCGCGCTGCGTTGGCGTTGATCTCATCACGCGCCAGCAAGGTCAGCAGGCCGGCCAGTCGCTCCGGTGTCACGGAGCAGGCACTGATCTCTTGGCCGCGCTCCCTGACCGCCGGCAATACCTGCGTGGCGGTCCAGTGCAGAGCCATCTTGGTCGTCACGCCCTGTGCGGTTAACGCTTCAAAATAGTCGGCCACATCTGTATCCGCACTCAGGAAAGCCGCATCTTCGGCGCTGATGCCGTGCTCTTTAACCAGCCGTTCGGCCTTGGCGGTCGGCATCTCCGGCAGGCGCGCCCGCAAGGACTCGATCCACGCGGGCGTCAGCTCAATCGCCGGCACCGAGGGATCGGGCACGCAGGGGCCTTCGAACTTGGCGCGCATCGGCAGCGTCACCTTTTTGTCCGGATCCCACAGCCGCGTGTGCTGCACTACCGTCTCACCGGTCTGCACCGCCGCGCTTTGCCGTGCGGTCTCGAAGGCGATGGCGTCGCCCACATGGCGCACCGAGTTCATGTTCTTGACCTCGACCTTGGTGTTCATCTGGTCGGTACCGCGCGGCCGCACCGAGATGTTGGCGTCGACGCGCATGGTGCCGTTTTCCATACTGCACTCCGAAGCCCCCACGTAACGCACCTGCGTACGCAACGCCTTGAGAAACTCCATCGCCTCGTACGGCGTGCGGAAGTCCGGCTCGGTGACGATCTCCACCAGCGGTGCGCCGGCGCGGTTGAAATCGACCAGACTGATCGGCTGACGGCCTTCCAACTCATGCACCAGCTTGGCGACGTCCTCCTCCATGTGGATATGGTGGATGCGCAACGTACGCGCCTCGCCCTGTTCGTTGGTGACCGTGATGCTGCCGCCGCGCGACAACGGCAGGTGCGCTTGCGAAAGCTGGTAACCTTTGGGCAGATCGGGGTAGTAGTAGACCTTTTGGTCAAAGGCACTCAGCGGCTGCAGCTCCGCGCCGAGTCCCAGGCAGAGTAGCGCCGCCTTCTCCAAAGCCGCCTGACTCAGGCGCGGCGCGGCGCCCGGCATCCAGAGGCAGGTCGGGCAGGTGTTGGCGTTCGGCTCATCGCCGGGCCGGTTCGGGCAGTCACAAAACAGCTTCGTGGCGCAGTTGAGTTCGACGTGGATTTCCAATCCGATGACCGCTTCAAAGTCCATGGTTATTTTCCCTCCCGGCACAGCGCCGCAAGCATTCCGCCCAGTGCGAGCAATCGCGCGTCGCCGAGCCGCGATCCGACCAGTTGCAGTGCGCCGTACGCGCCCGCCGCAGGCAATGCCAGTGCGGGCTGTCCGGTGACCGACGCCAGAAGCGTGCTCGCGAAGGGCGCGCGCGTTTCCGCGAGCGTGGCCGTCGCACCTTCCGGCACGCGGTCGGCCAGCGGCAGCGCCAGCGCATCGACCTGCGGCATGAGCTGTTGCACCGTCGCAACCAGCCGCGCGCGGATGCGGCAGGCGTTCTCATACGCGGCATAGCGTTCAAACTGGAAGAACGCGCCTTGAACCAGAAAGCTCTTGACGCAGGTGCCGAACGCCGCGCCGCGCGCGCTCAGATACATCTCATTCCAATCCTTCGCGCCCGGCGGACGGTGACCGTAGCGCACCGAATCGTAACGGCCCGCACAGGACGAGGCCTCCACTGCACCGACGATCGCATGCACCAAATCAAACAAGTTGTACTCGGGCAAGGGCAGCTCGCGCACGGTGACGCCCGCTGCGGTCAGTCGATCAATCGCGGCACGGAAGCCCTCTGCTTGCGCGGCGGGCAGCCCCTCCAGCGCCTGCGGGATCACGCCGAGCGTAACGCCGCGTCCGTCTTTCGGCAGCGGGGCGAGCGACGGCAACGGGGCTTCCTCAAGCGTGAGGTCGCGTCCGTCCGGTCCGGCCAGCGCCGCGAGTAACGCACTCAGCGTGTCGCACGAACGCGCGAGTAGGCCGCAACGCTCCATCGAAGGGATCAGGCCGATCAGGCCGAGCCGTGAAACCAGGCCGACGCTCGGTAGCAGTCCGAAGGCACCGGCGCGCGCGGCGGCCACGCGGCACTCGCCCATCATATCCAGCACCAGCTCGGCGTCGGCGTCGCTGCGGACGGCCTCGCCGACCTGACTGCCGTGCAGCCCGAAGCCGAACTCGCTGGCGCGCGTCAGGCCGGTCAGCGCGGCGCCGGCCTGGCGCAGACGCTGCACGACAGTCGCGTCCTCAAGCGCGGTGAAGTCGGCCAGCGCCGCCGAGTCGGCGTCGGTCGGCCAGCCGGCCACCGAGACCGTGGATTGCAGCGCGACGCGCATGCCGTGGAGCGGGCCGTCCGGAAGGGCAGACGCAGGATCGGGATTTTCAAAACGATAAATCGGAGACATGACGGATTTCCTCTGTTGGCGACGGATGGCGACGGTTACTCCAGCACGCTGGCGACTTTAAAGTAGGCACCCTTTACAGCCGGGGCGTTTTTGAAGACCTGCCCCGTTTCGGCCAAGGGTGAACGCTGCGCCTCGGTGCCCGGGCGGGTGCGGTTGGAGACCGGCGCGACCGAACGGATGGGCGCTTCCGTACCGGCGTGTGCCGCCGCCTGCTCCACCAGCGTCTCGGCCTGCGCGAGCACGGCTTCCATGACTGGCCGCTCCTGTTCGTTGATGCCGATACGTGAGACCCAAGAGATACGGTCAACGCGATTTTCCTGCGCCTCGGCACCCGGTAGTGCGGCGGAGCCACCGCCGCCCAGATCGAGCAAGCTCAACTCGGCAAGCTGTTCGCGCTTCACAGCCGAAGGCGCACCGGTAAGCGGACAGGCCGCACTGCGGTTCTTGGGGAAGGCGATGACCTCGCGGATCGAGGGCGTTTGCAGAATCATCGAGACCAGACGGTCCATGCCCAGCGCCAGACCGCCGTGCGGCGGCGCACCGAAATCGAAGGCACGCAGGAAAAAGCCAAACCGCGTCTGGACATCTTCATCGCTCAATCCTAGCGCAGCGAAAATCTTGCGCTGCACGGCACGGTTGTGGATACGGATGCTGCCGCCGCCCAGTTCCTCGCCGTTCACGATCAGGTCGTAAGCGCGCGAACGCAGACTTAGCAGCTCATCGACGTTCGACGGATCAAAGTCGGTGCGGTGCGGTGCCGTAAAAGGATGGTGCGTAGAAGTTACGCCGCCTTCGTCGGTCGGCTCGAAGAGCGGGAAGTCGGTGACCCAGAGCGGACAGAAGGTGTCGGGCGGAATCAAGCCCAGCCGGTTCGCCAGATGCAGGCGCAGGTTGCCGAGTGCGGAGGCGACCACGCGGGCGGATGAATCGGCGATCATGATGAGCACGTCGCCGTCTTCAACCTTAAAGCGGCGGCGCAGCTCGTCCAGTTCTTGCTCGCTGAAGAACTGGACGATGTTGGATTCCAGTTTGCCGTTTTCCGCGCGCATCCAGGTCATGCCTTTGGCACCGAAGGAGGGCGCGATCTCTTTGGCATACTCATTCTGCAGCACATTTTTGCTGAGCTTTTCCGACTGCCCTTTGATGTTGAGGCCCTTGATGCAGCCGCCGCGCTGCAAAATCTGGCGGAAGATGGCGTAACGCGTCTGTGTGAAGACGTCGGTCACATCAACAAACCGCAGGCCGAAGCGCAGGTCGGGCTTGTCGGAGCCGGTCGTGTCCATCGCCTCGGCATAGGTCATGCGCGGGAAGGGCCGCGGCAGGGTGATGCCGCCGATGGCAAAGAGCCGGACGGTCAGTTCCTCAATCATCTCGTAAAGAAACTCTTCATCGATGAACGAGGCCTCGATATCGAGCTGGGTGAACTCCGGTTGGCGGTTGGGGCGCAGGTCTTCGTCGCGGAAGCAACGCGCGAGTTGGAAGTAGCGTTCGAGGCCACCCACCATGAGGAGCTGCTTGAAAATCTGAGGCGACTGCGGTAGCGCGTAAAAGGTTTTCGGATGGACGCGGCTGGGCACCAGATAGTCGCGCGCGCCTTCGGGCGTGCTGGCGGTCAGCACCGGGGTTTCGATTTCGAGGAAGCCTCTCTCGTCGAGAAAACGGCGCACGCATTGAAAGATGCGGTGGCGCATCGTCAGATGGTCACGCATCGACGGACGGCGCAAGTCCAGATAGCGGTATTGCAGGCGCGTGTCCTCGGACACGGTGTCGGTGACGGCCGTCGCGCTGGCCACCATCGCTTTTTCGGAGATGGTGAAGGGCAGCGTGTCCGACTCCGTGAGCACGGTCAGTTCTTTGACCATCAGTTCGATGGTGCCGGTCTCGATGTTGGGATTCTCGGTACCGGCTTGGCGCTGCACCAGCGTGCCGCGCACCGCGATACAGAACTCAGTGCGTAACGTCGCGGCGAGCGTGCAGACCTCCGGCGGCGCGACCTCCGGGCTGAAGACCACTTGGAGGATACCGCTGCGGTCGCGCAGATGGATAAAGAGCAGTCCGCCGTGGTCGCGGAAAGCATCGACCCATCCAGCCAGCAGGAGCGACTGTCCAACATCCGACTCGCTTACCTGCCCGCAGAAAACCCGTTCATGAAACACCATACGCCCTCAGCCTTTCGCACTGTACCGGGGATTCAGTTATCCACCCCGCGTCAGAAAGTCCACAACGGTAACAAAATCGGTTTGCCGCCTCAAGCCTTCCGCGCTGTGTGCGGAGTAGTGGCGAGTGGCGAGTTTTTAATCCGTCTGATCCGCCTGATCTGTCCGATCCCCCAAACGTTGTGCCTTTTACTCAGGTAGGGATTGGACACGGAAGAAAAGGCGCGGCTGTGTATCTGGGGCGGGGACCTGGACTTGCGTGGTGCCGTCTGTGCCGGTGACCGGCGCGACACAGGTGGCCCAGCCGTTGGTGCCGGGCGCGGCATTGGTGAGCACCGCGTAGGTTTGGTTGACAACCGAGGTAAAGGTCAGCGCGAAGAAGCCCGGCGCGGCGGGTACGAATGCGAGGATGTCGGGCGGCGGAATCTCGGCACCCGGGATCACCAGCACGCTGTCGCCGAAGATGAGCTCGGAGCCAGCGTAACCGCTCAAGGTGTAGGTCCCGGGCTCGCCGGAGACGGCATAGGAGAGAGTCTCGGGGGTACTTAGAACATACCAGAAAATCTGGCCGTTGTTATAGTTGTGGAAGGTACCGCCGGTGATATTGGCGGGATCAAGGCCTTCGGGGATGTTCTCGTAGACTGCTAAGTTTCCGCCAGCCGACGCACTGATGCTGATGGTGACGTTGGTGCCGCTAATGGCACGAAGCAGTTTCGCACTGAGGATTTTGTCGTCACCGGTGACTGGCGTCGTGCCGCTGACGTGCGGGACGGCGAGGGCACCGGTGACGGTGTAGAGGCCGGATGTGGCGCAGGTGACGCTGTAGGCAAGGGTGTTGGTGGTGGCCGCCGCGCCGTTGAAGGTCAAGGTGCGGGCGGAACTGTTCCAGACACCGCCACCGGTGATGGCAAAGGGCGTGAGACCGGGCGGCAGGCTTTCGGTAAGCGTCCAACTCACAAGGCCGGCCGGGGCGCATACGGTGAGGATGACGTTGGTGCCGGCGACGGCGCGTTCAGCTTCGGGCAGGATGGGCGTGTACACGGCCTGCAGCGAGAGGGTGGCGGCGTGGGAGAGCTGCACGTTGGTCGACGCGGGCCCTTGCCAGCCGGTGAGGGAATTGAATTCCACGGTGTAGCTGCCGACGGGCAGGTTGGTGGAGGTGCTGCTGGCCAGCCAGGGCGACGAGCCGCCGATGCGCCAGCGCGCGCCGCGCGCGGTGGCGTCGGACGGCGATAGGTTGACCGTCAGCGTTCCCATCGGGATGACGGTGAGCTGGACGGCGCGGCTGGTAACGCTACCGACATGATTGGAGGCCGTACAGGCATAGGTCGCGCCGTTGTCGTCGTAAGCAGCGGTAAAAGTGAGATTGGAGGCGGTGGCTCCGGGAATCGGGACGCCGTTGCGCTGCCAGCGGTAGAAGATCGGGGCGGTGCCGGTCGCGGCAGCACTGAACGTGACCGGCATGCCCTCCTGGGCCGTGCGGTCAGCCGGTTCGGCGGTAAAGGTTGGCGCGAGCGGCGCACCGGGTTGCCATAAAGCGGCAAAACCGAAGGAGAGCGTGTAACTTGGGGCCTCCTTTGTCCACTCATCCCAGAAGCCGCCGCCAACCCAATTCGGCGAGAAGGTGAGCCCGCCGATTATGAAAGCCTGCGGCGCGCGTGCGAGGGCGGTGATTTTGTCGGCGTTGGCACCGCCGGTGTAGGTGGCCCAGGAGGGCGTGCCGTTGGTCGCGTTGAAGAGCGCCACGAACCCGTCCCGCACGCCTTGGAAGGCTTGGCTGCCGGGGGCGGACGTGAGCCATCCGCCCGAAGCGGTGGTGCCGCCGACGGCGAGGCGACCATCGTGGAGCAGATCAAGGGCAGCGATCTCATCGGCTGAGGTGCCCCCGACAAAGCGGCACCAGTCGACGCGGAAGGCGGTGTTGGTGTCGGTCACGCGCATAATAAAGCCTTCGGTTCCGCCGTTGTAATTATTGAGGGGCTGAACGTTGGCAGGGAAGCCTGAGGAAGCAGTGTTTCCGCCTAGGAAAAGGACTCCGGTGGCGGGATCGACGCGCAGGGCACGGATGTCATCATGATTGCTACCGTTTTTGAGCAGGGCGGACCAGACGTGTTCGCCGTTGGATCTGAGCTTGACGAGGAAGCCGGCTGCATTATTCGGCGATACTGCGACGCCGGGGGTTAGGGAGGTCCAGCCGGACGAACAGGTTTTACCTGCGATGTAGACATCACCGTTGGTGCCGACGGCCACGGCGAGGGCGGAGTCGGCATTGACACCGCCGAGGTAGTGTCGCCACAGAATGGTGCCGTTAGCGTCAAACTTGACCACGAAGGCATCGGTATCACCGATCAGGTTGGTGCCGTAGTGGGTGTCGCCGACGGTGTAGCCCGTGACGTTGCAGGTTTGGTTCGAGAAGGTCGTGTGGCCGACGGCGTAGACGGCGTAGCCGTCCGGCGTAGCGGCCACGGCGTTGAAGCTGTTGGTGCCCCCCCCCTCGTATTCGATCAACTTTTTTCCCCAAAGAAAGTCTCCGTCTGCGGGGTCGAGGGAGGCAATCAATGCGTAGGTGCTGACATCGTCCGGCCTCCCCCCCGTGTTGCCGACGACAAAGAGGTTCGTCTGCGAGAGGCTCAACGCGCAAAGGGTGTCGGAATAAACACCGTCTTCGACTTCGTTGAGATCGCGAGCCCAGAGTAACGTCCCGGCGGGCGAGACTTTCAAGACAAAGCCGCTGGCATAACCAGAGCACCAAAACTCATCGTCGCCGCCTTTATAGAGCCCGCCTGAACCAAGCCGCCCTACCAAAAAGCAGTTGGTCGCGCCATCGACCGCCACGGCGTTCACCGTGTCGCTATTCCAGTCATGGCCGACATAGGTTGACCAAGCGGTCGAGACATGGCCCTGAGCGTGTGCGAGACCGGTCACCAGTCCGCATAGCACGACACCTGCCGCATATTTTTGGAGGGAGGCTCCTGTCATTCCATCGTCCTTGTCCGTCCGAGAGATGAAGAGCAGCACGGTGGAGCAGGGGTTAAAAATGGCGGAGAGGGGGGGATTCGAACCCCCGGTACCGGTTTGATCCAATACGGCGGTTTAGCAAACCACTGCCTTCAGCCACTCGGCCACCTCTCCACAATCTTTGATTTGCAAAAGTTGTTGTCATCATACGCGAACAAGGGGTCGCGTTTCAAGTGCAAATCTTTAGAATTCGGTGATTTGTCGCGGTTCCGTTCGGTGATTTAGCATGTTCTAAATACCTGTCCCTTAGTTGCAGGTGCCGGGCTGGGCACGGGCATCTTGCCCGTGTGGCGGCGTGAAACGCCGCCCGGACGAGCAACGCTCGTCCCTCCCGGCGCTCCGCGAGCCACGCCACTACGCCACTTGAGAATCGTCTAAATACCTGTCCCTTTGTAGCCGACGAAATACACGGAACACACGGAAAGGTATGGCACGGTTTTTCATGAAGTTTCATGTGTTTCATGGTTCGTCTAAATACCTGTCCCTCTGTTGTGACCTGTCCCTCTGTTGTTCTTTTAGGGCAAATGCGCGCTTGACCCTAGCGGTCAAAATGAATACGGTCTTGGCTGTGTATGGGGTTCGAGATCGGCACGATAACACGGTTGGCTGAGAGGAGCATATGAGAGCGATACAGGCAGACATCACGACACTACAGGTCGACGCGATTGTCAATGCGGCAAACACGACGCTGTTGGGCGGTGGGGGTGTTGACGGCGCTATCCATCGCGCGGCGGGACCCGAACTCTTGGATGAGTGCCGGTCGCTCGGGGGGTGCGCGGTGGGCGACGCCAAGGTCACGCGCGGGTACAAGCTACCTGCGAAATATGTCATCCACACCGTCGGCCCCGTCTGGCGCGGCGGGAACGCGGGGGAAGAGCAGCACCTCGCTAACTGCTACCGCCGATCCCTAGAAATCGCGCAAGAGCATGGTGTGAAATCGATTGCTTTCCCGGCAATCAGCACCGGTGTCTATGGCTATCCCATCGAAGACGCGACACGAGTCGCCGTAGCAACCGTGCGCGCCTATCTGCAGGAGAACCAGTCGGCGATTGATGTGATATTCTGCTGCTTCTCCCAGCGCGACCTCGCGGTTTACGATAAGGAATTGGCGCGATGAGGTGGGGGAAACGAATAACACCCCTGATCATCGCTCTGGCGGTTGCCGGATGTTCGGATACCGTGCGCACGGAGTTCAAGACGCTGGACGACGCCATGAATGCCAAAGCATTTGAGCGGGGGTGGTTACCACCATTGTTGCCCGATGGGTCAACAGATATTGTCGAAGTAAATGACCTCGACATCAACAGTGGGACCGGGTCGTTTCGCTTCCCGGTGGAGGCGATGTCCCATTATCTGGAAGCCATCGGATGTGAACACGGCGGAATCGTTACCAAAAGTCCATCTGGATCTGGCATCGCTATATCCGTGACAAATGAGAACACGCATTGGAGCATCGAACTCGACCCGCAGAAGGGGATGGGATCGTACTTTGTACAATCCCGGTGAGTAGTACGGCGGGACGTCTCGGACCGCCGATTTTGATAGTCTGATAGTTGTGATAGCACTAGGACTTGCATCTCTCGTTTCGTTTTTCAGCTACCCATTCGCTTACTTTGTGCCAAGAAATGCATGCCACAAAAACCAGACAGTTGAAGCATAGGAGAACGAAGGGGGACAAGAAAATGACAAGTCCATTTTGAGCATCGGGTTTAACGCAGAAGCAGAGATAATCGGCTATAAAAATAGCGGCGATGTTCACAGCGACCAAAATGGCTGAAAAGAAATTTTGTCTATCTGGCGGCAGTTGAGAGGAGAGACGGCCAATAGCCGCGATGGGAATTAAGGACCAAATCACAGGAATGGGAACAAAGAGCCAATCGGTTGAAGTCCCGCGCGACACTGCCAAAGCAACAAGCAAAAGAGAGCGTATCACGGCATACGCTAAAACAACGGGATAAAACCAAGCTTGGCGAGTGGTCTTCATTGAACCTCTTCTCCCTAAATTGGCATACGTGGTGGCGACGCAAATACCATCCGCAAAACCCAACGGTGTTATCTTCACACGAACCCTCATTTCAGGTCAATGGCCAACGTTCAGTAAGGCACTAACGAACTAATGCGCCACATCCTGCATGGCGTCGTCCGCTTGACTCCGGTCACGGGCTGGCATAAGCTACTCGAACTGGTACGGATCTCCGGTGTTTTGGGAAAAGAGAGGATGACATGCGAGACGTTTGGATCGCTTTCGGACTGACATTGTTTGCGGGGCTGGCAACCGGTATCGGTAGCATGATCGCCTTTCTCGCCAAGCGTACCGATTACCGGTTCCTCTCTGTCGCGACCGGTTTTTCGGCGGGCGTGATGCTCTACATCTCTTTCGTGGAGATCTTCGTCAAGGGCAACGAGGCGCTGGTCGCACGTTACGGCGACCCGCTCGGTTGCTGGGTCAACGTGGCTTCGTTCTTCGGCGGCATGCTGTTGATCGGGCTGATCGATAGCGTCATCCCGTCCGCCGAAAACCCGCATGAGATTCACGATGAAAGTGAGACGCGCGTCCTGCGCGAGGGGGGCGAACTGGAGCCGCACGATGATCCCGCGCACGGCAAGAAGCTGATGCGCGTGGGGGTTTTTACCGCCCTCGCGATTACGATCCACAACTTCCCGGAAGGACTCGCAACCTTCCTCGCTGCCCTGCAAGACCCCAAGCTCGGTGCCGCGATTGCGATTGCCGTCGCGCTGCATAACATCCCCGAGGGGATCAGCGTCTCCGTGCCGATCTATTACGCCACAGGCAACCGCCGTAAGGCGTTCTGCTACTCCCTGCTGAGTGGCCTCGCCGAGCCGGTCGGCGCGGGCGTGGCCTATCTCGTGCTGCGTTTCTTCGCGGGCGGCGAAGACGGCGCGCTCCCGCCCGAAATCATGGGCATCCTCTTTGGCGGCGTGGCCGGCATCATGGTCTACATCAGTCTGGACGAGCTACTGCCTATCAGCCGCGCCTACGGCAAAGGGCACGACAGCCTTTTCGGCGTCGTGGGCGGCATGCTGGTGATGGCTCTCAGCCTCTTGCTGATGCGGTGACGGTGACGGGGTGCGCGGGCGGGGCACACGATCAAGCGCGTGACCTTGGGTTTCTGGGCTTCAAGGTTTCTGGTTTCATGCATGGCTCGGTTTTTCTCACACGAAGGGCACGAGGTTTTTTTTGGGGGGGCAGGGCTGGCCGCAAGTCGCGGGTCACGAGTCAACCTCTCTTGTTGCGACCACGCAGTGGATCGCCATGCTGCACAAGCCAGTCGTCCGGCAACGGTCACGCCGCCACTTTTACACTCGTCGTTGCGAGCCACTGAGTGGTCGCAACAATCGATCCCGATAGCGATCTCGATCCCGATTTGGATGAAACCAGAAACCATGAAACCAGAAACCATGAAACCATGAACCTAAAAACGGCAGTTGGGCGTACGGATTTTGAGCAAAGCCGCGTAAACATTGGCTTTCATCGCGATCCTCGCCGCACCTATTTGGTGCAGAACGCAATTCTGATTGGAACCACGGAACACACTAAACCTAAAAAGAGCAGTTGAGCATGCAGATTTTGAGCAAAGCCCCGTAAACAT
>ERZ795047.2744-NODE-2744-length-16364-cov-44.260531_pt1 | contig 16364 bp, 10 predicted proteins | sample MGYA00375131_ERZ795047 | MGnify/ENA primary metagenome ERZ795047 (study PRJEB30176, sample SAMN05720228) | activated sludge metagenome | isolation source: Anaerobic digester | place: Japan | collected 2015-05-20 ...
TAAGCTTTCTTATCCCCTTTCTTAGTTCCTAACCAAGCCCAAAGCTTAGGGTTCTTAAGATGCTTCTTAAAGATATTGAGTTTTCGAAAATACTTCTGAGTGCGAAGATCCTTGAGGTTCTTCTTATCAGCGAAGGGTTCACTCCAGGGTTTAGGGGTAGACTTCTTTTTCCCTACTTGAGATTTTCCTGCTTCTTCTGTTTGGCTTTCCTCATAGCCTCTAGCAGTTTCGGGGATGGGTTCAGTATCACTTCCGATCCCTTCTCTGGTTTCGTCCATTTCGCGTTCTTGTCCCAAAGCCAACTCACTGCTTCGTGTGCTTCTTTTGGGTATGCTTTCAACATATCTTCTTTGCTCTTGAAGCGAGTCCTCATAAAGTTTTCCTCCTTTTTCCCCAAAGGACTGTTTTATCTGAGTTTCATATTCTTCCTTTTCAATAAGGCTAGACTCAGACCCAATTAATTTTATCTCACCTACACCTATATCGTCAAATAATCCTTTTAGCCTGTGGAATGTCTCAGGGTTTTCTTCAAAACCCCCAAAGAGAAATTGTTTTACTTTATATGTTCCGTCTTTATTCTTCTGAAAATTTATATCAGTAAGACCGTTTTTACTAATCCCTTCTTTTATAGCACTTTCATGAATATCAGGATCAACACTAAACTCAATATAAGTTCCATTGGGATTATCTGATTTATAGTCTGCTACAATAACTGAGTTCCGTTTCATAGCAGAACCTAAGAAGGAAGCAATCCCCTTAGCTGTGTTTATATCTGTGTTAAGAGAGAATTTAATAGAAGGTTCATAGCTCCCACCGCTCTCTTCACCAATGTAAAGTTGGGGTACAAAGTCAGCTATCTCCATTCCAGAAAAATAATTTCCTATTAATCCCTGGACATTAGTTACAAAGTTAGTTACAGCTTTTTCAGAATATTTTACAAGATCGTCAAAAGATTGAGGTTCTGTACCTATCCCCTGAACCTGACCGCTAACTACAATCTCGTAGTCTTTAACTAGAGGAACTTCTTCAGGATCAAAGATTTGTTTAAACTGTTCTAGATTTTGTTCCTCTTGAGTAACTTCCGATACTACCTCTGATACTTCAGGATCATAAATACTAGAAGGAGGCATAGGAAAAACAGCAGGAGGAAGAGCTTTAGGTTTACTTTCTTCTTCTAAAACAGACTCATCCAAAACGGAAGTATCTATAGTAGATCCTCCTCTCTTCTTCATTCTTCCTAAGAGATATTTTAAGAAGCCACCGAAAGGAGTACCTACTAAAGCCCCTATTGCAGACTCAGGGACTCCTTCATACCACTTTCTACCAGGATCATGTCCTTCCATTGAAGCTTTATTTTGGATTAACTGTTGGCCTACTTCCTGAGGAATTTCACTCTTGAACATATCTTTTACAGAGCTTATAAATTGTTTTAATTTAGTTAGCTCTGTTTTAGGGAGTTTATTTCCTACCAGGTTAAAAGCTGTGTCAAGGATAATCTCGTACTTCCCTACCTTCTGAGCTTCCTTCCAGGCTAGCGTATGAGCTTCTTCGGGAGTTTTTCCTTTCTTTAGAAAAGCTTCATTAGCTGAAATATACTGATCTGCCATGTTGGCGTATGTTTCCATCATAGCAGCAGAACCAGCAGCTACTACTCTTCCAGGTAAACTAGGCATTAATGAGGAAAAAAAACTGGTAAAAGCGTTAAGTCCTGCAAATCCAGCAGCAGAACCTACAGCAGAAGGTACTATAGACTCAAGATACCACCAAGGTTGTTTTAGAATTTCAGGTTTTTGTACTACACTCCCTCTTCTTTCAGGAGGAGTTTCTTTTTCTAGCCCTTCTAATACCTTCTTAGTCTCAGTAATAGGCTTAACTGCTTCTTTAATCTTTTCCAGCTTAGGGGTTTTATCTTCTATATAGGTATCCTTTATTCCCATAAAGGGAACTTCAGCAGCTTCAGGAGGTTGAGGGGTATACCCTGCTTCTATATCCAGAATATCCTTAGTTAACCCCATACCCTGAATCATACTTTTTCCAGAGTAGTAAACCTTCTTTCCTACCCTCTTAAGAGTAGAAAGAGCATCCCTATCATACGGATCAATAAAACCTACTTCTGGATCAAATATCTTTCCTTGTTGTTCTTCAGGATCGAATATTTCCATTACTGAGCTTTTACTCCATATCTCTTTTCATAGGCTTTCATAAAATCTTCCTTTTTAGCTCCTTTGTTCTGAGGGAGATCTTTCAACCTATTAAAATACTGTTCAAAGGTTTCCTTAGGAGAAGCTTTAGCGTTAACATTAGTACCAAATATATTAAATTTTTCTCCTGAATTAACATTGGCATCTACAGTCTTTCCTCTCATTCTAGCTGCAATCTCAGCAGAGAGAGGATCAGTTTCTTTCAGTCTCTTATATCCCTTCTGGAGATAAGCGTTTACCTCTCCAGGTTTATCCAATACTGAAACCTGAGATCCGTCTGGAGCTTCAAGGAATACAGTTTTTCTTACTTCAGTAGGAGCGTTACTAATAGTTCTCAGTCTAGCATCCTCTTTAGCTTTACCTTCTACTGCGGCTTTAGCTATAGGATCACCCTCAGCAGCTCTCATTCTTACGCTCCACTCATTAGGATTGTTTTCTCTTCCCTGAGCTTCCCTGGCTTTCTTCATCGTATCAAGAAAAGTCATTATCCCTTTTTCAAAAGCCTTGGGGTTATTCTCCTTAATAAAAGAAAGGGTATTCAGTTCTCCTTCTGATATAGGGGGAGCTTGTTTTTCTCCTCCTTCACCTTTAGGAACTAAACCACTTAAATTACTCTGATCTCCTTCCTGCTTCTGACTAAGAAATTTAGTGTAGATCGTAGAAACTTTAGCTGCCTGATGATCGGTAAGAGTATTGCTATATTTCTCCATAAAACCAGTAAAATCACCAAATACCTTATCAAATCCAGGTTGTCCTACATACTTCGTATAAACATCAGCTAATCCTAGCTGGACATCTGCAATATTAAGCTTCCCTTCTTTAAGACCGTTCACTACCCCTACTAAATCCTTCTGGAGTCCTTTTACCCAAGGTTGATCAAAATCCTCAGCAGAAAGTTGAGGAATTGTAACTCCACCTATTTTAGATAGTATCTGACCCATACTATTCCAGGCATTAGCCTTTATATTAGAAGGGATTGAATTATCCTTTACTATTTCTGAAAACTTTCCTAGAGCAGTAGCTTCTCTTGCGTTCTCCTGAATTTTCCTTTTCTCGTTTAATTGTAGAGCTGCTACTCCAAGGTTCATCCCCTGAGAGAAACCAGAGGTTAACCCCCTAAGAAGCATTTCACCTTCATTTGCCATGTTATCTAACCTCCGCGATTTTATCTATCTTTCTGGAGAGAGCTTTCATAGCAGCAGTAAGCAAGCCCATGTGATTTCCAATATTAATAGCCTTCTTATTAAATCCTGAAGTGCTGATCTCTGGAGCTTCTTCAGCTATCATTCCAATCATAGGGTTATTATCACCCTTGTATTTGAAGGTGTAAGTATCTGTACTGTTAATTAAATCTAGAGCTTCTTCTTCACTCCCTGGAGAAAGTTTCTTAATATCTTTCTTAAACTCCCTGCTACTCGCTACCCCAAGGAGAGGGAGAAGTTTTGCGGCAGCATAAGCCCCACCTACTGTTCCGGCCATTTGACCGCCCATACCCATTAATGCACTACCCCAATTAGAACCACCTTTATCCCGACTCTCTAAAGCCTGGAGTAAAGCTATGTCCGTTTGTCTCATAGTATTAACCCCTGAAGCTGTAGCTCCAGCCATATTAAAAATTCCACTCCCACCAGACAGATAATTGCCATACTGACCCTGCTTCTGTCCGGTTAAACCTGAGAGAAAACCACTTTGAGCTAGGTTTAGTCCTACACCCTCAGAGATCATTCCCCTTCTAGCTTCTTCTCTCATGAGTTCAGCGTTCCTATCAAATTCTCCCATAGCCTGAATTCCGGCTGTAGTAGTTTGCCAATCAGTTCCTAGCTTTTGTGACAGGATACCTTCCATGTCAGATCTTTGTTGAGCCAGGTTTTCTTCCATAGCAGGAGAGATAGGAAGTTTTCCTTCAAGTGCCATTTTCTCTCTTTCAGCCAGGAGCTTTGCATTATCATACTGAAGTTTCTCAAGATCGCTCATCCTCTCGTAACGTTCTTCATCAGTCATCTTGACAAAATTCCCTTCCTCATCCTTTCTAAATCCTATAGCTTCCAGGAGAAAAGGCTCTAGCTCTGCATACTTGTTTTCCATTTGCTGCATTTGCTGGAACTGTTTAATGAGCATGGCCTTTTGTAACAGCCTGGGACTCTTAAATATTCTAGGATCTAGGTTATCAAAATCCAGATTAGCCCAATCTATTTTTGCCATTTATACTCCCTCCCCTTTGAAATTTGTCAGAGGTTTTTCTCTTAATCTCATCATTGTAAAATTTCATATACCTTTCATAATCTTCTCCCGAATTTGTTTTTATTTTTTCGAGAAATTTCCCTAACGACTTCTTACGCTCAATATCGTATTCTTCAGTATCATGAAGGATAGACAATCCCTTTGCTTTATTGTCATCTGCCATTTCTGTGAATATCTTCTCAAAATCAGGAGGAGCGTCTTCGAATTCATAGAAGACTTGATTTCCATTAGGGAGATCAAGGACGCATCCCTGGAAACCTTTAGAAGCAGTAATATATCTGTAGTTTATATATAGTGTGTGACTACCTGTACCCGCTCGAAGTTGAAGCTTACCTACCTGACTATTCGGATTGAAAACTGCATAATAAGTTTCAAGAGTTACTCTATGAGTAGCATTGGAATCTGCAAAGTTAGGGAAAAAACTATAATCAGATAATGTAATAGTTATGGTATCTCCTCCCCCAAGAGTAGAAGTTATATATCCGGTAGATGTTTTAAGTTGTGCTCTTGCTACGGCAGCGCCACCTACTACCACTATTCCATCTTCCTTAAGCGCTCTAAAATTTTCTCTGATTTCCGAAGAAACCAAGTTTGATCCGTTAGCTGGTTTTGATCCATCGTAAGCCATTGTTCCCTCCTAGCTTTCCTGTCTTATTAAAACTAATTCAAAGATATTTGCTCTATATCCATTAGAACCTGCATTCTTCCCATCAACCTTCACCTTAATAACTACTTCTTGATCTGAGCCTATAACGAATGTACTTGATAAAGCTGATTTGTGTGCTCCATTAGCAGCTGCATAACAATCTTGTGTTAAAACTAGTCCATCGTTAACATAGATTTTGACTATTCCGGCAGTAGCAGCTTCAAGATAATCAAAATACAGTTTGTAACTCCCTTCGAGTAATGCAGTTTTATAGAGAAGGTAATCCCCATTGGCATTAGAGGTATTTTGAAGATAATGAGACATAGATGTACTGCCTTTTGGTTCCCATGTTCCGGAAGTAGAGTAAAACGCTTTACTATCAATAGTCACATTCGGAGTTAAGAGAACTGGCAATCTTGATTTTGCTACAGAAGCATTCAGTCTCACTATACCAAAATAATCGTAGTCAGAAGTAAAGGTAAAAGTGATCTTAAACTTATAGTATCTCCATTCCCCTTGAGATCCTGTTGCGTGTAACAACATCCCTACTCCGGTATCATCTAGCTCTTCCCAAGTATCATCATCGTAATCAGGGAAATTAGTTCCCCAATCCGTACTATCAGTAGAGTAGATTGCTTCTATTTTAATTGCGCTCGGTTTTTTCCCGAACAGCTTTATGGCATTAAGAAAAAGCTGCTTCGTTGTAGTATTAGAAGTATCGTAAGCGGCAGAAAGGATAGATGCTGAAGTCTTATTAGAAGCATCCCATTTACTAGTTCCATCCCAGGTGTAAGCTCCATCCCATGCTCTTGAAGGAGTCAACCATAGGAAGTATTGTTCTCCTGAACCAGTATATGAAAAATCAGTTAGCGTTCCCTGAAGAACCTGATTGAGAGTGAAATAAAGCCTATCCAGGTCTACGTTTCCCATGAGTTGTTTTACATAGCTAAAAACTAAATCGAGATCTCCGTAAAAAGTAGACTCAAACTTATCAGCGGTTATTGTTCCTGCGGCTATATGTTGAGCTTCAATAGCTCCTGCGGCTATATGTGCAGCTAGTATAGCTCCAGTAGCTAGCTTTTCAGTAACTACAGATCCAGCTGCGAGTTTAGCTGCTACTATTGCTCCTGACTCGATCTTTTCTGAAGTGATAGAGTTAGCATCTATCTTGTCTGAGGTTATAGCGTTAGTAGCTATCTGTCCTGCCGTAATAGACTCAGCTAGGATGTTTGAAGCTCGGATGTTAAAGCTGCCAGTGACTAAGATCTGAGGAGCTATAAAGTACCAAGTGTCTCCCTCAGCGGGAGGGTTAAAGCCTGTTCTTATGTTAGTAGATACATTACCTGGAAGTAACTGGATACAATAAAGCTCATATTCCATATCCGGATAGGAAGGAGCTGGAACATTCTCTATATTAACGTTACTCCCTATGATATAGGTCTTGTAGAATTTTCTATCTAAAGATTTGTAATCATGGATGATATAGCAGTTATCATGGCTTTCGTAATACAAAGTCCATTTCTTCTCACCAAAATCCCATAGCCACACTCTGTAACTTTCTTCTCCATAAGCTCCAATACCTAAGAATAAACCCGAACCTCCCTCAGTAAATTGAGCGCATTCCAAGCCAAAAGAAAACTCTAATATTTCATTCGGATCTACAAAGAAATGTTCTGATATAAAATCTGCTTGATGATACCCACCTTCGTTATACTGTACCAAAGCTTTAATAGCCCTGAAACCATCTACACTAACTATAGAGCATCCACCTTGAAGTACCCAACCGTTTGACCCTTCGCTCTCTACCAGGAGGTTGTTGATCCTATTCCTAGCGAGAACATCTAATTGATCCCTGGTAAGCTGCCCTGTAATATCGGTATTATCTACGTTCTTTTTCCAGGTAGTTCCTGTAGATCTGTAAAGCTTATTGTCTGTAGTCAGAAAAATAGTAGAACCATGAGGATAATCGTCATTCGGAAGAGCAGGAAGAGAAGAAACTATAGTTATAAGAGCATTTCCTGCCTGGATCTTTGTCTGCCCTATAGAACCATCTTGCAGATGGACTGAGGTAATAGCGTTACTAGCTATCTGTCCTGCTGTAATAGACTCAGCTAGGATGTTTGAAGCTCGGATGTTAAAGCTGCCAGTGGCTAAGATCTGAGGAGCTATAAAGTACCAAGTGTCTCCCCCAGCGGGAGAGTTAAAGCCTGTTCTTATGTTAGTAGATACATTACCTGGAAGTAACTGGAGACAATAAAGCTCATATTCCATATCCGGATAGGAAGGAGCTGGAACATTCTCTATATTAACGTTACTCCCTATGATATAGGTCTTGTAGAATTTTCTATCTAAAGATTTGTAATCATGGATGATATAGCAGTTATCATGGCTTTCGTAATACAAAGTCCATTTCTTCTCACCAAAATCCCATAGCCACACTCTGTAACTTTCTTCTCCATAAGCTCCAATACCTAAGAATAAACCCGAACCTCCCTCAGTAAATTGAGCGCATTCCAAGCCAAAAGAAAACTCTAATATTTCATTCGGATCTACAAAGAAATGTTCTGATATAAAATCTGCTTGATGATACCCACCTTCGTTATACTGTACCAAAGCTTTAATAGCCCTGAAACCATCTACACTAACTATAGAGCATCCACCTTGAAGTACCCAACCGTTTGACCCTTCGCTCTCTACCAGGAGGTTGTTGATCCTATTCCTAGCGAGAACATCTAATTGATCCCTGGTAAGCTGCCCTGTAATATCGGTATTATCTACGTTCTTTTTCCAGGTAGTTCCTGTAGATCTGTAAAGCTTATTGTCTGTAGTCAGAAAAATAGTAGAACCATGAGGATAATCGTCATTCGGAAGAGCAGGAAGAGAAGAAACTATAGTTATAAGAGCATTTCCTGCCTGGATCTTTGTCTGCCCTATAGAACCATCTTGCAGTTGGGCTGAGGTAATACAGCTATCATCGAGCTTTATTGTAGTAATAGCTTTAGTAGCTATTTTATCTGTAGTAACTGAACCAGCAGCTAATTTTGCAGCAGATATTGAAAAGTTAGCTATCTTTTCTTCCGTTATGATCTCGTTTACAATGTGTTTAGCAAGAATAATATAATCCTGAAGATGATCGCTGTTTACAGACCCAGGAGCAAGCACACCCTCTCCTATACTCCCTTCAGGGAGAAACTCTCCTACATCATCAGGAAGATAAAAGGTAAGTGTTCTACTATCTTTTTTGTATTCGCAAGTTACCTTCATTGTTCTAACTGAGGTTTATTAGTTAAAGGTTTAAAATCAACCATAGCTTGATGAACTGCATAATTAAACCCTGATACATTGCTACTCACTTTAAACTTCAATTCATATCCAAGATACCCTAGAGGGATCTCATAAAATTTTCTCCCTTCCGTAGCTACGATAGTGAAAGCTCCATATTGAACTCTGTCTATTATAGGGGTTATTTTTATTTCTCCCTGGATACTGGAAAAAACTTCTATATCAAAATAGAGCTTATCAAAACGTTTCATTGATCTAGGGGCTTCTAAAGGAGAGGAGGGAGAAGTAAAGGTAGACTCAAATCCTGAAGATCCGTCTTGTTTATCATTATCGTTTAATTTCCAGAAATTTCCATCATAGTCTCCAGTCCAAATCTGATAATCTCCTGATCCGGCATAGATTAAAGCTGAACAAGAAGCGTTGTATCCTGAAGCTGATAATTCAGAAGCATCATGGATAACCCAGGCTTCAGTTAGAGGTCTGTCGATAAAATACAGGAGACAAGTATCAATCTCTTGTTTATCTTTTCTTACTACAAAAAATCTAACTGCTCTCAGGATAGGATCGTATATTCCATGAAATTGAGTAATATAGGTATCCTCAAGGTTCTCTCTCATCCATTCCTTTAATCCGGTTCCCTGGAGAAGCGAAGCTGTTTGATAGTCTCCATACTGAGAAGCAGCAGAAACAGAGTAAATATCAAAATCCTCTGTCATAGAAATAATATCGTTAGGGGTCTTAACTAAAGTTCTCCAGGAAATCGTCCCACCTTCCCACGGAGATTCAAAATAACCCCAATAAGCAGGGTTTGTAGCGGAATCATCAACTATGTAAGCCTTTCTTCTCCCAAAGAGGATGAGATTATCCTGAAAAACCACTCCTGCTACTATCCCATAGAGATCACCAGTATTAATTATCAGTACTACACAATCCTTATCACCAAAGGAAAGAGGATCTCCATTCTTAGAAGCGAATACATTAAAAGGAGTAGTAGCAAAATCTACAGCCCAAAGACGAAGAGAATTTCCTTTGCCATGAGCTATAAACTGTCCAGGATAGTTTTTAGAAGCCCATGAAGAAGGGATAGAGGGCATAGCCACTATATTTCCAGCCCCCCCATCCCAATAGTAAGGAGCTACATTACCGTTACAGATAAAGATTTTATTTCCGAATTTCTCAATACTCGTAGGTTTAGAAGTACCTAAGTTAGATCCAATAGCCTGATCAACACCTTTATAGAAATAACCGTTAGAAGTAGCAAAAACTATATAGGTCGCAAAATCAAACATATTCATTATTCTAGGCGAATCAGATACAGGCTCTTCATTTATTAGCTTAGTTCCACCCCTGACAATTCTTGTATTATCCTGAAGGTTGAAATTCCTACATTCAATCATCTGAGTAGGTTTCAGGATACTCTCATTCTTTAAAGGAGTGAGTCCTCCGTTACTGAAATTTATCGAGTATGTTTGTCCTATATACATTATCTCTTCACTCCATAGAGAAGGGCATTATCTATTTTAGAAATTCTATCCATAACATATTTAGCATTCTTATTTTCAAGATTGCCCTTAGCTAAATTAGCTACATTAGCTACATACTGAGAAGGTTGATTGTCTAGAGCTATTGATACTCTAACTGCAAGATTATAGAGAATAGCTTCATGATACTCAGGAGGGACTATAAGAGTGCTTCCTATAGTTTGAAGGTTTTCGAAGTTCTTCTCTGAATGTAGCTCTAAGATATAAGCAATATCAGGGAGGTTATTGAAATAAATAACTCCAAGAGGATAGCTAGGAACATAAAAAATTTCAGAAGGTTTACCTGAAACATTTCTTGACCCCTGTTCAAAATATTCCTGAGTATTGTTATGAACAAGTAAAGGATGAAAATAATTATCATGATTGATATAAGCATCTGTGATTCTATTCGGTCTTTGAGTATTAAATTCCCCATCAATTCCTATAGTGTAAACTCCCTTGCCAACTGTTAAAGAAAGCTCTTCTTTAGCAAAACAGGGAATAGAAAGTCCTTCTACTCCCCAAGAAGAGAGCATAACGTTCAATAAATTCAAACCAAGGGCTAGGTTTTCATCGTCTACAGTTCTAACTCCGTTCAACCTAAAAGCGGTCTTTATAACTTCGCTTGTATCCATCACTCTCTCCTATAAAAAAAGGGAGGGGTATTAGCCCTCCCTAGTTTTCAGCTTCTACCCCAATTAACGATTACTCGTTTTTCTTGCCCTGAATACGGACAGCCAACTGAGGTCTTACAGCCTTGTACCCGTACAGAACATCAATCCTGCAAGGGAACTTATCGTTGTTAATGTCATACTGCCTTACTACCCTCATAGAGATTCCGTCAAAGACTTCCCTCGCTGCGAAGTCTACTCCCTTAGGCATTTCAAGGTCAGCAGTTACGAAAGCGAAAGCATCCCTATGATAGCCAAGATTCTGAGCATAATAAGAGCTAGCATCACCAATCACGGTTATAGTAGCATTGTCAGCAATTTTCGCACTTACATTCTTTTTCGCTCCAGTAGAGATTACAGGAGGAGAGATCTCAAGATCAACGTCTCCTGTTGACCCTGTAGCTGTAGCATCTTTTGTTACTACAAATTGCTGGAGATAAGGGTAGCTCTGCTTTGTTTCAGGATGAACAGCATAAACACCTCCGAAAGTAATAACGTCACCCTTCTTTATAGTAGCGTTCTGGTCAAAACCATCACAGTGAATGGTAGATCCGTCCTGAGCTGTAGCGTCATCTGCGAGAGGAGTAGTGTTATCCCTAGAGCCGGTAAGATGGCGAACTATAAGATCGTTCTCCAGCCAGGTAAAACCTATAGCTCTCCCCATAACACCGTCCCTAAACTGATCCGCTATCGCAGACTGAGGATTAAACAAACCCTTCAGAGCATCAACAATAGCTGCCATTGCTAGAGAGTTAATACAGAAGTATCTATTCCCATCTTTAGGGGCAAGACACTCATTGAGAAGCCTCCTTGCAGCCAGCCAGTCAGCAAGTGTGGAGGGTTGAGCAGTACCAGCAGTATTAACCATGTTCCAGACATCTTTATACATATTGATTGCATCAGCTTCGATATTCGCAGCTAATACTGCCATTGCGGGTTCGAGAATTCTCTCGGAAAAATCATCAAGGGAAAGTGTAAGCTCTACAGAAGAAAAGTTTACATCAACTCCCTTCTGAGTACTCATTACAAGATCCACAGAGCTTTCCTCTACATCTTTCGCTTGAAGTGTAGCACCTGTTCTAATTTCAAATTGGTTAGGAAGTCTTACCTTCAGAGTGCTCCCTATTTTAGCTCCAGACTTTGCATAGCTATCATCATACTGTCTATTGATAGAACCTATAAAGTTGAGATTAGCGTGTAAAATCTCAAGAGCTTTCCTAGTTACCATAGTAGGAGTAAGAATTGTGTTAGCCATTGTTTAAATCCTCCGTATCTTAAAGAAAACGTCCTTTCCGTTTCTCGATTCTTTTTTGTCTTTCCGCCTTCATAAAATCCTCTATAGGCATTTCTTCTATACTCCTCTTCACTACTTCATTCCCGTTTACGGGGTTAATAGGAGGAGGAGCAGTACTTACTGTTTTCTTAGTAAACGAAGAGAATCTTATTTCCAGCTTTCCAATCTCCTTTGCAACCTTCGAAGGAGGCAAAGAAGAAAGCCTTAAAGCCTCATCAGGATTTTTTGCTAAGTAATATCCGATTTCAGCACCTAGCTCACTATCAAGAATCTCTTGACTCAGAGTAGGAGAAAAAACAGGTGTTGCGATCACATCATCAAAATCTTGATACTTAGCCCTCATACGTTCAGCTCTCTTATTGAAAGCCTTGAGAGACTCCTGAAATCTCTCCTCTGCCTGTTTCTTACTTAGTTCAATGTTACGTTGAGCTTCATTCCAAGCGAAGATTTCATCTTCGTATTTAATTCTTGCCTTACGGTATTCGTTGGGATCTTCAAAATCATCTTCTAGAGGAGGAATAGGTCTTTGAGCAGGAGAGGATTTAGTTTTAGCCTCATTCCTGATTTCTTCAAGCTCCCTTCGAAGATTTTCAGATTCTCTTTTAGCTTCCCACTTTTCCCAAGTAAGTCTATCAATACGCTCCTGAACCTTACTGACAGGCTTTTTAGGTTTTCCCTCTTCTTCAGTTCCCTCTTCTTCAAGAGTTTTAGCTATTTCCTCTAGGGAAAAACCTTCTTCTTCGGTAGTCCGTGACTCTACCTCTTTTTCGTTTGTTTCTGATTGCACGTTTTCAGGCTGGATGGTTTCCTGATTATTAAGAGCATCCAAAGCTTGTTCCTCAGACATAGAAAATATCTCCTAGTTTTTATTACTCCCTATAATATAGGGATCAAATTTGCTCGTTTTCTCCAGGAGGGGGTTGTTCGCCTTTTCCTCCTAAGAGTACATTCATGTGTTTCTCTAATCTACGCTTAACTTCATCAGCTTTAGGCCAATCCTGGCTTTCGAAGAGAAGATCAAGGATGAGAGGAGCTATATTAGGAGCAGCTTGTATTACTTCTGCCATTGATTGAGCCGATTCTTCTCTTCTTGTCGAAAAGAGTCTTGTTCCTGGAACAACATCGTATCTTCCGATAGAGAGATCATTTAAAATAATTGACTCTCCTGTAGAAGGATTAATCTCTTGTTTATTGATGTCTACCAGAAGCTCATCGTCCTCTTCACCTAAAATTCTTATTCTTCGCTCGGTATCATAGATTTTTGGTATCAGTTCAATTAGCTGTCTCATAGTCTCAAGAATAGCTCTCTTAAGATTGTCGAAGAAATGAAATACCGCAAAATCGCTCCTGTCAGCTCTAGCTTTAATAGCCGCGCCTGTACGCTCATTAGATCTAGCTCCAAAGCTTGATTCGAACATCCCTATAGTGTCCTGGAGATCGCCAGCAGAGATTTGAAGCATTTGTCCAGCTCCAGTAGGCACAGTAGGAGGGGGTTCTCTCGTAGGCTTTTTTTGTCCTTGAGCATTGTAAAGCAAGTAGGGAAGGTTTTTCTGATTAGCTGAGTTCCACATATCCTCAAAGCCCTTAATCTCTTGAGGAGTTACCAGGTAGGGGGCTTTAGGAGCTAGAGCTACCGTCTCTGTCATGTGAGTCCACCAAAAGTTATACGCCCTCTGAGGATCTTTTGCATCTCTGATAAGGGATCTCTTATAAGACTTTCCAGCAATATTAACGTAATCACCTAGAACTTCGATGATAGGAATCTCACTTCCAGGCCATACCCCTTCTTCCAGAATATCAAACCCTGTTATCTTAGCCCACTTAACTTTCTTAACAGTCTTATTCTTCTTCTGTATAACCATGTAATTAGCTCTCGCAAGAGTTTCTTCTAAAATTTCATCGTTAAGCTCCAGTATTTTAATTTCTCCTGTAGTTGTGTTTAAGCATTTAGCTAGCTCTATCGGAACTTCTTCCTTGTAGAAATACTCAGCTATATAAACTTTTTCAGAGTCATACCAAAGGTTGTTATCTCCCTCTCCCTGAGAGTTTACGCTTACAGGAGCTTTATCAGGATATTTAGCTTCAAACTCATCTATAGGCATTCCTTCTCGTATAAAACCATATTCCCTCTTAGGGTCTAGGTAAACTGAAAATTGATTTTCAATTTTTCTAATAAAAATTTCCTGATCAAAAGAATAATCAGGTTCTTCGGTAGTGATCCTGAAATAGCCAAATCCTCCTGCTATTGCTTTCTCTCCTACATCCGCATAAACTTCATCAGCTTTACTGGCGAATTCAATATACCGAATTAAGCCTGTATAAATTTCAGCTACTTTAGGATCAGCTTTATCGTCTACGGGTTTAACTTTCCCACCTAAACGTTCATCCCTGGCTCTGTTAGCTACCTGAGCTACGAATTTCCTAAGCTTATTGGAAGTTAAACAAGGTCTATGATCTCTTTCTCTCTCAGCCTTAATTTCACTAGGCCATTGCCCTTCTTCTACGTTGTAAACGAATTTTAGATCCTCTAGAGAAGCAGGTCTGATATGAGACTCTGCGGTAGAGACTATTTGAAACCTAGATCTAGCTAAGGCTAAAAATTTGTCTACGTCTTTTATTGCCATGTTTTACTCCCTTTAAGCTCCCATCCAACCTTGAGGTTTAGGAATACTCTCTTGTTTATGACAGTAAACTCCCCTTCTACCTCTCACTTGAGGAATATCATCGAAATAGTACGTTATAGCTAACGCATCTGCTTCATCAGGAGAATGCCCTATCTCCTGTTTAATTTTTGCCTTTTCAGCTATCTTCAGCTTCCCTCCTCCTTCGTAGGAAGTTTTAATAGCACTTAGCTCGTCAATCAGGTCTGTATCATCAGGGATTGAGATCAAACCTTTCTCAAACTTTTCTCTCAGAGTCCAATACATTTCTGCTCTCTTGTTGTAGAACTTATCTATATTCCCTGCTTGTTTACGGGAATCTGCCGATTCTACTCTAGATCCAAACTTATCAGCTAAAACTCCGTAAACTCCCCAACCAATACCGATGTTATCTATCCTAACAATATCAGGGTTATCTTCCAGAATGCTCATTTCAATCCAGTTAATTAAAACTTGAGAATCAGGAGTTTTCATTCTAGCTATAGGATAAACTCTCCCTCCCTTTCTCGTTATGATTACACTGTTGTCTCCTCCAGCTCCACAGTCTACTCCCTTTACTACAGGATCAGGATCAAGAGGAATTATTTCTCTGTTTACTGCATCCATGATCCAGTCCATAGGGAAAAGAGTATCTTCATCAACCAGAGGGGGTAAGCCTTTAATTCTGACTCTCCAGGGAGTAGAATTCTCTCCGTATTTAGCTCTAACCCTCTCTATAACCTGTCTGTCAGCTATTTCACTCTCCTCAGCATCCCAACGAAGAGTTACCCAATACTCAGAGTTCTTATACTGAGAGTCTATAGCGTATCCTTTAGAACGAGTAGGGTTAAAAATCATGAAAGCAAAGTTGCAAGGCTGGGTCATAGTACCTTCAAGGGGATGAAAAACTGGCTCTGGAATACCGCTAGCTTCATCTATGACAATCATCATGTAGTCAGCATGAATACCTGAGAGAGTTTCAACTTGTTCCTCTACGCTGCTCTTAGGGCTAGCTGTCTTAGGAAATGCGAACCACTGTTTTCCTTTCAGGTCGTCCTCTACTTCACTGAAATAAACTTTGTCGGACTGAAGAGTTATCCAGGCTTTTGCCGGAGAGTAAGCCAACCATTTTGCTATCTCACTCCAGAGAACTTTCATAAGCTGATCTTGAGAAACTGAGACACAAGGAATTTTGCAGTTAGGAAAACAGCTTAAGAACCAGATAATCAACCAGGAAGCTAAAGCGTCCTTTCCTAGTCCTTTCCCTGCCATAACTGAAACTCCGAATTTATTATTAAGCTCCACCTCCTTTTCGGTTAATTCTAGTTTTCCAAACTTCTTCAATCTAGCTTGAACTAACTCCGATACCGCTTCGATAGCTTTTCTTTGCTGGTTAGACATGACTATGTTCATTCCAGTTGCTTCGTTGTAGGGAGTAATAATTATTTCCTGGATGAACAGAGCAGGATTAACTATCCAGCGTTTAAAAATATCTTCTCCGATAGACTCAAAACTAGTCTCTTGAGGAGTTTTGTTGTTTGGGTTAGTTCTCATGTCAAATATATCTCCCAAAAATGTTTGCTCGTTGAGAGAAGGGGGGTACGGGCGTACCTTTGGGGGGATAAGAGTACAGAAATTCAGCAAGCCAGTTAGTAAAATCTTAAAGGCTTGCCACTGTTTAAGTAGGGGTTTTAACTAGGGTTTTAGCTAAGTTTTTAGTTAGGGTTTTCATGTTATTATTTTATGAATGAAATGAATAAAATAATAACTAACTAACTAGCTAGTTAGTTAATTAAATATATATTAATTAATTATATATATTAAACTAGCTAGTTTAAAGAGAAAGAAAGAAAGAAATATATAAAGAAAG
>ERZ795047.2748-NODE-2748-length-16354-cov-6.482913_pt1 | contig 16354 bp, 13 predicted proteins | sample MGYA00375131_ERZ795047 | MGnify/ENA primary metagenome ERZ795047 (study PRJEB30176, sample SAMN05720228) | activated sludge metagenome | isolation source: Anaerobic digester | place: Japan | collected 2015-05-20 ...
TAATTTCCACCGAGAGCTGCGGACTGGGCGAATTTTCGTTTATTACCATGCGGTAAAGGAGCGATTTGTCGGGATATATGCCAAGTTCTACGTTGGAGAACTCGGCAAGGTCAATCGTTATTTTGTCGAGCACCGAGGCAAAATATACGGAGTTCTGATAAAGTCCGAGATAGGACGGGCTGACCAGTATCTTTCTCAGATTCTCATTGAACATATCCTGCCCGAAGACGGTGCCGCCGTTTACGGTAAGAGCGCTGAAGTCGATTCTGTCGATGTGGGGAGAATCAAACGCGCTTTCGCCTATTGCCGTAATTGCGCTGTCAAGAACAATACTGCCGAGCAGCGCGTCTTTGAACGTATAAGGAGCGATTTGCGTTACGGTACCGGGCACGTCGAAATTCCTCGCGATTTTGGCGGCGGGATAAGCGATCAGTTTTTCCTTGGAAATGTTGTAAAGCACGCCGTCTTCTGTCGTGAAAGACGGGGAGTCAATCGATACCGATATTGAGGTCAGCTGCGTGCAGTTGCGGAAAGCGCCGTCCTCGATATAAGTGATTGTTTCGGGAATGTAAATGGTCTGAAGCATGGCCGCTTCATCGGTATTGAACGCGTCGGCGGCGATACCTGTTATCCTGTAACCCTGGTATTTTGTGGGAATAACGAGTGAAGTGGGCGCTTTAAGCATATCGGTAAGGTAGGAAAGCTCATATCTCGTGATTATGTAGCCGTCGTGTCCTTCCTTGGGATTGCAGACAATGCCCAGAGGTCTCCATGTGGCGTAAAGGCTGGTTTCCACTTCCACTCTGTACGGGAATGTCACTCTGGGGTGGGAGCTGTTTATGGCGTTTTCGCCGTCAACGGGAGTGGTTGTCCATCCGTCAAAGACATAGCCTTCCCTCTCCAGCGTTTTGCCGCTGTTGATGTCGATCTCATTGAGAAGATTTGTGCGTTTGGGTGAAAGTGTAGCGACTGACGCGCCGTTTGTATAAAAATAAACAGTGTTTACTATTGTCGAAGTAACCGCCCTGTAATAATGGTTTTCATTCATTAAAACGCTGGCAATGGGCGTGGTCTGACGGGCATTTCCGAAGTCGGTCCAGTGGCTGAAGTTGTAACCGTCCACGGATATCCAGCTGATTTCGACATCGGTCCCTTCCTCGTACTGCATAACGATTTTGCCGTTGACGATTTCGGGACGCTGGTCGGGGGTAAGAGTTACGCCGTTTACAGCGACTATTTCTCCGCCCTCAACGGTCAGTTCATACTGCCTCTTCGCGGCGGCGCCGAAGTTAATCTGGAATTTCGTAGTGCACTTTTCATAAACGACTGTAATCTGCTGTTGCCCGACTTTGCTGAGCTTTGCCCTGTCGTTTATGGAAATCATTTCGAGAGTTAGGTCGATGGGAGTAACTGTGTCGTCGTTCCAGTAAACGTTGACTTTGATTGCCGACAAATCCACGCTGCCCGCCACCGCGTCGGTGGGTATGGTCGTAGAATCGACCTCTATGCCGATTACAGCGCGGGTAGAATTGCCCGTGTTGCCTCCGTTTGCGCACGCGGCCATGCCGAAAATCAGCAATAAAGCAATTAAAACAACTGATATTTTGCTTAAATGTTTCTTCATCAACGGTTACTCCTGCAAATAAATGCCGACACTACGTGTTATTGTAGCATAATTTTCCGTCGAAAGCAATATATAATTTATATTAATTGAGATATAAATAAAGGCGCGAAAAAACTCACTCGCCGAAAAAACTTCTCTTTTTTTCAGCTATTTCGGGCAGTCTTTCCATATACTCCCTAAACCCTTTGGGATTGGCAAGTCTTTCAATCCGATTGCCGACGAAGTCGACAATCTTACTCATTGCGCCCGCCCCTATACCGTAAATGCTTGACGCTTCTTCCATCATATCAATGTTGTATCTGCACTGGTATCCGTCCAACGTGAAACTGATATTTTCGAGGTTGTCCGCCGTGTTCTTCTGGCGGTACATATAATACGGCTTGTAGCCCGCCTTATAAAGCTCGGCGTGGGCATAATCGGTCATGGCTTTCGCAAGGCCGAATTCTCCCTTCTTCTCTCCTTCCTGGGTCAGCACGGAGCCGCGTTTTAAGCTCAAGGTGTGGACGGTGATATTATGGGGGCGTAATTCAATAGCCCTGTCCACGCTGTTTCTGAAGTCGTCAAGTGTTTCGTCCTGCAGCATGGCTATGAGGTCCATGTTTATGACAAAGCTTTTTTCGCGTGCCGTACGGAAACTTTCATAAACTTGTTCTGTCGTGTGCATTCTGCCTATCCGCTCCAAAGTGGATTGGTTAAAACTTTGGGGATTTATGGAAATTCTGGTGACATTGTTTTTCTTCAAAACGTCGAGAATTTCCGCAGTTATCGTGTCGGGTCTTCCGGCCTCAACGGTAAACTCCACGCCGAAAGTCGAGATATTGTTGAGAATGCGGTCAAGGTTTTCCGCGCCAATACATGTCGGGGTGCCGCCGCCTACATAAATGGAAGTAATTCGCTTGCCGCTTTTTGCAATAAAACTCTTAAATTCGTCTATTTCGCGTATGACATTTTCAACGTATCGCGGAATTTCTTTCTTCACTCTGAAAAGCTCGGTGCTGATAAAGGAGCAATAATTGCATCGGGTAGGACAAAACGGGATGTTAATAAACAATGCTATTGCATCAGGGGCGGTGTTGATTATCCCGTCTTGACTGTTTACGCAATCTCTTATCAGTTTTATGCGGTTTTCCGTCACGCGGAACTCTTCGGCAAGATAAGCTTCGGGCTCAATCGACTTTTCTTTAAGCTCGTAGTAAAGCTTTGTCGGTCTCACTCCCGTAAGACTGCCGTAAGGTAGTTCTACTCCCAGTTTTTGACTCAGAAACTCATAAAGCCGGATTTTCAGAAAACGCTTAGTCAGCCTCTTATATTGCAGAGAATCGCCCATTTCGATGGAGAATTTATCCTCGAAATTTCCCAGACAATTTGAAAAAATCCTTATCTTGAAAAAGCCGTCTTCATAACAAAAATCCCACGACAAAAAATCGGGGGATGTCTCGTCAATTTCCAGATACGGCGCAAAAGCCCTCGGGACGTCCTGCACGTCGTTGAGGTAATTTTCGGCGGGGAATTCCAGTCTTACTCTATACATCATACTTTATTGGATTGTACCGCCTCTCATGCTCGAGAGTTGTATCCTCTTCGTGCCCGCAATGCACGATATAGTCCCCGGGAAGCGCGAAAAGCTTGTTGAGGGACTCCGCCATCTCTTCCATAGAGCCGCCGTAGAAGTGGGTTGCTCCGTAGCACTCATGGAAAAGGGTGTCGCCGCTGAACATATATTGTCCGTTGAGAATATACACAACGCTCCCTTTGCTGTGTCCGGGAGTGTGAATGACCTCAAACTTCATTTCTCCGAAGTCGAGTATTTCCCCGCCTTCGAGCACAACGTCAAAAGAGCACTTCTCCACGAATTTGCCCGTGATGTTTCTGGCGAGATTGTCCTCGTTTGTGAGCATGAACTCATCGTTTTTGTGGATATAGATTTTTAGATTGAACTTGTCTTTCAGTTTTTTAGCTATTGTGATATGGTCAAAGTGTCCGTGAGTGACCAGGAGTGCCTCGACATTGAGGGTGTTGCTCTCGACAAACTTTTCTATCCTGTCGAAGCCGCCGCCCGCGTCGACTATCACGGCTCGGCGGTCGGCATCGCTCCACACAAGGTATGTGTTTGTTTTGAGATACCCTGCGACAAACCTGACAATCCTTACCATTACATCCTCTCCACTATCGCATTAAGGAATTGCTCGGTATTTACAGCCTTGACTTCGCCGTCGCAAAGGGCCGCAAGATCCTTTGTGACAATGCCGTCTTCGATTGTTCCGACCGACGCTTTCTCCAGTCTTTCGGCAAAGTCGACTAAGTCGGCCAAGTTGTCGAGCTGTCCTCTCTTTTTCAGTCCGCCCGTCCATGCGAAAATCGTCGCCATGGGATTGGTGGAAGTATCCTCGCCCTTGAGATATTTGTAGTAGTGACGGGTGACCGTGCCGTGAGCCGCCTCGTACTCGAACTTGCCGTCGGGAGAAACCAAGACCGAAGTCATCATGGCAAGTGAGCCGAAAGCCGTCGCCACCATATCGCTCATGACGTCGCCGTCGTAATTCTTGCACGCCCATATCATACCGCCGTCGCTCCTTACTATTCTCGCAACCGCATCGTCGATAAGGGTATAGAAATATGTTATGCCCGCCGTCTCGAATTTTGCCTTGTACTCGTTGTCGTAAACGGTCTGGAAAATCTCCTTGAAACGCCCGTCGTAAATCTTGCTTATAGTGTCTTTTGTGCTGAACCAAAGGTCGGCTTTGACGTCCAGCGCGTAATTCATGCAGCTGCGCGCAAAGCTGTATATACTTTTGTCGGTATTGTGCATGGTCTGAACGATACCGGGCCCTTTAAAATCGAATATGGTCTTTCTTTCGCCGCCCGGCAGAATTACTTCTGCCTTGCCGCTTTCGGAAACGATAGCCTCTACGCCGCTGTATACGTCGCCATAGGCGTGACGGGCAATAGTAATGGGCTGTGTCCAAGTCGGGATAAGCGCCTTAATGTTTTTGGCGATAATGGGCGCGCGGAAAACTGTGCCGTCCAGTGCGGCGCGGATTGTGCCGTTTGGCGACTTCCACATCGTAGAAAGTTTATACTCTTCCATTCTTTGCACGTTGGGAGTTATCGTCGCACATTTTACGCCCACGCCCAGGCGTTTGATCGCTTCGGCGCTGTCCTTTGTCACCTGGTCTTTGGTGTTTTCCCTGTTTTCAAGACCGAGGTCATAGTATTCGCTCTTTAAATCTACGTACGGTAATATAAGCGTATCCTTTATCATTTTCCACAGGATACGCGTCATCTCATCCCCGTCAATCTCAACGATCGGGGTCTTCATCATTATTTTCGTCATATATTTTTTCTCCCTCAGAAAGGTTTTACATCCTTGTTTTTGTATGTCGTGAACCTGATAAGATAGTTGTTGTCCTCAAACTCGTCGGTGCTGTCCACACAGGTCCAATTGGGCAATTTGTCGAGGTTTTCGTAAAACACCGTCGCGTGCCCGTCGGCGTTCACTTTGGTGACGTACACTGTGTCGCAATAGGGTAGCATAGTCTTATAAAACATCGCCCCGCCGATAATGAAAACGTCGTCGGTCGGGTATTTTTTGAGTTCTTCCTTAAGTTCTTCAAGGCTCTCCGCTGTTATGCAGTCGTCGCGTTTTTCCCCGCCCGGATAAAGCACAATATTGACGCGGTTTTTGAGAGGCTTGCCGCCGGGAAAACTTTTAAGAGTGTTGCTTCCCATGACGACTACTTTGTGCAGGGTTTTTTCCCTGAAAAATTTCATGTCAAGGGGCAGATTGAACAAAAGCTGGTTGTCCCTTCCTATTCCCCAATGGTTGTCAACGGCAACAATAGATTTCATAATTAATTTCTCCCTAAATAGCTACGGGCAAACGTCCGCCCATAATTGTGAAATTGTAATCTTTGAGTTCGAAGTCTTCGATTCTGAAGTCGTAGAAGTTGAGGACATCTTTATTGAAAGAAAATCCGGGCGCATCGTACTGGGGATTTTCGATAATCTTCTCCAGATACGGTATATGCCTGTCGTAAATATGCGCGTCGCTTATTACATGGACAAGTTCCCCCACCTTAAGGCCCGATACGTGCGCAAACATATGCAAGAGCACGGCGTACTGGACGACGTTCCAGTTGTTGGCGACGACCATATCGTTGCTGCGCTGGTTGAGAATGCCGTTAAGCACATCGCCCGAGACGTTAAACGTCATAGAATATGCGCACGGATAGAGATTCATCTCGTGCAGATCCTGAAAGTTGTAGATATTTGTGAGAATGCGGCGGCTTTGGGGATTGTGCTTAAGATCGAAAAGCACCCTGTCCACCTGGTCGAATTCGCCCTCTTTATATTTCGCTTTTTGCGCCAGCTGATAGCCGTAAGCCTTGCCGATTGAGCCTGTTTCGTCCGCCCACGAGTCCCATATGTGACTGTTCAGGTCATTGACATTATTGCTCTTTTTCTGCCATATCCACAGTATCTCGTCGACCGCGGCCTTGAAGTTTATTTTTCTTATTGTGAGAATGGGAAATTCCTTGGACAGATCATATCTGTTTACTATGCCGAATTTCTTGACGGTGTGGGCGGGCGTGCCGTCCTCCCATTTGGGTCTTACCTCGAGGTTTGTGTCCCAGAACCCGTTTTCAAGTATATCCTTGGCGTTCTGAATAAAGACTTTATCGGCGTAGCTCATATACCCTCCCGACGCGCGGCGAACCCGCAACGTGTTGTATTATATTTATTTATAATAATCGCATTATTTGAAATGATTGTCAAGCCGTGAGAGGTGTAAAAATGCATAAACAATTACGTCTTTGGCAATAAACAATAAAGCTTGGCTGTCGGGCTTTGCCGCAATTGATTTTTCAAAACGCGCGGTGTATAATGTTGTTAACGCGACTGTCATACAGGAGAAAATTTTGCAGGAAATCTACAGAACTTATAAAGAGAGATTCATAGAGGTCAGCGGCAAAAACCGCACCCTTTTTACCAAAAACATCGTAAAAAAATACTCTTTCGATATGGCGAACGTCCTCGCCCCTTTCGACTGCGGCTCATTTTACGATTTTGTGTGGCGTAAAGACAGCGAGTTTGTGATTATTAACGACAAAATCGCAAAAAAGATCGCCAAGGCAAACGAGGTGCTGGGTGTTACCGAAGATAAGGTAATGAACGATGTTCTCGGCTCGTTGAAATACTTGAGGCGCGAAGTCAACGAACTTCAGCGCGAGACGGGAAAATACGACCTCTGCGTAGGACTCGGCTACATTTACGGCAGGATAAACAGGGATATCGCAGTGCGCGCTCCCCTCATCCTCGTCCCTGTGACGTTGGAGATATCGAGAAACCTCGCCGTCATCCGCCATATGCCCGAACAACCCGTGTCCCTCAACAAGAGTTTTATCCTCGCATATTGCAAGGAAAACCACATAAGCACGCAAAAGATCGTACAGGAGTTCGACCCTGCGTCCGACCCTGTTTACAGAGATATTTACGACGTTGTCGACAAGCTGAACTCCTGCGGTTTTGACATTAAGAGCGCAAAAAGGAAAAACATCATTCCCTTCGACGCCGAAAAAGAAGTTCAGGACATCGAACTTGAGTACAAAAATATGTCGGTACTGGGACGTTTCCCCATGGCAAACCCCATATACAACGATTATATCGCGATGGAGAAAAATCAGCTTTCCACGCCCAATATCGACCTTCTGCTCACAGGAAAGACCATAAAGGAAAACAGCAAGAAAAACGAGCTTTGCTATACCGTAAACGACCTTGACTACGCTCAGGAAAAGGCGATTGAAAATATCAACAAACAAAACAATATCGTCATCTTCGGCCCTCCCGGAACGGGCAAGTCGCAGACTATCGTCAATCTTATAAGCGACGCCTTAGTAAAAGGCAGGCGAATTCTTGTCGTCAGTCAGAAACAAGCCGCGCTGGAAGTCGTTTTCTCCCGCCTCGGACCCTTAAACCGCAAGGCGATGCTCCTCCCCGACCCCGAAAATCAGAAGGCGCATTTTTTTGAGCGCGTGCTCGCCATGCACCAGAATTCCTTACGAAATAAACCGTCTGCGGATGAAGAAAACTTTTCCCGCATTCAGTCCGACATCGAAAAAGAGCTTGGCATTCTTCAGGTCATAAGCGATACGCTTTTCAGCAAAAATTCCTTTGGCTTAAGTTTGCAGGAAATGTACGCAAAGAGCTATAATTTAAGCGCAAACGGCACCGATTACAGGCTTTATACCGAATTTCTGGCAAGCGAAATTGCAAATATGCCGTATGAAGAACTTTGCGGACATATTAAATATATAAAGGACAAGGCGATAGGAAAACTGTATCTTGACCGCCTTGACCTCGTAGCCAAAAACCCAATGGCGGTACATATCCGTACCGACATTGATATGCACAAACTCAAGGAAGCGCACAGCTTCTTGCGAAAAGAGGTGGAAAACGCCCGATTGCCCTTTGACTTTTCGGCATACCCTCACAGCAGGTACCTTGCCACCTTCTACCTTGAAAAAATCGCAGGCGACAGACCGTCGCTCAAAAAGCTTGCAAAACTGATAACCCGGCTTGAAAACCCCGGACTCGATACGTGGAGAAAGTTCACGATGTTCTTCCCCCTGTTGTGGCTTTTCTTCCCGATTGCCCAACGCGATTATTCCAGAATTAAGTCCGATGTCAACATCGATCTCAACATCGCCCTACACGCCTTTGAGACGTACGAAAAAGAGTTTGAGATACTCCAGGCGGTGCTAACCGAAGAAGGCTTCTCCATGGCGATCGGCAGTATTATTAACGGCAACAACGCGCTCCTTGCAAAGATCATCGAGGCGCTGGAAAACTACATGACCATAAGGGACATGAACAAGACCGTTTTCGCGCTGGACAAAAAGATACTCTATATCCTCGATTTTGCGTCAAGCCGCACAAAGATTACCACCCGCTCCTTCGAGCACATCATCGATATGCTTATCCCCATGCGGATTTACAAGGAGATTATCGCAAACGACGGCTATATTAAAGACAAGCTCTCCAATACCGTTGCTTTTGACAACATAAGAAAGAGGATACTCGAACTTAAGTCCGAGCAGCGCGAGATAGCAAAGAAACTCGCTTACGACAAGTTTACCGAAGAATACCGCAGATATTTCAACAAGTTCGATAAAGAGAGCAAAGATTACGCCTACCAGATAGAAAAACAGCGCAACCTGTGGCCCGTAAGGCAGATGCTGGAGTATTTTGAGGACTACCTCTTACGCCTCTTCCCCTGCTGGCTCCTGCCCCCTCAGGCGGTAAGCACGATTTTCCCGCTCAAAAAGGAGATGTTTGACCTCATTGTTTTCGATGAAGCAAGTCAGATGTTTATAGAAAACGCCCTGCCCTCAATCTACAGGGGCAAAAAGATAGTGGTCGCGGGCGACAACAAGCAGCTTCCGCCCTCTTCGGCATTTATCAGAAGATACCTTGCCGAGGATATCGACATGAATATGGATCTCTCCACGCAAGCCGCACTGGAAGTAACGTCACTATTAGACCTTGCTATGAACAAATATCCCGCGGTGGAACTTGCCTACCACTACAGGAGCGAATATTGCGAACTGATAGATTTCTCCAATCTCGCTTTCTATGACAACAAGCTGCAGATAGCTCCCAACCTCTGCGCCCGGAGCGACGAGCCGCCCATCGAGCGCATAAAGGTAAAAGGCATCTGGCAGAACCGTCACAACCACGAGGAAGCGGTCACCGTGGTAAGGCTTATCAAAACCATACTCAAAAACAGGCAGAATAATGAGACAATCGGCATAGTCACCTTCAACAGCGAGCAGAAAGACCATATCGAAGATATGCTGGACGAGGAAGCCGATAAGAATCCGACCTTCCGCCGTCAGCTTTACGAGGAAAGCAACCGCTTTGAGAACGGAGAAAACCACTCTCTCTTTGTCAAGAACCTCGAAAACGTCCAGGGCGACGAGCGCGACATCATAATATTCAGCGTAGGCTACGCCCGCAACGAAAACGACAAGATATTTGCCCAGTTTGGCTCGCTGTCTGCTGAAGGCGGCGAAAACCGTCTCAACGTTGCAATAACGAGAGCGAGGAAAAAGGTTTATATCGTCACAAGTATAGAGCCCGAAGAACTTACCCAGGTCGACAACAGCAAGAACGCAGGCCCTAGACTTCTCAAAAAGTATCTCCAGTACGCCCGCGCGGTCAGCACAGGCGAAAAGGACGAGGTCAGGAAGATACTGTCGGAGTTTTCCCCTGTCGACAAGCCCGACTCGGCCTTCACTTACGAAGAAGAAATCAAAGAAGTCTTGGAAAGAATGGGCTACACAGTCTGCACCAACCTCGGCAACACCAATTACAAGCTGTCGCTTGGCGTATTTGACAAGGATCTCAACCGCTTTGTTTTGGGAATTGAATGCGACTATCAGGCATACCTCAACAGCAGCGAGGTGCTGGAGCGCGACGTATACCGCATAAAATTCCTGGAAGGCAAGGGCTGGAAGATAATCAGGGTGTGGTCGCGCGACTGGTGGCAGTCGCCCAACAGCGTTCTCGACAAGATAGTGACCGCAATCGAGGACGAGAAAAAGCTTTTGCGCCGAGCTTTAGCCACAAGAACCGCATAAATGAAAAAGCTTCCGAAATTCGGAAGCTTTTCTTATTTTTTGATGCCTGTCTTTAAGCCCGTTTGCTCGAAGTTTTTGAGCACCGTGCTTGTAAAATCGGTGACAAGTTTTCTCTTTTCCTTAAAAGCTTTAATCGCGCTGTCGATAAGATAGCCGATCAGGGTGACGGTGTCGATGCCCTTTGCCTTGAAAAGATAGGTCGACAATGAGCCGGGGATTGTGTTAATCTCGTTTACGTAAAGCTTGTCGTTTTTGTAAAGAAAATCTATGCGCACAACTCCCTTCAGTTCAAACGATGTGTAGATCCGGCGGCACATATCGTGGATTTTGTCGCGCAATTTGTCGCTTATTTTCGCGGGAAGTTCCCTCGAATTGCCGTTGTCCATGTATTTATCGTAAAAATTCAGGTATCCGCTCTTAAATATCGGACGCTCTATCTCGCTGCAGATTATCTCCTCTCCATGTGCGCAAACGGCGCAGTTATACTCCTCAAAGTCGGTAAGAGCCTTTTCTATAAGCAGTTTGTCGTCAAACATCAGCCCGAGTTCCGTCCCTGTCTTAAGTTCCTCGGCGTCGTTCGCGAGTGATATGCCAACGCTTGAACCGAGACAAGCCGGCTTTATTATGACCGGGAAAACCGTATCCTGCAGATACTCGGGAGCCATGCCCTTTTTGAACACCTTATAGGAAAGTACGGGAAAATGGAATTTTTCCAGCAGATACTTTGTGAATACCTTGTCCATGCATACCGCGCTTCCCAGGGCTCCGCACGCGGTGTAAGGTATGCGGGCGATTTCAAAGTAGCCGCTCAGGCTCCCGTTTTCCCCTTCTCCGCCGTGGTTGCACAAAAGCGCGCAGTCAATCATACGACGTTCAAAGGAAAATTTCTTCTTTTTCAATAAACAACCGTTTTGGAAAAAGACTTCGAAAAACTTGTTTTCGTTAAACTCTATGTATGACTTTATGTCGGATAGTTTTTCACCCGTGAAGAATTTTCCGTTTCGCAAATATACGAGAATGACGTTATAATCCCAGCGGATTGCGTTGTATACGCTGAGCGCGGTAATTATGGAAATATCGTGCTCGCAGCTTTCGCCGCCATAGACAAGAGCTATGTTTTTGGGCATAATTCCTCCTAAATCACATCGGGAAGGTCATTTTGTATGAGAAGAGTGTCCCCTTGCTGGAGAATGCTTTTGAAGTTGTCTTTGGCTTCTTTGAGGGTATTGAACAGGTAAACCTGTTTAGAATACCCCGCGCCGTCAAGCCCTTTCCTTATGTCATCGGCGTTTATTCCGCACAATATGACGGCGTCGGCAACTCCCGCAATCATCTGCCCTATCTGCTTATTGGCTTCTTTCTGCTCATTTCCGAGCTCAACAATACCTTGAGTTAAAACAACCTTCCTTGTATCAAAATATCCCAGGCATTCCAGGGAATATTTTATTCCGAGCGAATTGGCGTTATAACTGTCGTCGAGTATATTGATGCCGTTGGCCTTGATAAGCTGCAATCTGTGAGGCACCTGAGGAAGGTTCTTAATCCTTTCCAAAAGGTTTTCGGGACTGACGCCGAGCTCGAGCGCCAGCGCGCTGCAAAGAAGGATGTTAATTATGTTATGTCTCCCAAGTAACTTTGTTTGGCATTCCAAACGCCCGTTTTTGTAATTTATGGCGAACCTGCTGCCCTCACTGTCGGTGACTATGTCGGAGGCATACAGGTCGGCGAAGTTATTAATTTTTATCAGTGCTTTTTTTCCCTTGTACTGCTTGTACATTTTGAGCGTATACTTATCTGTACCGTTAAAGACACACGTCGACTTATCGGTAAGACTTATGGCGAGGTTATACTTTTCCCTGAAGATGTTTTCAATGGTCTTGAAGGTCTCGAGATGCTGATTGGTGATGCCCGTGATTATCCCGTAGTCGGGCTCGACAAGTTGACACAGTTCCGCTATGTCCCCTGTTCTCCTCGCGCCCATTTCGGCTATGAATACCTGGGTGTCGGAAGGCATCTTGTCGACAGTCAGCGCAATACCCATGGGAGTGTTGTAGTTTTTTTCGGTGGCGCATACCTTGAAGTCCCCTTCCAGCAGGTGCGCCAGGATATTTTTACAGCTTGTCTTGCCGTAACTTCCCGTTATTCCTATCCTGATCGGGCTGATCTTGTCGAGCTTTTCCTTGCATTTCGCTATGAAATTCCGATTTTTTTTTACGAAAACGGGGTTTACGAGGCTAAGCGCGCCCACGAGCACAAGGGGCGATATAAGGTAAATCAACGAACAGGTTATAAACAAAGCCCGCGCGTTTGTAACAAAAAGCCCGAGGATAACGACCATCATAATCTGAAGGTAATTTGCGAAAACAAACGTCAGAGACGCGCGATATGTAAACTTTAGTTTTGTCTTATTGCTGTAGTATAAAAAGCCGAATACAAGTGCCGCGACAATGAAAAAGCATGCTGAAAGCGCAAAAACGAGTGCGTCGTATTTTTTTATAAGGGAAAATGCGATTATTGCGGGCAAAAGCGCGGCAAGGCAGCTCGCAAAGTGAATAAGAAAACGGTTGTTTAACGGAAGTTTGTAATTATTGTTCTGGCAAAGCGTGTGGTATCTTAAGGAGGATACCGTTCCGAAAATCATTATTGCCGATAATGTCAGCCAGTGCATGTGTTCCCTCCGATAAATATGATTTCAGAAGCATATAAAATTCGTCGGGTCTGTCGAGGTAGGAATAATGCCCCGCCCCGCGGAATATAATGAGAGCGGGGTTCCCCAGACTTTTATAGAGCTTCTTAGCCATATATATGGGGGTCTCTTTGTCTTTGTCACCCCAGATTAGCAAAACCGGTAAGGTTATTTTCCTCACCAAAAGCGACAGGTCTTCGTTTACGATATTTTTGAATGTCTGGCGCATTGCGCCGTTAAGTTTTCGATAATCGGCACTGCCCGCGGTGTGCGGAACTTCCAAGAGATTGAGGAGTTTATGGCGTAAAACTTTAAGATAGTAGCCTATTTTCCTCCTCGGCTTTATCCCCGCGCTGTCCACGAGTACAACCTTTTCGAGAAGGCGGCTGTATCTTGAAGCAAACTTTATCGCCACTCTCCCGCCAAACGAGTGTCCCACGAGGACGACGTCATGCATTTTGTAGTGCTCGATAAGGTTTAAAACGCTTTCGACGTAATCATTGAGAAAAAGCGGGTACTCGGGATGAGGAGTTTCACCGAAGCCGTAAAAATCGACAACCGTGACTCGGAAATACTTCTCCAGCCTTCTCGCAACGCCGAGAAAGCTGTCGCAGCTTCCGCCCCAGCCATGCAGAAAAATGATGTCTTTACCTTGTCCGAATTGGATATGATTGATTAAAATGACCGCCCCCTACAATACTCTCCAATAGATGCACGCGTTTTCCCTGCCATAATACTCCTTTCGTATTCCGGCAAGTTTAAATGAGTGTTTCTCGTACAGATTTCTTGCGGGTGTGTTGCCTTCCCTGACTTCGAGGGTAATGCTGTTTATGTTAAGTTCTTTTGCTTTTTCTACGATTTTTTCTATGACGATTGAGCCCAATCCGCACCGTCTGAAACTTTGCTTTACGGCTATATTCATAATATGTCCTTCGTCGAGTATCTGTGAAAATCCGCCGTATGCGACAACTTCTCCGTCTTCGCGGACAACTATATAATGCTTGTTTTCCTGGGGAATTTCGTCCATAAAAAGGTTTTCGCTCCAGGCTTCATGCCCAAAGCATTCCTTCTCAAGATCGGCGACCTCTTTGACGTTTTCGTAAGTAAGTTTTTCAAACTCAGGCATCTATTCCCGTTTCCCTTTCGGCGGATGATTTTTTGATATAAAAAGGTTTCGCCTGTGATGTCAATTGATTGCTTTTTATCTTTTCGAGGGTTTTTTCGATTAACAGTTCGGGCACCGCTTGAGTTAGTTCGATTTTATTAACGCTATATTGGGCGATTTCGCTCTCATTTAATGCAAGATACTCGATTTTGTCGCCTGTTTTCACTGCGCAATAATAATTTCCGTGCTTGCAGTCGAGCATAACGATCGCATCTTCTTCTCCCAGCACCTGCTCGAGGCTGGTCACTTCGGCAATCTGCTTTCCGAGAGCCATCGCGAAAGAATTTGTCGTGGCGACGCCCACTCTTATGCCCGTAAACGAGCCGGGGCCTGTCACAACTCCAAAATAGTCGATATCGCTTATCTTAAGTCCGTTTTGCGACAAAATGTTGTCTATGTGAGTAAGCAGGACGCAATTGTGCTTTTTGCTGCCCTCTTCGCTGACAAAGGTGAATTTCTCCCCGCCTTTAACAAGCCCTATCGCTATTTTTTCGCCCGATGTATCGAGGCATAAGACATTCATTGCAATTCTCCGATAGTTATTTTTCTCGAATTTTTCCCCTCTTTTTCGATTTTTACCTTAATGACGTTTTTGAGGTTGTCGAATTTGTTCCACTCTATGACGCACACGCCGTCGGGGTCGTTGAAGTTTTCTTCCAACCCGAGTTCGCCAACCTCTGCGCTGTTTTCCAGCCTGTACATGTCATAGTGGTATAACTTGAGCTTTCCGTCGTACTCTTTCATAATCGTAAACGTCGGGCTGTTTACAAGGTCCTCACTTATTCCGAGCGCAATCGCAAGCCCTTTTGTAAACGTCGTTTTCCCGGCGCCCAGATCACCTTCAAGCACTATCATTTCGCCGCCTTGAAGGGTTTTTGCCAGCGTTTTTGCCAAAAAATACGTATCACTGACGCTGTGGGAGCGGAACTCAGAATTTCGAACGTTACATTCGTTTATCTTCGTTATCTTAGTCCCTTCCCAATGCAACAGACGGCTCAGCCTCTTGTAAAGAAGGAAGGTAAGCGCCGCTACAAGAGCGCCGCGCAGGATATTGAACGGTACAATTCCCAATAAGAGGTAGTATACGTAGAAGTTTTCGGCGTTTATCTTGGGATAAAGCGCGCTCAGCATATTTATCAGTATCTGAAAATCGCCGTTGAAAAAGAATCGCGTATAAAACGGAATGGACACAAAGCGGTTTATGATAACGGCCGCGAGCACAAACGTAAAAAACCCGACCGAAAGTCCGATCAGCGCGTGCTTTTTGTCCTTTTTCTTATAGTAAATTATCGACGCGGGCAAAACCATGGCTATACCGATGATTATATCGGTAAGCTCACCCACAAAGTTTGTGGAACTGAACGGGAACTTGATCAGACACTTTAATACAATGACAAGACAGCCGCTAAAAGGTCCCATGGAGAAGCCCGCAAGGAGCGCGGGAAGTTCGGACAACTGAAAGTCGAGAAAGGACGGAAACATGAACGGCAGACTGAATTTGCCATAAAAATACAACAAAAACGAAGTCCCCGTCAGAATGGCGAGTTTTGCCAAATACGATGCTGAAAACGTAAGGATTTTGTTTGTTTTGTTCATTTTCTTCTCTCCTTTTGGGCATAAAAAATACCCATAAAAGGGCATCAGAAGAGATATATATGCTATATTCTTCCATCCGGACTATACCGTCGGTCTGGGAGTTTCACCCAATCTGCGGGTTCCCGCTCGCGGACTATACCGCCGGTCGTGGAGTTTCACCAACGCCCTGAATATTTACAGTATATTAGCATTTTATGCGGTTGTCAAACGTTCTCGCGACAGTGATATTAGAAATTGTCGGCCTCGGGCGCGCAGTGGGCGTGAATGGGTCCGAGCACACAAAAAGCGTCGGCGGTTTTCCAACCTTTTCTGAAACCGTTGTTAACCGCGCGCATCCTAAAGTACAGGAGCATACCCCTGAGGTTTTCCTGCCATTCGGGAGTGTCGGGAAACTGACTCTTGAAAAGCTTTATAGCCTCGATCTGTTTTGTCACAAAGCCCGTGGTCTTGACATACTGATTGGGACGGTTTGTAAAATAGTAGGCTATGCCTTTTACCTTTGCGCTTGTCAAGCCGCGTTCTGCCATCATGTTGGCGCATCCGGAAATAATAAATGCGTTGGACGCCGCTTCTCCCACGTTGAGGTGGTCGAGATGGGAAGAGCGTCGTGTAGGGAAAGAGTGTCTTGCTGTGTGTAGATCTCG
>ERZ795047.2763-NODE-2763-length-16306-cov-4.806166_pt1 | contig 16306 bp, 24 predicted proteins | sample MGYA00375131_ERZ795047 | MGnify/ENA primary metagenome ERZ795047 (study PRJEB30176, sample SAMN05720228) | activated sludge metagenome | isolation source: Anaerobic digester | place: Japan | collected 2015-05-20 ...
AAGTTTGCTGATATATTCATCCCAACGGAAAGGCCCGTCGTATCGCTCATGGAACCAATAACATTAGATCCAGCAACAGAATATCCAGGAAGCCTAAACTGCAAATTTGTTGGGGCCGGCGCATACCAAACCTGAACTAATTGCCCATTTTGTGGAATAGGCACGAGGAAAAGATTATTACCCTGAATAGTATATCTAAGATTTGTGTACCCGTTCCAATTTACGACTGTGTTTGGATAAGAGTATTTGTTTCTTTCAATAAACTCGAATCGTTTAAGCGTCACCCATCCATTGGGACTTGCTGAATACTGAAGATCTACCCCTAAAAGTTTATAAAACTTCTGCGCTACGGCGCCGGTTGTATCGCGAAAACTGGGCGTACCATCGGGAAGAGGATAGCTTTGAGTATTTGATGTATTAAATTGATATGTATTCGCTAAAAAATAGTTATTTCCATAAGCTGCGATGAGCATGTCATAAAGTCTTTTATAGGACTGCGAGATGAAGTTATTCCAAGCCTCAGTGGTAATTGAGGGAGTATTTTCAAGATCGGCCGCCTCTTGAGCGGCCAAGCGCAATGCCCCTAGACTTATATTCGATGATGTGGACATATGGCGGCCATCCTATGAATGAGTCTGTTAAAAAGCGCTTTCTTAGCAAGGTCGCCAAGTTTCCAAACGATCCTTGTTGGTATTGGATTGGTTATATTAGTCGCGGCGGCTATGGCCGCTTTGGTGTAACAACTAAGATCGAAGGTAAAAAATCCAAAGACGCTCATAGAGTTTCTTGGGAGCTTCACTTCGGTGCAATTCCAAAAGGACTTTACGTCTGCCATCGTTGTGACGTAAGAGCCTGCGTAAACCCCAAACATTTGTTTTTGGGTACCAACGACGACAACATGAAAGACATGATAAAAAAAGGCCGTTGTCCCAGAGGAACAGGACGATACAATTCCAAGCTTTCTCCTCGAAAAATTAAGACCATTAAGAAACTTTTGGCCAAGAATATTCCACAAGCCAAGATTGCGTCTTGCTTTAAAGTTTCCCAAAGCCTGATCTCTAATATTAAGCAAGGGAAGACTTGGAAACATATTTAAAAGCCCCCCCTCTTATCTATTCTTCGGGATATTCTTCATGAGGCAATGATTCAAAGTGCATGAACAAAGCATGCAGGGCGCTTGCGAGCACCCCTGCATCCTTTGAATGAACTGCATTGATCACTTCTTGAGCAAGAGTGTGCACCTCATTTGGCGCTTCCTTTTGCTCATCCTCTCTTGGGCCCATGATCTGGGTTAAAGATTTCTTGCGATCAAAGAGTAACATCTGTTTACACCGCCGTTGAGTTGCTGAGGAAGAACGTCATATGCACAACCTCTCCGGGCTTTGGAGTCGCCGCTGAGAAGATGCCGTTCGTCGATCCATAGTAACCAAACTGAACCGCAACACTCGCATCTGTACTTGCCGTCGTTGCTGTTTGCGGAATCGTACGAACACCAATTTGGTTATCGACGATAAACGCATCAGCAGCTGCAGGAAAGAGCTGAAGCTGAGTTCTTGAACCCGTTGCACTGGCCGTGACCTCGCGGAACTCGCAAGAAAAGCCAAGCAAGCGGTTATAAGTATCAAGTCTTGGACCGGTGTTGTTTGTAAAACCAAACTGCACACGGTACCGGCCGCCAGTTGCGATGAGCGTGTTCGCAGGTTGAGTCAGTGCATTCGTTCCCGTTGAGAGCGTTAACACTTGCGTGTTCGCGTTCATGCTCGAGATCGTAACGCCAGTCCCAATCGTTGCCGTCGAACCAGAAAGATCCATGCCGTTGAAAAGACCATAGAACGAAGTGATCGAGCTCACCGAAGTGCTCGAAGCCACCGTGTTCCCTGTCAATACAATGCTCTCATGATTGATCGCGCAAATGCCCTTCGAGTTGATTGGATCGAGCTGAATGTTCCCGCTCGCATCAAACACACCACGAAGGAAGAGCTGAACAACGTTCTTCTCCATCGCAAAATTCACGGCCGTATAATATCTATTTGCCATCTCTACTCCTTAACTAGGTTCTAAGCCTAGAGGGCGGTTAATACGTTACCTGTAGCCCCCCCAAGTAACGAATAGAGCTTGATCGGCTCACCAAGAGCACGTATGTAGACTCTATGTTTAATAAACAATTTCACAAACGGTTTTGGAACAAAGTACAGAAATCTTCGCCGAATGAATGTTGGCTGTGGACTGCCGGCAAGAATAAACGGGGCCAAGGTTTTTTCCGAGTTAATTACAACAAGCGGAAAATGGACATGGCTTACCGCGTTTCTTGGATGATTGAGCATAAGACGATTATTCCCCATGGAATGGAGATTATGCATTCTTGTGACAACCCATCTTGCGTTAACCCAAAACATCTCGCGATCGGAACGCATGCCGAAAATATGCGAGACATGATGGGCAAAGGTAGACACCGCACGGACAACAAAAAAGGCGAAGAACATTATTCTGCCAAGCTGTCTGAAGCAGACATCAAGAACATTCGTGCGTCCAAGCTTTCTCAAACAGCACTCGCAAAGCAATATGGCGTTAGCCAACATTGCATTTGGTGTATTGTGAGAAGAAAATCCTGGACGCATATATCTTAATTCTCCAATAATATCAAACAGTTATCAGACGCTGAGTTTAACGAACATGCTATGGCCCGGAGCTTTACATCCAAGTTGACCATAACCAGCTAAGCGGAACTCAAATGCATCGGCAGAAGTTTGACGTAAGAAGCTAACTCCATCGTCATCAACCACGTGAGGCATTGATTTCAAGCTGTAAAGGGCAAAGTCTTCCATCGTGAGGAGGTAAGCGGCGTAGGGCGGACAGTTGCGATCCGCAATTACGGTGAAGTTACTTCCAGCACCTTGGATATTGATCCCTTTAAAGTACACATGCGCAACGCCGTTCTCATCTTGAGGACCTTGGATCTCGGTCTCGAAGATGTTACGTGCGGCCATGGCTTTTTGCAGAGCTGCATAGGCATTCGGACCTACGAAACAGTGTGAAGGATATCCACCCTCCATGAACAGGTTCGTCGAAGCGTCGTAAAGAGCTTCCTCAACCGACTGACCGTTTTGCGAGCCATCGTAGTAACCACCACCAAGGCGCCATACGTCTTGCGAGCGGTTCACACCAAAGAACACATCACTAGAAGAAATGTTCTGAGAGTTACCAACCCAAGCCTGAAGCCCTGTTAAGGCAACCGGATAGTTGCTGCCAGAGATCGTCGGACCATTTAAGGGAGAGGTACCAGAGATGAACAGGTAATCGTGTGCAACCCAACCAGTTAAGTTAGCCGGTGTGGTGGCGGGGCTTGCGGAGGTGGCATCACCAAACGTCAAGATCCCTTTACCGCGGTTAATGCTCTGGAGGTAACCAACGCCTGTGCGCTGAGTGACCGTCGTTCCTTGCGTAGGATCTGCACTCGTTGCGTAGTAGACCTGACCGGCTGTGAAGTAACGAGCATCGGTCGGATTAATGAGCTGCACTTGACCTGCAGTGAGCGAAGAGGAGGCAGAGCCTGTCGTTTGAACCTGACCGATAGAGCCAGAGCCAGAACGATAGAGCTGTTGCGAGACAAGGTTTGTTACACCTTGAATGATCGCATCCATCTGAACCACTTGACCGTTAACAAACGAGCCCATGTTGTTCGAAGCCGAGAGCATCGCTTGACGGTCGATCACATGAACACCGTAAACAGATGCACGAGTCAGCATGAACTTCACAAACCGAGCAGGACCTAAGTTACCCGCTGTTCCTGAACCACCGTTGATCAATTGGTTAGGAAGTTGAGCGTTCGCAAACGTGTTCGAGATACCGCTTGGAGTCTCAACCAGCACAGGCAAGGGGTAAGTCTCACCAAAGAAGTCTTCCTTCTTGCTCAATAAAGAGAAGAGGGGGTTGTTTTTGTAATAGAGAATTCCTAATTTTTGACCATCGTAGATCTGCTTAAGGATCCCCGAGATCTCCTGCATCCCAAGGACGCCGGATGTATTGGCTGTAAATGGGCCGTTGGCAACACTGCCCGCGCCCTCCGAGTACTGACCAATAAATGATGTAACTGTAGCCATTTAAAAAACCGCCTTATGCCCCTCGTTGGGACATGAAATTGGCCAAGATCTGAGCAATGCGCTCTCCCTCCGGAGGGCGTGTGGATTGCTTTTGAGTCTTTGGACCTAAATTGTTTGTAAGTGTCTTCGGCGGCTGACTTGTTTCCTGCTTCTTTGCTAACTGTTCCTGCATGGGCTTTGGAATCGTGTTCCAAAACGCTTTAATCTTATTCTTGTCCTTTGCGGCCAAGTACTTCTTCTCTAAATGCTCTTCCACCTTGTCGGCAGCATCGGCAATGCTCATCACCTTACCAACGCCCGTCTCCGGGTTAATCGTCCGCGAGTAGTGCTCTTCGATCACGTCAAAGATCAACTCATGAGCGTTTTCGAAATCGATCAGCTCATAACGATTCGCATTTGATCTTACATACTCGTTAATCTCAGTCTTAAACTCTGAGACCGCCTTTTCCTCTTGCTGACTCACCTGCTTCTTTTGATGCTCGAGGGCTTGTTCTTTCTCTTGTCGGAGTTGAGCCTTGTGCTCCTCTAACTCGGCCCTTAGACGCTGGATCTCAACGCCTGGAGGGATCTCTCCATCTTTTAAAATGGACTCCGTTAGTTGATCATAAGATAAGCCTAAGACCTCAAGAGCCTTCTTAGGATTAGTCTTAATCGACTCGAACTCCTCTAGCTTTTTAAGCTTCTCTTGCAACTTCTCTTCTTGAGACTTAGCCATCCGCTCCCGGTTTAACGCTTGCCGCTCTCGCTCCATGAGAACTTGAAGCTTGGGCGAAACGCTCTCCTCTGTTTTCGCCTGTAGACTTGGAGCCTCTGGCTCCGCTGCCACCGGTTGTGGATTACCACCGTCTAAGATTTGGCCTGCTTCTGTAAGAGACATGCTGCTCATATCCTTTCTCTTTAGGGGCCTCTAACCAAGATTGGCTTGAGGCGTGTTGGGAATTAAATTGTTCTGTGGAGTCGGCATCGGGCTCGCCATCGGCTGGACCGGAGGCGCTTGTGCGGCCATCTGTGCCGCTTGAGCCTGAGCTTGAAGGACGTCAATTTGCGTCATGAACTGACGAAGTAAAGAGAGCTTTTCCTCGCCGAGGTTGTTCAGCTTACCTGCCGCATAGTACTCAAGCGCAAGCTTTCTTGCGGGGACAAGATCATCAAACGGCTCTGCTGGGGTAAGCTTACCATCTTCCACGATCTCATCTAAGATGCGGTGAAGGTAATCAAGAGTGGCGTTAGCTAGGTTCTCCTCAGCCTCTAGGTCTGGGTAATCAAGGAGACGCCGACCGGCTTGAGGGTCAATAAGCCCCGCTTGCATCATTTCTTGGATTGTAGCGAGCCGTCCTTCAGGATCATTCGGTAGTTTACTGACAGGATAGATTTGAAGTTGGAATTCATCGTCTTCCATATCGACTTCTCGCCAGTCGATGGTCTCGATAAAGCGTTTACCAGGGACTTTAACGGTCAGTTTCCCGTTCTCCTCGTAAGCTTTTTTAGCAACAGCTATTGTAATTTTCGCTAAATCGACAAAGAATTGCTCATATGCCTGTGCTACGGTCTGAAACCTCTGCACCTGGATGTCATCAACAGCCCTCAGGGCTTTCCCTGAGTCCACGCCAAGCGGCTTTAATCCGGCAGAGGATAGCTGATTTACTCCAACGAGTTCATAGCCTGACATTTTCATGTTCGACAGATGTTGATAAATTTCAGGCTGCACTAATTGAGGGACTATGTATTGCGGAGCAGTGTCGCCCGCGTATTCCATAATCGTCCCGATCATATTGTCGAAGTGACTCTTGACTACTTTCGAGCCCGCTTTGACGAAGATCTTATGAGTTCCACCAAGATATAATGACCTTTGAATTGAAATAAGAGTCCGGTTGATCTCGACTTGAGTCGGGACAAGCTGCTCGGCCATGCCTTGTGAGAAGAAGCCATACACACGAGGGTTGTGGCGGTAAATGGCAAACGGAAAGAAATCGTTTTCATAGTCCTCATTACAAAGAATTGAGTTTTCGGTGACAATTACGTGGCGTCCCGGTTGGTCTCCAACGGGTAATCTCCAGGCTTCCACCACTGTAACGGTATCTGAGACAGACCTTGCGCTCGTCGATATGAAAGTAGAAGTAGAAGACATCTGCGCAATATCTCGGGCCTTGTCCGGCCAATTTTCCATAAGCTCAGTGCGATCAATGTTTTTGATTCTAAATAAGCTTTTTGTAGATTCGGGTCCGTAATGGCTCTCAAGGTAATCAGCCAAGAGCTCATAAGGGAGGACTCGCTCATATTTAATTTTCCCAGACTCTTCATAAGGATGGATAATTCCCTCTCCGAAAATTGCTCCATCTCGAAAAGCCTTTGGACCCATTTGGTAGATCTTGTTTTCATAAAAGAGCCCGTAACAAAAAGAGTCTAGCTTCTTGGCCTTTCGCTGGAGCTTGGAGTCTCCGGCCTCGGTAAGGAACATGGGCTTTGGTTTGTTTTGAGAGATTCGAGCTGTGAGGGTGTCAATACAGGATTGAACAATGTTGTACGTGAGCCTCTCTCGCATGGGGGCAGAGGGTCTGCCACTATTTGCGAGCTGATAGCCATTCCAGAACGTTGGCGTCCAGGTTCCATATAGCTTTGCATACGTGTTGTAAGAATCAATTCTCCCCCTATCCGCATTAATAATCGCATTCACCTGTGACATGACAGCCCCAGGCAAGAGCTTCTCATCGGCAAGCCACCATCTCACCCCACTTGCCACAGTCTTTGACTGGGGAGGCTTCTTAGGCGTCTTACCTTTTTCAGTAAACTGAGTGTAATCAAGGCTTTTAACGTCTGACATTAAAGTGCTCCCTCACCTGTTAAAGGAAGCTCAGGCTGATCCACTGGCTGATCAGGACTCGACCAGTTAAGGATCTTGTCCTCATCCATAAGAGAGTCCGCCCTTAGATCTACAGGCATCGCCTCTTCTTGCTTTTTAAGAGTGTCCGCTATGATCTCAGTCGAGGTGTCAGGTGCAAGTGGTACCGTTTGCGTTACAGGTTCCACGTGGAATGAGATCTTAAGTCCATCCAATTTGATATGGCGAACCTGGTTGGCCCTTAATAAAGGGAGGAGCTCCGAGAGCGTAGGGAGAAGATCTGAGAGGTATATTTTATCAATCATCCTCTCTTTCTCAGGTGGGGCCTATAAGGTGAGCCGGGGGCCCGTTTGTGGCTTGAGGCAGGATTCGATACCTGCAACTTAGTCGAACTTAATCAACCACTCTCTTCTTTGAGCTACCCTTACCACTGGTACCCCGGCTCTAAAGTCTATTCTATCGTTAAATCTTTAGCGTCCACAATTGCAGCATCTGCGTTTTGCACACGGACACAGTAGATATCGTACTCAGGTCTATAGCCTAGGACTGTAGCCTTTAGCTTCTCACCTGTGAGCGGGTTCGTGTAGATGACCCTTTGGCCAGCTTGATATTTCATACGTAATCATCCTTCGAGAAGTCCCAAACATCATCGTCAACATCAATTTGAGCGTCAAGATGATGCGGGTTCTGGCTTACCCTTACCTGCTCCTCTAACCGCTTAAGATGCTGAGGCTCCCAGACCTCTTGTCTGGTCCAATCGATCTTCTCCGGTAGGACGGGCTTCGTATGTAGATAAGGGTGTGTATAACGCCACAAATAGAGGTGAGCATCGCACAAGTGATTATCTAAGTTCGGGTGCTCTTTCCTCGGGACCTTGATCTTCCCGTTATCGGTCTCCCAGACTAGACCTTCCATTTCTTTTTTAAGGTCTTCGGTTTGAGGGAGAAAACAAATGCGTCTTTGAATAAGGTCACTGTTTAACAGGTTAATCCAGTGCTCCTTCCCTGTCTTATCAGCTGGAATGACATTCACGTTATGCCTTGTGTTCATCTCAGCGATTGCCATCTTCATAGAGCCATCGATGATCTTCGCCTCGAAGTTATAGATTTTATCTAGAGCTTTGACCTTCTCTGAGACGGCCGTGATGTCCATTTGGAGATGCTTTTCAGTGTGAACTACGAATAGTAAGGGAGAGGCATCATTGTAGCCGGCCACAACAAAAGCCGACGGGTCAGGAGAGTGCCCCAAGTCTATACCAAGAACATACCTATAAGGAGTGTCAAATATCGGAAGGCCATTAATGTCATTGTGTCCTCTTTTAAACTTATAAACAAGAGCGTCTTCATCGATGACCCATCTGTTTAGGTACCATTGCTTGAAGAGAGCTGTCTCCATAAAGAGAGGACGAGCCGTCCTAATTTCTTCAATTTCCTCAGTCCATTGGGTTTTGACGTGGGGATTATCGTAAGCTGTCCATGTATGTAGGGACCAGCCGGGCTCTCGATGATTTGAAATATCGTAGAACAATCCTCGAGTGATGTTACTAGCTGTGCCAAGTAAGCATATTGTTCCTCGCTGGTCAGCTGTTGCCGGTTTAACAACTCCATAGACCAGTTGATGCATATTGATGGTGTACATTGAGGCTTCATCGATCACCACAAGCTTGTATTTCTTACCGAGGAGCTTGTTCATCTCCTGCTCATCCGTATCGGCTCCAGTCACCCAGATGACAGATCCGTTTGGGAAGGTTGCGGTAAGTAGAGTTTCATTGAACTTAATGTTTAGTTTATATTTCCGGTCAAGCTCTCTTAGGATGTCTTTCCAGATGATTCCATGAGCACTTTGGCGAGTGAGTCCAATAAATAAGCAATTAGAGCCAGGATGGCGTAAGGCGGTATCAACAAGATATAGCCCACCTGTATAAGACTTCGCAGCACGACGTGTACAAAAGAGGGCTTTAAGCCTCGCTTGATCCTCGATGAAGGCGAGCTGCTGTGGGAAGGCGGCTTCGTGGAGGTTGAAGGCTTTCGACTTCTTTTTAAGCGCCCGGTGGTATTTGACAAGGATATCACTCAACCGATTCTCCGCTTAGCTATCTCCACATACTCTTCATTCATTTCAATGCCGATGAACTGCCGCCCATGTTTGATACAAACAACACCCGTTGTGCCTGCGCCAAAGAATGGGTCTAAAACTGTGCCGCCAACGGGGCATCCGGCCAAAATGCAAGGCTCAATTAAGTTTGGAGGAAAGGTTGCGAAATGTGCGCCCTTAAAAGGTTTGGTTGTCACAGTCCAAACGGATCTTTTATTTCTTCCTTTGCGAGACTTGGTAAATCCACCACTATTAGAGTTGTCTTTTTTCATTGCTGTTAGTGGCGTAATTCCACGCCCACGCGTCTTGCCCTTATTTGTCGTCGCAAAAGGCTCAAGAATGGCAATGCTGTCAAAGTAGTATCTTGGCGACTTGCTTAAAAGAAAAATATATTCATGTGCTTTGGTACATCTGTCTGTAACAGATTCGGGCATCGGGTTAGGCTTATGCCAAATAATATCCTGTCGCAAATGCCAACCATCCTCTTGTAGAGCAAAGGCCACACGCCAAGGAATCCCCACTAGATCTTTTGGTTTTAGACCATGAGGCGGCTTGGTCATTCTGCGCTGATGTTTCACAATATGAGAAAATGGATTTTCATCAACGGTGTTGTCGGTTGTCCCGCCGGCGCGCGCATAGCTGTCCCCAAGGTTCAACCAAACTGTCCCGTCATCTTTTAAAACGCGTCTCACCTCGCTAAACACCTCGACTAGTTTTAAAACATACTCGTGTGGCGTTTTTTCTAAACCAAGCTGTCCACTTATACCATAATCTCGCAAACCCCAATAAGGCGGCGAGGTAACACAGCATTGAACTGAGTTCTCAGGCAAAGTCTTTAGCACCTCGAGTGAATCGCCGTGGATGATCATGCGATATCTTTAGACGTGATCTCACCGTTTAAAATCTTAAGGTGAACGCGTCTTTCAACTTCTAACTCAAAGGCTTGATCTGGAATGTCTGAGAGAGAGTGCTCTACAGCTTTGCGTTTAGCGAGCAGATAGCTTGCCGCATCTTTAGCTGCACTGACTCTAAGCTCTGGTGAGATGATATCCACTTCATATGGACTACCCTCAGAGGTGTACATGGTCTTAGTCGGCTTATCGTAGCCAAGCTTGTCCCAACGGTTTGCGCAAAATAATAAGAGGACTTCAAATGGATCAATTTTAAGCTCATGCGCCTTAAGTGTGGCGTCCATTCTAGGCTTGCTAAGTGCTCCCTTTGGTCTAGCCATACATTACCCTCCTAAATGAGAATGACTATCGATATTATGTTGGCTCCAGCTGATGGGTTCGAACCAACGACCTTCGCCTTAACAGGGCGCTGCTCTGCCGCTGAGCTAAGCTGGATCTTCTGTTTCATACTTTCTGCCTAATCCTCATCTGTCTAAAGTGCTGACGGGAGTTGACCGTGTTAACGATTCTCTTTGTCTGCTTTAGCTTCTCTTCACTCATGACTTGGTTCTCAGGCTCTTTATGAACTCGCTGTTTAAGCCTTTTAATTTCTTTCTCGCTAGAGAGCTTAAATCTGCCCATCGATAACCTTAGGCTTCTTCCGCTGTAGGGTGAGAACGGGTTCAGGTTCATCGTTATAGAGCTCAATTGAGGACCAGTTACCGGTACCAACAAGGTGACGGCGTCCTTTATCGGTTACGACATAGATTGATCCAGAGGGAACGTGGAACCAAGCTTCCCAGCCACCTAGGTCTGGCATCATGAAGGCGTTTCTGGGCTTAGGTCCTATCATTGGATCTGACACACAGCGGAACATTTTGATACGCTCCCACTCTAAGAGCTTGATATTACTCATAATTTACATTTCCCCCTTTGGTTCATAGTGATCTAGATGTGGTAGGACCTGGTAAAAGCGGTCCCGGACCATAATCGTTTCAGGCGCATAGACGTATTCTTTGAAAAATTCTCTCTTTTTCCTAATGATCTTCCGGGCTCTATCGGTCATGTGGGTGACGAGGATGGGTGACTCTGGAAGGGCCTTGATTAGGAGCGTTCTTGCAATTCTTTCATACTTAAAGGCCTCCTTCACATAGACGTAGTGGAGGATAAGGCCTTTTACCTTTAAGGGCTTTTCAACGATCACCCATCCTAGGATGAGATCTTCATCTTGAGGTGAGCAGGCGACGATTATAGCGATATTTGGGCGATTTAGGATGCTCTCCCTGATCGGCCTATGCTTCTCGTTAAACTCACGAGGGGAGAGGTACTCCACATAATCAGCCCCTTTGTAATAACTAGAACCCCAGGAATTTTGAATAAAGGGGATATCGGACTCTCTGTAGGGTCTTAAACTATAGCCAGCTTCCATATACTTACTCAGGTGGGGCTAAATATGTCTCATTTAGACACAGTGTGTTGACAGGTAAGGGTGTTGCCTGTTAGGCTTTAGATATATCGGCCAAGGAGGCAGACTGTGACTGATGTATTACTCGGCTTAGTTCTTGTGAGCATGATGATCATAGCGTTTCTGAACGTCTCCGGGGTGATCTCATGAAGGATCCATTTCTAGCTGCGATTCAAGAGGTCTCTGACACTGCGAGTGAGGAGCAAACTCTAGAGTCGATGATTAGCTTCTTTATCGGGAAGCTTGCGATGAAGCAGGGGTATGGAAAGGCTGAGAAAACCGTACTTGGCTATCTAGACGCTTATAAAGAGATGCTAGATCCGGGTGATGTATGAAGCATACGCCTAAGGACATCTTAAGTGCAGTTGCGCTGATCGAGGGTTGTGACACGTTTAACGAGGGGACTGAGATCTTAATCGACTTCCTCTCTCAGAAGTTCGCGGCCGCCTACATCGAGGCTGGGAACGACCAAAGGACGCTTGTGATACTCGAGTCCCTTTGGTGGAGGCTTACTCAAATGGGAGAGCCTCCTCATCCGTCGCTTGATATTAAACCATAGGGTAGCTCCCTATGACTGTCTCCACATGAGGTGGGAGAGCCCGACTTACCCTCTGGCTCTCGCTTCATGTGGGGACGCTTCTTTTCACCCGTAGCAAAGACTCATGCTTCCAACATTTAAATACTGTCTGATCTGTTGGATCTTCCTCGAGCACCATCTATCGTTTAGGCTCACCCGCTCAGCTATTCTTCTTCTCGATAACCCCTCGGAATGATACTCCCAGATCATCTTATCGGTCATGGATCTAAAGGAGCCTTGTTCAAGGGCATGAGTGGCCCAGGTGAAGTAGCTCTGTGCGTTTTCGAATTGAATCTGGCTTCGCATGACTTGGTTTGAGTACTTCGAGTAGGACGTTGATTTCAAATCGTCATACTCTCCGCGCTCAATGTCTTCGAAGCCTAGATTCTTAAGGTGTGTGTACCACGACTTCTTTAGCGTCTGGCAGTGTTTGCACGATTCCCTCAGGCTGCTGTGACCCGCTTGGCACGTCTGATGATGGTGTGGCTCCTTCACCGGCTACCTCTTGTGCTTCTTTGATTGCTTTTTCTAGCTTAGATTGAAGAGCCTCAATGTAAATAGTTTTTTCCTTCTGCAAGACCTCGGAAATTTTCCAACGCTTATAGAAGTTTACAATGTCAATAATGTTTACAATGAGTTGTGGCATCTTAACGCCCTGAAGCTGACTTAAGACGAATGTCCAGGTCTCTGGCGAGTCCTCAAGGCCATGCTCTTGCATAAGGTGAGCCTTTAAGCTCTCCCAGCCTTCTTTCGTATCGGGGATGTAACACTCTGTGGGTTCATTGGTCCATTTGATCATGCGTTCCTCCTGAAGATGCAGGCTATTTGACTATTGACTTGGTTATGTGGGTGTTGCCGCCAGAACTTCGAAGTGTCCTTGCCCCTTGCAACAGGGGGCAGGTTCTTATCCGCGTCTGTGATCTCAACGATAAAGCAAGGCTCTGAGCTTCCGCAATACTTCATTCGACCTTTTTGAACGAGTAGGCCTGGCCACGTATGATCGATGACCCCGATACCTGGAGCCGTTTCGAAGTACTGAAGGTCCTCTAATGTGAAGTCACAAAAGTAAGGCGTTGGTAGCAGGTGCTTTACGCTAATGGTGTTCTCATCTAAAGACTCCCAAGAGACACCACCGATGAAGCTATTTTGCCTGTCTCCGCCTTCTTCTGCATCACTCCAGGATCTATGAAGGTGCTTCCACGCGGCTGTGACTAGGCTTTCGTTTGACTCATACTTCTCGGTTAAAATACTCGGGAGTGCGCGCGGATGGGGTACCACAACGCATGAGCCAGGCTCCCTCCCGAGCAAGCTTAAGTTCTTAAGTGTTCTATCGCCAAAGATAGAGTCTGGAGGAAGGAGGAGCATGCGGGCTTTCTCCTCAAGGCACTTTTTAATCTGCCAGATAACTCCAGAGTGCAGGTAATCAATACGGTCACGAAGGAGACTTAAATCACGAAGTCTCACCTCGGTGTCTGGTAAGTGTTCGGCTATGAACTTATCGATACGGTCAAATTGTTCTTCGTCGGTAAAGATGTTCCACGTGACTGTCCTCATGAACTCCTTGTTATGAGGGAAGCTTAAGGACTTAACGGTCGCGTTTAAGAACTGTGTGATGTAGTCATCGTTCCAAACGACGGTGAGGGCTTCAATTTTAAGAGAATCTTTCACGAGTTTCATTTTAAAACCTTTAACATCGGGGGTCCGCTTGGATCGATAAGTTCAATTGGTTGCTTAGAAAGCAGGACTGCTATTCGGTCGATACGGAGATCAAGTGTAACTTGCAGAATGTCCAAATTAGAGCCAGGCATAACACCCACAGTATAGCTAGTAAGCGTAAGAAATGAGGGAGCGTTTTTATTCGTAAACTCTTGAAGTTTAGATAAGAATTCATCTAGTTCCTCTTGTTGGGTCACTCTACACCCTAAATGTAAAGGTACCGCTATGGGTGGCAATGGATCTAGATTGAATGTAGATGGGGATTGAGAGCTTCTTTGCAAGCTCACAGAAGAACCAGTCCTCACCGCTATACCTACCGTTTTTATTAATCCCCATCTTGAAGTACTCTCGATGCTTCACTTCGTCTGAAGAATCAAAGGCTAGGTACTCGTCGACTTCTCCAGACTTCATCATGATCTCAAAGGTTGATCTATCGATGGACATAATCCCGGTCCCTGATCTATTGACCTGGATCTCTCCGTTTTGATCGGCCTTTTCTTTCGCAAACTGAATGAACTCGTCCATGCCCTTATTTGAAAGGTCCTTGAAATACTTCCGGTCCTCAGGGAGGGGCTCGAAGTTTAAGTTGATCGGGAATCTCTTATGGGGCGTGATCCCTGCAACGATCCGTCTTGGCGAGGAGAAGAGCGGCCAAAGGACATTAGCGTCAAAGCCTTGATCGGAGTCGACGAAGATCATCTTCTGACACTTCGACTTCAGGAACATGTCTACAAGCGAGTTCCTAGCATGAGGGATAAGACTACTCCCAACGACCCTTGCGATCTCAATGTGTACGTTCTGACGCTGAAGGGCTGCGTTAAAGTCCGTGAGCCCTAGGGCATAGTCCATAGCGACCATACCGTCATGGCTTGGGGTTGCGATCATGACCCCGGTTCGGGGCTGGATGTCCATGATCTTCTGGATGTCCTTCTCGGCTCGTCCAGAGGAGATCCATTCTTCGAACACCTTCTTATCGTTTGGCCAGAAGCCACCCTCACCGATTCTATCTTGGTTAAGCCCCTTTTCCCCGTTAATCACCCTAAACGTCTCATCCTGAAGCTCCGGGTGCTTATAGGCATGTCGGTGGGCCATAACCACGTCGTGCATGTAGAAGGCGCACTGGGGCCTCTGACAAAGGATCTGCCATGTGTCATCAGAATAGAGGTGATCTAGGTTAGGTAAAAACAAATAGCCTAGCGCCCGCATCCATTTACCGGAAAAGCAAATGGCTCCGGCGATTCTGTTTGGTCCTTCGGCGTTTACATAATCATCGTTAGTGAAAACAACATTGTGTCCCTGGACTTGCGACAAAATCGCCTGATCCCAGCCCGCGGTAATACACTCATGGTCATCGTTAACCAAAATAAGATAATCGAAGTCCTTAAATTCGTCCCATAGCTCCCTCGTTTTTGAGCCCATGGTTCTTGCTTTGGTAATCTTCAATAAACCCTTATCGGGAAGTTGGAGCTCTTTGTACGACTCCAGCTTGGGGTCGTTTTCGTCTACAACAATCCAAAGCGGAACTTTCGCTCCGGTCTTGTTGTACGATGTGATAAAGTTTTTCACGAGATGTGGTCGATTAAACGACGGAAGAAATACAGCGCCCTTCATTTGTTCTCCGGGAAATTTAACACGGCATCAATAAGGTTGTCATTTTTTGGTGAAGCCTAGATCTTTTAGATCTTTCTCAAGGCTTTCAACACTTCATGCACTGGGCTAATTAAAATATACATGGGAAGGCCTAAGATCACGTCCATGAGTCCAAACGGGAACCTGGGCTGAGAGAGAACGACGTCATTGATCCAGTGAGCTAGGCCAAAGGTTACCCAGGTAATTAAGAGGAGTGACATAAAAGCTCCTTTTCCACATCGTCAACGGATCTAGCAACAAAGGCAATCCCACCTCTTGCTTTGATCTCATCAATGAAGGCCTTTTGATTCTCTTGAAGCCTTCCCTTTTTCGTCTTCACTTCGATTGCAAATAGCTTCCCGTTTGGAGGAAGAAGTCCAATGATGTCACTCACACCCGTTCGGTAAAGTCTCGAGGGTTTTAAAAATCGTTTCGTCCTGACATCGAAAGTTCCAACGGTCTTTGTTTTCCAGGCATAGATGCCCTTATAGAGTAGCCACTGAAGGATCGAGTTCTCGATTTGTTTCTCTGTTGGTCCCATTCCAGCTTCCCCCCATAATTTCTCATATCAAACAATCACCAAGGAGCAATCTTTTTAATTGCGTCAACCCATGCAGCTTTCCAAAGGTTTGCTTCACGAATCGATGAAATAGGCATTTTACCCAACTCTTCTCTTTTTTCTTTCGGGATCTTCTCTAAATCCACCCCATTTACGATCTCTAGAACCTCTTGGATAATCTTCCTCATTCCCATAAACTTCTCATTCTCTGTCAAAGCTTTTGATTCAGGCTTCACAAAACCAATTCTCTTTTGCATAGCCTCAACTAAACTCTTTGACCCATCAAGCATCAATTGACGCTCTAAACTTCCCTCTGGCCAATCCTCACGTTGACGCTGAACTTTCGATTTCAAATCCATTTCTCTATTTCCTCAAGCCACCGAGCTTCATAAAAGCCCTTCTCGCTTGCTGCGGAACCACCGCGTTGCCCAAGCATC
>ERZ795047.2779-NODE-2779-length-16252-cov-4.921343_pt1 | contig 16252 bp, 11 predicted proteins | sample MGYA00375131_ERZ795047 | MGnify/ENA primary metagenome ERZ795047 (study PRJEB30176, sample SAMN05720228) | activated sludge metagenome | isolation source: Anaerobic digester | place: Japan | collected 2015-05-20 ...
ATGAATAAAAATATTTTGGTAATAGGTGTGTCCACCAATTCGGGTACAATTCAGGATTTCAGGCGCTACTTCTATGCGTATTTTGTGGCTTAACTCCTTCTGCTTTTTCCCTTAAAAATAATCATAGCTGGGTGTTCCTGGAGATTTTATCTGGACCTCTAAGCTCAGTGAGTTTTTGTCTATGCCCGGTGAGTACTTCAGCTATTCTCAGTTTAGGGTCTAAACCTCAGTGGGAGAGAAGATATGTCTTGATTTTTTTTACAAGTAAGGCAATAAAGCCAGGTACACAACCCATACAATAAAGTGATATCTGTATACTAATGGATATTGAATGAAATTGATTAAAATGGAAAATGATAGATTAAAAAAAAAGGAAATGATTAATCAAAGCCTCCAAATAATTACCACCACGACTCGTATTCGATATTCGATATGGCAGTAAAACACCGGCTTCACTAAGGCCCCGTAGAGATTACAATCCTTCCGGGAAAAACAAATATCCATATCCAGTTTACCTAAACTTGGAAATTAAAATCCCTATTTCCAGCCGTTAACATCTTGCAGGAATTCAGGAGGAACGATGCCTGTACCAAAAAACAGTCTGCTGTACCATCTGGAAGCACTTAAAACAAAAAAGCGGACCTTTGAAAATGCTTTCCAGGGTGTTGCCAGGATGATTCTTGAGAGTCAGATAGAGAAGGTGGTTGTCAATGGAAAAACCACCTATGATTTCAGTATTTTCCGCACCGGGAAAAAGCATGTAATAGGAATGTACGATGAGATAAACAGCTTCGTATCCTATGTAAAAGATGCCGCAGAGGGCGGATCATCAGCGGAAATGGCTTTTGTGCTGGTGGGAGAACCAGGAAATGGAAAGACCTTTTTCGTGGAATTTCTCTGTAACAGGTACCGCGAGTTTCTGTCAGAAGACAAGAACCGTAAATACACATTCCGTTTCAATAATCTTGACAAGATCGGAAAGTACGGGAAGATTACCCAGATAGAATCTCAGACCTACGAAGATCCGGCTATCCTGGCAATGAACCTTCTTGAAACCAGAGATAAAACCATGGAATATCTTTCCTCAACAGTCGGATTTACGGACAAACAGATAGAGGAACTTTTCTGGAATTACCGTCCTCTGGGTGCCTGCAGCGGCTATATCTGGGATGATATCCGGGAAGTTACAGGCGGTAAATTAGATGAGATGCTTTCCTTTGTGGAGATAGTACCTGTACCCCTCACCGAGAGCCTGGGAACAGTAACAGGAAAATATCCAGCAAAGGATAAGATGACCTCATCGGCAGTGGATCTCCTTGGTGAAGAATCGATACAGCGACTTCTGCATATAACAGATACAAATAACCCTTATCGGTTTGACCTGAGGCGCGGAGCGCTGGCGAGGGTTGCCGGAGGAGGAATTCATTTCAGTGATGAGATCTATAAAAACAAAAAAGATCTTGTTCAGGTTTACCTCGGGGTGATTCAGAATCGCAATATCGAGATAGATGGATTCAAGTGGCCGATTGATACCCTTATAATAGCCACATCAAATAACTCCGAATTCAACCGCTTCCTCTCTGAGAAAGAAGAGGCGCCGATTGTTGACCGGTGCAGAATCTGCTATGTGTCCCACAACACAAACTACAGGCTGCAGAAAGACCTGACGCAGTATGCTATCGGTAAAGAAGCCCGTACTACGCTCAACAGAGAAATACTGCATCAGGACCCCAATCTCAATTATGCAGCATCAGTAGCGGTCGTTCTCACCAGGCTCGCCCGTTCGGAAAAACTCACTCCGATAGAGACTCTGAAACTGACAGCGGGAGAAGTTGCCGGTGAGAAAAGCATAAAGACTCTGGCCGAGGTGATAGATACCCTGAACCAGGACCCTGTAATTGTCAACCGTTTCGGCCAGAGGGGACTCGGACAGAGAAACCTGGGAAGGGCGGTTCAGCTTCTGATAGAAAGCTCGGAAACAAATGAGGGCAAGTGCATGTTCGCTTACGATATCTTCAAGGCGCTTGAGAGAATTGTGCTCGATTATGTGACAGATGCCAACAGCAGGAAGAAATACCTCGAGGATCTCAAGATCGCCAAAGGGCTGTATCGTGAAAGAATCATGACCGAGATGTTCAATGCCTATATGGATGAGCCGCACGCAATCCGCAAGGATGTGATGAATTATGTCAATATGATAATCGGTATCGATGCCGAGAATCTGGGGCCGGACAGGATGTGGAAATACCGCGATCCGCAGAGCGGAGAACTGAAAGCACTCAAAATTGACGAAAGATACATTGCGAGTGTAGAGGAAAGGCTCGGTCTTAAAACCAGAGAACAGAGAGATATGTTCAGAACATCTATTAGAAAGATATACGGGCAGAGAATCTCTCTCAATCCGGATTATGATTTCATGGACAATCTCGAACTGGTGAAAGCTGTTACCGATGTCCGTCTGAAGTCGGACATTGCAGGAGCAGGATCGCTTGTCGGCGCGCTTGCCAACAGGACAAACGAGGAAAACCAGAAGCTCTATGACCGGATGATCCAGACAATGCTTCAGAAGCTTGATTACTGCACCACTTGCGCGCAGAAGACAATAGAGTATTTCTGCACCCAGGAGGATGAAAACTGAGATGAATGAAAACGGCAGAGAGAAATATCTTTCTGAAAAGAAGGAAAGAATATTGAAGGAACTCAATGGTTCCATGAATCATGATCTTCCTTCTGAGGAGGAGAGCGGAAAATGGAGACTTAGCGGTCTTTATGATCACTCAGACTTGCTGCTTCTGCAGAATGCTCAAACTGTGTCTAATCCTGTTCTCTCTCTTGCATCGCTCGATGAATTGCTCGAGAGAGATCGTCTGAGGGAAAAAGATGGGTTTCCCAGAAAAATCAAGGTGGGTCGTTTGATCAAGCCCGGTAAAATTGACAACGGGGCTATCATAATCGTTCCCAGTACAGTAGAGGAGAAATTCATTCATGATTCCGCTTTTAATTACACCGAAGGTGGAGAGTCTGGGGGAACCGGAGAGGGAGAAGAGGGAGAGGTGATTGGTGAGCAGCCTGTTCGTCCGGAGCAGGGCCAGGGCACCGGAGCAGGTGAAGGCCAGGATGCTTCCCATGATGTGCAGAACAGTGCCTATGATCTGGGAAAAATTCTGACGGAGAAATTTGAACTCCCCAATCTCAGGGACAGAGGTGCGCGAAGATCATTGACAAAGTATGTCTATGATATCACAGACAAGCATCGGGGATTCGGGCAGGTGCTTGACAAAAAGGCTACTCTGCGCAGGGTTCTTGAAACAAATTTCAACCTTCAGCGGATAGGTGACATTAACAACATCGATTCAACTGATTTCATAGTATCACCGACAGATAAGATCTACAGAATACTCTCGAGGGAGAAGGACTTTGAATCTCAGGCAGTGGTATTCTTTGTCAGGGATTATTCAGGTTCAATGGAGGGGAAATGCACCGAACTGGTAGTAGCCCAGCATGTTCTTATTTATTCCTGGCTTCTTTACCAGTATGCAAAGAGAGTCGAAACACGCTTCATATTACATGATACCGGAGCAAAGGAGGTACCGGATTTCTACACCTACTACAATTCAAGAGTTGCCGGAGGTACTCAGGTAGCTGCTGCCTATCAACTGGTAAATGAAATAGTGGAGAAAGAGAATCTGGCCCAGGAATATAACATCTATGTGTTTCATGGCACTGACGGGGATGACTGGGATACGACAGGTGAAAAAACTCTGCCTGAGCTCAATAAAATGATGGAGTATGCAAGCAGGATAGGAATCACGATTGCCTCACATGCCTATGCTGCGAATGAGAAGACAGAGGTACAGGCTTACCTGGAAAACTCAGGACTTCTTGAGGAGAGATCCGACCTGCTCAGGATGGATGTAATGAGTGAGGACGCCAGCGAGGCGAGGCTTATAGAGGGTATACGGAAACTTATTTCACACGAAATACCGGTGTAAAGGTATAAGATGGAACTTATCGATCAAAGAACCAAATCTATAATGGAAGGGTGCAAGGAGCGCGCACGTAAAGCCGGACTTAACTTCCAGGAAGAAACCCTGGAGTACATAGTAACTAACAGGGACTTGATTCAGCTTACACCCAGGCTTATGATACCAACTCTTTACGACTACTGGGTTCATGATGTGGAGGTGCTGAAGGAGCAGGGACGCTACGAGCTTTACCCGTCCAATCCTTATGAAACTGTAATCAACACCCGTCCGGCGATCTCTTTTTACAATGATAACAACCCGGACTGGATGAATGTGATGATCTTCTACCATGTTCTGGCGCATATTGACTTTTTCCAGAATAATGTCTATTTCAGGAACACCTGGGATTATGACTTCACAGGACAGGCCCTGTCCGACAAGAGGCTGATAGCTAAGTTGCGCTCTGAAAAAGGTCGCTGGGTTGACTATGTGATTGAGTTCTCAAGGGGGATTGATAATCTTGTAGGATACTATTCCGAGATGACAAGTCATGATCATCTTCCCCATCAGAATGAGTCCCAGGCGCTTGACTTTTATTTCGATGTGTTCCTTCAGAGCACTCTCAGGGTTCCGGTTACTGAATACATGAAGGAGCTTGAGAAATACAACAGATACACAAAAGAGTTTGGAGATACAGCCGAGCAGGTTTTCTTTACTGAGGTTCGCAGCAAATATCCGGAGTTCAATTCTCTTCTTGGAAAATACAGAAAAAGCCACTCTGACATCAGGTGCGATATTTTTCAATTTATTCTTAACAATTCCGAGCATCTCAGGAAAGAAAAGAATGCCTGGATCCGTTCGATTATGGAGGTTGTGCGGAAAACATCGGTTTTTTTCCAGCCGCAGATTCGCACAAAAATCATGAATGAGGGATGGGCAAGTTACTGGCATGAGAAACTGTTTCTGGCTGACGACCGCATAAAGGGTCATGAGATCGATTTTGCAAGAACACACTCCGGTGTTGCTTCACTTCCAAGAGTCGGGCTTAACCCCTATGCTCTGGGGATGAGGCTGTTTCAGTATATCGAGGAAATGGCAGACAAGGGGAAATACTCCGCTGAATACATTAAAATTTCGGATTCTCTGGAGCGGGAAAAGTATGATAAGGGAACGAAAAGGGGATTGGATTACATATTTGATATCCGAAGGGATCTTTGTGACACTCTCTTTATAGATTACTTTACAGACCAGGATTTTATAAACAAACATGATCTGTTTGTGGCCGGGCGACGTCTGAATCAGGAAAAGATGGTCTGGGAATACTATGTAAAGAGCCGCAAGGTGGAGGATTATAAAGAGATGCTCCAGGATCACCTCTACCACCCGCCTTACATTGCCGTTGAAAGATCACCCGAGGATGAAAATACTCTCTATTTGAATCATCATTTTGAGGGTAAGCCGCTTGTAAATGAATATATCAGTAACACGATGCTGGGAATTGAGTTTCTGTGGGGTGGTCCGGTTCTGCTTGAGACAAGCGAGCCTGTTTCAGTTTCTCAGGGAGAGAGACGGCATCCTTCATCGGGTGATAATGACAAAGCGGAGATAAAATGGAAACGGGTTCTCTATACCATGAGTGACAGAAAATTGACAAAAAAAGAACTGGAGTAACGGCTGTGAGATTTCGGTACGATGCCGATACCGACCCGGAAACATAATGTGTTCATGAAATTAAAATCTCCATCTGAAGGTAAATAATAATGGAATCTGTTATAGACGCACTTAATAATCTCAATTCCAAACTGATTCACAGGAGCAGAAAACCTCCGGTGAGTTTCGAAGAGTTTCTGTGTGATGCAGTCCGGAGGCCAAACATAGTCCTGAGGAACATCTTTCAGGTGTTCCATGACATGATAGAGTACCACATTGGAGAGGGTATCGATGAATATCCGAATGATCCCGAATCCATACATTATGTCTACTATGACTGCAGCAGGCTTTTTGAGGAAAATTCCGACCGGCCCTTTTTTGCCGACCGGCTCTTTGCCAACAGACTTGTGAATCTGGTGGAGAGCATGAAGCGCGGTGCTCAGCAGAATAAGATTTATATCTTTAACGGCCCTCCGGGCTGTGGAAAAAGCACTTTTCTTAATAATCTCCTGCGTAAATTTGAATCTTATGTCAATTCAGAAGAGGGGATGAGATACGAACTTGTATGGAGAATAGATCCAAAACTCTTCGGTTCTCCTTCGGAGATTCCAGCATTTCCGGTGCTTGAACAGCTTGCCGCTATTCTTGCCAGTGAAAGAGGAGAGATCTCGGGGTACAAGGGAGTTGAGGCACATGTGCCTGTGAGTGACGACGGGTGCATAGAGATTCCATGCCCAAGTCATGATAATCCGATTCTGATTATACCGAAAAATCTCAGAGAAGACTTTTTAAGGGACCTGTTCAAAGATTCATCCTTCAAAGAGAGACTCTTTACTGACAGGGAATATCACTGGATCTTCAGGGATAAACCCTGTACTTTCTGCAGCGCCCTTTACAGAGCACTCCTAAATCTTCTGAAGAATCCATCGGAAGTGCATAAAATGGTATATGCAAGACATTACCGTTTTAACAGAAGAGTCGGAGAGGGGATAAGTGTTTTCAGTCCCGGTGATCCGCAGCCAAGGAACAATGTTGTTTACAATCCAGCTATACAGGCCAGACTGAACAGCCTTCTTAAGAGTTCAACAGAGGTGCATTATCTCTTTTCCAGATATGCCAAGACCAATAATGGTGTTTATGCTTTGATGGATATAAAGGGTCACAATACCGAGCGGTTTATCGAACTGCATAATATTATAAGTGAAGGTGTACACAAGGTGGAGGACACCGAGGAAAATGTAAACTCGCTTCTACTTGCGATCATGAACCCTGAAGACCAGAAAAATATCAAGGAATTCAAGTCCTTTTCAGACCGGATAGACTATATCAATATCCCCTATGTAATGGACATGAATACAGAGGTGAAGATTTATAAGAACACTTTTGGAAAACAGATCGAGGAGCGTTTTCTGCCCAGGGTTCTTACAAATTTTGCCCGGGTGATTATTTCTTCAAGGCTGACTACCCGTTCAGAGGCTCTTCTGGAATGGATTGGCGAAGCAAGAAAGTACAATCTTTTCTGTGATGACAACCTTCAACTGCTCAAAATGGAGATCTACTCCGGTGTTATTCCTCCGTGGCTGACAGAGGATGACAGGAAGAAACTCACTGCACAGAGACGCCGTAGAATTATCGCGGAATCGGATCGGGAGGGGGTCAGCGGGATTTCCGGAAGAGATTCCATCAGGATTTTCAACGAGTTTTACTCTACCTACGGCAAACATGAAAAACTGATAAACATGTCGATGCTCTGTGAGTTTTTTACAAGAAAGAAAAGGGATCTCATGCAGTCTATCCCTTCGGGCTTCCTGGATTCACTCGTAAGAATGTACAATTATACCGTGCTTCAGGAAGTGAAGGAGTCATTATACTATTATAATGAGCACCAGATAGCCAGGGATATAATGAATTATCTCTTTGCCATCAATTTCGAAGCTCCGGCGAATGAGGTCTGTACCTGGACAAAAGATCATCTGAAGATTACCGATGACTTCTTCAACAGCATTGAGAGCAGATTTCTTGGTGCTGAGGCAGGAAGGGAACATCGGCGGGAGTTCAGGGAAAGCGCTCAGAAAGAGTACACCTCAAAGACCCTGACCCAGGAGATAATGCTGGAGAGGAAAGCGATTACCCAGACAGAGATTTTCCGCCGCCTCCATCAGAGATATGTTCAGAATATCAAGGAAAAGGTACTGGATCCGTTTCTGGACAATGATAATTTCCGCAGGGCAATAAAGGATTACAATCTTCCAGATTTCAAGACATACGACAAGCGGATAAGGGTTGATGTACGATACCTTATCAGGAATCTTCAGCGAAAATTCGGCTATACTGAACAGGGTGCCAGAGAAGTCTGTATCTACGTAATAGATAATGATCTGGCCCGTACATTCCCAAGCAGGTGAACCCAATGAAATACTCTGTCTTGCACCACAAGCTGAAATATGTCATACTATGAACTGGATCCGGGAGTATCCCGGTTCCAGTTTTCTCCCAATCATTTCGAAATTCTTTTCTGCCCTGATTCGGGCTTGAGGTGATAGATTTTTGTATAAAACAGAGAGTGTATCCAACATTGAGGCCTTTGCTGAAAAGATTCATCTCAGCAAAAGGGAACTGGAGATGATTTTTGATGTTACCCCGGAGTGCATCAGTGTAATCAACAAAGATCATCAGCTTATCCGTGTAAATAAGAGCTATGCCTTATCAGCAGGAAAGCCAATCAAGGAAATTCTGGGCAGGAAATGTTATAAAGTTTTCTGGAACCTCGATAAACCCTGTGAGGACTGTCCGGTTCAAAGGGCTTTTCAAACCGGTAATCAGGAAAGCAGCAAAAAGGCGGTACTTTGCGGGAAAAATGAAGTGAGATATTTTGAGACCTGCGCTTATCCTGTTCGAGGTGAAACAGGAGAGGTCGTACGGGTAATAGAGTTTATCAAAGATATTACAGATGAAAAGCGGATTTTTGAACAGCTTATACGTACAGAAAAGCTTGCCAGCATAGGGATTATGACTGCCGGTATTGCCCATGAAATGAATAATCCTCTTTCCGGGATTTCAGGTACAGCGGTCAATCTCCTTCGTATGCCGGAAAAATACGGCCTTAACGAAAAGGGGATCAGCAGGGTGACTGCGATACTGGAATCTGCGGCACGGGCAACCACAATAATGAAAGACCTGCTCCATCTCTCCCGTAAACAGAACAGTTGCAGTACGCTGGTAGATATCAATTCCCTTATTGTAAAGACCGTGAATGCCATACATTTGAGGGGGGCTGGTGAGGTCCAGCGAAGATTCAATCTTGATGAATCGATAAAGCTTATCAGTTGTGATCCCTCAAAAATCGAGCAGGTTATAATTAATCTGGCCACAAATTCCATGCAGTCGATTCTGGAAAAAAAGGCCAGATGTCTGGAGTCCGGAAAGGATTTCAGCGGATTACTCGAGATAACATCGGTGCTTCAGGATGATAAAGTACTGATTACATTTGCTGATAACGGAGTGGGAATTCCGGAGGAGAACCGTTCAAAGGTCTTCGATCCGTTTTTCAGCACCCGCCCGGCAGGTCAGGGGACAGGACTGGGGCTGAGCATCTGCTTGAAAATTATCGCTGAACACGGGGGGAGAATCTACTTTGAGTGTTTTGAGGACTCGACTGTATTTTCAATAGTGCTTCCCAGGGAAAGGAAAACACAACTGGATTCTGCAATCCATCTGTGATCGGTTTTTTTATGAAAAAGCAAAAAGATTTATCATCTTACCGCATACTGATTGTTGATGACGAGAAGGCAATCAGGATGATGCTATTTGATTACCTGGAGGTAATTTATCAGGTAGAGACTGCTGAGACCGGGGAACAGGCCCTGGACCTTCTGGAGAAGAGCAGGTTTGATCTTGTAATATCGGATATAAACATGCCGGGCATAAGCGGTCCCCAGTTGCTCAGGGAAGTAAGGAGGAGATATCCTGGGACCAAGACAGCCCTGATCACCGCTTACAACATAGATGAATATATAAAAACTGCGAAAGATTATCTGATCACTAATATCATCCCTAAAACAGTGCCGTTTAATTTTGCAGAGCTCGATTCCATTATTTACGGCCTTCTTACAGGTGATATATTTGGCTTGTCAAGGCATCTGCTTCAGGACGGGAGGATGGTGGACAGAATCTGCATAAAATCGACCAAAGAGGCCAGGGAGGCCAGGGAACACATAACAGGCATTTTTAATCGTAAATTCGGCTCATCCGGAGACATGAAGCTTATTCTCGATGAGATTATCACCAATGCCATGTACCATGCGCCTGTGCGGGATGATGGGGCGGAGAAATACCAGGAGTTTACAGAAATTGAGCTGGAACCCGAAGAATATGTTCATATAGAATATGGCTATGATACTGAAAAATACGGTGTCGCAGTCAATGATTATCTCGGGAGGCTCACAAAGGAAACCGTGCTGCTTAAAATAGAACGGCAGATCACCGGAGAGGGTTTGCTTGACGACTCAGGGAGAGGAATACACATGAGCCGACTCTTCGCCGACAGGATGGTTATCAATATTGATCCAAATAAAAGGACAGAAGTGGTTCTCATTAATTATTTTTCGAACAAGTACCGAGGTTATAAACCCCTCTACCTGAATGAACTTTGATTATTTTTTTCCGGATATACAAAATTGATTCGATACCATCCTTTTCACAATATCACTGCTGTTAGGTCGAAATTGGTTTGTTTCAGTTCTTTTCAGGAGGGGGTGAAGGCGTGATTAATCGCTGTCGTGGCAGAAAAATCAAGCTTCAGGGTTTTAACAATCTTACAAAGTCCCTGAGTTTCAACATCTACGATATCTGTTATGCACGCTCAAAGGCTTCACAGATTGATTATCTGGAGTATATTGATGAGGTTTACAACTCAGAAAAACTCAGAAGCATTCTCGTTGAAGTGACAAACATAATCCAGGCAAAAATAGTCAATATCTCTACCCAGGACTATGATCCCCGCGGGGCCAGTGTCTCCGTGCTGATCAACGAGGGACATCATCCGCGGGAGCTCGAGGATGTCATGTTTCACCTGGATAAGAGTCATATCGCGGCACATACTTATCCGGAAAACAATACAAATACCGGTATAGCGACTTTCAGAGTTGATATCGATGTCTCTACCTGCGGGATGATATCTCCTCTGAGGGCATTGGATTTCCTGATCGACAGCTTCGACTCTGATGTTGTTCTGATGGACTACAAGGTCAGAGGTTTTACACGTGATGTTAACGGCCGCAAAGTGTATATTGACCAGGATATTACTTCCATCCAGGATTACATCTCCGATGAAATACTGGACAAGTATACTGCTTATGACATAAACATTGTATCCGACAACATCTTTCACAGCAAGATGATGCTCAAAACTCTGAAACTGGATGATTATCTTTTTGGTCCGGAGATAGAGAAACTCTCTAAGAAAGAACGTGCCAGAATTAAAACCCTCGTTAAGAAGGAGATGCAGGAGATTTTTGAATGCAGAAACATATTCGAACGGTAATTAAGGACAAGCATATCAAGCAGGGTCGAAATTTGTTTATTGAAGCGCTGAATCCGTACTTTGGCTATTTCTATACGGTTCGAAAATCTCTGGTGAAAAGTAAGACAAAGTATCAGAATATCGAACTTATCGATACTGATGAGTTCGGCAAGGTTCTTCTTCTGGACAACATAACCCAGGTTGTGGAAAAAAATGAGTATCATTACCATGAACCTATGGTTCATCCCGCAATGTGTTCCCATTCCAGGCCTGAATCGGTGCTGGTGATTGGGGGTGGGGATGGAGGGATAGTTCGTGAGGTACTGAAATATCCTGTGGTGAAAAGAGTAGAACTGGCTGAGCTTGACGAAGATGTAATCAAGTTTTCCCGCAAGTATCTTACTTCGGTACATGCTGGTTCTTTCGATGATCCCAGGGTAACGGTAAATATTGTGGACGGGAGGAAGTTTACTGAAACACATCCCGGAGAATTCGATATCATTATAATGGACATGACAGACCCGTTCGGGCCGTCCAGAATGCTCTATACCCGGGATTTTTTCCGTAGTATCAAACGAGCGCTGAGAAATCCGGGCGGTATATTCGTGATGCATTCCGAGTCTCCGGTTGCCAGGCCTGCTGCTTTCGCCAGTATCCAGAAGACGCTTTCGTCAGTGTTTAAAAATGTAAATCCGTTTTTTCTTTATATACAAATGTATGCAGTTCTCTGGTCAATTACACTCAGTTCCGAATCAGTTGATCCATCAAAGCTTAAACCGGCTGCGATTGATAAAAAACTGACGCGTTACGGTATAAAGAATCTTCAGGTTTACACCGGAGACACTCATCATTCCATGCTCACTAGGTTTCCTTACATCGGCCAAATAACAAAAAAGCAAGGACGTATTATAACCGATGCAAAACCGGATTTTCCGGATGATTTCCTTTCCTGATTAACAGAAGGACTCATAAATAATAATGGATTTCAATAGAGTTCAGGAGCTTGTTGCACAGCACGGAACTCCAGTGCTTTTTTTGTCCGAAAGCCGGCTCAGGGAGTCCTATCGTACCCTCAAAGCCGCACTTCCGGGTGTTTCTCTTTACTATGCGGTTAAATCCAATGCCACCCGCGAGATCATAACTATTCTCGACAGTGAAGGCAGTTACTTTGATGTCTGCTCAAACGGGGAAATAGATGTGCTCAGGGGATGCGGAATAACGGCTGACCGCTGTATCCATACCCATCCCATAAAACGTGACTCTGATATACGTTATGCCATAGAATACGGGATGCAGATATTTGTGGCGGATAATGAAGATGAACTGCTCAAGATGGTTCCGTACAAGGATAAAATCAGGGTTCTGATAAGGATGAGTATTCAGAATCCCGGATGCCTTGTAAATCTCTCACACAAGTTCGGTGTGGCTCCGGAGAAGACATTCGACCTTATACGTAAAGCACATGAGATGGGTCTGAAAATCGCAGGAATCAGTTTTCACGCAGGTTCACAAAACGAAAACTCTTTTAAATACATCGAGGCACTCGAATACTGCCGTGACATCTGTAAAAAAGCCGCTCTGAGAGGTATCGACATCGAAATTATCGATATCGGTGGAGGTTTCCCTATTGACTACCTGACCAAGGTTCTTCCAATGGCACGTTTCTGCCAGCCCATAAATGAGTATCTGGAGAGATATTTTTCAAGCTACCGTATTATCGCTGAACCCGGGCGGGTTCTGAGCGGAAGATCGATGACCCTGGCAGCACGGGTAATGGGAAAATCGCTAAGAAACGGGGTATGGTGGTATTATCTCGATGAGGGTGTTTACGGGTCTTTCTCAGGGAAAATTTACGATCATGCTGAATACCCGATGTTTGTAGCTAAAGACGGGGAGAGGTATAATTCTGTACTGGCCGGGCCTACATGCGATTCCATCGATGTACTTTACGAGAATATCAGTTTACCGCTGCTCGACATAGGCGATCTTATCATTTTTGAATCCATGGGCGCCTATACTTGCGCAAGTGCATCGGCTTTCAACGGTTTCCCGAAAGCCAGGATAGTTGTTATTGACTGAGTGTAATCTTTGATTTACTAACCCTGAGTACAATCCGGACAGCCTGAGTACATAATAAAGGCTCTCTGGAGTGATAGAGATGTGTTTATATAGATGTTAAAAAAAGAAGTTTTTGTTGTCTTTGACTGGAAGAGGTGATCTTATGAGCGTTGGTTTTCATCCTGAAAGCGGTTCCTCACTGTGGATTCAAAACCTTGTCAACGGTCTATCCGGTCTGACTATAAGAGCAAAACACGCACTCTTCTGTGACTCCAGTCCTTTCCAGAAAATTGAGGTTTTTGATACCTATAGTTTCGGAACCGTGCTGTGCCTGGGAGGCTCGGTAGTTATTACTGAGCTCGACAGTGATTCCTATCATGAAATGATCGTACATCCGGCCATGATTATGCACAAAAAGCCGGAGCGTATCTGCATTATCGGTGGCGGGGATGGGGGTTGTCTGAAGGAGGTCATCAAACACGATGATGCTAAATCGATTGTTGTTGTAGAAATTGACAGCATGGTGAAAGAGACGATAGACAGGTTTTTTCCTGCTCTTGCAAAAGGATTTCAGGACAGCAGGGTAGAGGTGGTTTTCGATGATGGTTACCATTATCTGAAAAAAAATAAGAAACAGTTTGATGTGATAATCGTTGATTCTTTTGATCCGGGTGGTCCTGTTCAGTCTCTGGAAACCGTTGATTTTCACAAGGTGGTTGCCAACAGGCTTGCAGAGGATGGGATTGCGGTATTTCAGACCGATTCTCCTACCGTAAGAGGTGAATTCCTTCGGAAGACGATTCAAAGTGTTTCCCCGTTTTTTAAACACCGTAAGCTCTATTTCTGCTCCATGCGTTCATTTCCGGAAGGGGTATGCAGTTTCCTGATGTGTTCAAAAAATGCTGAAGTATTAAAGAATTTTGAGAAACAGCGATACGCCTCAATTACCAAATTGTGCACATATTACAATGATGATGTGCATGTGGGGGCTTTTTTGCTGCCACAGAATATTAAGAGGCTCCTTAAATGACAGAAGGAGGAAGCTTGTTTTCGAATCCGGCATTAAATATCTTAATATTAACGGTGTCTTGCCTGCCCGAAAAGAATTCCCCATGGAAATCTTAAAACTACTGTGGATCTTGATATTTTTCCTTTTTTCGCTCAATTTAATTTTCATTTGGAGCAAGATATACGTAATCTATAAAAGGTTGGATTCTTTATCGGCAGTGCTCAAGAAGATTAATGATTTGGAAGAAGAATTCCACAAACCACGCAAGACAGAACCGAAAGCTCTTTGACAGTTAATATACAGAAGAAGAACATCTGTTTTTCAGTTCTTTAATCACACGACATTGAAAATACCCGTTTTCTGAATCCGGAAAATGTTTTTATACCGGTTCAGAAGGTCCGGAAAGGGGGTAGAGGGCAAAAGAAGAGTATTTTTTCCGGAAGTGAATTAATAAGTATGTAAACCACAAACAATCAGAATCGTGTGCATCAGGGTGAAATAAATCCCGATTTTTAGCGCCGGGCCCAAAGAGGCCTTTCTATTAAATTCATGAGAGCGCGTTTCAATACTTAGAATGCACAGATAAACATTATGGAGAAGTAACAATATGGAATTAGCAGCAATCATTACGACATTAGTGGTCGTTTTACTGCAAATAATAACATTATCGCATGTGCTTGGTACCAGAAAAATGATCAGTGAACTCAGTGACCAGAAGTCAAACCCCTCATCTCATAATGAAAGAAGGGATCGGGAATTTCGGCACAACAGAAGGAATTCACAGGACAACAGATCAAAACCACAGAACCAGAGCACGACCACTGCTGCTGTCGATCCGGTTGAGAAATCATTACGTGACATCAATTTGAAGTTAAAGAATGCAGAGCGCGATCAGGAATTCGCGCGCAAAAAAATGCATGAGAATTTCTCCAAGGATCACAACAACAGAAGAAGAGATGGTGGAAGAGGCGGAAGAGATTTTCGTAATCGCGATCGTGACAATCGTGGCAACGACCGTCGCGGAAACTGGAATGAAAGAAACCGCAAGGATAAATTTCAGCTCAGCGGTAATATCAACCAGGAATCCGAGGAAAAAATCGAGCTTAAAAATGTAACTGAACAGCCTCTTGAAATTACACCTGTAACTGCAGGTCCTGATTTGACTCCCAGCGATTTTGGAACAGAAGAGCTGCAGCATGGGCGCAAATTCGGGGATAAGCGCAGAATGTATAGCGCTGAGTCACAGACTGAAAATGATTCGCCGTCCATTGTTTCCCAACCTGTACAGGAATCGGAAACTCAGGAGAAGGGTGAGGAGATTGCCCAGGTTACTTCTGAAGAGAAGACTGCGGAAACAGAGATCAGATTTGGTCGCAGGTAAGAGGAGTTTTTTTGAGATTAAAGGGCCCGGTATTGAGAGATACCGGGCTTTTTTTTTGGGGGGGTTCTTAAAGTTTCCTCTGGGGTGAATTGATGATTTTAAGTTTTGGGTGAAAGTTTCACCTCCGGGATCTTTCCTCAGAGATGAATTAGGGATCATTCGATTAGTCTCTTTTTTACCTCAGAGATGAACTAAGGACATTGTCTTTGATCATTGTTTCACCTCGCAGGTGAATTAGAGATTTAGCCCTGACAGGCTTCAAATCCGGGACGTCAACTCCCATTATTTCTCAATTGTGCAAATAATTTCCATAACTTTCAGGTATGATTACAACCAATTCCCTGTTGCCATTCAATTAGAGGTCAATTTAGGAAGGTTTTAACAATAGAGGAAAACAGGCATCAACCGATGCTGTACTTTACAACTGTATCGGAATAACGTAGCCTACGTACAAACCATCTCTTTTAGAAAGTCCAGTTCATTTATCCTGCAGCTCCGGGAGATCATCTTTGAAACCGCTGACCCGCTTACTCCCAGATAAGTGGCCAGATTAATGCAGGAAAATCCAAAGTGGATGACTCCAACCAGTGCAAAGAGTTCTCTGGCAGTGGAGATCTCATTCATGCGCCCACTGTGATCTATCAGTTCTTCTCTCTTCCTGTTTATGC
>ERZ795047.2780-NODE-2780-length-16249-cov-8.507657_pt1 | contig 16249 bp, 4 predicted proteins | sample MGYA00375131_ERZ795047 | MGnify/ENA primary metagenome ERZ795047 (study PRJEB30176, sample SAMN05720228) | activated sludge metagenome | isolation source: Anaerobic digester | place: Japan | collected 2015-05-20 ...
AAGTGTAATTATTTCCACAAACAGCATTATCTAAACCGGCATTTGCCTGAGGTCTCTTATAGAAAATTACAGTCATTGTGTCAATTGAGGTACATCCTGAATTATACATTGTCCACAGAAAATCTACTCTTACATGAGCAGTATCTCCATAGCTTGCAAAAGGTGAAATGCAGAATTCAGCATTTGGCGAGGTATTATTGTTATTTGTCCATTCTCCGAGAATATCTTTGGCAATCCACATTCCGCTGGCCCAATTTTGCCCGATAATATCGGCGTTGAAAGTATAACAATTGCCACAAACTTCTGCTTGATCAATAGGTCCTACGCTGGCAACAGGTTGACGAGCAAAATGAACTCGTTTAGTAGCCGTATTTGAACATTGTAAACTTCCGTGTTGTTGAGTCTCCGTCCATACGAAGTCTATATCTACAAAAAGTTCTGTTCCGTAGGTAAGAATAACAGAAGTACTGGGAGAGGTGTTTCCTTGTTGGTATATTGGAGCCGGAGTATATGGAACTCCATTTTGATAAGCTGTCCAATATCCCGTTCCGGTAACGTTGTAAACATTTAATTGATATTGAATTCCACAAACAGTATCTACATTAGGAGTTGTAACAGGTTGTGGCTCCTGTACAAACGTTACTGTAACCTGATCCTCGTCCCAACAGGTGCCGTTTATTTCTCTCCAAGTGTAAATAAATGTGCCGATGTTTCCATTAACAATTGTATTAGGGTTTGATTGCTGCTAGAAAGAGCCTAAGCCACTCCAGAATCCTGATGTTCCTGGTAAACTTTGAATAGCATTTAATTCTGCCTGCGTACCACAAACAGTTATATCTTCGCCTGCATAAGCATTAGGAACTTCGAGAAAATGAACAACAACGTCATCACTTGCGGAGCAAATATTATTAACTACAGTCCATGTAAAAGTTAAATCATCGTAGGGTGGTGGTTTAATTGCTGTAATGTTTGGACTATTAGCAGTCCCGCCTGTAATGAAAAAGTCTCCATTAGCTGTCCAGGTTCCTATTTCACCGGGATTTGGTGTATTTGCAGATAATTCAACACTCAGACCACAAGTTGATATTTCTGTAGGGGAAATGAAAGCAGTAGGATTAGCATGCCAAATCACTGGAATAGAAATTGTCATAGATTTACATGGATCTATCAACGATACATGCCCTCCTGCATTATTCCCTGCAATTGCAGCCAAGTAATAAACTTGTCCGGTTTGCCCTCCAATAATATTTGACAAACAGAAATTTGGAGAAGATGAATTATATGCTAGTATTGTCATTGGATTACCACCATCATGAATAATAAATTCCATCATGTCGTTGGCGTCTAAAACCTGATCGTTATTATGTGTTAATATTGTATTGTTTATACATTGATTTTGACATAAATTTATTGGAGCATAAGAAGAAAATGTTCCTGCAAAAGTAGTACATCCACAATCTCTATATCCGTTTAAAACAATTTCAGTACAATTGTGAAAGTCTATTACAGTTATACTATAGGATGTCTGAGTAGGAAATTGTCTTGAAAAGTTTCCTGTGTAAGTTTGAAATCCGGATCCAAAATTTGCTTGGAAATTTGCAGGTTGTCCTTGGTTGTTCACAACATTAAAAGATACAGTATAATTATCTCCTGTTCCATCGCAAACCTGGTCAGAAAAATTTTGTACCGATAAAGTTTCATATATTGTTACAGTGGTCTGATCTTGATCGGGACATGGACCTCCAATAGCATAATTTATTGACCATGTTCCACCACCTGCAACACTTGGATAAAAAATATTATTTATAAGCGAACCTTCAGGAGCATTTGTAGTCCATATACCTCCGGTGTTTGCAGCTTGGAGAACAAAGGGAGCATCATTTGCACATTTTGGAGGCATTGGAGTGATAGTTGCATCTGTTGGTAATGTATAGAATGTTTCGGCATCACTTATTTGGCAGGATGGATTTCCCGGGACATTAACAGTTTCAGTAACAGTTAGTATAAAATCACTTGTTTGGGTAGGAAAGTCTGGTGTGCCTTGCACTATTTGATGGCTTAATTGATTTCCGGTAAAACTGGAGCCTGTACATGTCCAATTAATGTTTGAGATTGCAGAAGTAACAGTATAACTGCCTGCGGGAGCCTGTGGTGGAACAATATATATTGAGGCTGTTGCAGCAGAGCAGCTATTGTCGTTTATTGTAGAATTGATTGATCCGGAATCGTAAATATAAGTTGTTTGTCCGCATTCTGTTTGTTTAGAAAATACAAGACGAGCCATTGTTAAAGCACCATAATCAACAGGTTCGCAATCATATATTTGAACAGCCCATCCGGACTGACCTGCCATAAAACCATAAATCCCCGACCATGATTCTGCCGGAGCATAAAGTCCTGTAAGTGGTGTAGTCATGCTGCATACGCAAGGTGTTTGGCTTGGGTTTCCGGGAGTTAGAGCCGGACCTCCATAGAAATAATTTGTTCCAAAACAAAATTCTTCGAGATTGTTCCCGCTGTTACATGGAGTATTTTCCTGATCTGGAGCACACCCTGTTACTGTCCATGGAATTGTTAAATTACTTTGGTGAGTTCCGTTAATACCCCAGTCAGAAGCAGCAGGTAAAAGGGCTACTACTCCCGGTGTTCCAGGTTCACTATATGCATGTCCCGGAGCTTTTAGGTAAAAACCAAGATCTGAAACATAAGTATGATTTGCCCAAAAGCAAATTTGTATATAGGTGTTTGCATCTATTTCAAAATCTATTCCGGGTGGATCACTGATAGTAAATTGGTTGTCCAAAACATTTACTTGTCCTGTTAGTGTAAATGTTTCACAACCTGGAGCAATCGGATTAACATTAACATAAGTCTGATTTACCCACACCCATGCTTTATAACAAGAAGTAGTTCCTCCGCAATCTACTTTTGCCATATATAAACCATCAGTAAGACCGGTGGCTGTATATCCGGTTTGTCCTATTGGTGAATAGGAGAAACCATCATATTTGAACCATGTTACCAGACATCCGGGAGCATTTACGGTTAATTCTCCTGCATTATTTATATTTTGATTAGAGCAAAACACATAAACCAAATCGTTTGTTCCTCCCGAACCAGTATATGAAGGTGAATAATTTGTCGGAAACGAAAATGATGCATTAGGGGCTGTAATCTGGGAATATACTTGGGATGTGAAAAATCCCATTAATAAAATTAGATATGATTTTATGTTTTTCATAATTTAAAATTTTCTGCAAAATATTTTTCAATTTCAATATATTTTTCACCATCAAAAATGTATTTTACATTCATATTTTTAAATACAAAATATAAGGTATAGGCATAGTTTTCAGGTTTTATTCTCAAAAAACATGTTCTTTGGTTTTCTTTTTCAAAAGATTTTGATTTTATTGAAAAAGATATAACATTCTGCAATTCATTAACTGCTACATATATAGGTTTAGAAGATTCGTTTTCGTAAATGTTATTTAATTCAAACCTTACATAATAATTATTTTCTGTTTCGTCGTAGCTTAAGAATTTTTGGTGGTCAAGAATATTTACATAACGTTCTGTAACTTGTTGTCCAAATGATTGATTAAACGATGATATTAAAATCATTGAAATAGATATAAGCTTAAATAATTTCATATTTTAGAATTTTTGGCTTAAACTTTACAAATATTAGACAAAATTTAAAATATCAATGTTGTTTTAAAAAATTAAAATTCAATAAGATTTAGTTATAAGATGGTTATTAATCTCTCATAAGATGAAGAACTCCTTGTAAATTATATTCTTTATCATCCCAACCTGATGCTTTGATAATGTAATAATAAACTCCGGGAGCCGCTTTTGAGCCACCTTCAAGGTTTCCATCCCATCCGGCTTCGTAATCCTGCCAGTTTTCCCAGGTATAAACAACTTTACCGTAGCGATTAACAATTTGTCCTGTGAAAGTTTTTAATGTTCTGGCTTTAACCTGGAAGAAATCGTTTATTCCGTCGCCGTTAGGAGAGAATATGTTTGGTACTTCAATCATACTTTCATCATCAACTTGAATACATGCCGAAAGACGAGCAGTATCTCTACATTCTGGTAAGTCTCTGTTCATTACGATAAGGAAAGGTTCGTAACATCCGGATTTGGTATATGTATGTTCAACCATTGGGTCGCAATTTTTGAGCTTGGTACCATCACCGAAGTTCCATTCGCAGCGTTTGCGTACATCATCGTAAATAGAGTTGTTGAGGAATGTAACAACAGCATTTGGAGCAACAAGGTTTTCGAGATCAACAGATGCTGCTATTTCCATTTGTGCATCAATCATACCAACAGTTTGAATAGTGTAATAGAAAGTATCAATACAGTATTGAGTTCCGAAGGTACTCAGGTAATGCGATATGTATTGAGTATTTGGGGTAAGGTATGAAGTTCTGATACCGTAATCACCTGCCGGTATATTCAATACCTGAGTAATAGGTCCCGGAGCAGGTCCGACTGTGTCGTAAATCCAGAAGAAAGCAGTAGTGGGTGTATTTTCGTTAAAAATAAGACCACCTTTACCCAGAGCACATGTGTCTTTAATAATCGTAACATCAAATTCAGGAATAGGGGGTTCATAAACAGTATCAATAGCAATAGGAGAGTTACATCCCCAGTAATTTGTAGTAATCAGATTAAATACATGGAAATCTGTGCCGTCGTTCCAGCGTACAAAATTTCTGTGATTTCCACCTTGAGAGTTAGTGAAACTTTGTACAATTTGCCCGTTAAAGAAGTTCCATGTGTATTGTTGCAAAGTATCTTCCACAGCTCTGATTGTAGCTTCTTCGCCGAAACATTTTGGAGGAATAATAATTACATCCGAAGAAGGAATCCTTGCAAAACTAACTTTAATTGTATCTTTATCAGTACATCCGTTAGTGTTGTCTTCTGTCCAAATAAGTAAGAAATATGGATTGGCGGGATTTCCTGCATTCAAAACCTGCGATTCAATATATGAATATGGGTCGTTTGGATTTTCAATTGTAATTAAATTAGTTGAAGGAGTACTCCATACACCTGATCCTACAGAAGGAATGGCACTTAAATAGCCGCTATTGCCACAGAATAATGTGTCGTTACCGGCATTGGCTGTAGGTATTTGAATAAATCTGATTCTTAAAGGGCCTGCTGTATCAGCACAGAAACCGGGCATGTCTTCGGGTCCGTTTTCAACTACCCAATAGAAATAATGATTTCCATAGCTTGGAACTGTAACAGAAGTAAAGTTCGCCCATGGATCGTCAAAATATGCTGCAGGATTTAGAGCATACCAATAACCTCTTGTTCCGGTGGATGGTAACTCTGCTCTTAGTCTTGTGAATGTCAATCCGCAAACTGTTGAATCTGCAGGATCTGTAAGAATATTTGCATTTGGAATTCTCCAGAATGTTATAATTACAGTGTCAATTGCAGAACAATATTGATTACTTTCGATCCATACAAAGTTTATAGGACCATAAGTATTTGTAGTAACTTGTGTAGTAGGACTGTTGTAATCTTGGATATATACTCCGTTTGGTACCCATTGTCCTGCAAATCCTGCACTAATTCCTTCAAGATTTGTTGACTGACCACAAACATGTTTATCGGGACCTGCCGAAATTACAGGAATTTCATGGAAAGTTATCACGACTGTATCAGTTGAAAAACAAGATGATAAATTGTAGTTGTTTTCTCTGAAAACAAATCGCCATTGTCCGTAATGACTCACAGTTACAGAAACTGTATCTCCTGTTTGAGGATTAATATTTGCAGCCGCACCAGCAACGGGAGCTTGCCCTACAGACCAAATTCCAAATGGTTGGTAATTCTGTGTTTGGGGTAAACTGTAAACTGCTCCTAGCGTATAATTATTACCGCAAATAGATCCGTCTAAACCTGCATTAGCAACCGGACGACGATAAAAAGAAACCCACATTGTGTCAACAGAAGTACAACCGGTATTTCTCATCGCCCAAACAAATGGAGCCCTAACCCAGGCTGAGTCACCATAACTTCCGGGAGTATTTATTGTAACTGTGGCTGTTGGAGAACTTTGATTATCAAAATTTGCTATCAACAAAGGACTTATCCAGAAACTTTCTGCCCATTCACTTCCTGTAATATCTGCATTAAAAGTGAATTGATTTCCACAAACTTCAGCTTCATTAACAGACCCAACACTTGCGGTTGGTTTACGTGCGAAAGTTATATTTGCAGTAGCAGATGCTTCGCAAACAACGCCGGCGTTTTGAGTGGTTTCTGTCCAAACAAATTGAATTGTTCGACTTAATTCCCCCTGCTCAAATGCAGGAATAGTTACCGATGTATTTGGCGAATTACTTCCGTTTGAATATGAAGGAGCAGGAGATAGTGGATTTCCATTAAAATATGCTGTCCAGTAACCACTTCCTGTAACTCCTGTAACAGATAAGTTTGCTGTAATACCACAAACAGTATCAAAAGAATTTGTTATAATTGGATTTGGTCCTTGAATGAATGTTACTGTAATTTGATCTTCTGACCAGCAAATCCCGTAATTTTCTCTCCACGTAAATGTTTGTGGTCCAAAATTTCCGGAAGTTACAGTTGTGTTAGGGCTGAATTGATTAGCAAAATTACCCGGACCTGTCCATTGTCCGTTGGATCCATCAATGCTTATTATAGCATTTAGTTCTGCTTCAATCCCACAGATGCTGAAATCTTCACCGGCATAAGCAGTTGGTTTTGGGAGAAAATGAACAAGAACCTGATCTTGTGCTGAGCAAATTCCATTATTCACACTCCATGTAAATATTTGATCACCATAATTTGCTGCTAAAACGCTCATTTGCGGTGAATATACATTAGTTCCGTTTGTAGTAACAAACTGCCCGTTTGAAGACCAGACTCCGGTAATACCTTGTTGAGGAGGAGTAGCGTTAAGTGTTATTTCTAAACCACATGTTGTAAGTTCATTTGCCGGGATAAAAGCAATTGGATTTTCGAACCATACTACAGGTGTTCCCGGAGATTGAGAATAACATGGTCCGCCAATATTTACATATCCGCCTAAATCTTGTCCTGCTATTGCAGAAATATAATATGTTACTCCATATTGTCCGTTCATTAATTGAGAAAAACAGAAATTTGGAGAGCTTCCTCTCGCAAGTGGTGAAGTAGGTGCATATTCTCCTGTATGGACAATAAATTCTAACATTTCACCCGATTGAACAAATTGATCTTCATTATGTGAAACCATATTCGTACATTCGTTTGCACATAAAATAATTGGTTCTAAACTTGCCATTGTTCCAGCATAGGTGGCACATCCGCAATCTGTTAATCCGTTATAGGCAAAAATATCACATTCGTTAACATCGGTTATTGTAAGAGTATAACCTGTTCCTGATGGATAAGTTGCTGAAAAACTTCCATTATATAAGGTGTTTGAAGTTCCATTATTTACATAAAATTGAGCAGGACCTCCCAAAGTAGAGTTCACTGAAAAACTTACTTCATAATCAAGATTTCCGTTAATACAATTATGATCAGAAAAATTATAAACCAAAATATGCGGATGGAAATTTATAGTTGTCTCTGCAGTTGTGGTACAAGTTCCATAAGTAACGGTTACGGTATATGTTCCTGATGAAGAAATTATTGCAGTTTGACTGTTTTGTGGAGGTGTAGTATTCCATTCATAAGTACATTGTGCCGGATTTGCTCCTGTAACGTTTGCTGTGGCACTGATTGTAGGATCGCATTGAGATCCGGTAGTAGTTATATTTGCACTTATATTTCCGGAGGAAGTTATGGTAAAGTTTTGTACTACACTCTCACAATTTGGCCCGTCTGAAACTGTAACGGAATAATCTCCTGGTTGTAGATTATTAATCGTAAAACCTGTTGCTCCGGTACTCCACTGAATTGTTGGAAATCCTGTACAGGATTGTAAGACTGTAACAGAAGCAGAACCTCCTATTCCGCAAATAGCATTGGTAGTATTTAAGTTAATTTGGATATCTCCTTCCTCGATGTAGGGAGCTTCGAATCCAAATAGGCATAAAGAATTCCCTGATAAAGTACTGTATCCATCCATTGCTAGAATATAGTTTCCGGGAGCAAGATTAGCAGAAAATATTACTGTTCCTGTACCATTAGCACATCCTTGATAAGTAGCTCCTGTACCTCCAATACCGGTACAATTAACTCCGTTCCATGAGTAAACAGCAAATTGAATTTCCGGATTTTCACCTCCTCCATTATTCCAGCATTGCCCGTTCTGTGCTGATATGGTATATGGTTGAGGATCACCGGGATTGACTGTAAAGTAGAAGAATATTGAGTTATCGGTTGTTCCCCAACCACATTGATCGGGAGCAGGAATGTCTCCGCCGGTTGACAAAATATTACATCCGCTTGAACCTAAAGGCATTGGTGTATCACAATCATCTTCTTCCATATTTAATCTTACAGAAGCTGCAATAAAATACTTTTGACCTGTAACATTATCTTTGTCCCAAGTTCTTATCCATATTGTTTCTCCTGGAATTAGTCCGGAAACAGGTTGCCATCTTATTTCTCCATTTGTACCAAAACCTCCGTTACTGGCAAAGCATGCTAGTAAAGTTAACGTAGAACAGTCGTTGCCACGGTAAATTGCCATAGCGGGTTCGGAATTATTAAACAGAGGTGTTGTTAAATTAGAATTGAAAGCATGAAATGACATTGTGTTTACTCCTGCAGGAACTGTAAACTTATACCACATGTCTTTTGTACTAGTACTAAAATTCCCGCAAGTAGGGTTTGGAGCTTCTGTGGAGGCTGTTGCAGAATTTAAATCAACATTTTGCAAAGCCATTAGTCCACAGGTGGAATACATTTCTACAGGAATGTTAACCGCTGTAGCACAAGTATTTTGAGCATAAATTGAATTAAAAAATCCAAACAAAATAACAAGAAAAATAACAAAGTGGCTTTTCATATTTTTTAAGTTTAATTTTAAAAAATTAAAAATGAATATTCTATTAAAAAGTTCAAAAATATTAAATATTTTCTTTAAGACACAAATTTTTGTGAATTCGTTGTTTCAATAAAACCTTTCTAAATTGTGGTATTCAATACCAAATTTGATTAAAATTATATAATACTATAAAAATTTTATTTATGTGATGGAATAAAAAATTTTATGGTAAATTTGTCTTTGAATAAGTTGTTAGAAACATAATAATCATTCGGATTGAATAAATCCAATGCTCAATATGTTTGTATCTAAAAATCAAACTTTCTTTTATTATCTCATTAAATGAAAAGCTCCACTTAGGTTGTATTCTTTATCATCCCAACCTGTGGCTTTAATAATGTAATAATAAACTCCTGGAGCAGCCTTTGTGCCACCTGTATTATTACCATCCCATCCGGCTTCATAATCCTGCCAGTTGTTCCATTCAAAAACTATTTGCCCCCAGCGATTAATTATTTGACCGTGGAAAGTTTTTAAAGTTTTTGCTTTAACCTGGAAGAAATCATTTATCCCATCTCCGTTGGGAGAAAATACGTTCGGAACTTCAATCATACTTTCATCATCAACTTGAATGCAAGCTGAAAGGCGAGCAGTATCTCTACATTCAGGCAAATCACGATTCATTACTATCAAAAATGGTTCATAGCAGCCCGATTTTGTATAAGTATGTTCAACCATTGGGTCGCAATTTTTTAGGATAGTTCCATCACCGAAATGCCATTCACAACGTTTACGAACATCATCATAGATAGAATTGTTTAAAAATACAACAAGAGCTTCCGGAGCAACAAGGTTTTCAAGATCGATTGACGCATCAACTTGCATAATAGCATCAATCATACCCACTGTTGGAATTGTATAATAGAATGTATCAATACAATATTGAGTTCCGAAAGTACTCAAATAATGTGAAATGTATTGAGTGTTTGGAGTGAGATAAGAAGTTCTGATTCCGTATTCTCCGGCAGGAATATTTAGAACCTGAGTAATAGGTCCCGGATCAGGACCGATTGTATCATTAATCCAGAAGAATGCTGTGGTGGAAGAATCTTCGTTGAAGATAATTCCTCCTTTGCTAAGAGCACAGGTGTCTTTCACTAAGGCAACATTAAAATTCGGTATTTCAGGCTCATAAACTGTATCAATTGCTATTGGAGAATTACAACCCCAGTAATTTGTACTGATTAAGCTGAAAACATGATAATCTCTGCCATCATTCCAGCGTACAAAATTTCTGTGGTTACCACCCTGATTATTTGTAAAGCTTTCAACGATAAGTCCGTTAAAGAAATTCCATGTATATTGTTGCAAAGAGTCTTCAACTGCTCTGATTGTGGCTTCTTCGCCGAAACATTTTGGAGGTATTATTATTGTTTCGGATGATGGTATTCGAGCAAAAGTTACATTAACAGTATCACTGTCTGCACAGCCGTTGGTATTATCCTCTGTCCAAATTATAATGAAATATGGATTTGTAGGATTGCCTGCATTGATAATGTTGGAGCTAATAACAGCATTAGGACTATTAGGATTATCAAAACTGATATTTTGAGTAGATGGTGTTGACCATACTCCGGTTCCAATACTTGGGACGGCATTTAAAGTTCCGGAAAATCCACAAAACAGGGTATCATTACCGGCGTTAGCTTTAGGAATTTCAATGAATCTGATTTTTATCGGACCGGCAGTGTCGGCACAGAATCCCGGCATATCTTCAGGCCCATTTTCTACAATCCAGTAGAAATAATGATCTCCATAACTGCGGACAGTTACAGATGTGAAGTTTGACCATTGATTATCAAAGAAAGCAGAAGGACTGTATGTTGTCCAGTAACCTGCTGTTCCTGTTGATGGCAATTCTGCTCTTAAACGTGGGAATGTATGACCACATACTACTGAATCTGCTTCATCAATTAATATGTTTGCATTTGGTTTACGCCAGAATGTTATATTAACGGTATCGATAGCAGAGCAATATACATTGCTTTCAATCCAAACAAAACTAATTGTACCGTAAGTATTGGTAGTTACTTCTGTCGTAGGACTATTATAATCGTTGAATAGCACTCCGTTTGGTGCCCATTGTCCCGGGAAACCGGAACTTATTCCCTCAAGAGTTGTTGTAGTCCCGCAAACATGTTTATCAGGTCCGGCATCAATTATTGGAATTTCATAAAAGTTAATTGTTACTGTGTCGGTTGAATAGCAGGAGTGTAAGTTTGAGTTATTTTCTCTGAAGATAAATCTCCATGTCCCGTAATGGCTTACTGTTACCGATACCGTATCTCCGTTTTGAGGACTTATATTTGCAGAAGCTCCTGGAATAGGAGCCTGAGCTACTGACCAGATACCAAAAGGTTCGTAACTTCCGGTTTCCTGTACACTAAAAACTGCTCCGAGTGTATAGAAATTTCCGCAGATAGATCCGTCAATTCCGGCATTTGCGTTAGGTGCTTTATAAAAATAAGCAGTTAAAGTGTCTACACTCATACAAGCATAATTTCGTAATGCCCAAATAAACGGGATCCTTACATATGCAGTATCTCCATAGCTTCCGTACTCATTTATACAGTATGTTGCCTGTGGAGAATTTGCATCATTTTGCGTGAACGAACCGATAATATTAAGTGGAATCCACGTGCCTTGAGCCCATTCGCTGCCCGTCATGTCGGCATTTAGTTGGATACAATTACCACAAATTTCTGCTACATCATCTGCTCCAACACTTGCAAAAGGCATTTTTGAGAAAATGATATTTTGGCTTACTGAACCTGAACATTGTATCCCCGCAACTTGCATGATTTCGGTCCAGACAAATTCTACAGGAGCATAATGTCCATCATAATTTGCTACACTAACCTGAGTTTGAGGACTATTTTGTCCGTTTGAATAATAGATATTAAAGGAAGGTTGCTCTCCATTCACATAAGCATTCCACTGTCCCGATCCTTGAACATTCATTACATTTAAATTATAAGTATTCCCACACACAGAATCTGAGGAAATCAAAACTATAGGATTTGGAGGTTGAACAAAATTTACTGTTATCTGATGGTCATCCCAGCAATCTCCGTTTATTTCTCTCCAGGTAAATGTGCGAGGACCTGCCGGAGGTGTAATAGTTACGCTCGTTGAATTAGAGTATTGATTTGAAAACAATCCCGGACCAGTCCATTCTCCCGTACTGCTCGGTAGAGAAAATACAGCATTAAGTTCGGCCGTATAGCCACAATTTGTGAAGTTTTCTCCGGCATAAGCAGTTGGATTTGGTTTGAAGTTAACTCTAATAGTATCTTTAGCTATACAATTACCATTATTTACATTCCAGACAAAAGGAATTTCCTGATAATTTGATGCCATTACGCATACATCCGGTGAATACGCTGATGTGCCTTGTGTGGTTATGAAAAATTCAGGAGATGTCCAATAACCAAATGCTCCTGATAATGCAGGTTGAGCAGAAAAACATGCTTCTAAACCACAAACCGAAAAGTCGGGGGAATTAATATGCGCTACTGGAATATCATACCAAATTACAGGAGTTCCTTGACTTATAGAAAAACATGGGTCTGATAAATCGGGAATTCCCGGAGATATTTGATTACCTGCTACGGCGGAAATGTAATATGTTTGTCCGAAGTTTAATGAAGGAATTAAGTGATAGCAAAACTCGGGTGTTGAATTGTAAGCAATAATATTTGGTGGATATCCGCCTGTATGCAAAACAAAACCGAATGTATCGTCAGCATCAAGTGTTTGATTGTTATTATGATTTACCATATCTGAACACTCTCCATAACACAACTTTACTGGAACCAGGGAGGTCATTGTTCCGGCATAGGTAAGACAACCGCAATTTCTCATGCCCTGGAAAATAAATTCCGAACAAGCAAAATTTGGATCTACTACAGTTATACTATATGGTGTTTGTGATGGTATTGTCAAACTGAAGTTGGAATTGTATGGTTGGAATCCATTTCCTGAATTAGCTAAAAATGCAGTTGGATTTCCAAGATGATCAACAACATCAAAACTAACAGTGTAAGCAGTATAGGTATCATTACATTCCTGATCGTTGAAATTCATTACCTGAATTGGATTGTAAACATTAACAATTTCGGTATCACTATCGGAACAAGCCGGATTTGATATCGTATAGCTTATTGTATGAGTGCCTACTCCTGCCACTTGGGGGTTAAACGAGTTGCCACTAACTCCGGGTCCTGACCAAGTGCCACCGGGTGTTACTGCATTTAATAAAACTACCGGATCAGTAGCACATAAATTCCCGACAGGTGAAATCGTTGCATTTACGGATGGATATACGGTAATCTGATAATTACCAGTATTAGTACATCCGTTAGCTGCTGTTACAGTAAGAAAATATGTTCCCGACATTGACGGGTTTGAATTAGGTCTGCTAATACTTGAACCTGATGCAGTATAGCCTCCGGGACCTGACCATTGATACGAAACAGCTCCGGTAGCTGCGGTTAATTGTATATTTTCTCCCTGACAATATATCTGATTTCCTGAAATTGTTGCTTCCGGACTCGGCAGTACTTCTACAACTGTTGAGGCTGTTGCTGTGCATCCGTATTGATCGGTTATTGTAACATTATATACTCCACCTTGAGATATTTGAGAAATTGTTGGATATTGTAGGGAACTGCTGAAACCTCCTGGTCCTGACCATGCATAAGTACTGTATGTTTGAGTAGAAAGTTGCACACTACTACCCGGACATGCCGGACCATTATTACTTGCTGAAGGAGTAAGCATCGGATTTTGGTTTAATAATACAGTAGCACTTGAAGTACAACCGAAGTTATCCGTTACCGTAACGCTAACAGTTCCTGCGGCTAAGCCTGTTGCTGTACTGCTGTTGCTTGAAGTTGTTTGGTTGTATCCGTTCGACCAATTAAAAGTGTAATTTGGAGAACCTCCTGTAACTGTGGCAGTTGCTGTTCCTGTTGAAGCTCCAAAACATTCTATGTCTGTTCCTGTTGCACTTGCTGAAATGAAGCCAATATCAGTTAAAGTTGTATTAGCTGTTGTAGTACATCCAAGATTATCTGTGATTGTTACCTGATATGTTCCGGAAGGAATGTTTTGTGCAGTAGCTGTAGTTTGGGTAGGAGTGGTACTCCATTGATAAGTGTATGGCGCTGTTCCGCCGCTTGGAGTTACGGTTGCAGAACCGTCAGAATGTCCGCAATGAGGATTGCTTTGACTAGTAATCTGAGCTGTTGGAATAGAACCAACCTGAACAGTTGTATATAAGGTTATTGTATCACAAGGATAAATCACCTGAACAGAATAGGTTGTGGTTTCTGTGGGATTAACTTGTATTGATGTTATGTTGGTTTGCCCTGTACTCCAGTTTATTTGAACATGTTGTGGCTGTGGAGTATTTAAATTTAATGTCAAAGTTGCCGGTGAACCCGAACATACAGGAGAATTATTTGTTAATACAGGATTTATTACGAATGCGTCGGTTATTGTTATAACGTGTTGAATTGACTGCTGATCACATGGACAACCAGTAGTGAAAGATAGTATTATTGTTCTGTCTCCGGTAGGGTATCCTAAATCAAAAGTGTTAAAATAAATAGTTGTGCTTGGTTGCCCTGCCGGAATTGTAACTGTAGTTGGGATTGGAGTATAATCTGTTCCGGGAATTGCTGTCCCTGATACTGTGTATGTTATTGTAACTGTTTGATTTAATGGAACATCAGGATTTCGAGTAAAAACAATATATCCCGGACATCCTCTCATAACTGGTAAACTTGGTGACCATGAGTTGAATCCTTCAGCAGTGAAGTTATTATCATCACCGGATGAAAAAGAATTTGATTTAAGAAATACGGCTGAATCATAAACACCGTCACCTACATCAGCAATAGCAAGTTTTATATTATAAGTTGCACATGGAGTAACCGGTTTTTGAGCTGTTAAGGTAACAGTCATTCCATCGTACTGAATATGGGCATTTCCTGAATTGTTGACATAATATTGAGAATTGGTGTAGTGGTTAACATTGTTAATTGTTACCGGTGTGGAAGTCCCCGGAATAAGTGCGATATTAACATTGTTGTAATTTTCCGGTCCTCCTGATAAAAAGAATGCAAAAACGTCATTATAACTTGAACCGGCGTACTCCGGATATTCTTCGCTTGCGAATACATATTGAAATTCAAGCATATTTGATGCTGGTACAAAATTAAAGGAGAGAACCGCTGCATCATAAGTTGTCCCGTTGGCAATGCTGTTAAGAAGAGAATTTCCCGGACGTCCTAGATTTGTTCCTGCAGAACCGGTATTATTTGGTCCAGGAGCTGTCGAAATATTGCCGGTTGATAATATAACTCCATCTGCAAAATTTAATGGGGGAATTCCATTGTAAAAATATCCAATTGCATTATTGTGTCCTGTATATTGAATGTTGTTGGCTGTAAGACATCCTGTTACTAATACATCCTGCACTAATTGGTTAACATTATATTGCGTAGTACTTATTGAAATAACTTTTTCATATCCGGAAATAGGTTCTGAGAAAACACATAGGTTTAATATTCCTCCGTTTGGATTGCTTATATTCCAGTATCTACCAAGAATTTCTTTTCCGGCTAATTCATCAGTTGGTCGTATTCTTAAATAACCTTCTGTACTTTTGAAAATATCACATTTTATTTCAACATATTCTCCTTCTTCAAAACTGTATATCGCTAATCCAAAAATATTTTCTTCTGCAAAACTCACTTTAATTGTTGCCCAACCTTCTTCGGGTACAACAAATTTAAAATATGAACTTTTCCCTGGATAATTTCTATAACATACCGGAATTTCCAAATCATTTGCCGATTCTGAAGAATATTCAAATTCAACGGATTCGCAGTTATAATTTACAAATAATAGATTTGGATTTTGATAATTATTGCTTAATTGGTTTTGAGAAAAAATTAATTTTCCAAATATTAGCAATAAGAAAATAAGAGAATAACTCCTTACTTTTTTCATGGTTTTAATTTATTTAGGACACAATACTGCTTATTAAGTTCAAATATATAAAAATTTTTAAAAAAACAAAAAAATATATAAAAATTTTTTATTTTGAAATAAAAGACAAAAATATCTAATTACGCATTAAATGAAAAACCCCTTGTAAATTATAATCTTTATCATCCCAACCTGTTGCTTTGATAATGTAATAAT
>ERZ795047.2786-NODE-2786-length-16225-cov-4.655102_pt1 | contig 16225 bp, 14 predicted proteins | sample MGYA00375131_ERZ795047 | MGnify/ENA primary metagenome ERZ795047 (study PRJEB30176, sample SAMN05720228) | activated sludge metagenome | isolation source: Anaerobic digester | place: Japan | collected 2015-05-20 ...
GCCTTGCTCCTGTCTCCCAAATGTTCCGCCTTCCCTCCTGCATAGCATCTACGTCCGAAACATGCCAATAGACAATTTTCGGAACTACCTGCGCCCCATGACCTCGTCTACGGTCAGCACTTTGACCGGGCCTATGTTGAGCGCTCGTAATGCGGGTTCAATTCGCTGACGGTCGCCTACCACAACAATAGCTACCCGCGCTGGATCGAGGTAGCGGCTTGCAGCCTTCTGCGCAGCTTCCGGGGTTACCGCCAAAATCTGGCGGACATAATCGTTGAAGTAGGAGTCAGGCAGATTGTAAACAATCAACTCCTCCAGTTGATCGGCAATGTCGCGAACCGACTGAAACCGTGCCGGGAAGCGGAGAGCGACATAGTTCTTGCCCCTTTCCAGTTCCTCGGCGGGAATCGGCTGTCGAATGGCTTCCAGTTCCTTCAAGATCTCGGCGAGCGCCTTGTCAGTTACTTCTGTCTGCACCGCGGTGAAGATCGTAAATGGACCGGGCCACAATCTGAATCCAAAACTCGAGCCTGCGCCGTAGGTGTACCCATGATTCTCTCGCAGATTCGAATTGAGCCGCGACGTGAATGATCCGCCCAGGATAGTATTGAGGGTGACAAGCGTGAAGTAATCATCTACAAGCCGGGAGGCGCCGATCTGGCCGACCCGTATTTCTGACTGGGGTGCGCCCGGTTTATCCACCAGGTAAATGGCTCGTTCTCGAACCTGCGACGCCGTCCGCTCGGTTGAGGAGAGCGCCTGGCCCGGTTTCCAGCTCCCAAAACTGGATTCAAGCTTCGGCAGCAGACTCTCCGCCCTGACGGCACCCACTACAACGAGTGTCGCATTGTTCGGGAAGAAGAGCGAGGCATGAAACTTCCGAGCGTCTTCAGGAGTGAAAGCACGAATCGTAGCTTCGTCCAGAAACGGGGAAACGCCGTAAGGATGATCGCTACCGTAGAGTGCGCGGTTAAAAAGAACCGAAGCGATAGCCGAGGGTTCGTCACGCGCCTGCAGAAGCCGGGTTAACAGCTGCTTGCGCTTGCGTTCCAACTCCTCGCTGGGGAACGTTGGTCGCAAGGCAACATCCGCCAACAACGGCAAAGCCTGATCGAGTCGGGAAACCGGAGTGTAAAGATTGACAGAGAAGGCATGATACCCAGCCGTGGCGGAGATATGAGCCCCGAGAAAATCGATTTCATCAGCCAGTTGAAGAGCGTCCCTGTTTCCCGCCCCTTCGGTCATCAGGGAGGCAGTCAGATTGGCTAATCCGCTTCGATCGGCCGGGTCTAAGGCTGTGCCCCCTTTGACCAGGAGGCTAACTGCGACAACTGGAACTTCATGTTTTTCTAAAAGGACAATGCCCAACCCGTTTGAGAGCTTCAGACGCTGTATTGGCGGAAGTTTCAGGGCTGGCGGAGGCTCGAGCTGAGGCAAACGGCTGCGATCCGGGACCCTGGCTTGCTGCGCTAAAAGAGTGTCTCCCGCAAAGACAGTGGCCGCAGCAAGGCACAAGAACGCTTGAATCTTTCGAAGCCTGAGTTGCGGCCGTTTGGGCTGACGCAAGGCTGGACCTGTATTCCGGTCAACAAAGATCGCCATGACTATTTCCGCTCCTTTCCTGCCATTGCCGCCAGCTCCTCTTTCCCGGTGGGTACCACGCTTAGAATGACCCGAGCGTTGTCTTTAAGAAAAGTTTGCGCCGCGTTGGAGATATCGACGGGATCAAGCGCTTTGTAGCGCGATAAATCCTCATTGAAGTAATCGGGGTTACCGGTCGCCAGATAGTAGGCATTGAGTTGATCGGCCTTCCCGCCGAAGCCCCCGATTCTTTCCATCCGGCTGAGAAAACTTGTTTCGAACTGGTTGACCACTCGTTGAACCTCCCTCAACGTTGGCGGTTCGTTTTTGAGGCGATCGATCTCCTCCTGGATTACGGCTTCCAGTTCCGCCAGTTTATGTCCCGTGCGGGCTGTGGCGACTATCCTGAAGGTCGATCCTAGTCGGCTTGACGACTGAAAGGCGTCGACATCCTGGGCAATCTGAAGCTCGTAGACAAGGCGCTTGTACAGACGTGAATTCTTACCGGATGACAAAACACCGGCGACAACATCCAGTTCGGCATCACCTGGAGCAAAAGCAGCCGGTGTCAGCCACGCCATGTATAGACGAGGCAGCTGAACTCTGTCCTCCAACAACAGTCGCTTTTCTTCCGCCAGGTGGGCGGCAGGCGCCGCCAGCGGGGGCACAGGCGGCCCGCTCGGAATATCGCTAAACCACTTCTCCACTAACCTCTTGGTCTTTGCGATGTCTATGTCGCCTGCAATAGCAAGACTGGCGTTATTCGGACCGTAGTACCGCTTGAAGAAGTCGACTACATCTTCATAACTGGCCGCGGACAAATCCTCCATGGAGCCGATTGTCGGCCAGTGATAGGGATGATCGGGGGGATAAAGGTTGGCTGAGAGGAGAATTGAAGCCATTCCATAGGGTCGGTTTTCGTAAGACTGCCGCCGTTCGTTCTTGACCACGTCACGCTGACCGTCGACTTTCGCCGGCGTCATTGCGTCAAGCAGAAAGCCCATGCGATCGGATTCCAGAAACAGGGCGAGCTCCAGTGCATTGCGGGGGACATCCTCCCAGTAATTGGTCCGATCAGGATTCGTCGAACCGTTGTTGCTGCCGCCGGCGGCCTCCAACCATTCGTCGAACTTCCCCTCCGGCACGTTTCCCGATCCTTCAAACATCAAATGTTCGAAGAGATGGGCAAAGCCCGTACGGCCTGGCTTCTCCCTTCCCGATCCCACGTTATACCAGGTATTGACGCTTACCAGGGGCACCGAGTGATCTTCATGAAGGATCACTGTCAGGCCGTTTGTGAGTGTGAAACGGGTGTGGGGAACCTGAAGTTTCGTCTCCTGGGCAAAGGCGCCGCCTATCCAGACAACCGCAAGCAAACCAAGCAATGGCTTCATGCCGCCTCCAAACCACAAATTGAGTTGTCAGAAGAGTGTAGAGACGGGAAGCACCCACTGTCAAACGAGCGGAAATCAGCGGAAATCAGCCGTCCCTGGTCGCCGGCACTTGATATTGAGGCGTATAGTGGGGTTGACCACCTCAAAGCTGCTCACATATATTCCTATCCGGATTTTGGCCGGACTCTCCAGAGTCGGGCAGAGCGATAGGTAAGAACATCGATCGTAGTAAATAGATCGATCTAAAGCCCGCCTGAAGGCGGGACGACAAACGGGGACAGACCAGCGATCCTGCCCTGGAAGTCCGGTGCCGGACTCTGGAGAGTCCGGCCACAATAAAAGACGGCGATAGACAACGGAGCATCCACGTGACAGACAGGACTGATCAGCTCGAAAACGAAGTCATTACTTTTGTGAGGAACGAGTTCGAGGCGACCGGTGAGATCGAGCGGAATACCCAGCTGATTGCCGACGGAATCGTGGATTCAATCGGAGTGTTACGGCTGGTTCGATTCTTGGAGGACCGTTTCGGCGTCCAAATTGACCCACAAGACCTGGTGCTCGAGAATTTCGCTTCGGTGAAGGCGATCGTTAACCTCCTCAGGAAACGTATGAACTGACCTGGTTATCCCGCCAATGTACGAGATGAGCTGCGGAGCGGTCGCTCCCCGCTAATCATTCACCGAAAGTTGTACCCAACGATAACCCGGAGGCTGGGACTCCCGTAGGCGCCTGCTTTGACTTCCGTGAACAGTCCACTTCGGCGGGAGACGCCAAACACGATATTCAGGCCTGTCTCATAATCCCAGTCACCGAAGTCGATTTGCACTTCCTCTTCCTCGAGGTTTCTGTGGCTCAATTGAGCCACAGGCCCTCCGCCCAGGTAGACGCTCCAGACATCTTGCCGAGTGGCACCGGCGCTGCGTGCTAATATCGGCAGAAAATACACCACTTCAAAGTTGGCGGCGACTAACGTTGTCAGCTCTCCGAACCCAGCTTCGAAATTGGGACGAAACCAAAGGTTTCGGAAAATTGGGCCAACTTGTGCCTGCGCCCCGAGATAGATGAGCTCAGGATCGAGCCCAATACCGCCCCGAACGCCATAAGTGGCTCGGCCGACCGCCTCCCGAATGCCCTCCATGGTAACGTCCCAGGGCATGGTCGGCTCACAGGTAGTCGCGAGTTGTTCGACACGAGAGGCACGGAAGAAATCCCGCCCACCTTCGTGTACCATCCGGCCGGTCAGGCGCACTCTGTGGTTGGCCGAATGCTGCTGCAATTGAGCAGGTCCGGTCACCCGGATGACGAATCCGGTCCCTTCTTCCCGTAGCGAGTAAAACCCCGCCCGGTCTCCGGGGGTAAGGCATCCGGTTATTGTGGTCTCATCCGCCTGCTGCGCAAACAGTTGCGGAGCAATAGGAACAAACGTCATGTACAGACAAACAAAGAACTTAGCTACACAGTGTCGTGACGGTTTCATTGGCACCTCGTACTACTGAAGGATCAGAGCGAAAGGGAAACAGGTGTGAGTATCTAAAACCATTATCCGTGATACGAGGCAAGACTCAACAGCGAACACCAAAATAATCAATATTTTTGGAAAACAACCGAGAAAGACGATTCACTCCGCCCCGAAAAACCTGTAATCCTGATACAAGGGGTCCACGTTGGGAAAAGGTGATGAACAGGCACTTCACACAAGCAATGCTCACGGCGTGGTTTGTGGTCGCGGTAATGATCGTCAGCTCCTTGCCAACGCTCGGGGCGGAAGTTGATCTCTTTTTAAGCTGCGAGGACAGCAACGACCTATACCGCGTTCTTAAACAAAACGGTGTCAGGTGCTCACGTTATGACAGCCCTGCTCAGGCTGTTGACCGGGCACCGGAAGGTGGTCCCGTCCTTATCTTTGCCGACGGATACCCCGGAACGGTGACGAAAATCGATCAGTCCTTGCTACTCGAGGCACGGAAGAAGGACCTACGGCTTTACATCGAGTACCCCGCCTCTCTTTCCGATCTGCCGGGAGACAAGCCACGCCGCGTCCAATGGGAAAGAGCCGTTATCACCTCGGACCGATTCGGCGAAAAGCTTGAGCCAATGCGTATTGTTGCCGTTCAAGACTGTCATTTCATACCCTTCCAAGCGCCCCGGCCGTGGATCGCCATTGCCAGGGTGGCAGGCTTCGATCGCGCCGTTTATGGGCTACCGACATCAGCTTACCCTCTACTCTTCGAATATCAGGACAACGCACTGGTTGCGGCCACCAAACTCAGTCAGTTTGTAACCGGCCGCTATGCGCCGGTAGAGGCCTGGCCCGTCATTTGGAGCTCCATACTGAATTGGCTGACCGGTGGAAGCCGCCTGCCCGACTTAAAATTCGAACCATCGGTTCGCACTTCCTATGACAAGCACGAGCAAATGCCGCCCGACCACGAGCGTGAAGCGGTTATACGCGGCGTAGACTGGTACCGCAAGGCGCGATTGCTCGTCCATGACAGCTGGAAGCAACAATGGATCGAAGCAGCTAAATGGGAAGACCGCGTGGCGCCTGCGCCTCGCCTAACCTCGCCAGTGGGCGATGGCAGCTGCGGGATACTTGAAGGATTCAGCTCGAGGATCCGCTACAACGGCAGCCAGTATGCACGCTGGTACCTGCGGGCCGACTGCAACTGCGAATCGGCCATGGCCTTCGCCCTTCGAAGTCTTTTGGACGGCGACGCAACAAGCCGGAAAGTTGCCCGGAATCTGCTCGATTTCGTTTTCTTCTCATCGACGCTGCAACAAGGTCCGCGGGCCGACTCTGAAAGCCCTTCTTACGGTCTGCTCGGCTGGGATACGGAACCCCCACGAAACGAGATCTATTATGGCGATGACAACGCCCGCTCGATCCTCAGTGCGATAGCCGCGGCAGCCGCTCTTGGTAGTGACCGTTGGGACGAAGCCGTGGTCAAAGCAATAGTCGGTAATTTCCGCACCACCGGCCAAAAGGGGTTTAGAGGAAACAGGCTTCAGGAGAAAGACTTGCAGATCTCCGGTTGGCAGTCTCATTTTGAAAGGGAGATCGTAAACTACGCCCCACATTACGAAAGCTGGCTGTGGGCGACCTATCTCTGGCTTTACGACAAGACGAAATATAAACCCCTCCTGGAACGCACGCGGACGGCGATCGGCCTGACCATGAAAGCCTATCCGGATCAGTGGCGCTGGACAAACGGACTTCAGCAGGAACGAGCCCGGATGATCCTGCCCCTGGCCTGGCTGGTTCGCGTCGACGACACCCCGGAACATCGCCGATGGCTACATTTTATGGCCGGAGAGTTGCTCGCCAGACAGGTCCAATCCGGTGCGATCAGGGAGGAAGTTGGTACGCGGCCCGGCAGATACGGGCCGCCGAGGTCAAACGATGACTACGGGAAACACGAAGCAACACTGCTTCAGGCTAACGGAGACCCGGTATGCGACTTGCTTTATACGACCAATTTCGCCTTTCTCGGCCTGCATGAAGCGGCTGCCGCTACCGGAGATCCCTACTACCAGGAGGCTGAGAACAAGCTGGCCGGTTTTCTTTGCCGGATCCAAGCTCGCAGTTCAACGAGACCCGAATTCGATGGAGTCTGGTTCCGGGCGTTTGAATATGAACGATGGGATTACTGGGCAAGCAATGCCGACGTCGGCTGGGGCGCCTGGGCGGCGGAGACCGGCTGGACGCAGGGTTGGATCACAAGCGTTCTCGCCCTCCGGGAGAAGAAGACTTCACTCTGGCATCTGACAGCAAAGAGCGCCGTCGCCCGTCATTTCCCGGCTTACCAACTACGCTTGCTTCCAATTGAAGACTGACCAGCCAATTGCAAAAATCGCCTTCGTAGGTGGGTTTCGAATCCGGACGGCGTTCTTCCCGGCCGGATTGAAACCCACCCTTCTACGAAGGCCGTCACCGATTTCTGCAATTGGCTCTGACAAGTGGAATCCGCATGCCGTTGTGAGGCCGCAACAAACTGCCCGGCCAAGGCGGAAAAACTACGCCTGCTGCTCAGGAGGTGGCAGCTGGGACATCCGCTCCCAGTCGTAGAGAAAGACATCGTCGCGCGCTTTGGCCAGATCGATCAACTGATCCGTGAATCCTGAACGGGAACAGAGCGCGAAGAAAACCTTTTGAGTCCCGGCTTCACGCGTTACTGCCAACCGCTTAGCCTCTAACCCCTGCAAGATATCAATGCCAACCGGACGCCTGCTCCACTTGCATTCGACCAGCATGGCGTGCGACCTGCTCAGCACCACAATATCCACTTCCTGGTTGGCCTGCCACCAACCGCCGATCTGTTGGGGCGCAAAAGCCAGCTCACCATCGAGCCCGGCACGCCAGAAGTATTGCCGACAGACCTCTTCAAAAACGGGGGCGCAAAACCGGTCGAGCTCAGAACGGATCGCCGTGTCGAACACCATTTCCTTGGCGCCTCGTTCCAGTTGGGAGCGGTTGGGCAGTACGAACCGGAACCAGAAGCGGAAATAGTTGTCCTTCAGGCGGTAAAGGCCCCGGCGGCTTTTGTGTGGCTGCCTCTCAGTCACCGGAACCGTTCGTTCGATCAGATGAAGATCTTGCAGCGTTTCCAGGTAGGGATTGATGCTGTCCAAACCTGAAGCCTGTTTGATTTCGTTCTGACGGGTCTTTCCTGCCGCAATCGCCTGTAAGACCGCAAAATAGTTGCGTGGTTCGCGCAGTTCTTGTTGGAGAACAAAGCGTACTTCGTCGTAAAGCAGCGATCCACGTTCCAAGATGGTTTCGACGATGTTGGCTTCGAGCGATTGTTCGGTGCGGATGGTCTGTAGATAAGCCGGAGTGCCGCCGAATACTGCATAGAAACGTAAGCGATCATCTGGCGCATAGGCCCGAAAGAACGTCTGGGCATCGAAAAACCCCAGTGGTTCGAGCAGGTATTGAGCGGTGCGGCGTCCGTAGAGCGGGGCATGATAGGCAAGCACGGCCTCCTCCATCATACCGATGTACGATCCGTTCACAATCAACATAATCTGGCTGCTTCGCAGTGTCTGGTCCCAAAGGCGCTGCAGGATAGAAATCAGTGGGGGGTAAGCCGCCACCAGGTAGGGAAACTCGTCAATAACTACCAGCAAGCGCCGAGTCTGCGCCTGTCGAGCCAGAACAACAAACAGATCGTCCCAGGAGTCGTATACAGCCTGAACTTGACCTTTGCCGAAAACCGCATCGTTGACCACTGACGAGAAATTTGCCCGCTGGATCGGCTCGGGTACCTGATCAGCAGCAAAAAAAACATACGGCGGGTCCGGCTTGCTTGCGCAAAACTTCGCCAGCAGCTCGGTTTTCCCTACGCGGCGCCTCCCATACAGGACAACCAATTCCGCCTTTCCCGATTGGTAACGCTTTTCCAGCCAGGCCAACTCCGAAACTCGGTTGACAAACACCCAGACCTCCCTAAGATAAGGGCAATTATAATAATCGTAATTATCTTAGCACACCCAATGACCCTCGAATCTGTTCCGAAATTCACGCAAAACACCGGCTCAGCTTCCATACGAGACAGAAGTCCACGAGTTCGGCAGTGTGCCGACCTGGTTCGACTCGATGCCCCCCCAATGAGATTCTGCATCGGCGGGCGTCGCTCACGAGGCCCGATGCCTTCCTGCCAGCGGTAGAAGTCGGCCAAAATGCCGCCCCACGGAGCATGGTGGGTGCGAGTTGCATCAGTCGCCTCGACTCTGACTCTTCTTGCATTAAATCGTTTATTGAAGTTAGTATGTGCTCGCGCAGCGCCTCGTTCACGTGGGCGTACCAACCGCCGGGGTGACAGACCGACGTACCGGCATAATTGTTAGCGAGTCGCCAAGTGATATGCCGCTTGCCGTAGTTTACGCATTACCCTAAATCGAATCCGAGAATACGCGGTATTTCATAATCTTCCAACCGAGTTTGGAAGATTAGTTGAAAGTGAGAAGCGGTTTCGACCCATTGCTAGCTTCGATGCCCTATAAGCTCGATGCCCCTATAAGGAGGATGGGAAGATGCGTAAGCCTATATCCGTCTGGTTCGCGCTTTCTGGTCTGCTCTTAGCCTCGGTATTGATCCTGGCCAATTCACCGCAGGACTTCACGCTTAAATACGCCTTCAAGAATGCCGATGGGAGCGTATTCCGGCTCGTCCATAATTACATGGCCGACGGCGTCAAGTACCGCGTCGACTACCTGGATCCCAAGGGAGCGGCCAACCTGATCAAGATCTACCGTAAGGACAAGGGCGTCTATTGGTCCTGCAATCCCACCAACAAGACCTACGTGGAGTCGAAACTGGACGAGACCGAATGGTCCTACGCCATGATTGGCGTCTTCGTCTGGGAAGAGGACAAGCAGAAAAAGACCGGAGAGACCGAGTTCCTGGGCCGGTCCTGCGAGGTTTTTGCGACAGAGAGAGCCGGGTTCACCACGACCCTCCACCTGTTGCAAGGCACCAATCTCGTCCTCCGCTCGGAACTCAGGGAAAAGGAAAAGCTGCTCCAGATCTTGGAGACCGTGGAGTTCCAGCAGGAACAACCGGCGGCTTCCCTCTTCGAGCTGCCGGCCGGATACAAAAAAGTGGAGGGGCAGTAAGACCACAAGTCTAACCCGCCGTCAGTTGGAGGGACGCCATGGTCTGGTCGAACGCGCTGACGGAGTACTGCCGGCGTCTTCGCTATTTTGACCTGGGTGCGGAGTAGCTGAGTTGGGTTCAAGAGATTTAATGGAGGGACAAAAATCATGCAACGTCTTCTTTATCATCCGTTTTTCACGGGGATTGTCTTACTCCTTTTGCTTGGTAATGTCTTTGTCTTCCCGCAGGGCACACAACAAACCTCCAACACTCAAACAATACCTCAGGCATTCCGGTCTCTGGTGCCGCAGGGTTTTACGCTCGACTCGCCCCAGACCCACAAAACCGCCGGAGGCGGCATTGCGATGGGGGGTGTTACATTCAGGGCTTCCAAAAAACTCGATCCCAGCCGTCTGGTTAACAAGATTACATACGATTTTGAGCTGAAAATTATGGAATACCCGGATTTCATGATTAAGATGCAGGCGCAAGCCTACCGCGATCAGTTGGAAAAGGACATCCAAGAACGGCTGAAGAGTTGGACCAGCCGCCATGAAGAAAACGAGTTCAGCCCCGTCGTGACTTATGACAAACCCCAATTGAAGAGATATTCCTGGGGCGCAGCGATTACCCAAAAAGCGACCCACAAATATATGGGCGAAGGAAAGGGCCCGGGCGACGAAATAGCCTATGAATGCAGCTACCTTGGAGTGCTTATTGATAACCGCAGTATCAAGCTGTTTGATTTTTCCGCAAGCGGAGTAAGCTCCGTCGAGGAAGCCAACGGATGGGCGGACAAAGCCTCGAAAAAGGCCGCACAGACATACGCGGCCGATCTCTAAAAGAGGCACGCCCCAGTCGCCAACCGGGTCAGAGCTTCAGAATTCAATTTCGACTGCTGATCATTGATAATTGAACACGAACATCGCGGCTGGTTCTCGAATTTCTGATTCACCTGAAAACCCTTCGTACCGTCGGAATTTGGAAGAGCCGGCCCTCTAATCTGGACGCCATTGAACGATTGGACCGTCCGGAAATGCCTTTCAACGCGGCTCGGGCTCGATTCTCTGAAAACCCGGGATGTTCGGCAGGATCGAATTTTTCTAGCTCTAACCGCAAGGAGGAGAGTGTTCCATGTTCCACGCTTTGGCTGTTAAATCTCCCAAAGGGCCGCTAGAGCCGTTCTCGTACGAGCCAAAACCGCTCGCCGCAAACGAAGTCGAAATACAGATCACGCACTGCGGGGTCTGTCACAGCGACGTGCACCTCGCAGACGGGGACTGGGGGGACGTTTTTCCGCTGGTGCCAGGGCATGAAATCGTCGGCACCATCGTGCAGGCGGGGTCTGACTCCGATGCCAAGCCAGGCACGCGCGTCGGCGTGGGTTGGCAGCGCGGCAGTTGCCACCGTTGTGAGTACTGCCAGACGGGGCAGGAGAACCTTTGCGCAGTCCAGCAAGCAACCTGCATGGGCAACTTCGGCGGCTTCGCCGACCGCATCCGAGTCGACGGAGCCTTTGCCATCCCCATCCCGGAACAACTCAAGAGCGAGCATGTGGCCCCACTGTTGTGTGGCGGTGCGACGGTTTATTCGCCATTGCGCCAGTATGCTCGGTCGTACATGCGTGTCGGCGTAATTGGCGTCGGCGGCCTGGGTCACCTCGCCATCCAGTTCGCAAACAAGATGGGGTGCGAGGTGACCGCGATCTCGACCACCAAGGAAAAAGAAGCTGAGGCCATTTCGTTTGGCGCGCATCACTTCGTCACCAGCCCAAAAGATGCGCCGCCATTGGATATCGTGCTCAACACGGCAAGCGCGAGCATCGACTACGGCAAGTTCCTGGCCGCCCTCAAGCCCAGGGGCGTCTTTGTCCAACTCGGGGCCGATCCGAACCCGATACAGGTGAACGCAATGAAGCTTATGGGCGGGCACACATGCCTGTGCGGCAGCGCGATCGCCAGTCCGCGGGTGATTCGGGAGCTGCTCGATTTCGCCGCCCGGCACGGCATCCGAGCGAAGGTCGAAGTTGTACCGATGCGCGAGGCAAACGCCGCACTTGAACGAACGCGGACAAACAAGGCGCGTTACCGCATGGTTCTGGAGAACTAAACGCCAATCCCGGCTCCGTACCCGTTGGGTCAGAGCTGAAAAAATGAATTTTGAAGCTCTGACCCCATGCGAAGCATTTCACGCCTTCACAACCGGAATGCGCGACTGGACGGGCGGCAAGCTCGGAAAATCCGTGTACGGCCGATCCTGATACCAGTAGGCGCACGAGTAATACATATCGCTACGGTTGTTGGCGTGACCGTGTTCCATGGTGTGCTTGAGGTAAGTCGTAAAGGTAATTGGGTTATCGCCGTGGAACCGGTAGCAGCAGTAGCGGCCGCCAGTCCGCTCAGGACTGCTGATCAACGGGGCGCCGTACTGATGATGCGAGAATGGACGCGCGCCGTCCCGCCCGCCGAAGTTCCAACTGCCGCAGAAGTAATCCTCCGAGCCGGTTCCGATAATGATGGGTTTCGACTCGTCGTCCACGAAGATCATATCGTCGCCCTCGCCCATCCAGCCCTCGGAGTTCTGCACCCAGCCGAGTGTGACTCCCATCAATTGGCCTCGGCCGCGCGTCTCGCAGTAGACGTAGTTCTCCTTGCCGTCCGGGTTCTTGCTCTCGGGGAGGTTCACGCCTTGCGTCGGAGTTTCCTGGCGATACTGGGCGTGAAAATACAGTGCGTCCTCCGGGAGGCTGTCGACCGCAAGGAAGTCGATATTGGAATAGAACGCCCCGATCTCCCGCGATCCCTCGTTAGTAACCGTGAGGCGGGCGCCCTGGCGATAAGGCATCACGAAGTAACAGTTCAGCGAGCGGCCCGGGGAACAGGCAAGATACGCGCTCTCGTAATAGACATAGTCGCCCAGATTGAGCCCAAAGAAGTCGCCAACCGGGGCTTCGACGCTTGGTTTTGCATTACCGTCCCAGTAAGCGCGCAACACGATTTCCTTGAGGTGCGTCGGGCTCTGCGCGGCAATCGTGAACCAGATATGGGTGATTACGCCGGCGCCCGGCTGGTTGAACAGTTCCTGGGTTGCGCCGGGCTGGATCGGCCGCAGGTCTCTGTTGCCGGCCGTCGGATCGTGGGTTGATTGTTTTAGCGATTTGTAGTTCTGCGCGCGGGCGTAAGCAGGGAGCACGGCAAGCCCGCTTGGGGGACTCTGACTAGGACGAGACTGTGCTTGTGCTGAGACAGGGGCCGCTGCCGACAAGCCGGCAAAGGCGGCCAGCCGGTGTAAGAAACCCCTCCGTCCGGACTGATTCATGAATCGCATAGAGCCTCCTTTGTCGATGATTTCGCTAATATACACTTTTATGGCGGGAAATCTGTCGGCCGGGTGTGCCTAAAGTGTTCTAACGAGAGCTATCACAACGGCTCGATGGTGCTTCCCGCTATGACTACCGAACGCAGATTCGAGACAATGACGCTATGGCAGACAGTAATCCTGGTGTATTTCTCGCCTCGGCTTATGACACCGAACGCCTGAAAACTCTCAGCGTCTGGTCGTGCTTCGGGGAGGCTGACCTCCACTTTCGGCCGGCTCCTCGAGCCAGGTCCCCTCTCGAGCACATGGTTCATCAGTGCGTCTCGGAGGATACTTGGATGCGCACCATGCTGGGAATTGAGACAGATCTCCCGGCAATCCCGCCGACGGAGGATCGCCTGAGCTTCATTCGGCACTATGCGGCGGCCTCTGAGTTGCGCTACGCCCAGCTTGTGGGTAAGGAGTCCGGTTGGTGGTTCTCCGAAACCGCATTCTTTGATGTCATTCGGTCGCGCGCCTGGGTGTTCCTCAGGCGGCTGACCCATTCCGCACACCATCGAGGCCAACTGACCACTTACCTTCGATTGCTGGGAAAGCCGCTTTATTCGACCTACGGCCCAACAGCGGACACCGGAGGGCTCTTCCTTCGGCAGGCGCCGACCATCTACCGGTATCGTTCTATTGAGGATCTGCTCAGTGCGGAAGAGTCCGGTGGCGAATGGCCGCCGCTGCCAGGTCCCGGCGATGAGCCGCCGACAGAGCGCCCATAAGGCCGAGGTTGACTTTCCCGCGGCGATGCAAGATGCCCGTGCGATCGAAGACAAATCAAGGCGCTTCGAGGTCTTCATGCGTATAGCAGCACAACGGTTTGGGAACCGGTGATCGTAATAGTCCGCCGGGGGTAGCCGAGCAAATGCGGCAGGGCGACCACGGCCAAAAATCAAACACTTTAGCCACGGCCCCAGTTATGGGCGGACTATCGTGCTGGACCGGTGTAAAGGACAAGCTGATCCTCGAGACCTGTGGTAAGCTCCGGCTTCAGGAGACGAGGTTTGCTGAAAACAAGTCGACGCAATTTTCTCGAACAGGCAGCAGCTTTCGGACTGCTTGTCGGCGGAGGCAGGACCTTACTTGCGGAGACTTCACAGCAGAGCCGCCCTTGGAATTTCATCCTCATCCTGATCGATGACTTGGGTTGGCGCGACTTGGGCTGCTACGGCAGCTCGAGTTACCTGACTCCCAACATCGACCGGTTGGCGAGGGAGGGAATGCGATTTACGGACGCGTACGCCTCCTGTCCCGTTTGCTCTCCGACCCGAGCCAGCATCATGACAGGGAAGTATCCTGCGCGGCTGCATCTCACCGACTGGATTCCGGGCCGCAAGCCATGGCCCACCTCCAAGCTGCACGCTCCTGCTTTCGAGCAGCAACTGCCTCACCGGGAAATCACGATCGCTGAAGCGTTGAAATCCGAGGGGTATGTGAGCGCCAGCATCGGCAAGTGGCATCTCGGGGGGCCGGAGTTTTACCCCGAGTCGCAGGGTTTCTCCCTGAACATTGCGGGGACGGCGCTCGGCTATCCCCGGTCGTACTTCGGTCCGTTTGATCTGCCCGGGCTCGAGGGCGGTACGCAGGATGACTATCTGACGGAAAGGCTCACAGACGAGGCGGAGAGATTCCTGGAGGCGAACCGGGACCGACCTTTCTTCCTCTATCTGCCGGAATTTGCGGTTCACATTCCAATGCAGGCGCGGGAAGCCGCTGTCGAAAAGCATCGGAAAAGGATTGAGCCGGGGGCCCTGCAACAGCACCCGGTTTATGCGGCAATGGTCGAATCTGTCGACGAAGCTGTCGGACGCTTGACTCGAAAGCTCGCGGAACTGCAGATAACCGACAGAACGGTCATCTTGTTCACCTCAGACAACGGCGGGCTGATTTACGAAGGCAGCTCCAAGCGCCCGGTCACCAACAACGCACCGCTCAGAGCCGGCAAAGGACACCTTTACGAGGGAGGGATACGAGTCCCTCTGATCGTCAAATGGCCGGGAGTAACTCGGCCGGGGTCTGTTAGCAGCATTCCCGTTTCAAGCATCGATCTGTTGCCGACTTTTCGGGAGATCGCCGGCGCCCCCTCGGGTGTAGACCCGATCGATGGCACAAGCCTGGTCCCAATCCTTAACGGGACCGGCCACCTCAGCCGCGAAGCGCTCTTCTGGCACTACCCCCATTACAGCAACCAGGGCGGGGTTCCGGGAGGCGCCGTTCGTAAAGGTGAATATAAGCTGATCGAGTTTTACGAGGACGGGCGACTGGAGCTCTACAATCTTGCGAATGACATTTGGGAACAACGGAACCTGGCGGCTCGGGAAGCGGACAAGACTAAGGAACTGCACGCGCTTTTGAAGGAATGGCGAACTTCCGTTGGCGCCGCTATGCCTAAAGAGAATCCCGACTACGACCCGACCAAGGCCGATCAGGGCCTGACCGGCGCTGAAAAGCCGACGCCCGAGTGGTGAGGAGAGGTCAATCCGGCTGGAAAAGCACCGGCCGGCTTCGAAACCCACCCTGCGCAAACCGCTTGCAACCGACGCTGAGAGGCGGGCGGGATGCTACTTCCGGCCGACCGCTTTAAAAAAGGTGTAACAAAAAGTGCCGTCGTTTTCGGCAGTTCTGTAAAGATCACGAATCCCCCGGGCCCATTCTGATGGATCGGTGTAACCAAGCTCGACTGCCTGTTTGCCGACGCCCTCCACCATGGCCGTAAAGGTTTTCCTCGTGAAGCCCTCAACCATTTCCGGCCGGCTCGCGTCGGCATAGACGAACCGAGGCGACACTGTCACGTCTCGGAATCCGTTCTGGATCAGAAGTGGGTAAAGGCGACGCCCGATGAGCGAGTCTCCCCCGGCTTCACGCTGAAGATCAATCAAGCACTGGATCGCCTTGCGGGCGGCATCGCTATCCGGGTGAAAGAAGGCAGAGCCGTGATCACCTTCAATGACTGTGATTGACCCTCCGGTCTTGAGAACGCGTCGAAGTTCGGCCAGTGCGCACTCAGGATTGGCAAGATGTTCGAGCACGAAGCACACGAAAACGTGATCGAAACTGTCAGCCGAAAACGAAAGACACATAACGTCCTCTCGCCGGAATTCCACGTTGCTCAGTCCGGCGGCCCGAACCCGGCGCTCGGCTGCGGCTAGCGGTTCTTCAGAAACATCCACTGAAACGAAGTGCGCGTCGGGACTGTTTGCCGCCAGAATCACGGTTTGGGCGCCAATCCCGCAGCCGACCTCCAGGACCAGCGCACCCTTTGGGTACCGGGTATCGTAATGCAGCA
>ERZ795047.2793-NODE-2793-length-16201-cov-4.347207_pt1 | contig 16201 bp, 15 predicted proteins | sample MGYA00375131_ERZ795047 | MGnify/ENA primary metagenome ERZ795047 (study PRJEB30176, sample SAMN05720228) | activated sludge metagenome | isolation source: Anaerobic digester | place: Japan | collected 2015-05-20 ...
TATACCACAAAAGGCGGCCCTTTTTTCATTAACAGTGTGAGAAATCCGGGCTAAAGCCGGTACTACGAACAGAAGGCGCCGTCCAGCTGCCGCTTGCTGTTTCAGGGCGCCGACGCTCTAATTAATTCGGCCCGGAAATTCGCTGGAGAGTCCGGCGACGATAAAAGACGCGACACTGCCCCGGGGCCGCCCGTACTCGCTGGAGATCGTTCGGGATGCTGCTACACGCCCACGCTGTTTCGGCACAGGTGGCTTGTGCCTTGACACATGTTCGGTTGTTCGATTTGGACAGTGGTGTGATCGACCTTGAATTGCTCGCGAGAGATCTTGTTCAGTTGTTCCAGCACCCGATTGGCGCTGTATCCCGGCGCGAGGACGGCGTGGCAGGTCATCACGTGGACTCCCGAGGTCAGCGTCCAGACATGAAGATCGTGAATGGAAGTCACACCGGGAACGTCGCTCAACGCTTCACTCATCGCATCCAAGTTCACATGGGCCGGCGTTCCTTCGAGCAGGATAAGAACCGAATCGCGAACCAGCTTCCAGGCGCTGAGCAGGATCAGGCCGCTTACCAGGGCACTGACCAGCGGGTCCGGCCAAAAGATGCCCCACCAGGCGATTGCCGTTCCGGCGATAATAACCGCGATCGAACCGAGAATGTCGCCTAGAACGTGAAGAAAAGCTCCCCTGACATTGAGATTGTGCTGATGGCTCCCATGAAGCACGGAGGCGGATATGAGATTGGCCACGAGCCCCAGGACGCCGATCAGGATCATTTCCCGAGCCTTGATGAACTCGGGCGCCAGAAAGCGATCGTAGGACTCATAGAAAATGACCACCGCAATGCCCACGAGGAAGAACCCGTTCACCAAAGCCGCCAGGATTTCAACCCGGAAGTATCCGTAGGTTTTCTCAGGCGTGGCAGGTCGCCGAGTAAACCAGGCCGCAAACAGACTCAGACTGAGCGCAGCCACGTCAGTCAGCATGTGGCCGGCATCCGCGGTCAGAGCCAGACTGTTCGTCCAAAGACCGCCGATGAACTCCACCACCATGAAGACCGCGGTTACAACCAGAGCAATCTTCAGCGCCCGGGTCCCGCCCTGTCGGTTCAATCTTTTCTCCATGAAAACTGATCACTTCCAGGCCCGGGCAGAACTTGTGCGGTGTCAAGAAGCCCGGTGATCCATTCAAAATACCGGATAGCCGCCTGCCCCAGGGCGAAAGTGTAAGCTCCCGAGACCGAAGCGGTAATTAACGTCCTCCTCTCAGGAAAACGTTCTCGCAAGTATTGGGCGCCACGATCGAAAGCAAGATCCAGCGCGAGCAACGGTATCAGTTCGCGAGCCCGGTCGCTGTCCAAATTCAGGCCATACGCACGCGCCAGTTTGAGAATCATGGCCCCGTGCAAGGCAGCAACCGGCATAAACAGCGGAAAAGGAATGCGAAGTGCGCCCGCAATAGTTGCGGCAAAGGTGGCCTCGTTGACGATTTGACGCCCAAGTGCCTGTCTGAAGTCCGGGAAAGCCCGGGACAAGGGATATAGACTGCGCGGACAAACCGCGACAATGGCCTTTAGAAGATCGTCGATCCGCTCTTCCTCCAACAGCGACATCGGGATTACCGTCGTGCGAAGTTGGCGACTGGCTGCCTTGATCACATCCCGGGGTCTCTCCACGGTATCGATTTTGTTGAGCACCACGACGAGTTGGGCGGGTGTTTCTGACAACTTCCGATACAGTCGAACAGTCGACTCCGAGATGGCGTACTGCGCGTCAAGGACGAGGAGAACGACATCAGCGGCAGCCAATTCATCAGAGAATTGTGTCTCCCCTCGATAACCAAGATATTCATCCAGACCCTGGACGTCGACTACAGCGAAGTTCACCGCGTTGTTCGCCTGGCGACTGGTCAGCGCTCGGACCAGCCCCGATTTCCCGGTCTGCCCCGGACCGACCACGGCAATATTGACCTGGTCCCGACCCCACAGGTCTTTCCACTGCTCCCGCACCATCTCGTAAACCTTGCTGACGTTGTCTGGCGTCGGCGGCAATGTGTCAACCACACGTTTTAGGCTCAGCCGGGTCTCCTGCGGGAAGAAATACACGATCTGATCCAGCAGATTCAGCAACTCCTTTGGCACCCAGCTGCGGATGCGAGAGAAGACGTCTAGACTCATAGATTGATCCTGAACTTGTCTGCCGCGGTACGGCTCGGGTTGGCTCATGCTCATCGGCTAATCCACTGTTTCGAATTCGATTTCATCGAAAGTCATTGTACCCCATTGATAACAGCGAATGTCAGGCTCCCCGGCCAGGGAGATGACCCAGTAGGAGGACTCGTGATAGTGAAACTCTGCGACATCCCTTTTTGAGGGAATCGGAGGGCCGTGGGGATGAGAATGGTAGATTCCGGCAAGATCCTGCCCGGTAGCGCGCAGAAAGCGGAAAAAATCAAAAAGCTCCTCCGGAGGTATGAAAAAAGCATCGGGGCGGGCCAATTGATTCGTCGCCCGCCTAATGCCCCAAATGTGCCTTCCCTTCCCGATCAGGAGTCCGCAGCACTCCAGCGGGAAGGCCTCCCGGGCATGAGTGATCATTTCCTGCAGGATCGAGCGCTGAATCCGGATCACGCCTCGCCTCACAGCAAGTTTATCGGATCCACGTCAATCGAGATCCCTTTTCCTTGCCCCTCGCCGTCTTTCAATCGCCTCATCATGGCTTCCAGGACTTTATGCAACTCAGGACGGTTCGTTGTCTTGACCAGGATCTGATAGCGGTAATCGCCTCGCAATCGCTCAAGGGCCGCAGGCGCAGGTCCCAGAAACCTCATCCGGTTTTCATGCGATTGCAGCTTTCGTTCTTCGAGCAGAATGGCCAAGGCGTCGGCCGCCTGCTGTTCCACGCGTCCCCGATCCTTTCCCGACACAATAATGTTCGCCAGAGCAGCAAAAGGCGGGTACCGGAAGTTCCGGCGGAATCCAAGTTCTTCCTGAACAAAGCGTGCATAATCCTGTGCACACGCGTACTTTATGCTGTAATGATTCGGGAAGTAAGTCTGGATAATTACTTCCCCCGGCTGATCGCCGCGGCCAGCCCGGCCCGCCACCTGCAGGAGCAACTGGAAGGTGCGTTCCGCCGACCGGAAGTCAGCCAGCCGCAATGACTGCTCCGCGGCCAGTACACCCACCAGGGTGACCCCCGGAAAGTCGTGCCCTTTGGCAATCATCTGCGTTCCCACCAGCAGATCGATCTTTCCGGCAGCAAAGTCGCTCAATATCCCCGCCATACGACCGCGCCTTTGAACCGTGTCGCGATCCAGGCGAGCCAGTCTCGCGTCCGGAAACAGCCCTTTCAACAGTTCTTCGGCCCTCTCAGTCCCCTCACCTACGAAATATAGGTACTCCTTGCCACAACTTGCACAGCTCCTGGGCACCGGCCGCGAATATCCGCAGTAATGACAACAAAGGCGGTTACTCTCCTGGTGGTAGGTCAGGCTGATACTGCACTGATTGCAGGCTTCGGTGGCGCCACAACTGCGACACAGAAGCATCGGAGAGTAGCCCCTCCGATTCAGCAACACGAGGACCTGTTGTCCCTCGTTGAGGCGCAACCTGATCGACTCCTCAAGCACTTGCGAGATTACGGCCGCTTTCCCCCGATTCTGGAACTCGATTCTCATATCGACGAGCCGAACGGTGGGCAGCGGCCGCTCCTGGACTCGAGAAGTGAGTTGGCAATAACGGTGCTGACGCCGGTTTTGCGCCAGGTAGTAGGTTTCAATCTGGGGCGTCGCGCTCCCCAGAACGACCACGGCGCCTTCCAGTTGAGCGCGCTTAATCGCGGTATCCCGGGCGTTGTACCGCGGCGTTTCTTCCTGCTTGTACGAAGCGTCGTGCTCTTCGTCCACGATCAACAGGCCTGGGTTGGTCAACGGAGCAAAAACCGCCGAACGAGTCCCGATGACGACTTTGGCGTCTCCCTGTTTAATTCGGCGCCACTGATCGAATCGCTCTCCGTCGGACAGGCCGCTGTGCAGAATCGCGGCGGCATCTCGAAACCAGTTTAAGAAATAGCGCGCAACTTGGGGTGTCAGCCCAATTTCCGGCACGAGCAACAGGGCACTGCGCCCTCCGGCCAGGGTCTTCTCGATGGCATTCAGGTAGACCTCGGTTTTTCCGCTTCCCGTCACCCCGTGAAGGACGATGCTCTGGAAGAAGCCGCCGGCCAGCGCGTCCTCGATTTGCCTGAAGACGTTGCGCTGCTCTTCGCTGAGGACGTGCCTTTGTACCTCGCTGCACTGAATGTGTGTAGGAGACCAGGGCGATCTTTGAATTTCGATGGAGGCGATCTCGATCATCCCCTTCGCGGCCAGGGAACGAAGCACGGAAGCACTGCAACCGATATTTGGTCCATCGCTGAGCAGCAACGGAAGCGAGGCCTCTTTCAGCCTGGCATACACCTGCCGCTGTCTGGACGTCAGGGAAGTCTCTTCGGCCGCGTTGACCCTGACCACCGCAAGTTGTTTCCGGGCCGGCCAGTGAGAATCCAGATCGGTTACCACCGACCGGGCGAGCAGACCCGGGGGAAGCATCACTCGGAAGGTCTCGCCCGGGGGCGCGAGGTAGTACGAAGAGAGCCAGAGACCAAGCTCGAGCAGTCGCGGCCCGATAAGAGCACCCTGGTCAAGGACTGAAAACAACGGCTTCAACCGGGTGTCGTCCGACGGCAATTCCGAATCGATCAGGCGGACCACGATTCCGATCAACCGTCGGTTTCCGAATGGGACAAGGACGCGAACCCCCGGTATAACGTTTTCCTCGAGTTCGCTTGGAATCTCGTAAGTGAAAAGCTGATGAATGGGAAGAGGAACGGCGACGTCCGCAGACAATCTCGCGCGCATGATTCAATTACCGATAGTAGCTGCTTCCCAGTTCCTTCAATTTCTCCCGAACGGCCTTCATGTCTTCCCACACTTCTCGTTTGGCTTCTGGTTTCCTTAACAGGTACGAGGGGTGATACGTTGGCATGAGTGCCCTGCCCTTATAGTCGAAAAATCGACCGCGCAAGCGACTAATAGGCGTTTCAGTGTTCAGCAGTGTCTGGGCGGCGGTTTTTCCCAGGGCGACAATGACCAGTGGCTCTATGTGTCGGATCTGTTGCTCGACGAACCCCCGGCACGCCGCAATTTCATCCGGCTCGGGCGTGCGGTTGTTGGGCGGCCTGCATTTAACGATGTTGGCTATATAGACCTGTTCTCGCTTCAGGTCGATTGCCTCAATGATCCTGGTTAACAGCTGTCCGGCTTTGCCAACGAACGGAAGTCCTTGCAGATCTTCGTCCTCCCCGGGGCCCTCCCCGACAAACATCAGCTCGGCGTCCGGATTTCCGGATCCAAAGACCAAGTGAGTGCGTCGGGGCGCCAGTTTACAACGCTGGCAGTCACCAATCTCCGCGCGAAGCGCTTCAAGCTGTGCTAGGCGCGAGACAGGCGCAGCCTCAGTCAGGCGAAGCTCAGCCGCAGTAAAACGAGGCTCGCCACTCAGAGAGACTGAAGCTGCCATTTTTCCGTTACGGTCCGGCAGCCGCAGGTGACTGACACCCAACTCCGAAAAGAACTTCAGGTACTCGGAGATATCCATGGAGAGAAATCCTACCACCCGGAGGGGACAGCAGCGAATGAGGGCAGGATCTTATGCCAGCCACATCTCGTCAAGCAGTTGATCGAGGTTGCGCCAGCCAGGGACGACCTTCACATTCAAATCCAGGTAGACTTTACGGACGCTGAGAAACGATTCAATTTCTTTTCGTGCCTCAATACCGATCTGCTTGATCATTTGCCCACTCCGTCCGATGACAATTTTCTTCTGCGAATCCTTGTCCACGATAATGGAGGCAAAAACCCGGACAAAGCCTTGGCTCCGCTGGCTTTCGTCAAACTGGTCCAGTCGAACGGCCGTGGCGTAAGGGAGCTCTTCCCGAGTGTGTAACAAGACTTTTTCACGAATGATCTCGGCCACCCGGAAACGCTCCTGCTGGTCGGTAATGTACTCGGGCGGGTACAGGAACTCACTCTGCGGGAGCAACCGGCCGATTTCGTCCAAAAGTCCCTGGACGTTCTCTCCAGTCAACGCGGAAATCGGGACGATGGCGGCATAGTCCTTTTGCTCGGAGAAAAACTGAATCATCGGAAGCAGTTTGCCCTTGTTAACCAGATCGATTTTGTTAAGCGCGAGGATAACCGGTTTCTCTGCCTGTTTCAGCAGGTTAAGGACGAACTGCTCACCCTTGCCGAAGCTTTCCGAGGCATCGACCAAGTGCACGACCACGTCGACATCCTGCAGGGTTTCGTACACCGTCTCCATCATTCTTTCGTTCATCCGATATCCTGGACGGTGAATGCCCGGCGTATCCACAAACAGGAACTGCGTTGCGCCTTGGGTCCGGATACCGAGAATCCGGTTTCGCGTGGTTTGAGGCTTGTCGCTGACTGCGGCCACTTTCTCGCCGATCAGATGGTTCAAGAGGGTGGACTTACCGACGTTGGGGCGGCCGACAAGCGATACAAACCCGGCTCTGGTCACCGGCTGCTCAGCAGGTTTTCGATCCGGTTCCATAGTTTTTCGGCCACTTCCTTCTTGGTTAAAAGAGGCAATTGCTCTTCATTGTCCCGGCCGATGATCAGTACCTGGTTCAAATCAGACCCGAACGGGGTGTTCTGGCCCGAAACATCGTTGGCGACAATGAGATCCAGACGTTTCTCGTCGAGCTTACGAAGAGCGTATTCGCGAAGATTCGATGTTTCCGCCGCAAAGCCGACCAGCACCTGGGCCTGCTTCCGCTCGCCGAGTGTCTTCAGTATATCCGGGGCGGGAATCAACGAGATATGAAGCGACCGACATTCCTTCTTGATCTTGTTCTCAACAAATTCGGCCGGTTGATAGTCACTCACCGCCGCGGCCATGACCACGACATCAACCGTGGCAAATCGCCCGAATACGGCCTCGGCCATTTCCCGGGCTGACCGAACTGCGACAAACTCCACTCCAGCAGGAGGCGTCAGGTGAGTCGGACCGGAGACCAGGATGACACTTGCCCCGCGACGTTCCGCTTCGGCAGCGATGGCATATCCCATCTTACCGGAGGAACGATTGGAGAGAAATCGAACTGGATCGAGATCCTCGACCGTGGGACCTGCCGTTACCAGGACCTTCCGTCCCTTCAGAGTCTGCCGATGCTTTAAGACGGCCAGAGCTCGCTCAACAATAATCTCTGGCTCCGCCAAGCGGCCCTCCCCCACTTCTCCGCAAGCGAGATAGCCGCTTTCAGGCTCAACCACGTGCACACCGCGCTCCCGCAGTGTCTTCACATTATTCTGCGTGGCAGGATGCCGCCACATCTCGCTGTTCATCGCTGGGGCGACCATGACCGGAGACGTGGTCGAAAGATACAGGGTGCTCAGAAAATCGTCGGCAACTCCGTGGGCGAATTTCGCCAGAATGTTCGCCGTCGCTGGCGCAACCAGGAGCAAGTCCCCGGAACGCGCCAGCGAGATGTGCTCGATCGATGTGACGTGATCCTGAAACAGGTCGGTGACGACTGTCCGGCCTGAAAGCTTCTCCAAGGTCAGGGCGGTTATGAACTTCTGGGCATGAGCCGTCATGACCGGATAGACATCGATGCCGTGTTTCTGAAGCAACCGGACGATTATCGCGGCTTTGTACGCCCCGATACAGCCGGTCACGCCCAAAATGACGTTCATGGGCTAACCTTCGACGTCCTCGAGGATCTCTTCCTCATCAGTCGCCTCCTCGAGGACTTCATAGGGAACGAGGTTCTGTTCGACCTCGCGGATAGCAATATAGGCAGGTTTCGTCGACTTCGCCTCCAGTTTGGGCGGTGCGCCATTTTGAATCTGTTTTGCTCTTTCTGCGGCGACGAGAATAAACCTGAATTTGCTGTCAAATTCCTTTGGCACCTTAATGATCATTCGTTCTCCTTGCCAATGAATGTCTTCAATATCGCCTCGGCCTGCTCCCGTCTACGGCTAACCATACAGCGAGCAGCCGAAATAATTGATTTTAACTCAAAAAGCGACTGCTCGATATCCTGATTGATGATGATGTAGTCGTATTTGCAGTAGAATCCGACCTCTTCGCGGGCAATCCTCAGGCGCTTTTCGATAACCTCCGGTGCGTCAAGCCCCCGGTTTAAAAGTCTTTCGTGCAGCACTTCAAAGGAGGGCGGGAGTACGAAAATCAGGATTGCTTCGGGCATCGCTCCCTTCACGCTCATCGCGCCCTGCACGTCGATGTCCAGCAAAACGTCGCGACCCGCCTCGAGATGCGACTGAACCTCAAGGCGGCTCGTCCCGTACCAGTTGCCGTAAACCTCTGCGTATTCGAGAAACCGATCAGCCTCCAGTAATTCCCTGAATTCTTTTTCGGAGACGAAGTAGTAATCCTTGCCGTGAACTTCGCCCGCGCGAGGCTTCCTGGTCGTGTGGCTGACGGAGAAAACCAGCCCCGGGGTTTCCAGCAGCTTCTCGAACAGGCCGCGTACCAGCGTGCTCTTCCCTGAACCGGAAGGGGCGCTGATGACGATAAGGCTGCCTCTACTCGACATTTTGAACCTGCTCCCTCATCTTTTCGATTTCTGCCTTTCCTTGGACGCCCATCTGGGCAATGTCTGCAAGAGGGGATTTCGAGAGGATCGTATTCATCTCGCGGCTCATTTCCTGGCAAAGAAAGTCGAGCTGCTTCCCCACGTTTTCGCCGCTGTCGTTTCTCAGAAACTGGGCAAAACGCTCCAAATGCGACAACAGGCGTGTGATCTCCTCGCTGGTGTCGGATCGTTCGACATAATAGACCAGTTCCTGGGCGAGCCGGCTCTGGTCCACCGCCTGCCCGGCGAGGGCCTCCTGGAGACGCTGGCGCAGCTTCTCGTGGTAGTATTCACGAGCTTCTGCGCCCCGCGCAGCGATTTTCTGAACAAGCTCCTTGAGAACGTCGATTCGGCTGTCAAGATCACGTTTGAGTGCAGCGCCTTCAATCTGTCTGGCCGCCAAGACCTGCTCAAGCGCGCGGGCGACGGCGGATCGGACTGCGGCTTTCACTTCATCGGAGCTATACTCAAACGGCGGAGCACCGATAATTCCGGGCAACTGGAGCAGTGTGCCGATCGTCAACTCCCCGGGTATGCCCTTGGCATTCAGCTTGGACGCCACCTCGAGATAGGCCTCCAGCATGGCCTCGTTTATATCCTGTTGGGCCGCGACCATAGAAGTTGAGACCATGATGTCGATGCGACCTCTGGAAATCTGGCTCCTCTGGACTTCAGCCCGAAGATCGGGTTCAAGCGCCACTAATTCCCGGGGCAGCCGGATGTTAATATCCAGGAATCGCCCGTTTACGGATCTCACATCTATAACCACCGTCAGGCCGGCGACTACCGTTTCGGCGTGGCCAAATCCCGTCATGCTCCGCATATCGATCGTTCCTCCGTTCAACGAAGATCTGTCTTCATCGACGGCTCAAGCTGCTCTCCTCGCTGAACTGCAGGTCGTACAGCCTTCGGTAAACACCGGAGTGCGCCATCAGGCTTTCGTGGGTCCCGATTTCAACGATTCTGCCCCCCTCCATCACCACGATTCGATCGGCCATCCGGACAGTCGAGAGTCGGTGTGCGATAACCACTGTAGTCCGACGCCGCATCAGGTTATAAATCGCTTCCTGGACAAGTCTTTCTGACTCAGAATCGAGCGATGATGTGGCCTCGTCCAGAATCAGGATCGGGGCGTTCTTCAGGATTGCCCTGGCAATCGCCAGTCGTTGGCGCTGACCGCCGGAAACCAGCTGCCCCCGCTCCCCGATGACTGTGTCGTAACCTTGCGGCAGGCTTGCGATAAAATCGTGAATTAGAGCCGCCTTGGCTGCTTCAATCACCTCCTCCAGGGTGCAGTCCTCTCGACCATAGGAGATGTTGTTGCGTACCGTATCGTTGAACAGAAAAGTATCTTGCGTAACAATTGCGATCTGTCGGCGTAAGGACGTCTGTTGAGTGGCGCGAATATCGATTCCGTCAATCACTACTCGCCCTTCCGTCGGATCATAAAACCGTGGGATTAAACCTGCCAACGTGGTCTTCCCTGCCCCGCTCGGTCCCACCAGCGCCACGACTTCTCCAGCTCCGATTGTCAGGTCGATATCGCGAAGTGCCGGAAGCTTCGAGTGAGTCTTGTATTCGAACGACACTCCTTCAAAGCGGATCGCGGAATGAAAGGGAGGCAGCGGGCTTGCGCCCGGAGCATCGACAATCTCTGGGCGGGTTTCCAACAGTTCGAAAACCCGTGAGGAGGAAGCGAACGCCTGCTGGATGTGCAGGTGCATGCGCGAGATCTTCCGCATCGGCTCCCAGAGCCTGAAGATCGAGACTACAAAAGTGGCAAAGGCGCCCAGGGTCAGGGCATCGCGGCTGATTTGATAATGAGCGTAGAACAGGAACGGAACGAACGCGAAATAACCGACGAACTCGACCACCGGTGAATTCAGAGCGCTTGTCCGCGCCACTTTCAGACTTGCCCCCACAAGTTGATCGACCGTCTTGTCAAACTTCCTTTTCTCGTACGGTTCCATGCCGAATGCCTTGACTATTCGCTGGCCTGCGATCGTTTCCTGCAAACGGTTGGACACTTCCGACAGGTTCTCCTGGCTTCGCGTGCTGGCACCGCGTACCCGGCGACCCAGACGCAGAGTGATCACCAGTACAAACGGGGCAATCAGAAGCGACAAGAGAGAGAGTTTCCAGTCGAGGAGAAAAATGATCACCAGGAAGGCCACCAGCAGAATACTCTGCCGGGCGTAATCGGCCAGGGTCTTGCTTACCGTCTCTTGAATCCGCTCGGTGTCGGATATCACCCTGGACATCAGTTTTCCGGTTGAGTTACGAGAGTAAAAAGCCAGGGAGTGATTGAGCAGATGACTGTACAAGTCTTTACGAAGCCGGGCGACCACCTGCAGCCCGCTGTAACTCATCGCGTACTCGGCAAAATACAGGCAGATGCCCTTCAGAAAAGAAAAAAGAACCAGGAGCAGGGCGATATGAGGAATGCTCCGCTCGTTAATTCCCAGATTCCGAAGAGGCTGAAGAACATAGCCGACGAGCCGCGTGGTCTGGGTCCCGCTTCCCGAAGACCACTGGTTGAAGATCGGCTCGAGCATAAGAACGATGCCGGCCTCCAGTGCTCCGCTCAGCACCAGCAGCACCAGGGAAATAACCAGAAGATGGAGATATGAGCGGATATACGGGAAAAGCTTTCTGAAATCGGACATTCTCGGGAATTGTATCAGGAGTCTATACGCGGGGCGAGGACTACCCACTGACGTTATGCCTTACAGTTCGTGAAAAAAAAATCAGCGCACTTATCCGCGTTATCCGCGCAATCCGTGCTTTCCGCGGGACCAAACCGGCGGATAACCGAGGATGAGAGCACGCCATTCTCTCACACCTTCTCAGTATTGCTTCCGGTAATGGTCAGGCGCTAACGGTTCACGCCTGATCCACCCTTCCTGCTCCTTTCCTCGCGCCAGTATCCGGCGAACAAGACCGATTGGCAGCACCAGAATGTAAAAAGAAAACGCCATAAGAACAAAGGTGTTCAGCGCTGCAAGCCGCCGAACAAACCTCATCCAGAGCCGGTAAAAAAGCGCCCCCACCGCCTTTAGAGTGCCAACTGTCCTCCTCATGGCCTTTCCCACTCCTGGCCCTCTTTAGTCAGAAAAAACTGCTCCATGACCAGGACATCCATATTCGTCCGCATAAAACAGTTGTAAGCATCCTGGGGTGAGCAAACGATTGGTTCATTGCGGACATTAAAGCTGGTGTTGACCAGGACCGGGCAGCCCGTCAGGTCCGCAAAGCCCCGAATAAGCCGGTAGTAACGGCCGTTCTGCTGCTCGTTGACCGTCTGAACACGAGCCGAGCCGTCTACGTGCGTGACGGCGGGGAGGCATTCCCGCTTATCAGCAGCAACAGGACTGACGAGAAGCATGTAGGGACTCGGATAGTCAGACTCAAAGAACTCCGCCTGCCTCTCTTCCAGGACCGACGGAGCAAAAGGCCGGAAAGACTCGCGGAACTTGATCCGAAGATTCAGTTTCGCCTGCATCCCCGAGTGGCGCGGATCAGCCAGAATGCTCCGGTTTCCGAGCGCGCGCGGTCCAAATTCCATACGGCCCTGAAACCAGCCGACCACAGCGCCCTCGGCCAGCTTCAGGCAAGTCCGGCGAATCAATTCGGGCTCCGGTAATTCTTCGTATTGGGCGCCCGCATTGTCCAGCACTCGTCGCACGCTCTCGCCATCAAACCGGGGCCCGAGATATCCCCATCCCATTCCATCACACGATCCATCGACTTCCCTTGGTTTTCCCAGAAACCGGTGGTAAAGGGCCAGCGCCGCTCCTACCGCGCCGCCCGCATCTCCCGCAGCCGGCTGAATCCAGATTTCACGAAAACCGCTTTCACGCAAAATTCTTCCGTTGGCGACACAGTTGAGCGCCACTCCCCCAGCCATACAAAGGCGCTCTTCTCCAGTTTCCTCCCGCACCCGGCGGCATAGCCGCAGCATCGCCTTTTCAGTCACCGCCTGAATAGAGGCGGCCAGGTCCTTGTGTCTCTGGGTCAAAGGTTCACCCGGCTTACGAGGCGGACCTCCAAAACGCTTCTCGAAAAGCTCGGAAGTCATCGTAAAGCCGGTTTCGTAGTTGAAATAGTCGAGATTCAGCCGAAATGAGCCGTCATCGTGAAGCCGGATCAATTCCTCTTCTATCTGTGCCTGATAGACCGGTTGCCCGTAAGGCGCCAGGCCCATAACCTTGTATTCGTCAGAATTAACTTTAAATCCCAGGTAGTAAGTGAAAGCGGTGTATAACAAACCCAAAGAATGCGGAAAGCGGATTTCGTAATCCAGCTTCAGATCGTTTCCCTCCCCTTTGCCCCAGGCAGCGGTTGTCCATTCGCCGGCGCCGTCTACAGTCACGATCGCCGCCGATGCAAAAGGCGAGGGAAAGAAGGCTGCGGCTGCGTGCGACTCGTGGTGCTCGCTAAAGAGGATGGGGCCGCCGTAGTTCAATCGCTGCTGAATCCAGTGCTTCATCCAGAGCTTGTCCTTTACCCAAAGCGGAAGGACCTTTCGATATGAGGCAAAGCCGCGAGGCGCGCGTCTGACGTAAGTCTCCAGAAGCCTTTCGAATTTTAGAAATGGTTTTTCATAAAAGACCACGAAATCCACATCTTCGATCCGGCATTCGGCGATCTCGAGGCATGATTGAATAGCCCGTACTGGAAAGGAGCTGTCATGTTTGACCCGCGTGAGGCGCTCCTCCTGAACGGCGGCGACAATTCGGCCATCGCGAAGCAGACACGCGGCGCTGTCATGATAAAAGGCCGAAATGCCGAGGATGAGCATAGAAACGGTCAGTATACTCCTTGTTGCATCCGACGCAGTCCCTCCAGCACCTCACAGGTCTGGAAGAACTCGTTCGCAAACCGGGAGCAATCGAGCGAACAATCTTTTCCTCGCACCACCAGGCCCGATTCGGCGGCTTTTGTCGGCAGCAATAATGCCCGGTCATATCCGAAGACGTCAGCAAATCGACAGCCGAATTCCCAGCGGCTTACGCGTTCTGCTCCCCCCAGGTGATAAACCTGGTGCTGCGGCTGCTGCGTAATGAGCCTTTCTATCGCCCGGACGATGTCGCCCACGTAAACCGGCGTGCGGAACTGATCAACGAAGAGCCGCACAGGTTTTCCGGCATCCAGGCAGTCCTTCATAACGGCGGTGAAACCGGAGGAAAACGGAGTCGCAAAACCATAGGAAAGCGCCAGCCGCACGACCACCCCTCCGGGGCGCGCCAGAACCGCTTGCTCGCCGCCGGCCTTGGTCCCGGCGTAGACATTGACGGGATTGATCGGATCGCTCTCACGATAGCCGCCCCGTTCCCCGTCAAAAACCAGGTCAGTCGAAAAGTAGATGAATCGGGTCTCTGGATGGAACAGGCCAGCCAGCAGGCGCGTGGCTTCCGAATTGACACGGCGGGCCAGATCCGGTGTCTTTTCGCACCGGTCAACGCTGGTCAGGGCCGCCGCGTGAATCACGGCAAAATAGTCGTAGCCGGCGAAATCTGACAAACCTTGTGGGTTGGACAAGTCCAAAGGGCGCAGCTCAACTCCCGGAATCACCGGCTGGTTAGCATGATAAGTGCCCGTTACCCGGTATCCCTGAGCGGTCAGGTACCGACACAGATGCCACCCCACCTGTCCGCTTGCACCAGTCACCAGAATCCGACCTTTACTCATAGGTTCATCTCTATAATAGAGTGTTTTGGAACGATTGGCGCCCGGATGAAAACGGATGCTGCCGGCTGAGAAGCTGTGAAAACCCGGTGTTCTTATCCGTGTTATCGGCGCGATCCGTATCATCCTCGGGTTGGTGCCAGCGGATAGCGCGGATCACGCGGATAACACGGATAACAACACCGTGTCTTTGCACCTTCCGAGCGCCACGGTCGGAGGTTCTGCTTTGCTCATACTCGGGATCGAATCAAGTTGCGATGAAACGGCCGCGGCCCTGCTCCAGGACGGCCGGACCATCCTCGCGAGCGTTGTCGCCTCGCAGATACCAATACATGTACCTTTCGGCGGAGTGGTGCCCGAACTGGCAAGCCGCGAGCACGTCGATAACATCTGCCTGGTCGTCGACGCCTGTTTTGAGGAAGCTTGTTCTAAGGGGACTCCCGTCAGCTGGCGGGATCTCGATGTCATCGCGGCAACCCGGGGACCCGGGTTGATCGGCGCCCTGATGGTTGGTCTTACTTACGCTAAATCGGCGGCCTTTGCTCTGCAGATACCGTTTCTTGCAGTGAACCACCTGCAAGGTCATATCGCCTCGGTCTTCCTTGAGCATCCGGACGCTCCGCTTCCGGCTCTGTCGCTGGTTGTGTCGGGCGGTCACACTAGCCTTTATTATCTCGAAAAACCCTCCAGTCCCGAGGAGCTGGCCCGCACGACCGATGATGCAGCCGGCGAAGCGCTCGACAAGATAGCCAAGTTCCTCGGCCTCGGATACCCCGGGGGCCCGGTCGTCGAACGCCTTGCGCGTTACGGAGACCCTGAGGCTATTCGCTTCCCGCTCCCCAAATTCACCGACGAGGGCTTTCATTTCAGCTTCAGCGGCATCAAGTCTGCTGCCGTCAGGTACGCACAAGCGAACGGGATTCAGCCACGAACGCCGGACGAGACCGAAGATCCGGAAAGACTGCCGAAGCAGCTACTGGACCTCCTGGCCAGTTATCAAAGCCGGATCATTGACCAGCTATTAGCGGGTATCGAGCGAGGGCTCGAGGAGCGCGAGGTCGCCTCTATTCATATCTCGGGCGGCGTCTCCTGCAACCAGGAACTGCGCCGCCGCGCCATCGAACATTTTTCAGGCACTCGAACCCCGGTTTTATTTCCGCGGCCCTCGCTCACTACCGATAACGCCGCCATGATCGCCGCCGCGGCGTACCTGAGGGCCGAGGCCGGCGAAAGCGATCCCTGGAATATCTCGCCCGACCCGAACCTGCGGGTTGGTTCATCCTAGACAAGTCTGAGATTGTCGGATCGAGAATCAGTCAGGGCAATGATCCGCCGCTTCGCAGCTCCCAAGTTTTCCTTTCAGGCCGCGGTTAAGTCGAATCGAACAGAATTCAGGGCCGCACATGGAACAAAAATCGGCTTGTCGAAAGCTGTCTTCTATCAACGACTCATCGTGCATGGCCTGGGCAGTCTCAGGATCTATAGCCAGCGAAAATTGCCGGCTCCAGTCGAAGGCGGCCCGGGCCCTGGACATTTCGTCATCCCATTCGCGCGCACCCGGACGGTGCCTGGCGATATCCGCAGCGTGCGCGGCAATGCGATAGGCAATCAGACCCTGCTTTACATCCTCGGAGTTCGGAAGCCCGAGATGTTCCTTCGGAGTGACATAGCAGAGCAAGGAAGCACCCGCAAAAGCGGCCATGGTCGCGCCAATCGCGGACGTGATGTGGTCGTACCCAGGAGCTATGTCGGTGACAACCGGGCCTAAGACGTAGAAAGGCGCATCAGCACAAAGGGCGCGTTCCTTGGCCACATTCATTTCGATCTGGTCAAAAGGAACATGTCCCGGTCCT
>ERZ795047.2794-NODE-2794-length-16194-cov-4.487948_pt1 | contig 16194 bp, 7 predicted proteins | sample MGYA00375131_ERZ795047 | MGnify/ENA primary metagenome ERZ795047 (study PRJEB30176, sample SAMN05720228) | activated sludge metagenome | isolation source: Anaerobic digester | place: Japan | collected 2015-05-20 ...
GAGAGTGCCTGCTGCCCGTTCTGGCGCTCCGGCGCAGATAGTCAGGTGCAGTCCCTTCGCCGAGGACTGTCCCTAACCACCCCCCTGTCTAACCACGCCGCTAACCAGCCGCGTTTCAAGTTCCACGCTGACTGCGGATTCAAGCTGTGGCATACTTCCGGTCGTTGTTCGAAACAATGTCACCCAACGCACATCTTCACGCTCCCGAAGTGGGGCATTCTCTCTGCTGAAGCCCATGAGAAAACAACTTCTTGTCATCGCTTTCGTTCTGTTGTCGACCATTGGCGTTTCGTCTGTGTCAGGGGCTCCCCCGAGCCAGCGCGGGGATACCTACATCGTCGTTCTTAAGGAACCTTCAGTAGTAGAGAAGGTAATCGAGCTCACTCGCGGAGAATCACGAAGTGTCCGGCGCCAGATGCTGTTCAGCCCTGCGGCGATCGACTACCAGCGTTCGCTTGAGACGTCACAACTGCGTACACTTCGAGCCTTCACCAGCATAGGGGATCGGCCTGGTCGCCTGGCAGTGCAGGGTGCATCCTCGCCCGAACCTCCGGTCACGGTTCTCGCACGCCAGTCATTTCTTTTGAACATGATGGTCGTACGGTGCACGGAGGCTGGCCTCAGCGAGCTGCGCCGCCATCCGGACGTAAAGGTGATTTATCAGAGCCGCAAGCGACAGCTGCACATGGACAGCGTCCCTTTAGTCGTGGGCGCCATGGCGGTGTGGGATTTGCTCGGAGGAATTGAGGCGGCTGGAAAAGACATTAAGATCGGGATCATCGACAGCGGCTTGGATCACACGCATCCGATGCTGTCCGATTCAAACCTTACACCGCCGTCCGGCTTTCCGAAGCCTGAAGAATTTTCCGCTTATACCAATGGCAAGATCATTGTGGCGCGCAACTACGTCACACCAGAGTTTGGGTACGAGGAGCAGGAAGTCCAGACACCCGAGGATGAGATGGGCCACGGAACCGCCGTGGCCAGCGTGGCCGCCGGCGCGTTCGTGTCCACTTTCTACCTCCCAATGCAGGGGATGGCACCTAAAGCGTTCCTGGGCAACTACAAGGTTTTCGGAGATCCCGATACCGACAATCGGTTTTCGCGCTCGGAAGCGGTCATTGCCGCAATTGCAGATGCGGTGGCTGACCAAATGGATGTTATTAACCTGAGTCTTGGCGGGCTGGCTGCTCCAAATGAAGACGATATCGAACAGCTGGCAGTTGAGTTGGCAACCGAGGTTGGTGTGGTCGTCGTTGCTTCTGCGGGAAACGAAGGTCCGCGTGCCGGTACGGTCTCCTCTCCCGGAAACAGCCCGGCAGCTATCACCGTAGGGGCTACAACTCCCGCCCGCACTCTGGACTATGTGCTGGAAATCACATCCACCCAGGCGACCGTCCCTTCAGAGTTGGCCCAGGTTGAATATGAGCCGGCCGAAGGCAGCTCTCATACCATCACCACCGAGATCGGTCCCCTCCCTATTGCGTCGATAAAACCCTTTGACCCGACTGCAGAGTGCTGTTCTGCACTGCCGTCCGGATCTCTGACGGGCAAGATCGCCTTGATCAGGAGAGGGAACTGCACATTCCGCGAAAAAGCTGCAAATGCAGTTGCTGCCGGTGCGGTCGGTATCGTCGTTTATCAGAACGTGGACGAACCTCTCGTCATTATGTCTGACGTCGATTCCCCGCCTCAGGTCGCGGTTATGATCGAGAAGTCGAAGGGAGAGATTCTCGAGGATTTTCTCGCTTTATATTCCGCAAACATAGTGATTTACCCACAGACGCAACTTTTCCCATACCCGGCGGCGAAAGACCAACTGACAAGATTCAGCTCACGCGGGCCCGATATCTTCTCCCTGGAAATCAAGCCTGACCTGGTCGCTCCCGGACAGACAATTCTGGCAGCCAACTCTGATTTGGGCAACGCCCCCGTCAGCGGCACCAGTTTTGCTGCGCCCATAGTGTCCGGTGCGGCAGCCCTGATACAGCAGCTGCACCTTAACAAGTGGTCCCCGGCTGCTGTCAAATCAAGTCTCGTCAACACTGCCGACAAATCAACTACTTGGGAGGGAGAACCGGCCAGCGTGATTCATACGGGTAATGGTCGGTTGAACGTCACCAGGGCTGCGGAGGCTTCCGCCATGCTGGCGCCGGTCAGCGTGAGTTTTGGAACGATAGACCAGGCGTCGCAACAAGGAATTGAGAGGGAAATCGAAGTTACGAATCTCGGAACCTCTCGGCAGACCTTTGCCATCGAGCTTGTCGAGGTCACTCCTCATCCTTCGGTCAAGCTCAGCTTATCACCAGTGGCGCTGACGCTCGATTCGGGTGAGAAGGGGAAAGTGATTCTTAAAGCACTCACAACAGCTTCACTGCAATACGGGGTTTTTGAAGGTTTCATTCGCTTGACACCTTCTGAATCATCGGCTGTGTTGACCGCCTCATACTGGGGAGGCGTTTCGGTTCCAGCCTCTTCAACGGTGTTGTCAGTGAAGCGCGACGGGACTGCTCAGTTCAGTTCCCTGCCGGACGCGTTCAGCGAAGCTCGGCCCGGTTCAACCATCGAAATTCGTGACAGTTCGGTTTATCCCGGAGGCATTACCCTTAACGTCAATCAAGATGGCATCCCTCTGACGGGCTTGACGCTGCGCGCTGGGAAAGGGTCTTCGCCTTCAATCCTTGCAGACAGCGAGGGAGTCGGCCTGCTCCTGAACGGAGTCAAAGATGTAACCATCGACGGGATAAAATTCCGTGGGGGAGCGTATGGTTTCCTTTCTCTCTGGTCAAGCGGACGGGTGCGGAATGCCGAATTGGTGAACAACCAACATGGAATGTGGTTTGAAAACAGCCAAATCCGCGTGCTCGATTCGACTATTCAGCAAACCGAGATGGGACTGGTGGCTCTTAGCAGTCGTGTGAACCTCGCCGGAATGACGGTCAGCAACAACAGCGCCCAGGGGATTTACCTGCAGGACACGCCCGCACTGATTCAGAAGGCTACGGTAGCTCAAAACCAGGCGCAGGGAATGATTGCGACGTATTGGCTTTCCACTCCGAAGGAGTCTGCCTTGGGCCTGTTTGATTCGATATTCCAGCGCAATTCTGCGACAGCTGAGATCCCTGGGGGAATTGCGGTCGATGTGTCTAGCCTGTTCAAAGGAAATCTCATCAAGGATACAGCCGGGTCAAACGGCGATGGCATTTATGCTCCAGGCGATCTGCCCGCCGTGTTCTGGATCCAGGATAACCAGCTGACAGACAATACCGGTCACGGCCTGTACACCACCAATGGGACTCAAGTTCACTTCGTGCGGAACAGGGTGACCAACAACGGAAAGTTCGGCCTCTACCTGAAGTCAAGCGCTGGCAGCGTGAGCTCCAGTTGGTTCCTCGGCAACACCACCGGAATCAGGAGCGAGGATTCCGATCTTGATGTCTCGAACAGCGTTATTGCGCAGTCAACGAGCTTCTCTTCCGGTTACGGAATTTTCGCTAAAGAGGGACAGATCTCTATTCGTAACAGCACCATCACACAAAATCGCAGAGGCGTGCAGCTGGATTCTGTGCCCACGCATCTGGTGGCCAATTCCATTCTCGATCAGAATTCGCAAGGAGATCTTCATGGGGCAGAACTTGGCGGCGTGCACAGTAATCTAATCAGCGACGGCATGTTTGCCGGTTCCAACGGGAACGAACGCTGGGATCCGCGCTTTACGAACGCGCTCGCGGGCGATTATTCACTTCGGGATCGCAACTCGCCGGCCGTCGATATGGCAGATCCCGATTATCCCAGCGGCCCCGTTGACGCCCTGGGCATGGAGCGTTCAGTGGACGGAGACAATGACGGTCAGCCGAAACCTGATATCGGGGCCCTGGAGTACGGATCCACCAGCTGGGTTCCACTCGTCTTGCCGGTGCTGTCGTCATCTCCTCAGGACTTTGTCGGTATAGCCATGGTGAACACGGCCCAAGAGCCGGCGCGCGTGACGTTGAAAGGATACTCGAATGGCGGATCTCTGGTTGCAGGACCCTACGAGGTGGACGTCGCTTCAGGAACGCAGTTCAGCAAACTGCTCACCGAGGTGCTGCCCGGGCTGAAACAAGGGTGGGTGCAAATCACCACCAATAAGCCCGACCTGATGAGTTTCACTATGCTCGGCCGCGAGGGCTTGATCTACATGGACGGCACTGATCTTTCCGGCGCCATCTCGCCCAGGCTCCTCTTGCCTGAAATGAAAAGCGATAAGACCACTGACACCCAGCTCTATATTGTTAATCCGAACCCGCAATCGGTAAGAGTCGACATAATGCTCCACCGGCCAACCGGCACGACTCCTCTCCGATCTGAGACCATCGCGGCACGCGGTGCTTATAATCCTAAACTTTCAGGCTACGGAGGTTCGGTCAGCGGTGGCTATGTCACGGTGGAGGTCAGAGAGCAACTCCCGGTCTTCGCCATGGAGATTTTCGGAACAGGTGCTTCGAAGGCAGGCCTGCTGGCCCTGGACATGACTCGCCCGCAATCTGCCCTGTTTGCCGCGCAACTGGCTTCAACCCAGACAGTGGACACCATTCTCAACGTGATTAACGTCGGTGCCACGGCCGTCGATTTAACGCTGGAGGCATATGACGAGAGCGGGTCTCTCGTGAAGACTGTAAAGGAGCCTCGGCTGGCAGCCGGCCAGCAATACCGTAAGGCAGCGAGTGAAATCTTCAGCTTTGGCAGGGACGTTATCGGGTGGGCGCGCATCAAGGCGACTGACGGAGAACTGGTGGGCTGCTTGAGGTTCAGCGACACGGCGGGTACCTTCATGGCGTCCTTGCCTCTGCAGTCGCGGCCCGCCCGTGAATTCGTTTTCGGACACATCGCCCAGACCGGGGAGACATTTACAGGGGTCACCCTTTTGAACGCCGGCGATGACTATGCACAGGTCAGCCTGGAGGTCCTCGATCATACGGGGGTCTCAAAAGGGATCTCCCTGTTCGAGCTGAAACCCGGGGAGAAGCGGGCGCGAACCATTCCGGAGTATCTGCCGGAACTAGGTGAACAGGGCGGTGGTTTTGTCAGGGTCCGATCAAATTCCCCGATTTACGGGTTTGAGCTGTTCGGCCACAGCACTCTGCGGTTCATGTCTGCTGTGCCCCAGCAGGTGGTGGTGTACTAAGAAAGCAAAGTAGCACCGGTCACTGACTTTCCACGAGATGGGTGAATACGCCCAGATACCGTCGCTGAATGGAGACTCTAGCCGTCGCTAGAGTCTCCATTCAGCGACGGTATCACCTCAGCGGCATGGCTCGTTCGAGCCTTATCCACCTTAGGCTGCTTAACTTATTGGGCAACTTCCTGGGTGTCTCGCCTTGGCATGGCATTTGCCTTAACCTATTACGGCATCCCAGCAAGGTTCTGTTAGTGCGTCCAGTCCCGGGGACCACTTTCGAGAGCGGTGTGGCCGAGAGAGCAGGCAATCAGTATGCCCTTGTTCGTGAGGCCTGACCGCCTCTCACTCTAATAAGCAAGGAGCAATACTTAATGTCTCGTATCATCGAACGTCCTCGTCCTTTAAGTAGTGCCAAGAGTCACCTGATAGACATCGCTCGTTTGTCGCCTGAAGAACAGGAGGAGCTGATCGCACTGGGGATGCTCTCCACCGATCGAAGAATCCAGGAGCCCCCGGTCGAGTATCTCGCTCCGCAATTCCAGGCGGTTGAAAAGCGAGCGATCTGTGCTCCCGATGTGCTCAACGAGGCTTATGCTTACGACACCCCTTCTTCCTTTTCGCGCGGTCTGAGAGTCGAACTCCCCGATTACGTGATGCTGATCATCTCCGGGACAGCGAGCGTCGATGAATATGGCGCGACTGTCCATGTCGGGGACTTTCGCGCGCAATGCTGGCGAACCTATCGCAATATTACGCGTCTCCTGGCCTCTGAGGGCGCCACTTGGAGGGATGTCGTCAAATGCACTTGTTATCTGCGGGATATCGAACGCGACTACAAGGATTTCAACCACGTGCGAACCGCCTTTTTTAAGTGGCTGAAACTGGATCCCTTACCAGCGAGCGTGGGCATCCAGGCACGGCTCTGTCGCGAAGACCTCCTGGTAGAGATCGAAGCAATGGCGATTGTGATGCGGGCCAAAGCACAAGCCTAAGGTTCCCGGAGGAACAGCCACAGTGAAGTGCACTTCCAGACGTCGACCTGGTTCAGAATCTCGGGGAGTTCTCTGGCCGGCCGCTTTCACCTTGTTGGCTGGGACGCTCCTGTTTGGGCGCATCTCTGCCGTCGAGCAGGGCGCGGAAACACTCGTCTTCACCCAATTACCCCAGGGGACCGAAGCTGAAAAGGCTGGATCGCATGCCGATGGAATGCTGCCTCAGCCCTTTGGCGAGGGGGCGAGAATTATGATACTCGAGCCCGGCGGCAAGGCTCGGCCCTTGGTTTCCGGATTTCACAGCTCAAGCGACCCCCAAGTCTCTTTTGATGGAAAGCGAATTCTATTCGCGGGGAAAAAGAGGGCGGGGGATCTCTGGAATATTTACGAGGTTGCAGCCGACGGCACTGGACTGCGCCAAATAACTAGGGAGGCGGGGAACTGCCGCAATCCCATTTACCAGGGCACACTTTTCACCCTTGATTCCTCGGAACCCTGGGGCCAGGTGTGCTTTGTCTCGGACCTTGCCGGAGAGCTGAACGAATACGGAGCTTCTCCCGCGGTCGATCTTTATTCCTGCAGACTGGATGGCACCGAGATAAGACGCCTGACTTACAACCCGTCCAGTGATATGTCGCCTTGGATGCTGCCAGACGGCAGAATGGTTTACGCCGCATGGCAACGGGCAACTCTCCGGCGTGGCCCGAAGGGACGAGTTGCCTTACATGCCATTAATATCGACGGAACTGACGACGGTATTTTCACGGGCGATGAAGGGCTGCCCGTGAAACATATGCCTTGTGTGACCACAAAGGGCTTAGTCGTATTCGTCGAGTCTGACCGGCTGCCATGGGATGGCGCCGGCCGTCTCTCTTACATCACACTAAGGCGGAATTTGCATTCCCATCGCCCCATTACAAGCGAAAAGGACGGTCTTTTCCATTCCCCTTCGCCCCTTCCTGACGGTCAAGTGCTGGTTTCGCGCCGGGACTTTGATAAACAGAAAACTCACGGGATTTACCGCCTGGATCCTCAGTCCGGCCGCATGGAACTCCTGTACGACGACCCGAAATATCACGACATGCAGGCTAAAGCGGTTACCGCACAGCTGATTCCCGACGGCCGATCCACAGTTGTTCTCGACAACGAACCAAACGGCCGGCTCTATTGCCTTGATTTCCATATCTCGGATTTGCCGGAAGAGCAGTGGATCCAACCGCCATCAAAGCTGAAGTTGAGAGTGCTGGAAGGCCTGCCGCGCAAGAAGCCAGCCGGCGATGCCAACTCCCAAGCCCTTTCGCCTTTACTTTCCAAAAGGGTCCTGGGAGAGCTGGATGCCGAAGCGGACGGTTCTTTCAACATCCAGGTGCCCGCCAATACCCCGATTCAGTTGCAACTGGTCGACTCCCACGGTATGGCCTTGCGGACAAGTCACTGGATGTGGGCCAGGAACAACGAAAACCGGGGTTGCATCGGCTGTCACGAGGACAACGAGTTGGCGCCGCCGAATAGGTTCGTGTCGGCGCTCGGGCGCAAATCCGTACCTCTGACTCTTCCTCCCGAACGGAGACGCACGATCGACTTTTGCCGTGATGTGCTGCCTATCATCGAGAAAAAATGCGCAACTGCTGCCTGCCACGCGAGTCCCGCGGCGAAATTGAGACTGGACGCCAGCCGGGATCCAGCTCGTGGACAAGGTGGCGTAGGGCAGTTCAACCAGTCCTACCTGAGTCTCATGCAGACCGGCGAAAAAGGAGAATTCAAGTACGTCCATCCGGGGCGGGCAAGAACCAGCCCTCTCATCTGGCATTTGTTCGGCCGCAACACCTCCCGGCCTTGGGATGAAAGTTACGGCGCGTCGCGTCCCATCACACCCATGCCGCCTCCCGGCGACTGCGCCTTAACGGACCTGGAACGTCGGACATTTGTCGAATGGATCGATTTGGGGGCATCATGGAGCGGTTCGCAAGAATCAGCAGGGGGGAAGCGATGAAGCTTATTTATTCAGCCTGTATCCTGACTGCCGTCTTGATCGTGACCGCCGCTCAGATTGCGCCGGATCTGCCCGTCTTCACGGATGTTACCGCCCAAGCGGGCATTACCTTCAAGCACAGCTTTGGCGATTACGAGTTGACCAACATCGTCGAGGGGACGGGATCCGGGGTAACGTTTTTTGATTATGACAACGACGGTTACCTGGATATTTACTTTGTCAACGGTCGGTGGCAGCACAATGTCAGCGACAATCGGGGTCGGGACCTCCAGGGGAAGCTCTCCAACGCCCTTTACAGGAATAACGGCGATGGCACCTTCACCGACGTGACGGACAAAGCCGGAGTTGCAGGGACCGGGTACGGATTCAGCAGCTCCGCTGTTGATTTTGACCAGGACGGCGATCTCGACCTGTACGTCCTCAACTACGGTCCCAACACTTTTTATAGGAACAACGGGGACGGCACTTTTACTGACATTACCAAGCAGACAGGTCTCGGCGATCCGCTTTGGAGCCTCTCGGCTCCCTGGCTGGACTATGACAATGACGGCGATCTTGATGTCTACGTTGCGAACTATCTCGAGTACGACGACGGCAAGTTTCGTGCTTACTATGCGGCCGCTGGCTATCCGGGGCCGCTTAGCTACAGCGGCCAGCAGGATCACCTGTATAGAAACAACGGTGACGGCACTTTCACCGATGTGACAGCAGAAGCCGGATTGATAAATCCCGACGGACGCGCTATGAGCGCCATTGCCGCTGATTTGAACAACGACGGCTTTATGGATATCTACGTTGCCAACGATGCCATGGAGAACTACTACTACGAGAATCAGGGCAACGGGACCTTCCGTGATAACGCGCTGTTCACCGGTCTGGCTTTCGGACAGCACGGCCAAGGGGTCTCTTCCATGGGCCCCGAGATAGCCGACATCGACCATGATGGCAATTACGACATCTTCATCCCCGATATGGATTACGGCTCACTCTTCGTCAAGAAGGGGAAGCTGTACGAAGATCTCATTGATCCGTCAAACCTTGCTCTCATTTGCGGTCAGTTCACCGGCTGGGGGGCGATTTTCTTCGATTATGACAACGATTCCTGGGTGGATCTTTTCGTATCCAACGGAAACGCGCATCACGAGTATCCCGAGAATCAGGTATTAGTTCGAAATAACGGCAAAGGTCAGTTCCTCGATGTGGCTCGCCATTCAGGTGAGTATTTTCAGCGTAAATACGTGGCTCGCGGAAGCGCCGCTGCGGACTATGACAACGACGGCGATATCGACCTGCTGGTCGTACATTTGAACTCGACCCCGGCGCTGTTGAGAAACGACGGCGGAAACAAGTCTAACTGGCTGAAGGTGGATGTGAGAGCCCCCGGGGGCAAGGTCCCGTGTATCGGGGCGCGAGTCACTGTCACCATTGGTAAAAAGAAGCTGATGGACGAAGTGATTGGCGTCAGGGGTTACCTGTCCCAGTCGGATACTCGAGTTCATTTTGGTTTGGGTAAGGCAACGCAGGCCGACCTGGTGGAGGTGCGATGGCCGGAGCGAACCGTCCAACGGTTTCGTAATGTACGAGCCAACCAGACGCTCATCATTGTTAAGGATGCTCCAGTCGGGGTCAGTAGGAAATGAAAAAGGAAGGAATGATAAACGTCTTTTGGACTCATCCGGGCAAGATGGCAAAGCCAGGGGTTGAACGCGCTTCTTGCACTGGTGCTTCAGCCATCTTTCGGCTCCTCCTTATCATCCCTTCGCTCCTTGTCATCGTCACTCCCGCACTTGCGCAGCAGAGCAAACATCCGGTTTATGTGGGAGCGAAGGTGTGCGGCAGTTGTCATGACGGCACGGGCATGGGGCACCAATACAGCCTCTGGCTTTTGAACAAGCATTCACGAGCCTATGCATCCTTGGCGAAACCGTATGCACGAGAGATAGCCCGCCTTAGCGGAATCCCGGACCCCCCCGACCAGGCGCCGATGTGCCTTGGTTGCCACGCTACCGCGGCGGAAGCGGAGCCCTGGGAGAGAGATCCGACGTTTGCGTTGGAAGACGGAATACAGTGCGAGAAGTGCCATGGGCCCGGGAGCGAGTACTCGAGGCCGGAGGTCATGTCAAATCGCGAGGCGGCCGTGAAGGCCGGACTCCGGATACCCAATAAGGAATGGTGTGCTAACTGCCATTTCACTAAGGGTTCCCATGTGGCGGTCCACGATCTGCCGGCTTTGGATATAGACGAGGCGCTGAAAAAAATCGCCCATCCGCTTCCCGAGAAGCCAACCTTGCCAGCTGGTAAGTCCGAAACCTCCGAGTCGGTCGAGCCGAAAACCGGACCGCAGTATGTTGGAGCTCTGGCTTGCGGTTCGTGTCACAAACAAGAGGCGTTGGGGTTTCAGTACAACGTCTGGCGTCTCAGTAATCATGCTCGCGCCTATGCGGTCCTCGCAACTCCGAAGGCCTTTGAACTGGCGAAGCAGAAGGGTCTGGAGGGTGAGCCCCAGAAACTGGGTGAGTGCCTTCGTTGCCACGCGACCGGATACGGCGAAGAAGCGCCGAGTTTCAGCGCTTCTTTTTCGCCGGCGGAAGGCGTCGGATGCGAGGCCTGCCACGGACCTGGAAGCGAGTATCAGCACGAAGCGGTCATGCGGGATAAGCGTATGTCGGCGAGCGCCGGGTTGAAACCCGTCTCAAGAACCACTTGTCTGCGTTGTCATGAGGATTCTCATGAGAAACCCTTCAACTATGAAGAGGCCAGGCGGCAGATCGAACACCCCAAGAACCGGCCTCAAGCAGCCGCTCAACCTCAATATAAGACACCCGTTAATGCTGCCCTCTCGCCTGATGGGAAAGAGCTTTACGTCGCCTGCGAAGCCTCCAATTCAGTGATAGTCGTCGATACCGCCACCCAGGAGAAAACAGCGGAATTCCAGGTAGGCGGTCAACCGGCCGATGTCAGCTTCTCCCCGGACGGAAAGTATGCCTATGCCAGCAACCGTCTGGATGACACCGTGTCGGTCATCGACGTGGCGAGCCGCAGAGCTGTCCGGACCTTGCAGGTCGGCGACGAGCCGCATGGATTGCTGACGGAAAAGACTGGCCGGTATTTGTATGTTTTGAACACGTCAACCGACGATATCTCGGTTTACGACACCACGACCTTCGAAGAGATCCGAAGGCTGAGTGCGGGCCGAGGTCCCTGGTCACTGGCGCTCTCTCCGGATGGAAACCAAATCCTGGTCACCAACATGTTGTCACGCTTCGTGCCTCTGCGTCAGCCGCCGGTCTCGGAAGTGACAATGATCGACGTTGAACGAGGGGTCGTTGAGAATCGTCTGACGGTGCCGGAAGCGAACCTCATTCAAGGTGTCAGCTGGCATCCGAGTGGTGAGTTCGGCCTGGTAACCCTGAATCGCACCAAGAACCTGGTCCCCATGACGCGTCTGGTACAAGGATGGACCATCAACAACGGTTTGGGCATTGTCTGGAAGGAAGGGAGAGTCGACCAGGTACTGCTGGACGAGCCGAACATGGGCTTTCCCGATGCCGCTGACGTGGCGTTCACTCCCGACGGACGATACGCACTGGTCACCAGCACCACCTCGCACCGTGTGGCGGTTGTTGATGTCCAGAAGCTTCTTTCGATCGTCAAGAGCGCTTCGGAGAAAGAGCGGAAAGAGATTCTGCCCAACCATCGCGGGAAAGCTACCGAGTACGTAATCAAACACATTTCAACCGAGAGGTCGCCGAGAGGCCTGGTCATCGACGCGGACGGTCGCTTCGCCTATGTGTGCAACTCGCTGGACGATTCCCTCACCGTAATCGACCTTGCCTCGCTGGAACCAGTCAAACGAGTGGATCTGGGCGGTCCAAAGGAGATCACGAAGGTTCGATTCGGGGAGCAGACCTTTCACGACGCCAAAATCACTTTTCAGCGGCAGTTCTCCTGCCATTCGTGCCATCCTGACGGTCATGTTGACGGCATCGCCTATGACATTGAGGCCGACGGCATCGGAATCAGCCCGGTTGATAACCGAACTCTGAGAGGTATAAACGACACCGCGCCTTTTAAATGGGAAGGAACGAATCCCAGTTTGTCCCGGCAGTGCGGCGCAAGATTATCGGTCTTCTTCACGCGTGTCGCCCCTTTCACTCCGGAAGAACTCGCTGCTGTGGACAATTACATCTGCACGATTCCGCGTCCGCCCAACCGATATCGACCGCTCGGCGCCCCTCTTACCCCGGCCCAGCGGCGCGGGAAGCGGATCTTTGAAAGAACCATGACAAACGACGGGCAAATCATTCCGGAGGAAAACCGCTGCGTCACCTGTCATTTCCCTCCGCTCTACACTGACCGGAGAAAACACGACGTGGGAACCCGGGAAAAGCTCGACCGGACCGGCACCTTCGATACTCCCCATCTGAACAACATCTATGACTCGGCCCCCTACCTGCACAACGGAATGGCTGCCACCCTGGAGGAAATCTGGACGATCTACAACCCTTACGACACGCATGGGGTCACCAACGACATGACTAAGGACGAGCTCAACGATTTGATCGAGTATTTAAAAACTCTGTGAGTTAGGAGCCACTGTGAAAAGCTCTCGTATTTTCAGTTCACTGTTTGTGTTGGTCGCCACGATCTCGCTCCTCTGGGGAGATCCGCCGACCAAGTCCCCCATTAAGCTTCCCTATGTCTATACCAAGTGGAAGCAGTTTACGACGGCCGACGGGTTACCCAACGATCACATCTTTGCCGTCGAGGTAGACGGTCCAAAAGTCTGGGTGGGAACCGAGGACGGTCTTGCTTGCATCGACAAGCGGACCGGCAAAATTCAGAGCTGGAAAGAAGAAGACGGGCTGCCGTGGAAAGTTGTAACCGGTCTGGTGGTAGACAAACGCACCGGGGATCTCTGGTTAGGGTTGTTCGGCGGGGGGTTGGCTCGTTTCAGCGGCGGTCGTTTTGACCATTGGCACCAGATGAACAGCGGGTTGGTTAACGACGTGGTTTACGCTGTCGCGATCCAGGGAGATAACGTCTGGGCCGCAACTACCGCCGGATGCAGCCGCTTCAACACCAAGACGGGGGAATGGACGATTTTCACTGAAAAGAATGCCCCCATGGAGGAGATCTGGAACTACAACGTCCACGCTACTGAGGAAAAGGTTCATTTGGCCGTGTGGGGAAGTGGAGTTCTGGAGTTTGACGTAAAGACCGAGCGATGGAAGGAATACCTGGATCCGGACGGCGAAATGGAAATCGACCTTTACCGCGACGACGGCATTGTTCACGTCATCACTACTGCAGCAGAGTATGTCGATGATGTCCTGTGGGTCTCCTCCTACTTCGGCGTCTGTCGCTATGATGGGCGGCACTGGCGGGGTTTCTATGAACATGAATGCGGCCTTCCCAGTGATTTCAACAACAATCTCAAAGCCCGCAGCGCCATTGAAGCGTGGTTCTGCACGGACAAGGGGCTGGGCGCATGCATGGATTTCGAAACGGACACCTGGGTTGCGTACACTCGAAATAGCGATGGTACCGGCAAAGCCGTGGTGACCCGTGGGAAAGAGGTCCTGGAAGTTATAGAAGGACCCGTCAATGTGCCCCAGAGCTTTATCATCTGCGCGGACATCGATGGCGACGATGTCTGGGTTGGAACCGGGAAAGGTTTGGGATGGGGCATCGGAGAAGGTTACTATCCAGGCTTGAAGGAGCGACTGCCGGCAAAGACCTCAAACCTGCGCTCCGAGAATTCACCCTCGAGAAATGGACGTGCGCAATGAAAAGAACCGCTCTCTATTTTGTAGTCATTACCGCGGTTTTTGCGGCAAGTGCCATCACAGTCATCGCCTCTTCGGAACTCGCCGGAGTCCAGTGGCCCGGCTTCCTTCCGTTCGACAGCCCGGAAATCCGGAGTATTTTGAACAAGATCAACGGGCTCGAGTACTACCAGGTTCCGGCTCTGGAAGTCAGGAAGGACGAGAATTACGCGTCCACACCCTTGGACGTTGTCCCCTTCGGTGGTGTGAAGCCGTTCAAGGAGCATTTCCTGCTTCAGATGGAGTACACCGGCCCTGGACGGAGTATTCCAGAACCCGAACATGTCGATACCGTGAAAATCGGCTTTATTGGCCCCCTTGTGGCAACAGTGTCGATTGCAACCGGCGGCAAGAGCCACGAAGAAGCGCTCGGCATCCAGATGTTACGAGGTAGCCGGCTGGCGATCGAGGAAGCCAACGCCCGCGGAGGGTATCTTAAGAGGAAAATCCCGTTCGAGCTGGTGATCAGCAACGACAACGGCTTATGGGGATCTTCCGGTAACGAAATCGTAAAAATGGCCTATAAAGATAACGTTTGGGCCATACTTGGAACGATTGATGGCGCCAATAGCCATATCGCTATCCGTGTCGCGCTGAAAGCGGAACTTCCCGTAATGAATACAGGCGACTCAGATCCGACCTTTATCGAAACGAACATTCCCTGGGTTATCCGCAATATGGGAGACGACCGCCAGCAAGCCTATATGTTGGTGGATTATCTCCACCGCAAGCTGGACCTCAAAAGGGTCGGGGTCATCCGGGCCAGCAACCGTTACGGTCGTTTCGGCATCCGCGAATTCAAAGACGGCAGTAGAAGACTCGGCCGGCCGGTTCCCATCGAGATGGCCTACCATGTGGGCGATGAGGACTTTTCCCTGCAACTCGAGAGGATAAACAGGGCGAATGTCGAGGCTGTCGTCCACTGGGGTGACGCGGCCGAGGGCGCGAAGATCCTGAACCAGATGCGCCAAATGGGAATGAATCAGCCATTTTTCGCCTTCGACCGGTGTCTGTCAGACGAGTTTGTCCAGGCTGCTGGAGCAAACGCCGAAGGGGTGATTTGCGCATTCCCCTGGAACCCGGACCGGGATGATCCCAAGTTGCACAGCTTCAGGGAGCGTTTCCGGAAGCGCTTTGGAACCGAGCCTGACACCTACGCCGCCCATGGGTTCGACGGAATGAATATGCTCATTTGGGCAATCCAGGTGGCGGGATTGAATCGCGCCAAGATTCGCGACGTGCTCGCTTACCTGCCTGCGCCTTGGCCGGGAGTCACGGGCGATATCGTTATGAGCGCCTGTCTGGATGATGTGGGGGAGGTTTACCTGGGCAAACGCGAAAACGGGCGGTGGAAGTTTTATTCCCGTGAGGACCTCGGAATTCCTCGCGGGTACATTGCCCCGCGGGACCGATTGAGCCGCGATCATTGAGACTGGAAAAAGGCAAAAGGAGAATCGACCGGGAATTCCTCGTTTTTCGCTTCTTTGATTCCCGGTCGCTGCGCATGTCGGCAAGTGCCATACTCCTCATTCTTACCCTTCTTCCCCAGCTTCTTGCCGCCCAACAACCTCACTACGACGGCCGAAAGAAGCAGCTCGAGTACCCGGGGCCGGGACGAGAGTTGGGCGAGCCGGCGGACGTCACCGAGGTCAGGATCGGATACTTTGGTCCGGGCGATCACACCCATCCGCTCGCGGGTGACATGTGGCTGGCCGCTCAAATGGCCCTGGAGGAAGCTAACGCCGAAGGGGGCTATCGAGGTCTCCCCTTTCGGCTGCTTGCCGTCTGGTCTGAAAATCCCTGGGAGGGCGGTGACAGGGATTTGGTACGCCTGGTTTACAACGAAAAGGTGTGGGCCATTGTCGGCGGAATCGACGGGGCTTCCACCCACCTTGCCGAGCAGATCACAGCAAAATCGCGGTTGGCCCTGGTGAATCCGGCAAGCACGGACAAGACCGTGAGTTACGCTTTCGTACCCTGGGTGTTCTCAATTCCGCCGGGCGACCATATCCAGGCGCCTGTTCTGTGCGCCGCTGTAAAAGAAGCTCTCGCCAGCCCCAACGCGCGCTTTGCCATGATCTCGGCAGTCGATCACGACTCTCAACTTGCCATGGCCGAGTTCCGGTCTTTGCTGGCAAAGCAAGGCATAGTTCCTTCCTTTCATGTCCAGGTACGCAGCATAAACCAGGAGATCGCCGAGGCAGCCGAGAAGATTGCCGC
>ERZ795047.2796-NODE-2796-length-16184-cov-3.769732_pt1 | contig 16184 bp, 16 predicted proteins | sample MGYA00375131_ERZ795047 | MGnify/ENA primary metagenome ERZ795047 (study PRJEB30176, sample SAMN05720228) | activated sludge metagenome | isolation source: Anaerobic digester | place: Japan | collected 2015-05-20 ...
CCTGGCGCGCGACCCCCATGTGATCCCAGCCCTGCTGCTCCGACGGCGCCGGGTCGTCGTCGAGCTCCGGCGGCGGCGGCTCGAACCCGCGGCGCCGCTTCTCGTTGTTTGCCTCGTTCCGGGCCCCTGCGATCCAGCGGTAGACCGTCCGGAGTCCGGCCCCGATCTCGCCCGCGATCTTCTTCGCGTCCCGCTCCCCGGCGTCGTAGTGCGTCCAGAAGGCCTCCCACTGCTCGGGCTTCACACCCCGGGGCAGCGGCGGCCGCTTCGACCTCTTCCGGCGGACAGGTGCCCCGCCGTCCTCGTCTTCATCGTCCCGCATGCCTTGCCGACAACTGCCGGCACAGGTCGCACGACTTCGGCGACCGCGCGAGCAATGCCGCACCGGTGGCCGTCATCATGCCGTCAGTGCGCTGGCACGCTGACATGTGCGATTCCGAAATGGCGCGGGTCGTCAGGCGCTCAAGACATCGACCAGCGCGCATTCCGCATAGAAGACCGAGCCCAGCACCCACGTCTGTTCCCGCGGTGGCACAGGTAGCTGCATCGAAATCGCACAAGGTCGTCGTCGACGAACTCCTCGACTCGCACCGCCTCGCCGAACTCCTGAGCTCGACCCCGGGCTCGATCCGCAAGGCCCACCAGCGCGGCCTCATCCCCCGAGGCACGACCGTCCCCGGGCTCGGCCTCCGCTGGCGCAGGTCCGAGATCATGGCCTGGATCGAACAGCGGTTCGCCCGCCCCTGAACACCCACACCGGATTGCGCCCGCGGCCGTCCGGTGCAATGCCGCTCACCGGAGGTCCAGGCAGGAATGGAGACAAGCCGTGAGCATCACGATCTACAGGCGCAAGGACGGGCCCGAGGAGCGCCTCCAAGCCCGCTTCCACGCGATCAAGCCGGGACAGGTGAAGCCGGAGCGCTTCCGCATCAACGTCCCCGGCCACATCAAGGCGGAGTCCGCCGCGATCCGGTGGGCCGAAGCCGTCCGCCGCGAGATCGAGGCCGGACGAACGCCCCCGCAGCTCCGCAAGGGCCGGGCCGAGCGGGCCGCAGCCGAAGCAGAGCGCCAGCGGGCCGAGCAGGCCAGGGCGCGAGGGGACATGACCGTGCGGGCCTGGGTTGAGGAGCACCTTGCCGACTGCGCGGCGCGGCGGGTCAGGCCGACCACGCTCAGGCTGATGCGGACCCGGCTCGGCTACCTCATCGCGGCCGCGGGCGACCAGCGGGTCGCGGACGTGGGCGAGCTGGACTGGCAGCGGCTCCGGCGCGGGCTTGCGGGGCTGGCCCCGTCGACCGCGAGTCACGCCCTGTTCGTGGCCGTCCAGGCGATCGAGGCGGCCCACAAGGCCGGCCTGCGCGGGCCCGTCGAGCGGCCGGCGAAGATCCGGCAGGTCGAGCGCGGGCAGCCCGAGGTCTACACGGTCGGCGACTACGAGCGCCTCGTCGCGGCCGCCGGGGAGGTCAGCGATCGGCACCTGGCCGTGATCCTGCTCGGCGGCGACGCCGGGCTGCGGCGGGGCGAGATCGCGGGTCTGCGCGCCGAGGACGTCGAGCCGGGCGGGACGCTCTGGATCCGGCGGACGGTCGTCGAGCTCAGGGGCGAGCGGCTCGTGCATCCGCCCAAGAGCGGCCGGAGCCGGCGCGTGCCAGCCTCGGCGCGGCTGCTGGCGGTGTTGCAGCGGCTCGTCGCGGCGCCCGAGACCGCGGACGGGTGGCTGATCCGGGGTCCCGAGGGCGTGCCTGCGACGGATTCGCACATCGGGGTCTGCTGCACGACGGTGCAGCGGCGGGCCGGGCTGCCGCGGAAGGGGCCGCACACGCTGCGGCACACGTTCGCGTCGCAGGCGCTCGAGGCCGGGGCGTCGCCGCGGGAGGTGCAGGAGCTGCTCGGGCACGCGTCGATCTCGACGACGGAGCGGTATCTGCACGCGTCGGACAGCGGGAAGCGGGCCGCGATCGAGCGGCTCGAGGCCCGGCGCGCGGCTGGCACAGGCGTGGCACAGGGCGATGTCCTGGCACGGGTCACCGCGCTAAGTAGGCGCAGCGGTTAGCGAATCTCGGCGCGGACGCAATCATAATCGTATCCGCAGACACGAGCGGCAAGACCCGGTCCACACCCGCCTGGACCTCCAAAACCGGGTCTTGTCGCAGTGTTGAGCGCTTTCGCTCCGTAGATGGCCGTGGAATCCGGAGGACGACCGAGGGACCTGTGTCTGGCACAGGACCAGGTCTGTGCCAGCGGCCGGGCGGACATCGGTCCGGACCTGGGCGGGTGCCGCGCCAAAGCTGCTCTTTGGGCCAGGTGTTTCATGCATGGACCCGGTCCGTGCATGCCCAAAATCGCTAAGTGCCCGTAACTCCCTAACTCTGGCATGCATGGTCGACCCATGAAACCGCCCGGGTTTGCCAACCTGCCCGAACGGCCAGCCGGCGAGGCGCCCAAAGCGCCCGAGTAGCCCGAGCGGACACCGGGGGTTTGCGGCCGGGCCCGACAAAGTGACGGGACCTGTTGACAGCCTTAGTAACAAGCCCTATGGTCGGTCCGTGCCCGCCTGCATCGCCGCCAAGCCCGCTCCCGCCGTCGTCGCGCACGTCACCTGGACGCCCGGCGGCGCCGTCGGCCCGGTCCGGCTCCGCCGCCGCGACGCCGAGGCCGACCTGCTCGCGGCCCCGGACGCGCTCATCGGCCAGGTCCGGGCGGACGGCTCGGTCGTCAGCTCGGCCGGCAGCCCGATCGCCGGCGCGCCCCGCGTCGAGCTGCCGGCGGTCGTCTACCTCTTCGAGCAGGCCGGCCGCGAGCTCGTGACCCTGATCGCGGCGCTCCGCGGCGGCCGCTACGAGGTCGACCGGGCCCCGGCCACGTCGAGCCGCGCGCACTGGACGCCCGTGCCCGAGGGCACCGCCCTGTTCGCGACGCAGGTCGACGCGACCCGCGCCGGCGAGGTCGCCTACAAGCTGCGCCGCGGCAAGCGCCCGGCGCCCCTGTTCACCGTGTAGCCCTGGACTGGTCCGAGCACGAGCCCCGCTGCGACCTGTACCTGCTCGACGCCCCGGACCCGCGCTATGTCCCCGCGGACAGCCGGGTCGGCGACCGGCTCGTCGCGCTGCGGGAGGACGCGAGCCCGCGGCACGAGGCCGGGTACCGGCTGGAGCTGCGGGACAACCCGCGGGCGGCCGTGGCCGAGTGCGTCGCGGTCGACGGCGAGCTGACCGGCTGGCGGCTGCACGAGGCCTCGCCGGCGGACGCGCTCGCGCTGACCGTCCTGCACGGGTTCGTCGAGCCCGAACTGAGTAAAAACGGCCTGCAATAAGCCGTACCGCTGGGTGAAACGCGAAAGACCCGGGGCGGACCCGGGCCTTTCGCGCCGACCGGCGGCGGGTGCTACTGCGGGGCGACCCCGGCCCACACCTGCGCGACCTTCTCTGAGCCGAGGATCCGCGAGAGGCGGCTGAACTCGGCCCCGACCTGCTCGGGCGTCAGCGGCCAGCGCTGGCCGAGCCCTCGGCTGATCTCGATCGCATCGAGCCCCGCCTCGAGCTGTTCGTCGGTCCAGTCGGCGACGTTCCTGCCGCCGAACTGCGCGACGTACCGCTCGAGGTGCCGCGGCCGGCGCGTGCTCTCGTCGGCCGCCGCCGGCTTCTGCGCCGCCTGCAGCTTGGCCCACCCGACGACGTCGGCCACGTGCTCGGGGCAGCCGAGGATCCGCAGGGCGTCGATCGCGTTCCGGGCGGCCCGGTCCTGCAGCTCGCCGAGCCGCTCGATCCGCGACAGCACGGCGTTGACGATCTCCGCCGGCGACGCCTGCATCGACAGGAACAGCGCCATCCGGAGCCGCTGCAGATGGGCGTGCGAGTCCGCCTCGCTCTTGAGCGCCTCGAGCTTGCCGCGGACGTTCGCGTGATCGGCCGGCAGCCCGCACCCGAGCGCCTCGGCGAGCTCGTCGTACTGCTTGCCGGTCTTCACGGCGAAGTGCAGATCGGCGACGGCGGTGTCCGCGACGCCCTCGAAGTCGACGTAGCCGACCGCGTCGCGGACCGCCTTGGCGATCCCGACGACCTCGCGCAGCCGGTGCATGACGGGGCCGAAGTACGTGTCGGCGTCCAGGTCGAGCGCGGCCCGGACCTCGTCGAGCCGGGCCGCCAGGTCGTTGATCTCCCGCTGCTCCCGGCGCCGCTGGCTCGCCTCGAAGATCAGGTCGGCGAGCTCGCCGGGGGAGGCGGTGGTGTCGAAGGCGACGTCGAGCCGGCGGGCGAGGCCGACGAGCGCGTCCCAGGCCGCGTCCCGGCCCTCGCGCGCACCCTGTAGAGCCGCCTTGGTCTGCTCGAGCTCCCGCCTGGCCGCCTCGAGCTCGGCGTGCAGGCGGATGACCTCTTGAGCGATGTCGCGGGCCCGCTTGTCCGCCGCGGCTAGGTGCGGCCGCAGGTCGGGCCCGGGCTGTGCCGACGCCTCGGTGCCCCTCGGCTTGAGCGTCGCGGTCATCGCCACCGGCTCGCGGGCGCCCATGCTCAGGAAGCAGCCGAAGACGTTGGCGAAGTCCCAGATCGTGGTCGAGAGGTACCCGTCGGCGTCAGGCCGGCGGTTCGCGGGCGGGTTGATGCCGCGCAGGTACTCGGGGATGGCGCGCTGCTCGGACTCGATGCGCGCGGCGAGGATCTCGCGGCCGCGGTCGGTCAGGCGGACCGTGATCGTGTCGTTGAGGTTGACCTCGATCGGCGCGCGCGCCACGACGGCGCCGGTGAAGCTGGGGCTCTCGCCCGCCGGCTGCTCCTCGAACTCGGCGTCGACGACCTCGCCCGGCGGATCGAGCAGGACGTCGAGCGACCGCAGACCGGCGCGCAGGTGCGCGAGCACGACGCGCGCCGGCGCGGGCACCTTGTCGACCCGGCAGTGCGCCTCCACCGACATCCGCAGCTCGAGGGCCGAGTCGTGCTCGACGCAGGCGAAGCCGCCCGCGTCCAGAGCATCGCCCAGGTTGATCGCCAGCCGTGTCCCGTTGGACAGGTCGACACCGGCGAGCTGAACGCCGAGCTCGGTGCAGGCGTCGCGCACCGCGGGGATCCGGTCGTGCAGGTCCAGAGCAACGAAAAGGGGCCCGCGCGGGGCCCCGGTGTTCGATTCATCCGTCATGCCGCGAGAGACGCGGCGCGCGGTCGGGTGTTCACGGGCCGTCGCATGTCCGATCGGTCAGCCATGTGCCGTCCGCGCGGATCGCCACCTTGAGCTGGTCCTCGCATTCGTGTGCGACCTCGCTCGGGTGCTCGACGCCGTAGAGGGCCGCGACCCGGTGCATCGCGCCGCGCCAGGCCGCGGCCTTGGCGACCGCGGCGCGCTCTGCCGCGACGAGCTTGTCGATCTCCGCCTCGAGCTTCGGGAGCATCGCCGCCTGCGCCTTCGCGGTGACGATCCAGCCCGCGAGTTCGTGCCATGGCACGTCCGCCGCTCGTGCGCAGGTGTCGAGCTGTACACGCACCGCGTCGAGCTCCGCCTTGAGCTCGCGCCGCTTCCGGATGTTCCCGGCCTTGCGGACGCAGTCGAACACGTCGGCGCCGGCGGGCAGGTCGAGCGCCTCGCGGATCCGGGTGACGTAGTGCCGGGCCTCGGTCGCTGCCGCCTCGGCGCCCTCGAGCTTGACCGCAAGGTCGTCGCGCTCGCGCGCCGCCTTGGCCTGCCGGTCCTGCAGCTTCCGCCACATCTTGATCGCCTTGTCGGCGAGCTTGTCGGGCGTGTCCTGGTCGCCGATGCCGTCGCCCATGGTGACGATGACGGAGCACAGGGCCCGGCGGACCTCGCCGAACTTCTCTTGCAGCTTCCCGCGCAGCTCGACGATGGTCGCGGCCGCCGCGTCGACGACCTGCTGCGGGGTCAGCGTCGGAATCTCTGCGAGGGCCGTGCGCAGGCGGGACAGGTCGAGCTCGGCGCGAGAGCCGTCGCCGGTCCAGCGCTCGCGCTCCTGGGCCAGCTCGGCGACCGACAGGCCGGCCTCAACGGCGCCGCTGCGCAGGTGCGCGGCCACGATCTCGGCGACCCACTCCTCCCAGCCGAAGTGAACGGCCGGGCCCGTGGTGCAGGTCGGCGGGGTCGTCGACGCGTCGACCTCGAACGGCACGGGCTGCTCGAGGTGCTGCCTGAGCGGCTCGGGACCGCCGTGGACGCGGGTGCCGAAGCGCTCGACGACGCCTGAGGCGCGCAGGCCCTCACGGTCGACGCTCGTGATCTTCAGGCTGACGCGCTCCCAGCCGAGGAACCGCCGCGTGGTCTGCTGCGCCGGCCGAGTCGCGCCCTTGAGCGCCTGCACCGCGCCGCGGGCGAGGCGGACGATGTACGGCTCGTCGCTCGTCACCGCGGGCACAGCGGCCTCGATCAGTACGCGCTCGGCGGCCCGGTGCGCCTCGCGGTCCGCGACGAGCCCGCGGGCCACGAGCTCGAGCGCGGTCTCGTTGCCGACCACCGGCGGGTTCTCGCCCTTGAGGATCGCGGTCAGCGTGTCGATCACGCGCGAGACCTTGCTGTACGCGTCCTCGGCGCCCTGGCGCAGCCCGTCGAGCCGCCGGAACTCGCGGCTGAGCTCATCGAGCCAGTCCGTCCAGAACCCGGGCTCGGTGACGGCGCGCGCCCTGGCGATCGCGGCGACAGGCAGGTCGCGTACCTCGGCGGCGGCCTTGAGCTTGTGCGGCTCCACGAGGCGATACCGGCTGCCGAGGGGCCCGGCCGCGCCGACCACCGGACGCTCGCCGACGATGCGGCCCCACAGGTCGCGGAACCAGGCGAGCTCGCGGGCCTGCTCCTCGCGCTCGGCCCGGTCCTTCTCTGCGGCGCCGTGGAAGCGCGCGACGGCCATCCGCTCGAGGTTGAGCTGCTCCCGCTGCTCGGCGATCCACGGCCCGAGGCAGTCCCCGGCGTCGCGGGGGTCGAGCGCGAGGCCGTGCTCGCGGGCGACCGCGATCAGCTTGTCGAGCTGGGCGGCCTTCCCACGCATCCTCGCCACGGCGTTGCACAGCTTGGCCTCGGACTCGCCGACGCTGCAGCCGTCCAGGTCGACGCAGAGTGACTCGCCGACGCAGCGCAGGACCGCGAGGAACGCGTCGCGCTCCGCCTCGAGCTCGCGGATCCGCTGCACGGCCCGCACCCGCTCCGCCTCGACGGCGTCGAGCGTCGGCTTCGCCACGGCGGCCGCCTGCTGGCGGAGCAGGGCCATCGGCAGGCCGAGCATCTCGACGGCGCCGCGGGCCCGGCGGACGATCTTCGGCTCGGTGGAGTCGCACTTCTCCGGCTCATCGAAGGCCTCGAGGATGCCATCGAGCGCCTTCAGGGTCGCCGCGGCCGTCCGCAGGGTGTCGAGCCGCTGCAGCGCGACCTCCGTCTCCTCGGTCCCGAGGGCGGCGAGCAGCGCGTCGGCGGCGTCGGCTTTGCCGCGGAGCATCGCGATCTCGGCGTCGGGCTCGCCGATCGGCTGCGACAGGGCCTCGAGCAGGCCCTCGGGGTCGGCGCGACGGATCACGGGCGGCTGGATCCGGAGCAGCGTCGGCGCCTTGGGGTCCTGCCGGCGCAGCTCGGCCTGCAGGAAGCCGGCGATGTTCTCGCACGCGGTCTGCAGGTCGTCGTCGGTCATCCCCTCGGTCTCGGAGAGGGACAGGTGCGCGTACCGGGCGAGGAAGACGCGGGCGCGCAGACGTGATTGTGCATTGTCGCACCGTGGCGACTTGGTCGGGTTGTCGGTCATCGGGCACCCAGACGCCGGCGCCGATCGGCCGATTCAGCGCGCCGGCCTGAATAGGTGGTGTCGGCCGCGCGTCGGCGGGGCCATGTCCGAAAGTACATTCGCCGTCGACTGGTCGAGCCGCACGATTCGCCTGTTCCAGCGCTCGCCCGTCAACCTGATCACGAAGGCCGACCTGCCGACGCCGGCGCCCCGCCTGCCCGAGAGCGCGCAGATGTGCGTCGACGATCAGGACCGGCCGATCACGAGCGCGAAGCGGGTCGGCGAGAGCTGGGAGTTGTTCGTCGGCGACGAGAGCGTCGGCAAGCTCGGGTTCACGTCGGCCAAGGTGCAGGTCATCGTGCATCGGCCCGGGTGGGTCAGCATCGAGGTCGCGTGAGCGACGATCTGCAGCCCGGCGACAAGGTCCCGGCCTGGACGCCGGAGTCGGCCCTCGCCTGGGCCGAGCAGGCCGAGCCGAACGCCGACATGCACCCGGCCGACCCGCAGCCCGACCGCGAGCGCGGCGTCGTCGCGGTGTTCTTCGCCCGCGACCGGGGCGCCGGCGCGGAATGCCCGTGGTGCGCGCTCGGCTGCTGCACCCAGCTCGTCGAGGTCCTGCGCGACGGCGCCGAGCTGGTCATTCATGGCCGGCGGCGGCCGGTGGTGTAGCCTCCGCGCCATGTCCTCCGCCCGCGTCCAGGTCCGCAGCTCCGGCGTCCTCTCGGTCCAGCCCTCGCCGCTCGAGGACGCGTCCAAGGTCCTCGTCGACCTCGCCCTCTCCAGCGGCTACCAGTCGGGCACATGGCACCGGGCCAGCATGCAGGACCGGGTCTCGGGCGCGGCCTACGTCTCGTTGAACGCGCTCGCCAGCGGCCTCGCCGCCAAGGTCTTCGCGCTCCGCCTCAAGGCCGGTCCGGCCATCAAGGTCCGGCTGACGTATCAGGTCAGCGGGACGCAGGTCTGCCCGGTCGGCTCCTGCCTCTTCCTCACCTTGCCCGCCGGCGACCTCTTGACGCTCGTCGAGGTCTCCGGCGACGCCTCGGATGTCTCCGAAATCGCCTGGTGCGCGATCGTGTAGCCGCCCGGGGCGAGGATGTAGACGCCGGACGGGAAGCGAGCGAGCTGCTTCTGCTGCGCGTCGTACGGGTCGCTCATCCGCATGCACGCGCCTCGGATCGCCACGGCCTTCCCGGGCAGGTCGGTCGCGTCCGGCTCGGTCATCAAGAAAAGCGTCTGCAAGCACATGCCGACGAGCTCGTCGATCCGCGGCGGCTTCATGACGCCCGGCCGGTAGACCAGCAGGCACTCGGCCAGCGCTTCACGGAGCTCCGCCGGATTCCGGGCCCCCTCGAACTCCTCGATCGTGTCCGCGATCCAGTCCGCGCCCTCCCCGGTGCGGTACCGGTTCCGCAGCAGGTCGAGCAGCGCGTCCATGGTCTCGAGGAGGAGCTTGGCCGTCCGCATGATCAGCCTGGAGCGGTGGCGCACCATGTCGGGAGCCCCGCTCTCGCGGTGCGATGTCGTGGTCGTGGAGTGCAATTGCATCGCCGACAGAGAACCACGCATTGCGCGCGCCTGCAACCTCGCAGTTGCAGCCGAGCGGCTCGGGTCGTGGCTCCGGGAATGGCGTTGGTAGTGCGAAATCGCTGCGAACGACACGCGGGTGCATCGGCTTCTGCGCCGGCCCCGGCAGCCGGTAGCCCTGCGGGTCGAATACCCACAGCCCGTCGAGCCCCTGTAGCTGCAGCGCCTCAATGCGGGTCACGGGCCTGCAGTCCTGCGCCCACGCGACGACGAGCTTGACGGCGCCGCCGGACATCTCGCGCATGGTGCGGACGCGCTCAAGGCATTCCGCGAACGTCGCACCGCCGACGAGTGCGTTATTGCTACCTGGCAGCAGGCCGACGAATGCATGGTGGCGGTACGACAACGCCACCCACCGACGCGGCCCGGCGCGCGCGTGTTCACGGCGTCGGCGCGACCGAGAAGAACCAGACGACCGCCATCAAGAGCACGAGCGCTCCAGGCACGACCCGCTCCCACGGCTGCACGATCGTCGCGGGGATCGTCGGCGCCTCGAGCGGGACACGGGCCGGCAGCAGGATCACGGTCGCGGACGGGGCCAGCGCGAGCCCCGTCGCCGAAGCTTGGGCAGGATGGGTGTCGGGCTTGATCATCGCTGGGTCCTCCGAGTAGTCGGCCTGGCCGGCGGCCTCTTCCGCTCCTCCGCCTGCTCGCGTGCGATCTCCTCGTCGACCACGTCGTACACCGAGGCGACCCGGTCCGGCGAAATACCGCGGTGCTCCGCGATCGCCTGGACCGCCGAGTCGTGCCCCTTGAGGCGCCGCCACATCACGCCGTCGGTCCGCGCCTGGAAGCCGAGGAAGGCCGCCAGCACCGCGAGCAGCTCCGGCGTCAGCGGCTTCCCGAGCCACCAGCCCGTGCCGACGAACGCCAGCGCGACGGCGTAGGACGCCCACCCGAGTAGGACCGGCCAGACTCTTCCGCGTGCAGGTCGACGACGGCGCACGCTCGGCTGCGATCCGGTCGGCGTCGGAGGGGTAGGCACGGGCGCGAACCTGCTGTCCGGGCCGTCCCCTGTCAACAAACGGCGGGCCCTGGTAGATCGCTGGCATGTCTTCCACGACCACGACACCGAAATCGCACTCTCGAATCTCCTCGTTCATCCGGGCCGTTGCCGTTGTAGCGGGCCCCGCGGTGATCCTCCATCCGTGCCGACCCGCACCGCCGCCGCAGCCGACGCCGGCGGATCAGCCGGCCGAGCCGAGGACCCCGCCGACCGCGCCGCAGCCCGAGCCCGAGACCTGATTGAATGTGGCGAGTCGGGGCACGTCTACGGCGTCGATGACAACCTGGCTCGAATCGCTCCCCTTCCTATCCGACAAGCAGCGCGAGGACCTGCGCTCGCAGGACCTCGACAACCCCGCCGCGGTGCGCGTCCTGACCGCGCCGATGCTCGCCTCCGACACGCTCGGCCTCGGGCTCACGATCGGCAAGGCGGCCCTGCTCGTCGCCGCGGCGCAGGAGAGCGCGCCGGCGCCGGCCGCCGCGCCCGCCACGGTCAACGTGCAGATCGCCGAGCCGCCGGACGTCGCCACCCGGGCCGCGCGGGCCCTCGAGGCCGCCGCCGCGGACCCGACGCGGATCGCCGCGCTCCCCGAGGTCGGGATCACGCGCGTCGTCGTCGGCACCGCCGAGCAGCCCGAGAGCGACGCGATCAACGTCATGGCGACCCGGGCCATGCTGGCGCACGCGGCCAGCGGCGCGCCGGTCGACTCGACCTGGGCCGGCCTGCGCGTGCTCGACGTCCGTGAGGTGCTCGCCCCGCGGATCTTCTGCAACCCGCGCACGGGCTCGGCGTTGCAGGACGGCAAGGACCCGATCTCGCTCGTGCCGTGGGCCGACCTCGGGATCGAGGGCCTGCGGCTGGCGAGCTACGGCTACAGCCGGGGCCTGTTCGACGGGCGCCCCGAGGACGCGGTCTTCGCGTCGGTCCGCGACGACGCCGCGCTGCGCCAGCGGATCGCCGTCATGGCGAAGGCCGACAAGTTCGAGCTCCACACGCTCGACGCGCGGCTCGTCTGGCGCCCGCAGGCCGGCGGCTTGGCGACGCCCGAGCGTCCGAAGTCGCCGCTGCGCGGTGGGCAGTCGTCGAACCCGTGGGCGGCGCTGCAGGCGCTCATGTTGTCGTGCTTCTCCGCCGACGAGCTGCGCCGGTTCATGCGGTACCTGCCCGACGGCGACGCCCTCGTGCGCCAGCTTCCCGGGGTGCTGGCCTCGGGCGACGCGCTCGCCGCCGAAGCCGTCGATGTCCTGCGCCGAGCAGGGATGGTGAACGACGACCTGCGCCGGCGCCTGCGCGCCGAGCGGCCCCGCCGCGCCGACCAGATCGACGCGGTGTTCGACGCCCTCGGCATCGCCTGACCTGACCGTCAGGACATGACCGAGACGATGGTCCCGAGCGCGAACAGCAGCCGCGAGCCGGTGTCGGTCTCGACGACGACCCGGCTCTCGGTCTCGCGAACCGATGCGATGCGCGGGCGCCCCGGCACAGCGAGCACGTCCCCGCTGCGCAGGTTCCGGGCCCGCTGTGTCCTCGGCATGCCCGGCGCGGCGGGCCGGTCCCTCGGCGGCTTGGCGCTCGCCGCGAGGCGCGGCTCCCCGTCCTCGCCCGGCTCGTTGAGCGGGTGGCCGTCGTGCGTCGCCGGCGGCGGCTTGCCGTACCCCTTGCGCCAGCCGACGACGATCTCGCGGTCGTGCGGCCGGTTCGGCGGCGCCATGTACTCGCGGCCCCTGCTCGCGTCGTAGAACGGCTCGCGGACCGGGCGCGTCTGCCCGTGGAGCATGACCGAGTCGCGCCCGGTCTTGCGGTCGAACGTGGCGACGAGCCGCTTCAGCATCGGATCCTCGGGCGTGTCCTCCTCGATCATCGCGTCGAGCTGGACCGTGTTGTACGCGGCCGACACCTCGGTCTGGACCAGCCGCCGGATCTCCCACTCGCGCAGGCCGGCCTCGGCGCGGAGCCGGGCCGCGACCTCGTCGATCGCGTGCTCGTAGCTGCGGCCGAGCAGGACCGCCCGGCTCGCGGCGTCCTCGACAGCCTGTGAGAGCGTCGACCCGTAGCGCGCCAGAGAGACCCGGTAGTTCGCCAGGCGCGTCTGCCCGACCACGGCCGCCTCGCGCTCGAGCCAGCCCGCAGCCTCGAACCGGAGCGGGCGCGCCGCGCCGAGGAAGGCCTTGTCGGCGACCCGCAAGTAGGTGCGCGCGTCCTTCCACGAGACGTCGGTCGTGCGGGCCAGGTCTTCGCCGAGCGTGTCACCTTGCCGCCGGTACATGTCCGTGAGGCCAGCCCGCAGCACGACGAGCGCCGCCGCCTTGGACATCTCGGTCCAGGTGCCGCGGTGCGCCCGGGCGAGCTCGCGCTGCATCTGGCGGATCGTCGCGCTGACGAGCCGGATCTGCCGGTCGAGCGCGGCGCCGGACAGCCGGCCCAGGTTGCGGCGCATCCGCGCGATCGCCTCGCGCGGGGTTCCCGGCAGGCTCATTCAGCCTCGTCCGCCGGCTCCTCGCCGGCCTCGTCTTTGGGCTTGGCGTCCTCGGCGTCGCCTTCCTCGTCGTCCTCGTCTTCGGGCTCGCCTTCCTCGCCCTCGTCGAGCCGGTCCTCGCCGTCGGCCTTGTCCTCCATGGCCTCCGCCTGCGCCTGGAACGCCTGGACGCGCTCGACCTCCTCAACCGCGATCCGCCGGAGCTCCTCGACCGGGTCCACGCCCATGACGCCGGCCGCTGCCTCGATCGCGGTCCGCCGCGACAGGATCGCCGAGCCGCCGGACGCGCCCTGCAGGCCGGTCAGCTCCTGGTTCTTCTCTTCGGCGAGCTTCTCGAAGAACCCGCCGAACGTGATCTTGATCGAGCCGAAGCGCCCGGGCTTGCAGGGCTCGAAGCGCTCCTCGGTCGTCTCGGCGAGGCTCGCCGGCACCGGCATCGCGCCCGACTCCTCACCGCCGGGCTCGCCTTCCTCGCGCTCGGCCGCCGCCGGGGTCCGCACGATCCGCGACGGCAGGATGATCGTGCCCTCCTTCGGATCCTCGATCGACGAGACCCCGAAGTGCAGCGCCATCTCGTAGAAGCACTCAAGCACGCGCACGATCGCGTCGGCGAGCTCGATCCCGACCAGCGCCGCGTAGTTCTTGGTCGGGCCGAAGAGGATCTGCATGTGCTTCCCCGACTTCGCCGCGTTGACGAGCTCGGGCGTGATCCGGACGCACCGGGCGCTGGCGAAGGTGCGCTCCTCGAGCTGCTGCAGGTACCGCTGCGCCGCCTCGATCGAGGTCGCCGAGATCTCGGCGAACCCGACCTTGCCTTTCTCACTCATCTGGATCACGACGCCCCGCCCCTTTTTTTGGATCGGGTAGCGGCGGCGCGTGCCCTCGTCGTCGGCGTGGTAGAGCGTCGGGTCCGTGTTGTTGCCGACCGAGCCGCGGAGCTGCGAGCCGAGCCGGTCGATCGCGTCGCAGCGGCCCTCGAGCTGGTCGAAGTCGTGGCGGCCCCACTGCTCGTCGCCGCCCTCGCTCGTGTTGCGGTACCACGTGGCCGGGCAGCGCTTGCAGCCGTGCGGAGTGCGCCTCGCCTCGCGGAGCGGCTCCTCGCGCGAGTGCGTCTCGGGCACGTCCTCGAAGTCGATGTAGTCGGTCTCGTCCCAGCCGCAGGACCGCCAGTAGCGCTTGCGGACGAGCTTGCCGGCGGGGTCGCGCTCGAGCTTCGTGACGAGCCGCTGCCGGACGATCATCGCGGGCTGGCAGACCTCCTTGTCGCTCCACCGCAGGACCCGGCACTCGGAGGGCTTGAGCACCTCCATGCTCGGCCGGCCCCCGACGATCTGCGGGACGCAGACGGCCGCTCGGGCAGCCCCGGCCATGTTGCGGGCCTTGGTCCAGGACGCCTGAAGCTTCCCGTGCTCCCACACCATCGCGTAGTAGCTGGCCGTGTCCGCGTCGATCGGGACGTGGATCTGCGGGGTCCGGCCCAGGAGCATCATCGTGAAGGTCTCGACGATCTCGCGGGCGACGGGGGTCGTGACGTCGGGCCTGCGCAGGGTCGGGTTGCCGGGGTCGGCGGGCACGAAGCCCTGGGTCAGGTAGCGCTCGCGGTAGTAGGACTGGCCCTCGGAGCGGCGCGACCCGTCCCACCGGGCCGGGCAGTGGTCGTGCTGGTGGCCGTCGAAGAACGCGTAGAGCGCGTCGAAGTCCTTGGCGTCTTCGGACTCGGGCAGGTCGTAGACGTGGACCGTCTCGTCGACGGCGACCTCGGGGGCCTCGGCGTGATGCACGGGCGCAGGATAAAGGGGCGGGCCCGAACCGCCGAACACCGAGGCTCGGCGGCCGGGCCCGCGACCACGACCGTGGACGGATATAGCGCTGGTCGGCGGAGTCGACAATCAGCGGGTGTGCCGGCTCGTCTAGCCTCTTGGCCGCTTTGGGCGGACTTCTACCGCCGCAAGTCGCCGGCGCGGCAGGGGTACCACCGATTCACCGCCGCGGCCAGACCTGCGGCGACAGGTCCCGCACCTCATCCGCCCGGGCCATCGCCTCGGCGCGCGCGTCCGCCTCGCGCTCGTCCGCTGTCTTCTCGCGGCGCGGGTAGGGCTCGAGGCCGGCGCAGCGCGCGTCGAACTCCGCCTTGATCCGCGCCCGCCGCTGCTCGGGCGTCATCGACCCGTCGTCCCAGATCACGCGGACCGGCTTCACGGGTTGCTCCGCTCCCGCGCCGCCATGGGCAGCGGCGACGAATCGGCGCCCCACGGGCCCCGGACCACGGCGCGGCTCTCGGGCGCGTCCTCCTCGGCGATCGTCGTGTTCCGCGGGTCGCCCGGGCCGTAGTAGGCCGCCAGGATCCGCGGCTCGTCGGCGTCGTCGAGGCTGCGCTCGATCATGGCGACCCCGGCGATCAGCGACTCCTCGCAGTCGGGCGGGTTGTGGAAGCGGTAGGTCTCGGCCAGCTCGGCCAGGGCCATCCGCAGCAGGGCTTGCCCGCCGAACAGCCGCATGCGCGCCGAGGTCCAGTGATCGACGAACATGAACACCCAGGGCTTGCGCTTGCGTCGCGGGCTCGGGCGGGGATCCATCAACTCCATCGCGCAACCTCCATCCTCACGGTACCCCGAAGCCGACGCGGCGCCACGAAGGCGCATTCACAGGCCGAGCCCGATCTGCTGCGACACCGGGAAGCACCCGGGCGAGAACCAGATCCGTTCGCGGTGCGCATTTGCTCTCCCGCGGCCCGCCTCGCCCTTGGCCTGATTCCCGTAACCGCCGCCGGCCTTCCAGGCATGGACGGTCCACCCCTCGGGCCAGACGAACCCGTCGTCGTAACCGCAGTACGCGATGCGCAGTTGCGGATCCGCACCATTCGCAATGGCCCATTCGCGGGCCCGGATCGCCGGCTCGCGCTCGTCCTCTGCGCGGCCGTCGCCGACGTAGAGCCCGGTCGCGCGACCCCGGCGAGCGTAGGGCGGATCGAGGACGACGCCGGTCAGCCCGTGGCCGGTCGTCACCGCCGGCGAGAGCACCCGCTCGAAGTCGCCGCAGCAGACCCGGACGTGCCGCAGCCGGGCCGCAAGCGCGACGAACCACTCGACGAGCCGGTCGCGCCGCTCACGGACGTTGATGCCGGCGCCGTAGCTGACGCCGGTCCCGTCGCAGCCGCCGACGCGGGGGAGCTGGCGCAGGCTCGACTTGTGGACGCCCTGCCCGCCGCCGGGCTCGCCCTCGTTGTTGCGAGACAGGTGCGGGATGCGCCGGGGGACGCCGGGCAGGTTCTTCGCGTTGACGCCGTAGCCGTAGTGGGGCCGGTCGCCCTGCCCGGCGAGATGCGGGCGCTTCCGGTTGTTCTCGGCCGTGCTCTCCTCGACACACCACCCCGCGCCGATCCAGCTCGACGCGCCCCACGCCCACCAGCCCGCGAC
>ERZ795047.2799-NODE-2799-length-16168-cov-48.803575_pt1 | contig 16168 bp, 13 predicted proteins | sample MGYA00375131_ERZ795047 | MGnify/ENA primary metagenome ERZ795047 (study PRJEB30176, sample SAMN05720228) | activated sludge metagenome | isolation source: Anaerobic digester | place: Japan | collected 2015-05-20 ...
GATAAGGACGGAGTTCGTTACATTGTAAATATTAAATCAGGTCCAAATTGGGGAAATAGTTCTCAAATTGCAAAAAATGTATAACATATATTTAATATATATACTAAAACGGGCAATTTAATCACAAATAATTTTCACCGCAGTAATAACTTATTCATAACTATTGGGTTTGTCAGTAATTGTATTACGGTAATACGATTAATTTTACTCTCATAATTCTGATTTAACCTAAAAACTGAACACGATGAAGGAAAAAATTCTCGCACTACTGACCGAAAGGTTCGCAGGCGTGCGAAAAGACGGACTGGCGCAACTGGCACTCGTGCTATCGCTACAGGCCGAAAATGAAGAGGAAGCTACAACCCTAGTTGAAAAGTTGACCGACGACAAGGTTAACAGCTTCATCAAGGATTGGCGCAGAGACGTGGACAAAGAGGTGTCCGATGCGAATAGAACCTACGAGGCTAACTTGAAGAAGAAGTATGACCTCCTTGAGAAAAAAGCTCCCGAACCCGGCAAGCAAAAGGAGCAATCCTCAGGAGGTCAGGAAGATCTTGCTACCATCGTGGCTAACGCCGTGAAGGCAGCGGTTGAACCGCTTCAAAACGAGCTAAACTCGTTCAAAGGTCAAAAGGTGACGGAAACAAGGCTCCAGCAGCTCGAAGGGAAGTTAACGAGCGTTCCAGAGGCGTTCAAAGCCCAGAAACTTAAAGATTTCAAACGTATGAACTTCGAAACTGACCAGGAGTTTGCTGAGTACTTGGGCGAGGTGGAAACGGACATCACCGCTCTAAATCAGGAGTTGGCCGACAAGGGGCTTGCAGGGCAAACCAAACCGATTATGGGTTCACCCAACAAGGATGGCGTTTCGAGCGCCGTGAGCTCGTACATCGAGAGTAAGACCAAGCCCGAGAATACCCTCACAGGCAAGGAAGTGTAATCTGATGTTAAACCAACAAAATTAAAGCAACCATGCTTAAGATCGAACGCAAAAGCGATAGCCGGGTGAATAAGGCTATCCTACATCGGCTGGCGGACATCCCCGGCGGTGTAACAGTATCCGTGGCGACCTTAGGCGGTGCTGCTCTCCAGGAGGGAACCCCCCTGTGCATTGGCTCCAACGGCCTGTACAACGTGGTGAAGACCGGGAAGGTGGTAACCGCTTACAGCTCCGGCACCTCGCTGGAGATCGCCAAGGGCCACCACTTCAAGGTGGGCGACAAGATCGCCGATGAGGGGGCTACCATGCACGCCACCATCACCGCCATTGACAAGACCACCAACGCCGACAAGGATGTAGTAACCCTTGCCGGGGCATTCTCTGGCACCCTCGCTAAGGACGCTAAGCTCATTCTGGTTACCGTTACCGAGAATGACAATGTACAGCACGGAGCAGTAGTGCAGGGCGCAGTGAGCGCCAACGACGCCACATCATTCAAGGTGGATAAGGGGCATACCCTTGCCGTGGGTGACTACGTGGCTGGCACCGGGGCTGACCCGATGACTGGCAAGCTAATCACCAACATCGACAGGGGCAACGACGGCTACGACACCATCACCATTGGTTCTGCTAACGCCAAGGCGTTGGCTGACGACGAGGTGCTGAAGGTGGTAACTGCCCTGAACGGTACTACCGTGAAGGGTTTCGCAGTTGCTGATACCATCACCAAGCAGGCCGACGCCATTGCCATTGCTGGTAGTAACTACGACGTGGTGGCCAACGATAACCTGTTTGTGGACGCTTGGCTAATCGCAGTGGTGAAAGAGGCTAACGGTCCAGTGATCACCAGTGCGATCAAGTCGCAGCTCTCTGGAATCAAGTATGTTTAACCCTTAACCAATAGAAAGGAAAATAAGCTATGCAAAAGACGTTAATGCATGGGTTGAACGAGAAGGATATGCAGGCCGTGATCAACACCTACGACCTTAAGCCCTACTACTACCCAACGCTATTCCCGTTGACCGAAACCCCTTTCCTTACCTGGAAGATGCTGGAGGGTCAGGCGGGACTGAAGATCGCCGCTGACCTCGTGTCGAGGGGATCAACCATCCCACGGAAGACCCGTGAGGCCATCAACCGTATTCAGGGTGATATTCCTAAGATAGCCATCTCGCGTGAGAAGCTGGAGGATGAGCTCACTGAGTACGATATTATGCTGGCCATGGCGAGCCAAAACCCCGACCTGCGAGCCATCGTGGAGTTCTGGGCAGAGGATACCAAGTACTGCTGGGACGGCGTGGCCGCCCGTGCGGAGTGGATCGCCCTGAGGCAGATCTCGCTTGGTAAGGTGGCATTCACCAACGCCAACAACCACGGGGTGGTAACCGAGTACAACGTGGACTACCAGATGCCATCGACCCATAAGGTTGGTGTGAACACCGCGTGGGCTACCACCGCCTCGGCTAAACCCATCACCAAGGACTTTCCCGAGGCCATTAGGATTGGTAAGGCCATTGGTGCCAGCTACAAGTTCGCGTTCATGAACCCGAACACGCTGGAGAAGCTGGTAGCCACCGAAGAGGTGATTAAGATGTGTGCCTCGTTAGTGAGCAACGCGCTTAACATCCCATCATTGCCCTCATTGGAGGATGTTAACTCCCTGTTAGCTCGCACTGTGAAGCTGAAAGGCTTACAGCTCGTGATCATCGATCAGGATATCACCATAGAGCTCCCCGACGGTAGCCGTACCACTGGCAACCCATTCGAGGACGACGTGGTGCTGTTCTCTGAGAGCAAGGTGCTGGGTAAAACCCACTGGAAGCGTCCTATCGACATGAATGTGAAGACGGAGGCGATTAAGGCTATGAACGGCCACACCATGGTGCAGAAGTACTCGCAGGCATCGCCCCTAAAGGAGGTGACTGAGGGTATTGCCAACCTGTTCCCCGCGTGGAACTTGGCTGGCCGCTCCGTGCTGATGCAAACCAGCGGCACTAGCTGGAATAAGTAAACTACCCAAGGGGCTATTCGCGTAGCCCCTTGCTAAACTTTAGTGAGATATGGCTATAGCAACCAACCGTGACTACCTGAGTAAAACCCTCGCCAAGTTCGGCCTAACGGACGACGACGTGGACATTATTGTGGCTGAGAATCCCGAGCTGAAGGGCTCGCTGGATATTAAGGCCTGCAAGGTGGCCATGCACAAGTCCTTTTCGGCAATTCTGCCGCTGGCCAACGTCTCGGAGGGCGGCTACTCGCAGTCGTGGAATATGGATGCTGTGAAGCTGTGGTACAAGTCACTGTGCATCGAGCTGGGCAAGCCCAACGCGCTGAAGCCTCAAATTCGTAACCGCTCAAACTACTGGTAGTATGGCCTTGAAGCAGTACCCCCACTTCCTCTTCGTTCACTTGGTGAGCGAGTCTGTGCAGGATGACGACGGCAACTGGAGCAATCCAGTTGACGAGTGGGTTTGTAGGGGTAATTGCCGAGAGGAGACCAACGGCGCGGGTAGGCAGATCAACGGGCCTGATGGGAAAGCCATCGTGTTCGCATCGACGGTGTACCTACCCAAGAGCGTTCAGGCTATTGGCCCAGCAACCGAGGTGAAGGTCTGCAACGATGAGATTGGCAACAGCCTAAGGGTGAAGGGGCAAGTGCTGAACTTCTCCCCAGGGCAAATGAACAGCAGGCTATGGCTATAAAACCAAACTTCACACAGGCCGACGTGCAGAAGCGTTTCAACAAGTTCCTTGAGGTGGTTGAGAGAAGGCAAATCGATAGGTTGAAGATGCTGGGCGAGATGTGCATAACCCGCGCGAGGGAAATTCCCGCCAGCATTGGGTTTACCGACCAGACGGGCAACCTACGCAGCTCCATTGGCTACACAATCTTTAACGACGGGGTGGCTATTCACGAGAGCTTTGAGCAGGTGAAGGAGGGTGCCGAGGGGGTTGCTACCGGGCGAATGATAGCCGAAAAGATTGGCGACAGGTATCAAGGCAAGGGCTTGGTGCTGGTGGTGGTGGCGGGTATGAACTACGCCATATACCTTGAGGCGAAGGGTCGCGACGTGTTGACCTCAGCTGAGCAGCTGGCACAGCAGGAACTACCCCGGATGCTATCCGAACTGGTAAGTAACATCAACAAAGCATTATGATGAAGCAGACCTACGACATAGAGGCCATTGCCTTTCAGGCGCTAAGGGCTAACCAAACCTTGGTGAGCGAGCTGAGCGGTGGGGTATACCTAGGCCAAAGGCCGCTGAACTCCGATAAGGAGGATGTGGTGATCAACACCATCGCCATGACGCAGGAGTTTAAGCCCCAGCTGGCTACCTCGAATATCAACATTCACGTGCCCGACCGCACGGTGACCATTGGCGGGGTGCAGCAGCAAGTGGAGGATAGGGCAAGGCTTAAGGCTATTGCTGCCATAGTGCTGAGTACCGTTAGAGGCGTTAAGCTACCAAGCATGAAGATGGTGGTGGAGAGCCAGAACACCCAAAGGGAGGCAGATATCTCACAGCATTTTGTGAACATAAGAATTAACTGGATTATTCACTGATTACTAATAACATAAAGAAATGGGATCATTGATAACTTTAGGCTTGGCCGAGATACAGGTTGGCGCCGCTGGTGCTAACGGGGTAATGCCCGGATCGATGGCTAAGATCGGTGCTGCCTACAAGGACACCTGCAAGCTGGCGCAAGCCGCCTCGGAAATTACCGAGCATTTTGAGGAGGGGAAGGCCGCCCCAAAGGTGAGGAAAAAGGCCAAAAACATGCCCGTGCTGACGTTCTCAATAATGGATCCTGACGTGCAGATGCTCATCAGCTACATTGGGGGAACCAACGTGGGTACTGAGGGAGCCCCCAAGTGGGGATTCGACGGCAGCGAGGCTGTGGCCAACAAGGCTATACGCGTGATGTCGGAGCAGGGATTGTGGGTAGATATCCCCAATGGGGACATCGAGGCCGTGATCAACGCCGATATGAGCGCCAAGGGCTTATTTATGGTGGACTTCACTGTTACCCCTATGGCGGTAACTGAGGGCAAACCAATTCAGGCATACGACGGAACATCGGGCTTAACCGTTGATCCAACGTCGTTGAGCTTCACCGCTGCGGCTGACACCACGGGCAAGACCATCACCGCCACATCGAGCGGCAACGTGACCTACGCCGCTGCCCCATCGAACGCGGAATGGCTAACCGTAACGCGCAACCTCAAGGTGGTTACCGTGAAGGTTTCGGCCAACACCAACTCGGAGAGCAGGACGGCTATCGTTACCATTGTGGCCGACGGGCTGACCGCCTACGTGCCCGTAACGCAGGCAGGAGCATAACCCTAACCAACTATTTACCATCGCCGAAAGCCCCGGAAACAACACTTTCGGGGCTTTTTTAAAACCAAAAATACTATGACAGAAGATAGAAAAAGGCTAGACCAGGAGCGACAGGAGCTCAACCGGATGATAGGCCGGGGAATGGCCATTGAGGTGGATGTGCCCATACGGGTTAAGCCCAAGGGATTCCTTGGACTATTCAGGAAAGGCACTAAGAAGGTGGAGCGAATGCGATTTGTGGTGCACGAGCCCACCCTATCGACCCTCGACAGGCTATCGGCTGAGCAGATTGAGCTGCGCATTGACGAGCAACAGATGCGCACCGAGGAGGGCGTGAGTGAGGCGAAGCGTATGGCGAAGCAGCACAGCCGCCGTATGGCAAGGATTGTGGCCATTGCCGTGTTGGGGCAGGATTACGTAATAGCCGAGCAGCAGGGGGCAAGGGTGAAGTACACCTATGACGACAGGCGGCTCAACGAGCTAACCGACCTCTTCTTTCACAACGTGAGGCCCTCGGTGCTGTTCGACTACGTGATGCTCATCAGCACGATGAGCAATTTGGGGGATTTTACGAACTCTATCAGATTGATGTCAGCAGCCCGGACAACGATGCCGATTCTGGTAGAGGAAGGCAGAAAGGCCTAAAGAGTCCATACGGGCGCAGGGGGGCCATTTGTGCCCAGCTGGGGTGGACGTGGGATTACCTACACAATGGCATCGCGTGGTCAGTGGTTCAGCGTATGATCTCTGACCTCCCATCCTACGACTACGAGGGCGATAGTAAAAATGCTGTGAAATTGAACAGGGAGAATGCCCAAAACATTATGAACCATATAAATACGATGATGTGATGAACACAGAGGATGGGGCACTACACTTTGAATCGAGCCTTGACAACGACAAGCTGAATAAGGCTATTGACGAGACCAAGCGACGAATACAGGGCTTTTCCGACGAAACGGTTAAGGGGGGGCAGAAGGTGGATGACACCTTTAGGATTACCGCCGAGAACATCAAGATACAGAAGGATGTGATCGCCAAGCTGGAGGGTGAGCTTAAGAAGCTGAATGCTGAAATTGACAAAATGGCTCCAGGTAAAGCGCAAGCTGAGCTGAAGAGCCAAGCCGCTGAGGTAGCCGCTGAGCTGGAGGCCGAACGCAAGGCGCTCACCATGCTGGAGGCCGAGGTAAAGAAAAATGAACAGGCTCAAATTTCTTTTCGCACCCAGCTACGCAATGCCCGTGAGGAGCTTATAAGAATGGAGCAGGCGGGGCTTCGCGGCTCGGAAGCCTACAGGGAACTACAGCAGGAGGTTGGACGGTTGCAGGACGCCATGGACGACGCCACCCAACAGGCTAGAGTAATGGCAAACGATGAGAAGTTGTTTCAGGGCATCATCTCCACCGTATCGGGGATTGCTGGGGCTTTCTCCGCAGCCCAGGGGGCTATAGGGCTTTTTGCAGGCGAAAATGAGAACTTGCAGAAGATAATGCTCAAGGTGCAGTCGCTGATGGGTATAACCATTGGGTTGCAGCAGGTGGCCCAAACGCTGAACAAGGACAGCTACTTCTCTCTGGTTATACTAACCAAAGCCAAGGAGTTTTTGGCCGTTGCCGAGATGAAGGTGGCCACGGCGATGGGCGTTTCAACAGTGGCCGCGAGGGCTTTAATGGCCACCCTTACGCTGGGGTTATCGGTAGCCATAACAGGGGCAATAATCCTGATTAACAAGCTGGTGAGCCGACAGGCCGAGGCGCGCAAGAAGCAGGAGGAGTTCAATAAGGCGGTGGTGGAGGCTGCATATAAGCCATTGGCGGCGGTTAAGTCGTTATCGGCGGAGTGGCAGGCGCTGGGAGATAGTATGGAGGCCAAGGAGCGGTTTATTCGCGACAACAAGAAGGTATTTGATGAGTTAGGGGTAGCGGTTAACGGGGTGGCAGATGCAGAAAAGTTACTGGTTGATGGTACGGGAGGCTTTGCTAGGGCGATGCTGGCAAGGGCGAAGGCCGTAGCGGCTAAGGAATCGTTTGAATTGAAGGCGAAGGAAATTGCCGAGATCGATTTGGCATTGGAAACAACTCCTGAAAAGATTAAAAAATCTGTACTTGTTATTGATACTTGGGAGTATGATGAGGTAGATAACAAAGAGTATGTAAGACTTAAAGAGAAGAAAAAGGAGATAGAGAAAGAGGCAGACGATGTGTTCAAGATGAGATTAAAGTTTCAGAAGGAGGAGGAGGAGCTTATTGCAAGTCTTGGATTATCAAACAACAACACCATAGAGGGCAGCATCAAGGCCGTTAGTGAGCTGCTTAACCAGCTAAATGAGAAGTACGAGGAGGCAGCTCCTGGAGAGATGAAGGATTCGTTACTTGCCCAGATCAAGGAGCAGGAAGCCCTGCTGGAGAAGCTGGACCAGAGGCGTGCCAAAAGCGTAAGCGGCGACGACCCTACCAAGAAGGCGATGCAGGAGTACGAGAAATCGCTCAAAAGACAATTAGACCTTGCCGAGGGGGTGCTAGATAAGTTCGCCCTGATTGAGGAGGAGAAGAAGAAGCTAGAAGGCGATAAAAGCGAGCTGGGCACGGCCAAAATGGGGCTACTCGATGAGCTGAACCAGAACACCGCCGACGAGGCCGAGAAGCAAACCCGGCAGCTGCTGTCCACCTACGCCACCTACCTATCGCGCAAGCTGAGGCTACAGGAGGAGTACACCAACGATATGACCCTGCTCAGGAAGAAGCTGGAGAAGGCCACCGACCCCGAGGAGCAGGCCGAAATTCAGGGGGCCATGGCCAACCGCACCAAGAAGTTTAACCAGGACGTGGCCGCCGCGGGCGACACCGAGTATGAGCAGCTACTGGCTCAGTTCCGCAGCTACGAGCAGAAGAAGGATGCCATAATAGCCGAATATGACAGCAAAAGACAAGTTGCACAGGAAAACAATAATCAGGAACTTATCGAGAAACTCAACGAGGCGCAGGCGCGAGCCCTGTCGTCGCTGGCCACCGAGAACCTGATGCAGTCGGCTGACTGGACGGCGCTATTCAGCGACCTCGACAAGGTGACCACCGCCGAGCTCATCAAGCTCAGGGATAGGGTTGAGGCGCAGTTTGCCACCCTCGACCTCGCCCCTGAGGATATGGACGTGCTGCGCAAGAAGATCAACGAGGTGACCGACCAGATACAGCGGCGCAACCCGTTCCTAGCCCTGATCGATGCCCTACGAAAGTACAAGCAGGAGGAGTCGAGCGCCAACCTTAAGGACTTAGCCAAGAGCCTATCGGCCTCCATCGATATGATTAAGGGCACGTTTGATCAGGTGGTGGGATCGCTGGACAAGCTGGGCATCAAGGCCGATGAGCAGACTAACGAAGTGCTTAACAGCGTCTCAGGAATGCTGGGCGGGGCTTCCAACCTCGCCATGGGCATCGCCACGGGCAACCCCCTACAGATCATTCAGGGGTCAATCGATCTAATCATCAACGGCATAACCCTCATTGGCGGGGCGAAGGGTAGGCAGCTGGACCGAACCATTAAGGAGCACGAGGCCAACGTGCGCAGGCTCGAAAAGGCCTATCAGGACTTGGAGCGCGCCGTGGATAAGGCGCTGGGCAACGCCCGGTACGACTCGCAGAAGCAGCTTATTGATAACCTCAAAAAGCAGCGCGAGGAGTACGAGGCGATGATTCGAGCTGAGAGCGGTAAGAAGAAGGCCGACGAGGGCAAGCTGGACGAGTACCGCGACGCCCTTAAGGATAGCCAGCGGCAGATTGAGGACATCGTGAACGGGATTAGGGAGGAGATACTGGGGATGAGCGCCGAATCGGCCGCCAACGAGCTGGGCAACGCCCTGATTGACGCCTTCGCCGCGGGCGAGAATGCCGCCGAGGCGTGGGGCAAGAAGGTGGACGACATTGTGGGTAATGTGATTCGAAAAATGCTGATCCAGAAGCTGGTGGAGGAGCCCGTGGGCAACATCATCAACAAGTATATGGCCAAGTGGGTGGACAAGGATGGGAACTTCCTGGGCTTCGATGCGATTATGAACTCAGCAACCGCTATGGGTAACGAGCTATCGGGGCTAGGCGCCGGGCTATCGGAAGCCCTGAATATGCTGCCGGATGAGATTAAGAAGTACTTCACGGGGGGCGACGACCCTGCCTCTCCCCTCACGGGCGCGCTTAAGGGTATGAGCGAGGACACCGCCAGCCTGATGAGCGGCTACATCAATGCGATTCGAATTAACCAGATCGAGGGCATCAGCATGATGCGCAGCCAGCTGTTGACCCTGCAGCAGATTTCGAGTAACACCTCACACAACGTCAATCTACCTGAGATACTGAGCGTACTGAAAACCATTGCCAATGGCGACTCGCTGAGGTCGTCGGGGCTGTAAAAAATCAATTAAACATCAACCTATGACACGAATAGCGAGAGATATTGCCAAGCAAGCCAAGCGGAAGGGCATCTGTGAGGACTGGTACAAGGAGCTAAGAACATTGGAAACCGTGGAGCAGCTGGCCGAGATGTACCTGAAAGGGATAGATTTCTGCTTGGCCAACGATTTCCCATCAAACGACTATTTGCGGGCGAAATTCAAGGGCAAGATGGAGGATTATGGAATACACCTCGATGAGGTATTTGGTTGCCTGAACGGGCGAAAAGTGGTGGCCTTGGGGTCGTGCCGGGCAGCGGTTGAGATTGATGAGCACCACGTAAGCGAGGTATTTGTGAAGCACACCAGCTTGCTTAACCTAACGGCCAAGGATTGCGCCTTTGTGATGGTGGATGCCTTTGAGAATACAAGGGTGAAGATTAAGGCCTACGGCGAGGCGAGGGTGGTGGTGAACCGCTACGGCAATGCCGAGGTGTACATCATTGAGAAGGGCATGAATGCCATTGTGAAGATTGTGGATAAGAACAAAATAACCTACTAGCTATGAATATAGTGTATAAGCTCGACGGGGTGGATATTGTCACCTACGGGGTTCACATCTCCGCCTCGGATGGGTTACTGAGCAAGCCCAACTTTAAGAAGCCCACGGCACACAGCTGGCCAGAGTACCACGGTGAGGTGGTGGATTTGGGCAAAAGGGTGTACGACCCTAGGGTGATCCAGCTGGACTGCTTCATAGTGGCCGACAGTAAGGAGCTGTTCCTGACCAAGTGCAATACGTTTCTATCGGTTTTCGACAAGAGCGGCACCCTGAGGCTATCGGTTGCCGTTGACCCCACAAAGCCCTTGCTGTACGAGGTTTATCTGGATGGCGAACTCGACATTAAGAAGATTTGGAACGACGGCCAGATGACGGGCAAATTCACCATTAAGTTACGGGAACCAGAACCCGTAAAGCGGGTGATTAAGTATACCCGCACGAGCGGTGCCACCAAAACCGTAACCCTAACGATAACCAGCCCCAGGTTGGTTAACATATACTGGGGCGATGGCAACCACACCTTTGACGTGAGCGGCACCTCACAGGTGGTGACCCATAACTATACGGTTAATGGCGACTACTACATAGTGATAACTGGCAATATTGACGAGATAAGCTCGCTAACGCATAACGGAACACTGGTATGGAGCAAATTATAGTAACGCATTTGGACAGCAGCACCACCAAGCTGCAATCGAAGCAGAATGTAAGCACGATCACTAGAGCTAACCAAAAGGTGGAGCTACTGGGAGCCGACACGGTGGAGATCAGCGTGGAGTCAGCCACCAAGCTAAACTTCTACATTGGCGATAAGATAACGGTTATAGGCAGGGATTACACCCTGAACACCCCCGCCAAGGAGCACAAGCTGTCGGAGCGCAAGTTCGTGTACGATATGGTGTTTGAGGGGGTACAGTACGACCTGCTGCGGGTGAGCTACAGCGTTAACGTGGACACCACGAGCAACGAAATTCAAGACCTTTCGGGCGATTCACTGACGGGTGATCTGAAGATGTTTCTGGACGTACTCCTGAGCAACGCCAACAGGGTATTCCCCGGCAAGTGGGTACTAGGCACCTACCCCACCGACACGGAGACCAAAACGCTCACCTTTGGCGATAGCGACAACTGCCTTTCCGTGCTGCAATCGCTATGCTCAGAGGGCAACTACAACACCGAGTTTTCGATTGGTATAGCCCCCAACGGGGTGCGCACCCTCAATATTGGGGCTACTGGCAACGTATTCCCCTACACCTTCCAATACGGCAAGGGCAAGGGGTTGTACGAGCTAACAAGGGAAAAGGTGAGCTCCACCAACATCGTGACGCGGCTAAGCGTGTACGGCTCATCGCGCAACATCAACACCTCTAAGTATAGGGCTTTTAGGCTATGCCTGCCCGGTAAGACCAAGGGGCAAAGCTACCTTGAGAGCGCAACCGGAATAGCCAGCTACGGGGTGTGGGAGCAGACTAAAAACTTTGAGGAGATATACCCCCGCAGGACTGGCACCATCAGCGCGCTGGGCGATAGCGAGCTTAAGTTTGTGGACTCGTCCATGGACTTTGACCTGAACGAGAAGGATGGAAGCGGAAACACGCTATACCTTATTCCCGGTGCAGCGGCCAAAATCCACTTTAACACGGGCAACCTTGCAGGCTACGAGTTTGAGATCACCAGCTACAATCACTCAACAAAAACGTTTACCCTTCGCCCATTCACCGATGAGAATGGGTACACCTTCCCTTCGCCAACTAATGCGGCCTTCCAATTCGCGCAGGGCGATAAGTACGTGATTCTGGACATATACCTACCGCAGTCGTACATCGATTCTGCCGAGGCTGAGCTGCAGGCAGCTGGGCAGGAATACCTTAACAAGTACAGCCAGCCAAACGTGATGTACGGCTTAACCGTTGACCCCCTATTCCTTAAGGATGTGGTGGGCGCCGAGGTGGAGGCGAACATAGTGTGGGTGGGTGACTACATTCCTGTTAAGGATACCGATTTGGATGTGGATAAGAGCATCAGGGTGAAGGGTTTCACCCGCGACCTGCTGAAGGATTACGCCTACAACCTCACCATTGCCGACAATGCCGTGACGATTAGCACCATTAGCCGCGTGGTGAGCGATTTGAGGGGTATAAATAATGTTGTGAGGATAAACAATCTTAACGACCCCGCTCGGGCGCGCAGGAACTACCTGAACTCACAGGAGGTCTTGAGTATGATCTTCGATCAGGAGGGTGACTTCTACACGGAGAAGATTAAGCCCCTATCCATCGACACCTCCATGCTTTCGGTTGGGGCTAAGTACATGCAGTTCGGCATGGCTGGTACCATATTCCAGCCCAACTACGCAGGGGCTAAGAATAGAGTGGTGTACACGGGCGGAGCACTAACCCACTACGCCATACTGGACAGCAGCGACAACCCTAGAACGTGGACCATTGGCAACGGCGATGTGGTGCTGGGGAGCGATGATGCTTTCTACATCTACGCAAAGTGCGAAAGGGATGGAGTGAATGGAAATATACTATTCTCGGCAAGCCAAATTCTGGTGGATTCAGACACCACCTACTACCACTTCCTTATTGGAGTGATAAACAGCGCGGGGGAGAATGATGAGCGCGCCATTGCCCTTATGTATGGTTTCTCCGCGATAAATGGGCGCTTCATAAAAACAGGCCGTGTGCAAAGCGCCGATGGTGCCACCTACTTCGACCTCGACAGCGGGACTATACAGGGCAACATACGCTTCCAATCCGGGCAGACTGTGGAGGCGGGGATACAGGAGGCGGTGGATGGCATTGAGATCGGAGGGCGGAACTTGCTGGCATTCGCTGACATGATTCAAGGGGCGACATCTGGGATTAGTGGGCTATTTGTTAGTGGGACAACCTATATCACCTCAGCTAATTACATACAATGCATCGGGGCTAGTTTAACAATAGGTGCGCCTAACAGCAGCTATCACGTTCACGTATGCTTCTTCGACGAAAGTCAAATATTCATTACAAGCGTTTATCTGCTTAATGGGGGTGCTTACCAAAGCACTTTCCCTCTAACGTGGATTATTCCTGAACGCACAAAGTTTATTAAAATAACAGTAAAACGATCGGATGGAGGGGTTGTAACCCCGGCAAGCGTTGCTGCGGATTGCCGGATAAAGATCGAACTCGGCAACAAGCCCACCGACTGGACCCCCGCCCCCGAGGACGTGCAGGCGAACATTGAGGCGGTGCAGGGGAGCGTGGACGACGTGAGCGCAGCCGTTGACGATCTGGAGACCTACGTGGACGGGGCCTTTCTGGACGGCGTGATCGACAGCGCGGAGGCCATAGCCATCGGGCAGCTGATCCTGACCGTGCAGGCGGAGGCCGATGCCATCGAGGCCACCTACAACAAGCTTTACACCAACCCCTTCCTTTCGGGCACGCCCAAGACCAACCTGCTCAACGCCAAGATCACCTTCGTGGGCAGCGTTACCGACCTGATTGATGCCATTGATACCGCCATAGCGGACGGGCAGATCACCGCGGCGGAGCACACCAACATGAACGCCAAGTTCGCGCTGTACAACTCGGCCCTTGCCTCGTTCAGCACGGCCATCGAGGCGGCCAACCAGGCCATCCAGCAGGCGCTGGACCAGAATGCGCAGGGTTATGTGGATAACTTGGAGATCGGAGGGCGGAACCTGCTGTTGGGTACATCGGATGAGTGGAAGAACGGATCGTGGTCGAATTGGAACCTAATTCCCTACGCAAGGGTTGACGTAGTTGGCGGGAAGTACTACACGGGTGCCGTTGAGCTGAAGGACGTGGTGACCTCCGACGGGGTCAACGTGGGGCTGAGAATATTCTGGTACGATGCGGACAATGTCAGAAAAGAATCGGCCTACGGTGCGGAATCCGTTGCCAACGGTGCTTCCGGCATGGCAAGGATTACCGCTAAAGCACCCGACGATGCGGTTAAGGCGGAATTTGTAATTAGAAAATTTGCCAGCGGCGGCAGTACCACCCTGAAGTACAGGCGCGCCAAGATGGAGTCGGGATCCAAGCCCACCGACTGGACCCCCGCCCCCGAGGATGTGCAGGCGAACATTGACGCGCTCGGCTACCTGAAGGAGGCGCTAAATAACAACACCGACATCCAGGGCGGCCTGCTCTCCACCACCCTGATAAAGCTGGGGGCGGTGAACCAGAGCGGCAGCTGGGTGGAGAAGGCGGGAATTAACGGGGCGGGCACAACCGACAACACCCCTCGGATATACGCGGGGGGAACGCTGCAACAGGCCATTAACCGAATAGCCGGGCAGCTGACCAACGCGGCCAAGTTCGTGGTGACGCAGGGCGGGAAGATCTTCGGCATGGAGGTGGAGCTGTTCGGGTCGTTCAGAACTGCCCCTCCAGGGGGTAAGCATATACATATAAGCCATGAGGCTGGGGCGGTGAATATACACGACGATAACGGCGATGTGAAGACTACTATCACCTCTGAGGCGATCCCTTCTCTGTCATCATTATTGGCCACCAACAGCGCGAGCGTGGATGCCACCAAGTCTATCCTGCTCACCAAGTCCAACGGTTCAGACTCCAGCACCCAGTACTCGGCGACGCTAAAGCTGCCGAGCACGGCCAGCAACTACAAGATCACCACCCCGCCCATATTATGCGTATGTACAGCAGAGGATAACTCTTCGGGGGAACCAGGAATTGTTGCTGGAGCTATGGCCCAGGTATCTGCCTACCTGGTGAAACCTGATAGCAATAAGATATTGTTGGGAACGGTCGGCGCTTTTGTCGATGAGCCGTTAGGGTACGATAACCAGAGCGCTACCATCCCTGCAACCATCTTTGAGGCGATGGCGCCAGGCAACTATAAGATAGAACTGATTGCCGTTGTGAATGCTGCTAGCGTCTACGCCACCGCTCAGGCCAGCATCAGCATCGCCAGCCCCAACAACACCCTCTCAGGGGTGAGCGTGGTGGAGGTGAGTAGAATCTTGCGAAATGGCCTATTCCTCATTCAGGACGCCAACAACTACGCCTACCTAAACCCAACAGGGATAAAGGAGAAGTCGCAGGTAGCCCCCGATAGGCCGGGGGTGCTGGCGAGTGCCAGCGTGGCGAGCGGGGGAACTAGTTCTAAAGCGTGGGGTCCAAAGGTGGGATCATCGTCTAACCCTAGTACTGGAAATTACAGAATAGCCCACAGCATAGGACATCTGAACTACAATGTACTGCTAACCCCGCTAACGGCAGCCAGAATTGGGTATATATCTACAAAGGCGACCACCTACGTGGATGTGGTATTAACAAACACGAGCGGAACGGCTACTAACACAGCCTTCGACTACTGCATAATTGGAGATAACTAAAAAAGGGGGCAAAAGCCCCCTTTTCTAATCAATATCGGTTATTATTGTAACCCTTGATCCTTTAAATCCTTATACTCAGCCCCGGTAATGGGTATAAACCTGAATGCTTCCTGAAAGAGTTCGTAAACCAACTCCTCGTCCTCATTCGCGAAGGCTTCGAGTATGGCCTCTCGGGCTGCGGTTACCACAGAATTAGGAATGTAGGCTAAAGTATCGTAGTTGGGATGTGTTCCGCTGCATATAACCATATCGTAACCGTAGATAAACTCTTCCTGAATACCAAAATCACCGTAGCCAGTTTGATCGTAGATAATATCCCTACCCCACCTAAGCAGTGCTGGTATCTCTGAAATGGTATCCTTACCTACCCAAGTTGCTGTCCCATATACACCAGGGAAACTAATATCATTATAGAACCTCAGCGAGGTCGCCTGCTTCACCACTTCCAGCGGGGTAAGGTGCGCATCGGACTTGGATTGAATAAGGTCAGCCGAGGGCTTTACGTACACCTTAGCATCGGGATCGAGCCGGAAGGGCTCGGGGTCATCCTTGCAGGCGGCCATGGTGG
>ERZ795047.2805-NODE-2805-length-16138-cov-13.943729_pt1 | contig 16138 bp, 18 predicted proteins | sample MGYA00375131_ERZ795047 | MGnify/ENA primary metagenome ERZ795047 (study PRJEB30176, sample SAMN05720228) | activated sludge metagenome | isolation source: Anaerobic digester | place: Japan | collected 2015-05-20 ...
GCAGCAAGATCGCCCGCATGATGGACGAGGAAACATGGCTCAATGCGAAAAAGGCGCAGTCCCTCGGACTGGTGGACGGCATTCTCTTTGCAGGCAGCGCTCCGCAGCCGAAACCGGATGAGGATGAAAATCCCGATGAAGATACACCGGAGGAGGATGAGCCGAAAAAGAATGATGCAGGTACTGATGCCCCTGATGATCCTTCAGAAGAGGAACCCGATGAAGGGGAAAGGCTGAAGCGTCGTAAGACCGATGATACGGCAATGACGTATTCGGCAGTAATTGCAATGAAAAGTCTTATGGAAAAGCTCACTGCACATTATACACCTGTTAAGGGTGTACCGATCGATCAGCTTGAGAAAAGGCTGAATCTGCTTAAATAACAGGAGGATGATAATATGACTATTCAGGAACTTATGGAAAAGCGTGCAAAGGCATGGGATACTGCCCGCGACTTTCTCGATTCTAAGCGTAACGCAAACGGCCTTCTCTCCGAGGAGGACAGCAAGACCTATGATGCAATGGAACAGCAGATTGTTGATCTTGGCAAGGAGATCGAACGTCAGCAGCGTGCGGACCAGATTTCCCAGCAGCTTTCCGCCGCAACAACTGCACCTATTGTCGGTGCTCCCGGCGCTCATGTGATTGAGCCGCAGAAGCAGGGAATTGCATCCGATGACTACTCCAAGGCATTCTGGAATTCCGTTCGGAACCGCAACTATGTCGATGTTCGCAATGCACTTCAGGTCGGTGAGGACACTGAGGGCGGTTACCTTGTACCGGATGAGTTTGAGCGTAAGCTCATTGAAGCACTTGAGGAGGAGAATGTATTCCGTCCTCTTGCAACCCGTATCCAGACCTCCAGCGGTGACAGAAAGATTCCCGTTGTTACCTCTAAGGGTGAGGCCGTATGGATGGAGGAGGAAGAGGCATATACTCTCTCCGACGATGCATTCGGTCAGCTTTCGCTCTCTGCATACAAGGTCGGTACCGCTATCAAGATCTCCGAGGAGCTTCTCAATGATTCTGTATTCGATCTTCCTGCATATATCGCAAAGGAATTTGCACGCAGAATCGGCGCGAAGGAGGAAGAGGCATTCCTTGTCGGCGACGGTGTCGGTAAGCCTACGGGTATCTTTGCTGCAACAGGCGGAGCACAGAACGGTGCAACATCGAACGGTGCGACTATCACCTTTGATGATATGATCGAACTATTCTATTCCGTCAAGAGCCCTTACCGCAAGAAGTCCGTATGGCTCCTTAACGAGCAGACTGTGAAGGCACTGCGTAAAATCAAGGACAATACCGGAAACTATATCTGGCAGCCCAGTGTTTCTGTCGGTATTCCGGATACGATTCTTAACCGTCCTTATGTGACATCTGTATATGCGCCGACTATTGAAGCGGGCCAGAAGGCCATTGCTTTCGGTGATTTCAGTTATTACTGGATCGCTGATCGTCAGGGCCGCAGCCTGAAGAGACTGAACGAGCTCTTTGCTATGAACGGACAGATCGGCTTCCTTGCTTCTCAGCGTGTCGATGGAAAGCTTATCCTTCCGGAGGCTGTGAAGGTGCTGACGATGAAGGCATGATTACTCTTCAGGAAACAAAAAACTATCTTCGTGTAGATCATGCGGAGGATGACAAGCTCATCCTCTCGCTGATCGACACTGCCAAGCGGCTGGTGCAGGACGTCGGCAGAATGGACGAGCAGGCACTTGCGGTCAATGAGGAAACCACCCGGCAGGCTATGCTGTATACTGTTTCTTACCTCTATGAGAACCGCAATACTGCCGATTACCACAAGCTGACGCTGACGCTCCGGGCGCTGCTATTTGCGCAGCGTGAAGGGGTGATCTGATGGAGATCGGAACGCTGAATCAGCGCATCGCCTTTCTGGAACACAGCACGAAGATAGACGGCATCGGCAACCACAAAGCCCGGTGGGAGGAAGCCTTCTCCTGCTGGGCTGCCGTGTCCGTAAAGACATCGACGGAAACAACCGAGGCGGGCGTGACACTGGAAGTTGTCTCGCTGGAATTCACTGTCCGGCAGACACCCGATACCAAGCGCATCAATACCACCACGCACAAGCTGTGTTTCCGTGGGCTGGTGTATGACATAAACGGTGTGCTGCCGAATTATAAATCACTCGACTATATGAAAATCACGGCAGGTACACGAAAGGCTGGTGAGCAGGATGACTTCGATTGACGATATGGCTGCGGAGATTATGCGCGGTCTGACGGAATATGCAGACCTTGCCGATACCGCCATGAAAGCTGCTGTGAAAAAGACAGCAACCTCCGTCAAGAAGGAAATCTCCGCCAATGCTCCGAAGCGCAGCGGCAAGTATCGCAAGAGCTGGACGACCAAGAAAACGAAGGAGAACAGCCATTCTCTTGAAATGACCGTTCACTCGAAAGACCGCTACCAGCTTGCGCACCTGCTTGAAAAAGGTCATGCAAAGCGGAACGGCGGACGTGTATCCGGCAAGCCGCATATCGCCCCTGCGGAAGCGCACGGTGAGGAAATGCTCACGCAGCTTATCGAGGAGGCGCTGTCATGACCTATGAAGAAATCAATGAAATGATGCAGGAGATCGGGATGCCGTTCGCCTATCATCATTTTGCCGAGGGCGAGTCTCCGAAACCGCCCTTTGTTATTTTCCTTTCACCCGGCGAGGACACCTTCGGCGCGGATAACCTGATGTATCACAGCTTCAAGCAGCTTGATATTGAGCTGTATACGGATGAAAAGTCGCCCGATACAGAAAGCCGTGTGGAGGAAGTGCTGACGCAGCACAATATCTATTACACGAAAACTGAAAGCTGGATCGAGAGCGAAAAGCTCTACGAGGTGCTTTACAAAATGGAGGTATAACAATGGCACTGCAGAAGAATAAGGTAAAATTCGGTCTGAATAAGGTGCATTGGGCAAAGATCACGGCATGGAGCGATGACGGTGTTCCGACATTTGCAACGCCTGTGCGTCTGCCCGGTGCAGTTTCCCTGAGCATTGACGCGAACGGCGAAAATGAGAACTTCTACGCTGACAACAGTGTGTATTATGTCATCAACAACAACGCAGGCTATGACGGTGATCTGGAGGTCGCACTCATCACCACCGACTTTGCAACGGCGATTCTCGGTGAACAGCTTGATGCAAAGGGCGTTCTGGTGGAGCGCAACGATGCGGAGACATCGCAGTTCGCACTCATGTTCGAGTTTGACGGAGACAAGAACCACATCCGCCATGTGCTGTACTGCTGCTCTGCGTCCCGTCCTGCAACTGAGGGCGAAACTACGGAGGAAAGCAAGTCCGTCAAGACGGAAAAGCTGTCCCTCAAGGCATCGGCTCTCCCGAATGGTCTGGTGAAGTCCAAGACCTGCGAAAGCACGGATGAAACGACCTACAATAACTGGTACAATGCGGTCTATATGCCGACTGCTGCAACCAACAACAGCACCGGCACTCGTTCCACATCGACCAAGTCCGGCAGCGCGACTGAATAAGGAGGTACAGCATGGCTATTAAAAAGACAATTACCGTTGACGGTATCGAGGTTCCGTTCAAGGCGAGTGCGGCTGTGCCTCGCCTTTACCGCATCAAGTTCCGCAGGGACATTTACAAGGACTTCGCTGCACTTCAGACTTCCGTGCAGGAGGGTGACGAGGAAAGTTCTGCTCTTGATATCGAGAGCCTTGAAGTGTTCGAGAATATCGCATATATCATGGCGAAACACGCTGATCCGGAGAACGTCCCGGACAACCCCGACGAGTGGCTCGAAGCCTTCAACACGTTCTCCATCTACGAGGTGCTGCCGCAGCTCATTGAACTGTGGGGGTTGAACGTGGAGACGCAGGCGGAATCTAAAAAAAACATCGCAAAACTGACCGCCCGATGACAACGCCCCTCTTCCTTCTCCGATGTGTGCAGATCGGGCTGTCCCTCTCGGAGCTTGATCTGCTCACGATCGGAGTGGTGAATGATATGTTCACCGAAAAGGAAAACGATGAATATGACGGTTGGCATGAAGTCGCTGGGCAGGCGGATTTTGATGCGTTTTAAGAAACATTATCCGAAATAACCATTCCAATTGCACATCTCATTTACCGATTCCGCAAAAATTGATCTGGAGTGCTTGTTTGAATCAGTGTTATTATTCTTTTTCTCAATATAATATTCCTTAAGCTCTGACCATAGGTTGTTTCTTTTTAACCAATCAATTCGATTCGGTAAATCTATAAATCCCTTGCCTTGATAGACCCACTCATAACAGTTTTGCTTTTTGTTAAAGCGAATATACTGTTGGCGACCATCATCGCAATTATATACAATAGCAAAATCACAACTATGTAAGATTCTTGAATTCTGTTTGTCTTTAACTTTGATTGTAAGAACTCTTGTTGAATCCTCTGGATATGAATATCCATATCTACGACATATCTGAGAAAAGCCTCTCATCAATATCTGCTTGATTTCCTTTGCAGAATACTGTTCATCATCATCGTTAACTTGAATGTTTACGTCAAAGTCAAATCCTGTATTACCCTTTGCATCATAAGTAACCATATTACGACAGCAACTACCTACAAAATCATAACGGAATGTAAAACAATCTCTAACTTCGTCTTGAACCTCGTTGATGAGTTTGATGACTTCCTTTTTCAAAACCTTAACTGTGTTTTTATCCACGTATCTATAATCGTGTTGCATAAATATACAACCTCCACATAAGAAATCCCCATGCCATCCAAATAGTGCAATCACTAAATCGTTATAGTATATCATAAGTGATTGTATTTGTCAAGTATTCTTTTCCAAAAGCGAGGTGAAACCGCATGGCAAACAGAATCAAGGGCATCACCGTTGAGATCGGCGGCGATACCACCAAGCTGTCGAAGGCTCTGGAAGGTGTCAATAAAAACATCAAGAACACGCAGACGCAGCTCAAAGATGTACAGAAGCTGCTGAAACTCGATCCGACCAATACGGAACTGCTCTCGCAGAAACACAAGCTCCTCGCCGATGCGGTGAAGACTACCAAAGAAAAGCTGGAAACACTGAAAACGGCAGCAGAGCAAGCAAATCAGGCGCTTGACAACGGCGACATCTCGCAGGAGCAGTATGATGCCCTGCAGCGTGAGATCATCGAAACGGAACAGGAACTGCAAAACCTCCAGCGTGAAGCGGAGGCTTCCAGCACGGCGCTTGCAAAGCTCGGTCAGGCGGGAGAAATGCTTGAAAAAGCCGGTGACAAAATCGCCGATGTCGGAACGACACTGACCACTCATGTGACTGTTCCGGTCATGGCTGCCGGAACTGCCGCAGTCAAGACCGCAGCCGACTTCGACTCCGCCATGAGCAAGGTCGCTGCTGTATCCGGTGCGACCGGTGATGAGCTGGACGCACTGCGTGATAAAGCCCGTGAAATGGGCGCAAAGACCAAGTTCTCTGCTTCCGAGGCTGCCGACGCTATGAACTATATGGCGATGGCGGGCTGGAAAACCGGCGATATGCTGGAAGGTATCGAGGGCATCATGAACCTTGCTGCCGCTTCCGGCGAGGACTTGGCGACAACCTCGGATATTGTAACTGACGCTCTGACCGCTTTCGGCTTATCTGCTGCCGACAGCGGTCATTTTGCTGATGTTCTGGCGGCGGCATCGTCCAATGCAAATACGAACGTCAGCATGATGGGCGAAACCTTCAAATACTGTGCGCCTGTTGCCGGTTCACTGGGATTCTCCTGCGAGGATACCGCACAGGCAATCGGTCTGATGGCAAACAGCGGTATCAAGGGTTCTCAGTCCGGTACGGCGCTCCGTTCGATCATGACCGCCCTTGCAGGCGATGTCAAATTCTGCGGCGATGCCTTCGGCGAAATGGAGATCGCCACCACCAATCAGGACGGCTCGATGCGTGAACTGAATGACATTCTGGCAGACTGCCGTGTGGCTTTTGCGCAGATGTCCGAATCGGAACAGGCATCGGCAGCACAGGCTCTGGTCGGCAAGAATGCAATGTCTGGTTTCCTTGCGCTGATGAATGCTGCGCCTTCGGATATTCAGAAGCTGGAAGGTGCAATCAGCACTTGCTCTGACGAGATCGACGGCTATAACGGTGTCACGGAAAAGATGGCTGCCGTCATGCAGGATAACCTCGGCGGTCAGCTTACAATTTTGAAATCCCAGCTTCAGGAGCTTGCCATTTCTTTCGGTGAAATCCTGATGCCTGCGATTCGTTCTATTGTTTCCCGTATTCAAGGACTTATCGATAAATTCAATGCGCTGTCGCCTGCGACAAAGGAAACCATTGTCAAGGTCGCTCTTGTGGCGGCTGCACTCGGACCTCTCCTTGTGGTGCTCTGGGATATTGAATATTACAAGTGCGGCAGCTTTGAGGTGTATATCGCAGCGAACCAGCAGAATATTGAGATTTTTCAGACCGGCAGAATCGTCGGTCGTGATGATGATAATCAGCACTTCGGCATCATAGAATCCGTGCTGATCAATACAGATATTGAAAACGGCGACTACCTGACAGTGCGTGGTCGCTTTTTGATGTGCCTGCTGGAACGGCGCATCATTCACCCGACCTACAACGTGACAGCGACAAAGGCATACAGCGAGATCGTCCGGGAGGTCGTGACGCAGAATGCGCTACTTTCGGATAACCGCAGGATTCCGGGGCTTTCCCTCGGAACTGTGTCCGGTATTTGCTGGGAGCAGACCGCCACATTGCAGATCTCATACACGAACCTGATGCAGTGGGTGTATACGATCTGCGAGAAGCTCGGCGGCACGGCGAATATCCGGCTGGTGAAATCCTCCGGGGAGCAATACCGCATGGTGTTCGACCTCTCCGAAGGCGCTGACCGGAGCATCATGCAGGAGGATAATCCGCATATTATCTTTTCCGATGCATACAGCAATCTGCTCTCATTCAGTTATGCGGAGGACAGCAGCGTCCAGAAGAATTTTGCCTATATCTTCGGTCAGGGCAAGGGAGATGAACGCAAACGCACCACATATTGTGACGGTGATGAACCGACATACCTTGACCGCTATGAAGTGTATGTGGATGCGGACGATATTTCCGAGACAGAGCAGGTCGAGGGTGAAACGATACCGATTCCGGAGGAGAAGTATCTGGAACTGCTGCGCACTCGCGGCTCAGAACGGCTTGTACTGCCTAAAACAGCATCGGAGTCAGAGATCGCAGCGCATAACACGCAGTATGTATACAACCGTGATTATTTCGTAGGCGACTATGTGACAGTGCAGCATCGGCGCTTCGGCATGATGCAGCCGCAGATACAGCTTATCGGCATGATCGAGGGCTTCGACCAGAACGGACGCAGCTTGACACCAACATTCAAGGAGGCATGATATATGGCTTTTTACAGCGGTTTCTTCAATTCAAAGGGGCTTGACCGCACCTATACGGCGGAGGACTTCACGAGCTACCTCTCCAGCATTATCTGCAATGGTATCCTCGACACCTACGGGCAGAACTTCAAGCTGACAGCCGCGAACAGCGGTCTTGGCGTGGTTCTTGGTACCGGTAAAGCGTGGATCAACGGACACTATTTTATCAACGATTCCAGATATGTGATTGATCTAACATCGTATCAGGATGAATCGCTCCCGCGCTATGTCGGCATTGCGATTTATCTTGACACCACAGAATCCGTTCGCAGTGTTTCTCTCAGACTATTCGCCGGAACCCCGGCAGAGAATCCCTCGCTTCCGTCCATTCCGCAGGATGAAGACCATGTCCGCCTTCTGATGTATGCGGTACGCATGAATCCGGGAGCTTCACGAATTACGGAGAATGACTGGTTCGATTACCGAGAAGACAGCAACGTCTGTGGTTATTGCAAATGCATCCTCGGCAAGTGCAAGGTCACAGAACTGATGGCGCAGATGGCGCAGCTTATCGTGGAAGTGCAGGAAAACAATGAAACCGTTGCCGAGCTGACGCATCAGGTTGAAACATTGCAGACAGAAGTCGATGATATCATCGGTGGTATTGTTGAAATCGGCACCTGCGGCGAGAATATACATTATGTTCTCTATGAAAATGGAAAGCTCCTGCTTCACGGCTCTGGTGTAACCTACGATTATGAATTGGGTGAGTCTCCGTTCTGGGAAAATGAGGCTATCCGTTCTCTTATTATCAGTGATGGGATCACTGCAATTGGCAAGAGCAATTTTGAACGCTGCGTGAATATGACGTCAGCAAGTTTTCCGAGTACGCTGACAACCATTGGCGAGCGTGCTTTTTTCATGTATACACATGGTGGTCTGAGAGAACTTATGATACCTTCGTCGGTGACAACGCTGGGAGAAAAGGCATTTGTGGATCAGGATATCACTTCTGTTACGCTTCCTGCAACGCTCACTACGCTTGGCACATATATCTTCATGGGATGCGATCAGCTTACGACTGCAAGAGTTGAATGCTCCGAGTTACCGGGATTCTGTTTCGTGAGCTGCGGCAGGCTGCAAAGTCTTACTCTCAGTCATAATGTGACGAAGGTCTGCTCTCATGCGCTCAATTATACGCCGCTGAGAACGCTGACCTATGAAGGTAGCCTTGCAGACTGGGCTGCGGTAACAAAGCAGACAAACTGGGACGGTAATGCCGGTGATCTTAACGGTCTGGACAAGGTGCAGTGCCTTGACGGATATATGGAATACAATGATGAAACCAGAGAATGGGTGGAGGTGCGTGATTAATGTGGAAATTTCTTGTAAAGAACCAGAGCATTGAGGTTCTGGAGCGTGAGGTGCTGGCGGATCATCAGATCCAGTATGTACAGTTCCGTTTCACCTTTGACGGCGACTGGCGGCGATTCCACAAGGTCGTCCAGTTCACGCAGTGTGATGAGACATATAATATTGTTCTCGGCGCGGACGGCACATCGCTGTATCTGCCTGCGGAACTTCATGTCGGCGCGGCAAAAATGTCTGTGTTCGGTTATGACACCGAAAGCGATACGACTGTCCGTGCAACGACTGTTCCGGTGACGCTGAATATCCGTCCTTCCGGCTTTGTGGGTGATGATGAACCGCCCATTCCGCCGACGCCTGATCTGTATGTGCAGCTTCTGAAGAAGATCGAGGAAGCAGGACACGGCGCTGACGGTAAGTCCGCCTATGAGATTGCGGTGGAGCATGGCTATGTCGGTACGGAAACCGAGTGGCTGGCATCGCTCAAGGGAGAGCCGGGAGAAACACCGGATATGTCGGAATACCCGAAAACATCTGAGGTCACGACTATTGTCGAGCGTGAGATCGAGGCGGCGACCGGAGATTTTCATTCCCATGCGAACAAGGCAACGCTGGATGCTTTTACACCTGAACTTCTGCAGGAGCTTTCCGACTTACAGCAGTTTGAGGACAGGACGCAATATGAGATTCAGACCATCAACGAGGAGCTTCTGACGCTGAATGCGCAGCGGCATACACATAACAACAAGGAAGTTCTTGACACCATTACCGAGCAGTATTTGCAGGATGAGGCGGCTTTCCGCGCATCGACCAGCAACGCGCTGCACAGTCTGACCACAGGGCTGAGTGAGGTTTCTGCGCAGGCGCATTCTCATGCCAATAAATCCGTTCTGGACAGCATCACGCAGGAAATGCTTGACGGTATTGCAAGCGCAGAGAGACAGGCGCATTCACATCACAACCTCGCAACGCTGAACGGAATCACGGATTCTCACGTTTCCCGCTGGGAAGAGGCGTACACCGCAGCAATGAACCTGAATGAGCGCGTCGGCGTGAACGAAGGCGTATTCGAGCGCTTCAAGACCGAGATTCTCTATGATATGCAGGGCTGCCGCACATCCATTTCTGATATTCTTACCCGCCTTTCTGCCGTGGAGACTGAGCTTTCCGGCGTAGAGACTGCACTAGCGGCAATTGTGGAGGTGACGACATGAGCATTGCAAATTATCTGGCGGCGCTGGATGCGCAGCGTGACCAGCTTGCCCGTAACCTTGTAACAATGGGGGTTCAGGCATCGGAGTCCGAAAAGCTGAATACCCTTGTGCCGAAGGTGCTGCAGATCCCGTCCGGCAGACCGGAGGTGACGCTGTTCCGCAACGGCAATGAAGCTCTTACCACATACGGTGAGAGCATCTACACTTTTTATATTGACGGCTACCGCAGCATTGCGGGCTTTGCAGACGTATATCCTCATTTCTGCTGTGCGGAGAACGCCTACGCCATTTATTATAACCAGCCGGACTTCAACTGGGGCGCTGTCATTTACACCATGTGTATCACTCCGGTACGCATCACGCCTGCAAGCAGAATTCTGCTTACCTACAAATCCGGCGCGACCGATGCAGGTGAAATGTGGCTGGTGCGCAAGAGCAGTCAGCAGATGTCGCCTGCGGAAACGGCAAGATACATTCATGAAAAGCTAAGCGGCGGTGAGGCAATTTCCATTCCGTTCGGCTGGCTGGGCTCCGTCGGCAACTATATCTCCGTCCTGCACGATTGCAGCGGTGTATCTGCTGACGACTATTATCTCGCATGGAAAGCGGTGACAGACAATACAAGCCCTATGATCAGGACGGTCAAGGTACTGGAGGTGACAACATGAAAGGAAGTATCTGTACGGTGATCGGCGCGATCGGCGGCGGTATTGCAGCGCTTTTCGGCGGCTGGGATTCTGCACTGGTAACGCTCATCATCTTCATGGGCATTGACTTTGCAACCGGAATGATTACCGGTGCAATGGGCAAGTCCAAACACAGCAAGACCGGTAAGCTGAACAGCAAGGCTGGCTGGTACGGGCTTGCGAAGAAAGGTAGCATTCTCATGCTCATTATCGTGGCGGTGCGTCTGGATATTCTGCTCAATACGAACTATGTACGTGATGCGGTCTGCATTGCGTTCTGCGTGAATGAGCTGCTTTCCATCGTGGAAAATACATCGCTCATGGGTATTCCGTATCCGCCCGCACTGAAAAATGCGATCGAGGTGCTGCAGAAACAGACCGGCAGAAAGGATGATAACGATGATTAAAACCTACGGCTATACCGATAATACGCAGCTCTCTCCGCACTTCAATGCGCAGGAGTTCCGCTGCAAGTGCGGCAAGGCACATGATTTTCAGATCGACGATGATCTCATCACCAAGCTGGAAACGCTTTATGCAGCCCTCAACTGCTCTAAGATCATCGTGACCTCTGGTTTCCGTTGTGCTGCTCATGATAAGGCAGTCAAGGGCAGCGGTACGGGACAGCATACACTCGGCAAGGCGGCGGACATTTGCTGCTATGGGCAGGATGGTCAGCCGATCTCCAGCAGGACGGTCTGCTGCAAGGCGCAGGACACCGGCTTTACCGGCATTGCCAATATCACTGCCGCCTACATCTATACGCACGTTGATGTTCGTTCCGGCAGCAAGTGGTACGGTGATGAGGTTCACGGCAACAGCAGCGTGACCGATGATTTCTATAAATATTTCGGAGGCGAGGATATGAAGGGCATCGACGTCAGCGTCCATAACGGCAAGATCGACTGGCAGAAGGTCAGGGCGGCAGGCATTGATTTTGCAATCCTGAGAGCCGGATACGGCAAGCTGGCAAAGCAGAAGGATGACCGTTTCGAAGAAAACTACGCAGGTGCAAAGGTGGCTGGCATTCCGGTTGGCGCGTACTGGTATTCCTACGCAATGGACGAGGACGAGGCACGTCAGGAAGCGGGTGTATTCCTGTCGGTCATCACCGGAAAGCAATTCGAGTTTCCGGTCTATTTCGATCTGGAGGAGAAAAAGCAGTTTGACCTCGGCAAGGAAAAGGTGTCGGCGATCATGCGGGCGTTTCTTGAAAGAGTCGAAGCGGCAGGTTATTATGTCGGTCTGTACGGCTCGGCATCCTCCCTTACAACGCATACTGCCGATGACATCAAGTCCCGCTACACGATCTGGCTGGCGCACTGGGTGGACAAGACCAATTATACAGGCGCATACGGCATCTGGCAGCACTCCGAGAAAGGCAGCGTGGACGGCATCAACGGCAATGTTGATCTTGACATTGGCTATAAGGATTTTCCGACTATCATTAAGGCGAAGGGGCTGAACGGCTGGGGCAAGGAGCCGAATCCGCCTGTGCCTGCTGCGGAGGACGGCATCTCGGTCGAGGTCACGGTTGACGGCAAGAAGTACAGCGGAAAACTGAATAAGGCATAATACCAGCGCCCGTCGGGATTGTTTCTCGGCGGGCGCTTTTTTCTTATAACACCCCATCAAAGCATCTTTCAAATGTCCGTATAGTGAAGGGAGTGTTTTTATGGAACAGCAGAAAATCATTGATGAGATCAACTATCACAGGGCGCAGGCACTCACGGAACTGCTCTATGCCAGAGGTATGATTACAGTTGTCGAGTATGACAAATTAACGGAATTAAACCTCAAATCTTTCTCTCCGCTATACGCGGACTTATTACCGAAAACGCTTGATAAATCATCGGTTCAGAGTTAATATTGTATACTGACAAAGGAGGGACAACCATTGAAAATCAAGAAAATTGAAGCACAGCCTGCTGTGGTGAAAAAGCTCCGGGTGGCTGCCTACTGCCGAGTCAGTACCGAGAATGAAGACCAGAAGGAAAGTCTGGAAGCACAGCGCGAACATTACGAGTCGTGGATCAGGATGCACGATGACTGGGAATGCGCGGGCGTGTTCTATGATTTCGGCATAAGCGGTACAAAGGCGGATGCCCGTGAAGGCTTACAGGCGCTGTTATACGCCTGCCGCACTGGAAGCGTCGACTATGTGCTGACAAAATCCATCAGCCGCTTTTCCCGAAACACATCCGACTGCCTTTCGCTGGTGCGTGAGCTGCTGTCCTATAATATCCCGATCTACTTCGAGAAGGAGAACATTGACACCGGCAGCATGGAAAGTGAACTGATTCTGTCAGTTCTCAGCAGCATGGCACAGAGCGAATCCGAGTCCATTTCCAAGAATGTGAAGTGGTCGGTGAAAAAGCGAATGGAAGAAGGTAACTTTGTTTTCGGCTACCTTCCATACGGCTACACAAAGGACACAGCCGGAAACATGGTCATTGATCCGGTTGAGAGCGAGATCGTCAAGCTGATTTTTGATCTGGCGCTGAATGGTATGGGGACATACAAGATCGCGCAATTGCTCGACAAAAGGAAGGTTCCTACCCGCAAAGGCGGCAAGTGGTCAGGCTCAACGGTCAAGGGTATCCTTGTTAATGAGAAATACTACGGCGCTGCTGCATTCCAGAAAACCTACACCGACAGCAACTTCCGACGCCATAACAATCACGGTGAGGTCGATAGCTTCATAGCGGAAGATCACCATGAAGCGATTATCAGCAAGGAGGATTTTGACCGGGTGCAGGTCATGATACAGAAGCGCATTGATGAACATGGCATCGTAAAGGATATGGGAAAATACCATAACAAGTATCCTTTTTCCGGTATTATCATCTGCAGTGAGTGCGGCGGTAAGTTCAAACGGCAGACGCAGAGCGGCGGTATCGCATGGGCTTGCTCAACACACCTTTATAATAAAGACGCCTGTTCCATGATGTTTATCAAGGATGAAGCGATAAAGGCAGCATTCGTGACGATGATGAACAAGCTGATCTTTGGCTGCAAGCAGGTTCTCGTTCCATATTATGATGCGCTCCGCCTTGCCGATACGGACGAGAGCCTGCAAGGGATACTGGATCTGAAAAATGAACTGCAGCGCAACAGCGACCGCAAGAACGATCTGCGGAAGCTGCGCATCAAGGGATTCCTTGATGCGGCGATGTACAATCAGGAACTGCGGCGTGTCGAAATGGAGAGCGAGGAAATCCGCGCTAAAATGAAGTGCATTGACAGAGCCGGAGAGAACGGCGATATCAAGGAAACGAAAAAGCTCCTTCGCTTCGCAGAATCGGCTGAAATGCTCACAGAGTTCAGCGATGACCTGTTCACCGAATATGTTGACAGCATCATTGTATATACCAGAACCTGCATCGGCTTCCGGCTGAGATGCGGGCTGACGTTAAAGGAGGAAGTATGTACGGGTACAAGATAGTGGACGGTAAAGTGATAGTTGACGAGCAGGAAGCGGCAGTTGTTATAAACATCTTCAACGGGTATCTTTCCGGCATGAGCCTGCGGGATGCAGCAACCAATGCAGGCAGACCGATGGTTCACAGCATGGTGAAGCGCATCATCAGTAACTTCTGCTATGTCGGTGATGACTTCTATCCTGCGATTGTCAGCCGCCAGACCTTTGCGAGAGCGAACGCTGAACTGATACGCAGGTCAGAAAAGCACGGCGGCAAGAAGCGTCTGCAACTGCCGCCGGTCTATACGGAGTTTGAGATTTCAGAGCCGGAGATGCATTTTGACGATCCGATAAAACAAGCCGAATACATCTACAGTTTGATCGGGGTGAGGAAATGAATGTTATAAAAATACCTGCCAAACCGCAGAAGGGCAATAATGCGGCGAAGCAGGAAGTCCAGAAGCTGTGTGTTGCAGCCTATTGCCGTGTCTCCACCGACAACGAGGAACAGGCTACCAGCTACGAAACACAGATCGAGCACTACACTGAATTTATCAATAAGAATCCTGAATGGGAGCTTGTCAGGGTGTATGCCGATGACGGTATCAGCGCGACATCGACCAAAGGCAGAGAGCAGTTCAACGCTATGATTGAGGACTGCAAGAAGGGCTTGATCGACATGATATTCACAAAGTCGATTAGCCGATTTGCCCGAAATACCGTTGACTGCCTGAACTATATCCGGATGCTCAAGGAGATGAACATTCCGGTATTCTTCGAGAAGGAGTCCATAAACACGATGGACTCGAAGGGAGAAGTCCTCCTGACCATTATGGCATCGCTGGCGCAGCAGGAATCGGAATCACTCAGCCAGAACGTCAAGATCGGTGTGCAGTACCGCTTCCAGCAGGGGAAAGTGATGGTCAATGCCCGCCGCTTTCTCGGCTACGACAAGGACGATGAAGGACACCTGATCATCAATCCGGAACAGGCGGAAATCGTCAAGCGTATCTTCCGGGAGTATCTTGAGGGCGCAAGCTGCAAAAAGGTCGCTCAGGGACTGCAGCGTGACGGTATTCCGAATGCTCGCGGAAGCACAAAATGGCATGATAACAGCATACGCCTGATTCTCGGAAATGAGAAGTACATGGGTGATGCGCTCCTGCAAAAGACCTATACAGTGGACTGCCTCAGCAAAAAGCGGGTAAAGAACTCCGGCATCGTGCCGCAATACTATGTTGAGGACGACCACGAAGCTATTATATCGAAAGAGACATTCCTGATGGTGCAGGAAGAAATGGCAAGAAGAGCAAGAACGCAGCTCCCGTTCGGCGGAAAGAAGGGCTATAGCGCCAACCACGCATTTTCGCAGATAATCTTCTGCGCTGGCTGCGGAGAGCAGTTCCGCAGAATACACTGGAACAACCGTGGCAAGAAGTCGGTTGTCTGGCGCTGCGTTACCCGATTGAAGGAGAAGGACAAGTGCCGCGCCAGAACCGTCAGCGAGGAAACCTTAAAGGCGGCATTCCTTGAAGCCCTCAATGAAATGGTCTGCGACAGCGACACCTACTTGAACAGGCTGCGTGAGAACCTTGAAGCCGCGATCAATTCAGCTAATCCCATGTCGGCGGAAGCCCTCTCAGCGAGAATGGCTGAACTGCAGCGGGAGCTGATCAACCGGACGGAGCGCCGGGAGAACTACGATGACATCACAGAGGAAATCCTGCTCCTGCGTGAGCTGCAGGAGCAGAAAGGCATGGACGATGCAACGCAGAAGGAACACACGAAGCGCATAAAGGAGCTTCAGAAATTCATTCAGTCTCAGCCGAGTGAGATCACGGAGTTTGATGAGGCTCTGGCGAAGAAACTGCTGGAGAAGGTAACCGTCCACGACGACTACTTGGAGCTCCGGTTCAAGTCGGGCGTGACGATCAGTATTGAAATGTAAATAGATATGTATTTTCCAAAAGGAAAACCTCTCGATCATCATACAGTGATTGGGAGGTTTTTGTCTTAGGTACGACGACCTTGTGGAAGAAATTCTTCTGCTGCGTGAACAGCAGGAGCAGACTAATA
>ERZ795047.2833-NODE-2833-length-16046-cov-4.131887_pt1 | contig 16046 bp, 15 predicted proteins | sample MGYA00375131_ERZ795047 | MGnify/ENA primary metagenome ERZ795047 (study PRJEB30176, sample SAMN05720228) | activated sludge metagenome | isolation source: Anaerobic digester | place: Japan | collected 2015-05-20 ...
CTGTCAACATCTAAAATCAGTGAAATTTCGCCCGGTCAACTGTCGAACTCAGGATTGATCGGTTTCAATAATAGCAGAGGGGACACTCCTCCATATTGGCAATAATCATAATCTACGGTTGGCAAATGGATATTTTCCATAAATTTCCTTAAATTCAGATATTATGGCTTTCTCAAATGTCTCAGGATCAACATCCCATGGTAGAACATACCAGCAGACCAGCAATTCCCTGCTGTCCGCCAGCTGCCAGATGTGGCGCCCACCATGGTGATTAGAGTGCAGCCCCATTCCAAATCTCATGTATTTTTGTAATCTCTTTCTTAAGGAGATTTTCGCCATCCCAATATACATCACAATGGTACCATCAACCCATTTAGATTCAAGAACGGAGATTGGGTCGTTTGTCACTTTTCCAGGGACAATCGCTCCAGTTCCTATTTCTAAAAATTTGGGGGGCTCCTTGCTAATGCGCAGGACAAAATAAACACCCTTTTTATTATCAACTATTAAAGTCCCTTCCGGATTCATCAATTTTTGAATGGGAACGAATCCTTGGAACCCATGATCACTTATGTCATCGATTGAATTGAAGTCCATGTTTCATCCACGTCAATTTTAATCAGAACTTCAACATGATTTTTCCGAGAGTCCCCTCGATCTCTCTAATATCGCCGAATAGTAGTTTGTATTCAATTTTTCGTTTGGTCGGACTGGAAAATCCTATTTCACTGTTATTTAGCATGGATTTTATGTCTCTTTCCACCCGCTCCCACTTAGCTGGATGGCCAGATTCTTTGGTATATTCACTCTTATCATAACGGACGATTTGAATGAATTTAAATCGGTCGCTGAATTTAATAGGACCCTTCTCCTTTGGAGCTAATCCTGATTTGTATTCGTAGTAGGTACTATGAGCTGATGATATTATTTTACCGAAGAGTTTGGTGGGTGAACGATCCTCCTCCTCAATCTCAACCTGTCCAACAATAAGACCGTCATGAACAATCAACAGATCGGCACGGGCATACTCCATGCTATTTCCATCCTCATCATTTCCGAATATCTTGAGAGCATGATAGCCCCCCTCCCTATCCTTTCTGGAGCAATCATCCGAAAGCAGGCAATAGGTGCGTTCGTCATCCTTATTGACGATGGAGGTGACAATGTCCCCAATTTTTTCATGAAATGCATGACCGGGCATGATTTATCATAATTCCATTTGGGATTGAAAAATGTTCGTGTTACAATTCAATCTTTCTATTTGATACAAAACAAACCCCTCACATTCTCTCGTTTTTAAATTATCGATTCCTCCCCAACTTCCCAAAAAGATAAAGAAAAAAGAGGTTTAGGATGGTCGATAGCCAGATAGCCCAGGTACAAAAACCCTTTAATTGACGTAAATATTGGAATAACTGGATAGGATAAATGGCGCGAAGGGGGGGATTCGAACCCCCGGGTCCTTGCGGACAATGGATTAGCAATCCATCGCCTTACCGGGCTGGGCCACCTCCGCTTTTCGGCTGCAAAGGCGAGAGTCGTTATTAATAGCTTTTGTAATAGAGGGTCGCAAAACTAGGATGCCTGGTCTTCGAGGGACCGCATCGCTGGCACGTTGACGGGGCATCAGGGCCCCGGACCCTTGGCGCCCCTTCCCCGTCAGATTGACCCTTGTCTTTAGATCTGATAGACCCCTAGAGTATCGCCCCACGGAAAGGAAGGTCGGACGGACCGATGGTGTCCCCGGCCTCTATTAAGGAAGGTTTGACGGTGCACTATATGCACCATGTATAGGGTATCGCGGAGAGGGGATATGCCGAATTGGGACCGCTCCTATGGAAAAGGTGAAATAGGCCGGGAAGAATGAATAATATAAGAGCGCGGAACTGTTCGTTCGAGGCGGTCTGATGCCTCTGAAAGGACAATCCCCGAAACGGTTATATAATAGACCGAAGTTAAGGGGATTCTGCGCTGAAACAACGCGCCAAACCGCCGAACTGGATGCTTGCATCGAGGGAGGTGGGAAGGAATGGGAATGGAGAATCAAGATCTCCGTCGAAAGGCGTCGACGTGGCCTCTTGGTTCTGACGCTCGATGGCAGTAACGCTTCTTTGGAAGTGGTACTGCTGGTGAAACTTGGTAACTCTGCCAATTTCTTCAATAACATCCTAGGCGATCAATTAACGGTTGTCGATGGATCAATTCCGGTTGATCCTGCCGGCGGCCACCGCTATTGGAATTCGATTAAGACATGCGAGTCGAGAGTCGCAAGGACTCGGCGGACCGCTCAGTAACACGCGGATAACATGCCCTTGGGTGGGGGATAACCTCGGGAAACTGAGAATAATACCCCATAGACCTATATGGCTGGAATGCCTTTAGGCCGAAAACTCCGGTGCCCAAGGATTGGTCTGCGGCGTATCAGGTTGTAGTGGGTGTAACGGACCCCCTAGCCTATGACGCGTAAGGGCCTTGAGAGAGGGAGCCCTGAGATGGACTCTGAGACATGAGTCCAGGCCCTACGGGGCGCAGCAGTCGCGAAAACTTCACAATGGGGGAAACCCCGATGAGGGAATTCCAAGTGCCAGCACATTGTGTTGGCTGTTCTCTGGTCTAAAAAACCGGAGAAGTAAGGGCCGGGTAAGACGGGTGCCAGCCGCCGCGGTAATACCCGCGGCCCGAGTGGTGGTCGATATTATTGAGCCTAAAACGTCCGTAGCCGGTCTTGTAAATCCTTGGGTAAATCGACCAGCTTAACTGTTCGAAGTCCGGGGAGACTGCAAGACTTGGGATCGGGAGAGGTGAGAGGTACTTCTGGGGTAGGGGTAAAATCCTGTAATCCTAGAAGGACCACCGGTGGCGAAGGCGTCTCACTAGAACGAATCCGACGGTGAGGGACGAAGCCCTGGGGCGCAAACGGGATTAGATACCCCGGTAGTCCAGGGTGTAAACGCTGCGGGCTTGGTGTTGGGGGTCCTTTGAGGGCGCCCAGTGCCGGAGAGAAGTTGTTAAGCCTGCTGCTTGGGGAGTACGTCCGCAAGGATGAAACTTAAAGGAATTGGCGGGGGAGCACCGCAACGGGAGGAGCGTGCGGTTCAATTGGATTCAACGCCGGACAACTCACCAGGAGCGACGGTTACATGAAGGCCAGGCTGATGACCTTGCCTGATTTTCCGAGAGGTGGTGCATGGCCGTCGTCAGTTCGTACCGTAAGGCGTTCTCTTAAGTGAGATAACGAACGAGACCCTCGCCGCTAATTGCCAATGCTCTCTCCGGAGGGCACGCACATTAACGGGACCGCTGTCGCTAAGACAGAGGAAGGAGAGGTCAACGGTAGGTCCGTATGCCCCGAATCTCCTGGGCTACACGCGCGCTACAAAGGTTGGGACAATGGGCTCCGACATCGAAAGGTGAAGGCAATCTCGAAACCCAATCGTAGTTCGGATTGAGGGTTGTAACTCACCCTCATGAAGCTGGATTCCGTAGTAATCGCTTGTCAACATCAAGCGGTGAATATGCCCCTGCTCCTTGCACACACCGCCCGTCAAACCACCCGAGTTGGGTTTCAGTAAGGATATCTCATTTTGGGGTCTTCGAACTGAGATTCAGCAAGGAGGGTTAAGTCGTAACAAGGTATCTGTAGGGGAACCTGCAGATGGATCACCTCCTACGCAAGGGGAAACACCGAAGGCATTTCGTGTGTTTCCCCCACCAATTCCGGCAGGGTTACCAGGCACCAAAAACAACATCGAGCGTCCCCATTCAATGCATTTTTTTCTCAACTCCAAAATCCCTACCCAGGGGCCTGAGCAGAAGTCATAAATATCCTCCCAGTTTATCGAAGGCTCCCGTGAGGGCATGAAGTACGTTTTTGTCACGGGAGGGGTCATATCCGGGCTGGGGAAGGGGATAACAGCGTCCTCGATCGGCCGCCTGCTCAAGTCCCGAGGGGCCAAGGTAACGGCTATCAAGATCGATCCCTACCTCAATGTGGACGCAGGGACGATGAACCCGTTCGAGCACGGGGAGGTGTTCGTCCTCGATGACGGCGGGGAGGTGGACCTGGACCTGGGCAACTACGAAAGGTTCCTGGACATCAGCCTGACCAGCGCGCACAACATCACGACCGGCAAGGTCTACAAGTCGGTGATCGAGAAGGAGAGGATGGGGGAGTACCTGGGGAAGACCGTACAGATCATTCCGCACGTCACGAACGAGATCAAGGCGCACATCATCAACGTGGCCGAGGCCACGGGAGCGGACGTGTGCATCGTCGAACTGGGGGGCACCGTGGGCGACATCGAGTCCATGCCCTTCCTGGAGGCGGTCCGGCAGATGAACCATGACCTCGGGAAGGGGCGCAACTGCCTCTTCGTGCACACCACCCTGGTCCCGGTCATGGGAACCGTGGGGGAGCAGAAGACCAAGCCCACCCAGCACTCGGTCAAGGAACTCAGGGCCATCGGCATCCAGCCTGATATCATAGTGGCGAGGTGCAAGGACCCCCTGGAGGAGCCGATAAGGCGCAAGATATCCCTCTTCTGCGACGTCCCCGTCGAGGCGGTGGTAACCGCGGCGGACGCCCGCTCCATTTACGACGTCCCAATGGCCCTGGAGGCGCAGGGACTTACGGACTACATCATGCAGCGCTTAGGGCTTGCGGAAAAGACCAGGGACCTGGAGGGGTGGAAGGACTTTGCGCGGAGGATCAACGAGCAGGAGCGCACGGTCCGCATCGCCTGCGTGGGCAAGTACACCAACCTCGCCGATTCCTACATATCGCATTTGGAGGCGTTCCACCATGCCGGCGCGGAGGCGGGGACGAGGGTGCAGGTGACGTTCGTGGACTCGGAGGTCGTCCAACAGTATGGTATAACCGAGGAGCTCCTGGGGGCGGATGGGGTCCTGATCCCGGGGGGCTTCGGGGTAAGGGGGATAGAGGGAAAGATAGCGACCGCCAAGTTCGCCAGGGAGAACCGCATTCCGTTCCTTGGGGTCTGCCTCGGTTTCCAGATAGCCACCATTGAGTTCGCCCGGAACGTTCTGGGGATGGAGGGGGCGAACAGCACGGAGTTCGACCCAGACACCCCCTTCCCCGTGGTGGACCTGCTCCCGGAGCAGAAGAACGTGAAACGGCTGGGGGCGACCATGAGGCTTGGGGCCCAGCCGGTGATGGTGGAGGAGGGGACGAAGGCGTTCGAGCTCTACGGCAAGGCGCTGATCATGGAGCGCCACAGGCACCGCTACGAGATCAACCCCAAGCATATAGAGGAGCTGGAGACGGGGGGATGGAGGTTCACCGGGCGGTCCGCGGACGGCGTTAAGATGGAGATCGGGGAGATGCGGGGGCACGACTTCTACCTCGCCTCGCAGTTCCATCCCGAGTTCAAGTCCCGGCCCAATAGGCCGTCCCCATTGCACCTGGGACTGGTCAAGGCGGCGGTGGCCCGCAAGTACGGGGCAACCCAATAAGCTTTATATCGCATGGGGGACTTGGAGGACCGATCGACATGCCCAACGATGACTACCTTTCCTTGCTGGACCGGGCCAAGACGCAGCTGCCGGAGACCATTGAGAAGCACGAACGGTTCGTGGTCCCCGAGCCGGACGTGTTCCAGGAGGGGAAGACCACCGTCTTCCGTAACTTCGGGGATGTTGTGGACGCATTGCGCCGGGAGCCTGAGCATGTGCTGCAGTACCTCCTCAGGGAGCTTGGCACACCCGGCACCCTGGAGGGGCGGCGCGTCATCTTCAAGACCCGCCTCACCTCGGCTCAGATCGCGGACAAGGTGCAGAGCTACGTGGACACGTTCGTGGTCTGCTCGGAGTGCGGAAGGCCGGACACGCACATCACCAAGGAGGACCGTGTGCTCATCCTTGAATGCGAGGCCTGCGGCGCCCATCGTCCCGTCAACGTCCGCAAGGTCCAGAAGCCCACCGAGGAGGGGCTGCGGGAGGGCGGGGTGTACGAGATGATGATCGAGGACGTGGGCAAGAAGGGCGATGGAGTGGCCCGCATGTTCGACTACATCATCTATGTTCCCGGCACCGTGAAGGGGTCCAGGGTGAAGGTCAAGGTGGCCAAGATCACCGGCAAGGTGGCCTATGGCAACGTATCCATGGAATGACCTTCCGTTCGCGGAGGACATTAACGATTTAAGCCTGTCCGGCCATTTCCACCCATGCGCACCGCCAGGCAGTACGTTCTTCTGATAGGGATGTTCCTCGCCGTGCCCTTGGCGGCGCTGCTGGTGGTGCCCTCTGTGCCCAGCGGCTATAGGGCATTCCAGGACCAGAACGACCCGACGAGCCCCATCGTATTCATAATACTGGTGGTGGGCATGACGGGGGCGATGCTGGTGCTGATCAAGCGCGCCCGCCGGGGGCTGCTCAAGGCCCTGCTGATGGGGGCGTTGGGGGTCGGGCTGTTCTCCATCGGTTCGCTCTTCCTGTTGCTGGCCGGGCAGGGGGAGGCCTTTTCGCTCGGCTTCGGGATCGCCCTGGCCGCCGGGGTGCTCGCTCTCCTGTACAAATACCCTCGCTGGTACGTGGTGAACGCCGCGGGCCTCATCATCGGCGCGGGGGCTGCGTTGGTCCTCGGCATCACCCTCGGCATCCTGCCGTCCCTCATATTGCTCACCGTCATGGCCATGTATGATGCCATCTCCGTCTACGTCACCAAGCACATGCTCACCCTGGCCGAGGGGGTGGGGGACCTGGGCCTCCCGATTGTCCTTGTAGTGCCGGGCAAACATGGGACCGACCTCGCCCAGCTGGACCTAAAGGACCGAAGCAAGGACGCCGAGAGGGAGATGATGCTCATGGGGCTGGGGGACGCGGTCATCCCCTCCGTGCTCGTGGTCTCGGCGGCGGCCAACCTTTCCCCGGTGAGCGGGGCAGGCTGGCCGTGGCCGGCCATGAGCGTGGCCCTGCTCACGTTGGTCGCGGTGACGATAGGGCTCGCAGCCCTGATGCTCCTCATCTCCAAGGGCAGGCCCCAGGCCGGCCTGCCTTTCCTGAACGGCTCCGCCATAATAGGGTATGCCCTCTCCTACCTGTTGGTCTACCAGGACCTCGGCTTCGGCTTTGCCTGAGCAAAATGCTTTATCCCTTTCGCCATTACCGCTGGATGTGAGCGGAAGGTACCTTGTTCTCTCGGATGTGCATCGCCGGGAGTGGGTGGCCGAGGCGGCCAGGGAGCTGATGCGGGAGCATTCCTTGGAAGAGGCGGTGCTGCTCGGGGACATCACGCACTTCGGGCCTCCGGCCTATGCGGAGGACTTCATCCGTTCCCTCGGCGCAAGGTGCTACGCCGTCCCGGGCAACTGCGATCCCTTGGGAACGGAGGCCTTCATCGAGCGGAGCGCAGTCTGCCTTCACAGGCATAAGGTGAGGGTAGACGGTCGGACGTGGGGAGGATTGGGAGGTTCGAACCCGAGCGTGTTCCGTACCCCGTTCGAGATGCCGGAGGAGGAGATATCAAGATCGCTGAGGCCGATCATGGAGGAGGGCATGGTCCTGGTGCTGCATTGCCCCGCCTATGGTACCTTCGACCTCACCTACTCGAACCGGCACGTTGGGAGCAGGGCGGTGCGCGATGCCGTAGAGAGATGCAAGCCCGCGGTGGTCCTCTCCGGGCATATCCATGAGGACCGCGGGGTGACCATGAAGGAGGGCGTGTGGTATATGAACCCGGGGGCCGCCAAGGACCACTATGCAGGGATGATGGAGCTTGGGGACGAGGTCCGCCTGACCCTACTGGACCTCTAGACCAGAGGCCAAGGTTTTTATAGACAAGCCTATTTAGGTGGCCCAGGATTGCTATGGCAATATGGCAAGGTAGGTCCAAGAGGAAGCCCACTGGCGGGCGTTTGACGCTGTCCAGGAAGAAACGGAGGTACGAGATCGGCAAGGAGCCCGTCTTCACCCTTGTGGGCAGCGAGAAGCGGTCGGTGTCCAGGGTGCGCGGGGCGAACACCAAGGTGCGCCTGCTGAAGGCCCAGTTCGCCAATGTCGTCGACCCGGCCACCAACAAGACCCAGAAGGCCAAGATCATCACCGTCAAGGAGAGCCCCGCCAACCCGAACTACGTTCAGCGCAACATAATCACCAAGGGCGCGGTCATCCAGACCGAGCTCGGCCCGGCAAAGGTCACCTCCAGACCGGGACAGGACGGCTCCATCAACGCCATCCTCGTGAAGGAGTAGGGGCACGGGGTCGCCCATGGCTCTGGACGAGGACACCGCGTGGGTGCTCTGGCCGGAGTACTTCGACCGGTCCAGGCCCCGGTCCCGAGGGCGTAAGGTCAAAAAGGGGCTGGCCGTTGTCAATCCTACCGTCGATATGATCTCAGCGGCCCTCAGGCAACTGGGGCTGCAGCATAAGGTCGAGCGGGAGAAGCGCTATCCCGCCAACTGGTTCTCCAGCGGGGGAAGGGTGCTGGTCGAGCGAACCGGGCCCAAGTCCCAATTGGTCCTGAAGGTGGGGGAGCTGCTGGCAAGCGCTCAGCGGTCCTGAGGGGTCTCCACCTCTTCCACCAGCTTCTTGCCCGCGGACACGCTGTCCACGGAATGGATGACCGCCCCGGAGTCGATGATGACCTCCTCCACATCCTCGTAGTTGATGGCGGTCCCCTCGATCGTTATCTTGATGCTCTCGGTCTCCTGGTCCACTTCATCTAAAGTGCAGTTGACCCCGGACACCCCCTCGACGACGCTGAGCCTCGTTGCCAGGTCGATTATGGACGGGTGGTGGGGCTTGAGCACGTCCAGCACCAAACGTTTTATCTCGGACATCTTGGATTCTTCCAGCTTTAAAATGGGGTCCTGATATAAATTGCTTGTCGATGTCTGGAAAGGATTATTCCCATCCAAGGCCATGCCCTATCCATGATCGAGCAGGAGGAGGTCCGGGTCCTGGATATCAATTCGGAGTTCCTGGGGGTGCCGCCCGAGGTCCTCATGGAGAACGCCGGTCAGGTCGTGGCCAAGGAGATCACCTCCCGCTTTGGTGAAGGGCTGCGCATCGCAATCCTCTGCGGTACAGGCAACAACGGGGGGGATGGCTTCGTGACCGCCAGGGCATTGATGAAGGCCAACCGCGTAAGGGTGCTACTGGCATTGCCCCCTTCGCACATACGGTCCCCTGAGGCCCGCCTCAACTTCGAGAAGGTCGAGGAACTGCACGGGGTCTACTCGGGGGAGGACCTCTCCGCCTATGATCTGTTAGTGGACGCGCTCCTCGGCGTCGGGGCCAAGGGCGAGCCCAGGGAGCCGTATGCGACGCTCATCAGGGCCATCAACGCCTCGGGCAGGCCGGTGGTCTCGGTCGACGTTCCCTCTGGGATGGGGACCGGGCTGGCCGTCCGTCCCGCGGTCACGGTGACCTTCCATGACCTCAAGGTCGGAATGGACGAGGGACGGTGCGGGGAGATCGTGGTGAAGGATATAGGCATCCCGGCCGAGGCGGAAAGGTACGTCGGGCCGGGGGACCTGGTACACTTCCCGCTGCCCTCCCCGGACTCGCATAAGGGACAGAATGGAAGGTTGCTGGTGGTCGGTGGGGGCCCCTACACGGGGGCGCCGACCCTCGCGGGGCTGGCCGCATACCGCGTCGGGACGGACCTGGTCTTCGTGGCCTGCCCCGACGTGGTCCGGGGGGTCATTGCGAGCTATTCCCCCAACCTGATCACGGTCCCTTTGGCTGGGAGGAGATTTGGCGTCGGGAGCGTCGAGGGGACGCTCGCCCTCTGCAAGGGAATGGACGCGGTCCTCCTGGGCCCGGGGCTCGGGGATGACGAAGACACCTTGGCTGGAGTGAGAGGAGTCTTATCGAAATGCACCTTGCCAATGGTGCTCGACGCGGATGCATTGAAGGCCGTGGCCGGACATCTGGACATGCTCAAGGGCAAGAAAGGGGTCCTCACCCCGCACCACGGGGAGCTGGAGGGGCTGATCGGCCAGCCCGTGCCCAAGGACGACGGGGGAAGGACCGAGGCGGCGAAGGAACTGGCCGCCAGGACCGGCTGGACCGTCCTCCTCAAAGGGAGGGTGGATGTCATCACCGACGGGCAGAGGGTCAAGCTCAACCGGACCGGCAACGCGGGCATGAGCGTGGGCGGCACGGGGGACGTGCTGGCGGGGATCACCGCCGGCCTGCTCTCAAAGGGGATGGCCCCCTTCAACGCCGCCCGCGCCGCCGCCTATCTCAATGGTTCGGCGGGGGACCTTGCCTTCGAGAGATACAGCTATGGCCTGATGGCCACGGACCTGCTCGAGCGTGTCCCGCGGGTCCTCCAGCGATGCCTGTCGAAACTATGAAGGAGGTATGCAGATGAAGGTCGGCCTGATCTCGGACGTCCATGCGAACCTTCCAGCCTTGGAAGCGGTCCTGCAGGACATGAGCGCTCGGAACGTGGGAACGGTGTACTGCGCGGGGGACATCCTTGGATACTACACCTTCCCGGATGAGGTCGTGGAGCTCCTGAGGGGGAGGGAGGTGCACTGCATCGCCGGGAACCACGACAGGGCCGTATTGGTGGGGACAAAGGGCATGAACAGCATCGCCGCCGCTGCCATTGAGTGGACGAGGGGGCATATCTCCTCATCCACGTACGCCTTCATTCGCGATCTGCCGAATTCCATCCATCGGCCGGTGGATGGGGTTATGGCGGCCATTCACCACGGGTCCCCACGGCATATGTCCGAGTACATATTCGAAGAGCACGTGAGCGACGAGCTGCTGGCGGTGGCCGGCGCCAAGCTCCTGGTGCTTGGCCATACCCATATGCCGTACATAGCGCAGTTCCCGAGCGGCCATGTCATCAACCCTGGTTCAGTGGGGCAGCCCAGGGACGGTGACCCTCGGGCCTCCTACGCCATCCTTGATACGGCGGAATGGACCTTCAGCATGGTGCGGGTGGGCTACGACCAGCGCACCGTGATCGCCGGGGTGAGGGAGAACGGGTTGCCGGAGATGCTCGCCTCCCGGCTGCTCAGGGGCGCGTAGATGGTGTCCAAGGCGGTCCCGGTCCCGGACCACCCGGCGCTTGAGGTCCTGGGTGAGGAGCGCGTGCTGTGCGTCGGGGACCTGCACATCGGGATAGAGACGGACATGCGCTTCCGGGGGATAGTCATCCCGTCGCAGACCAATCGCATGCAGCGGGAGCTCATTGACCTGGCGAAGGGGGTAGACCGTCTTGTGATAATCGGGGACGTCAAGCACCAGGTCCCCGGTTCGACCAAACAGGAGCATGCAGAGGTCCCCCGGTTCTTCAATAGCCTGTTGGGCCACTACCCGCGCATAGACATCGTCAAGGGCAACCACGACACGGACATCGAGCGCATGGTGCCCGCCAAGGTTACCGTTCATGATCAAGGAGGCCTTGTCCTTGACGATGTAGGGTTCGTGCACGGGCATGCATGGCCGTCCCAGGAGGTCATGGCGTCCCGCCTTCTGATAATGGGGCATAATCATCCTGCGGTCGTCTTCGAGGACGGGCTCCATCACAACCAGGTGGAGAGATGCTGGGTGCGCTGCCGGTTCAGGAGCGGAGGGGGAAGATACGAAAGGGTCCCGGACGAGGCGATCATGGTCCCGGCCTTCAACCGGTCCTTGGGGGGAGGACCGGTCAATCTGGAAGGGCCGAGAATGCTCGGCCCCCTCCTGGCCAATGAGCTGGTGGACCTGGCGAACGGCCAGGTGTATTTGATGGACGGATTGCTCCTCGGCAGCGTATCGGCGCTCAGGGTCAAACGGAGAGGGTACTTTCGGATGGAGGATTGACCCTTAAGGCCTCCGCGCAAAATAAAAAACAGGAAAAGGTTGGGAAAGGGGTTTCAGCAGCTGCGGGAAAGGGTCCTGTAGACCGAGCCGTCGGCCCGCCTGATGACCGCGTCGATGGGCATCTGGCCTGGCAGGGTGTGTGTGGCGCAGCTGTTGCAGGGGTCGTAGGCCCTGTAGGCCATCTCCACGGCGTTGAGCAGCCCGTCGGACACCTGCCAGTTCTTGATCAGTGCGGTGGCGGCCTTGCGGACGCTGAGGTTCATGGGGGCGTTGTTGTTCGTGGTCCCCACCACCAGGTTCACGTCCTTTGTTATGCCGTTCTTGTCCGCTACGTAGTGGTGCACGAGCGTGCCACGCGGGGCCTCCAATATACCGACGCCCTCGCCAGGCTCCTTCACAGGGTTGCGCACATGTTTGCCGGTGATCTCCGGATCCTGGGACAGCTCCAGCAACTTTTCCGAGGCGTACAGCATCTCGATCACACGGGCCCAGTGGGTCGCCATGGTATGATGGATCGGCCCCTTGACCCCGAGGTCCCGGAACGTGCCGAAGTACTTTTCGTACTCCGCCTGCGCGAGCGGGGTGGTGAAGCCCTTCGAAACGTTCAGCCTGGCGAGCGGGGTGGCGCGGTAGATGCCGCTGTCCTTCCCGTCCACAAGGCCCTTCCAGCCGACCGGCTTGAAGTAGCAGAACTTCTCGTAGGACCAGGGCAGGGTGTGCTCGGCGATGTACTTCAGGTAGTCCTTGCCCGTGTAGCGGGCGACCTCCTCCCCGGTGGGGGAGATCATCTTCTGCGTTCCGTCGTAGAAGTTGATCTTGTCGTTCTTGTCCACCGTGCCCAGGTAGTAGGTCTCGTTGTAGTAGATGCCGGGGTCGGTGATCAGCGCCAGATAGTCCTTGTTCTTGAGCACGACATCTGCGAACAGCTGGTTCGTGAACTTGCTGAACTCCACGCAGGACTTGGCCATTGCCTCGATCTTCGCCCTCTCGTCCTCGCTGATGCTCTTGGAGAACCCGCCGGGAATGCCGCACACCGGGTGCGTGGCCTTTCCGCCGAGCATCTCCTGGATCTTCTGGGCGTAGGACCGGTGCTTGATGACCTCGCCGCCGATCTCCACTCCGACCGCCGCGACCACCCCGAGGATGTTCCGCTCGGCCTTCGGGGCCCCGGGGCCTAGGACGAAGTCAGCGGCCGCCAAGGCGTAGAAGTGGGCGATGTGGCTGTGGATGTAGTGCGCCATGTAGAAGAGCTCGCGGAGCTTCTTGGCCGTCTCAGGGGGCTCGACGCCGAACACACCGTCCAACGCCTTGGTGGAGCATATGTGGTGCGCCCCGGGGCATACCCCGCAGAGCCTGGAGGTCAGTTTGTTGAGCTCATCCACGGACCTGCCGATGCAGAACTTTTCGAATCCTCTCAGCTCGGGCACCTGCCAATAGGCGTTTGCCACGTTCCCGTTGTCGTCCAGGAAGATCTCGATCTTGCCATGGCCCTCCAACCGGGTGATCGGGTCGATCGTGATCCGCTTCTCGGTCACCTTCTCAATCTTATCGGGTCCCTGACCCATCAATATCGGGCACATTCGTTCAGGCCTCCTTGGGGGCTGTGGTAGCTTTCTTTTCCTTAACCTTCTTCTTGATGATAGAGGCGGGCATTGTGAACGCGTAGAACGTGCCGAGCGGATCCTTGACCTGGGTCATCAGCTCCAAGATATCGTCCTCGCTCAGCTGGCTTTCCTGGTTGCCAATGGCGAATATCGAGGCCAGCGCGCTCAGCATGCTTCCGCCCTGGTCCAGGACCTCGGCTGTGGGGCCCATGCATCCGCGGCAGGGCTGATTGCCCTCCAGGCACTTGGCGCCGCAGCCCGCCCTCGTGGACGGCCCCAGGCATATGATGCCCTGCTCCAGCATGCACTTCTCGGGATCGATGTCGATCTCGTAGGGCATGTATATCTTCTCGACCTTCTTGGTAGTCCTCTTCCTGGCGCACTCATCACAGAGGGTCTTCTGGGAGGCGATGACGGAGCCCTTGGGGGGCAGGGGGGCGCCTTCCTTCACGTGCTTCTCGACCATGCCCAGGAACTCGTTTATGAGGTTGGTCGTCGGCGGGCAACCGGGCATGTAGTAATCCACGTCTATGACCTGGTCCAGGGTGTATACGGTGTCGTACAGGACCGGGATCTCGATCTCCCCCTCGGGGACCTTGTAATGCGGGGTGGGCAGAACCTTCTCCACGTTGTCGGAGGTAGGGGTGTGCCAATACACGTACTCCAGGATCTCTTTCTTGCTGGTCATGTTGGCCAGGCCGGGCACCCCGCCGAAGCAGGCGCAGGAACCGAAGGAGACGATGAGGGCCGACTTCTGCCTCAGCAGCTTGGCCATATGCTCGTTCTCGCTGTTCCTGATCGCTCCGTTGATTAGGGTGGCGGTTATGTACCCATCCGGCATGGCCTCGACGTCCTTCACCTTGGCGTCCACGGCGATGGGCCAGAACGCGATGTCGGCGATCTCGGCGACGCCCAGGATCTTTTCGTCGATGTCCAGCAGGGCGACGTCGCATCCTCCGCACCCGGCAGCCCAGTACTGTGCGATCCTTATCTTTGCCATTTATCTCTCCTCCTTACTCCTCGTTTATGGGGTTCGGCCCCAGTTCCCTGATGGTGCGGTCAAACTCCTTTATGGTCTGCTGGAACTTCATCCCCTCTGAGGCGGAGACCCATTCCAGCTTCAATCGGTCTGGGTTGAACCCGTACTGCTCCAGCAGCACGCGGAGCAGGGCGATCCTCCTTCTGGTGCGGTAGTTCCCGCCAATGTAGTGGCAGTCGGCGGGGTGACAGCCGAGGACGAGGACGCCATCGGCCCCCTTTGCGAAGGCCCTCAGGACGAACTCGGGGTCCACCCTGGCCGAGCACATTGTGCGGATGACACGGAAGTTGGTCGGCATCTGCAGACGGGACACTCCGGCCAGATCAGCCCCAGCATAGGAGCACCAGTTGCAGCAGAACACCAACAGCTTCGGCTCCCAGCCCTCGGCCTCCACGGGGGCGCTCTGGGCCTGCGCTTCCTCGGCCATCACTTACCACCTCCGACGAGGGCGGCGTCGATCTGTGCCAGGATCTGGTTGTTCTTGAAGCCCTTCTGTTCGAGGGCGCCGGACGGGCACGCGGCCACGCAGGTCCCGCATCCCATGCACAGGCCCTCATTGATCACGGCCTTGCGCTTGTCCGGGTTCGCCGGGTCGCCCACGATGGTTATGGCGCGGTACTCGCACACGGGTTCGCACACACCGCAACCATTGCATACCATCTCGTTGACCGCGGCGATGATGCCCTGGGTCTCGAGGTACTGCTTCGAGATGATGGTCATGGCCCTTGAGGCGGCCCCGGAGGCCTGAGCGATGGTCTCGTCGATGAACTTCGGCCAATGGGCAAGCCCTGCCAGGTATACGCCGCTGGTGGCGAAGTCGACCGGCCTCAGCTTCATGTGCGCCTCGAGGAAGTACTTGTCCTTGCTCAAGGGCACCTTGCACATCTTGGCGAGCTCCTCATTGTCCTCGTTCGGGCGGACCCCGACGCTCAGGACAAGACAGTCCGGGGAAAGCTGGACCGGGGCGCCGAGGATGGTGTCCTCGACCACGATCTTGCCGTCCGCGGTCATCTCGGGCATCTTGTTCTCCGGATAACGGATGAACTTGACGCCCAGCCCACTAGCCTCCTTGTACAGGGTCTCCCTGAAGCCATAGGTCCTGATGTCCTTGTGCAGGATGTAGACCTGGGCCTTGGGGTCCCTCTTCTTGATCTCAATGGCGTTCTTGACCGCCTTGGAGCAGCATACACGGCTGCAGTACGGGGCGGCATCGTTCCTAGAGCCAACGCACTGGACCATGACGACGTTCCTGGCGGCGAACTTGCCCTCCGCCAAGGCCTTCTCCAGCTCGTTCTGGGTGACCACCTTCTTGTCCTTGCCGTAGTTGTACTCCGTCGGCACATAGGCCTTGGCCCCTGTGGCAATCACGATGGCACCGGTCTCGATCTCCTTGCCGCCGGTGACCTTCACCTTGAAATTGCCCACGAATCCGGAGACGTCCTCCACCTTGGTGTTCAGGTGAACAGTTATCTTACCGTTCGCCCGCACCTTGGCCTCCAGGTCCTTGATGTACTGCCTGGGGGAGATCCCTCCCTCAGCGGTGTACAGGTTGACCATGTTCCCGCCCATGGCACCTGTGGCCTCCAAGATGTCGACCTTGAAGCCCTGGGCGGCGATGT
>ERZ795047.2854-NODE-2854-length-15968-cov-5.393138_pt1 | contig 15968 bp, 7 predicted proteins | sample MGYA00375131_ERZ795047 | MGnify/ENA primary metagenome ERZ795047 (study PRJEB30176, sample SAMN05720228) | activated sludge metagenome | isolation source: Anaerobic digester | place: Japan | collected 2015-05-20 ...
GCGTTCTCCTTTCATGGATCGCAGATATAAAGGAGTTGACGAAAAAAATTTACCACTTACTGAAGCGTTGAAAGATACGGTAAATCGTATTCTTCCTTATTGGAATGATGTTATTTTGCCTAGCCTTCGAGAGCACAACGAGATCATTGTGGCCGCTCACGGGAATAGTTTGCGCGGCATCGTTAAACACCTGAAAAATATTTCTGATGAAGATATTCCGCAATTGAATTTGCCGACAGGAATACCCTATGTTTTTGAATTTGATGATGACCTGAACGTAGTAAAAGATTATTTCTTGGGCGACCCCGAAGTCATCAAAAAGCTGATGGAAGCAGTAGCCAATCAAGGGAAAGCAAAATAAAGCTATCCTAAATATTTTATTTTCTCATGTCGATCTTTTTAGGGATCGACATGATTTTTGTTTCAGGCCACATTTCGTCTTTTATCTTTACTACAGTCAATTTTCGGGGATCTATTTTCATGTATTTAATCAGTTGCCTTCTCCAAGTATACACCACATGAACAAAACCGTCTTTACCTTGGATAACAGAAGGATAAGAGTATTGGCTTATGGGCGAATCTTCCAGAATTAACGAAGCATACCAAGTTTTCCCGTCTTTCGAAAGCGAGACATTCAAAGGTGTACGTGCACCCTTGGCCATTCCCTCAGGAGGTTTAACGTGGTTATAAACCAGCAATTGTCTTCCATCCCTTAAGGTAACGGCATCTATTCCTGAGTTGTTGTTAGGCATAGTGCCAAGTATCATTTCGCTCCAAGTTTCACCCTTGTCCATCGACCATGATTCACCCAAAGCGCGATTTTTAGTTCTGCAAAGTACCTGCAATGAACCGTTTTTATAGGACAATATCGTAGGTTGAATGGCTTGAATGTTTTTAACATCGTTTATGGGCCCAATTCTTCGCCATGACCTGCCGTTATCTTCCGTGATTTCGAAATGAATCCGCCATCCGGGGCTTCCCTCAAGACTCGATGGACAAATCAGTTTCTTGCCGATCATGATCGGTTTGTTTTTGGAAGGACCGATATAGCCATCCGGCAGATTTTCGGGTTTCGTCCATGTCAAGCCGTTATCATAAGAACGGATAAGATGACCTGTCCAGTCGCTGACCGAATTTCCAACCTTGTAAAAGAGCAACAGTTCGCCGTCGGGAATCTGGTAAAGTACCGGGTTCCAGCAGGCTTTTCTTAAGGTGTCATTGATAACGCCATTGGCTACTTCTTGCGGAGCTGTCCATCCCTTTTCGGTTTTTCTGCATATCCAAATTACACAATCGGGGTTACGTTCTTTCGTGCCTCCGAAAAAAGCGGCAACCAATCCTTTTGGTGTCTCCGCAATGGTTGCGGCATGGCATTCAGGGAACGGGGCCTTTTCATACAGAAATTCCTCTTCCACGATCCCTTCTTTCCATTCCCCTTTTCCCACGTTGAGATCGACCGAAAATGTATACTCTCCCGATCCGATTTCCCACATGTTTGGATTTTTTACATCCGGTTGTCTCATCCCTTCGACCTGCTCGATGGGTTTACCTCCTTCATTTATTTGTGAGCTGTTGTTGGGAAAGTGCACAATGGCCCGACTGTTCGGGGGTACGGAAATGTTCCATTCCAAACGGCTGAAATTCTTTTCCCAGCTGCTTTTTATTTCTCCATAAGGGGTCTGATATGAAGCTTTTACATAACTCAATTCCTGAATATCGAAGTTGGGTTTCATGGTGATTTTCTTGAATCCCATCTGCTCGGTATTCGATTTGATGCCTGCAAGATGTTGGTAGCAGAAAGGGATGAAATCGCCAAGCAGCATGACATGATTGTGCGAATTCATTTCGGGATTTGCCGTATCTCCGTTCCATAATTCCCAAATAGTGGTTGCCCCCTTTTTCGCCATGTATCCCCATCCGGGATAAGTGTCGTTTGATGCCAACAAAAAGGCCACATCAGCTCTTCCCATGTTGGCTAATTCCCTTAAAATCCATTGCGATCCTATCACCCCGGTGCAAATATGACCGTTGTTTTCATTGATGATTTTGTTGACGATTTGTTTTTCAATGGCGGAAACATACTCTTCGGGTACCATGCCGAAAGCTAAAGGCAGAAGGTTTGATGTTACCGAATTGTTCCCGTAAAACAGACTATCCTGATTGAAAAATTTTTGGTTGAAACCTGATTTGATTTTTTCCGCCAATGATGCAAAATACTGCGCATTTTCTTTTTTCTCCTGCAGCAGTGCGAATTTTTCCATAAGGCCGAGTATTTTGTAATAGTAGGCCGTAGCGAGAAGCTTGCCGTCGGTTTGTCGTTTGGGATCGCGCGAATGAATGAGTTCGGGTGATTCCGGAGGAACGCACCAGTCGCCGTATTTATCGCACGTGATGATGTAATCGTCGGTCATGTATTCCTCTTTGATGTGTTTGAGCCATTTTTTCAAGGCACGGTAATTCCTTTTTACCGGAAGGAGGTCGCCGAACTGAGTGTATATCATGTCTCCTGCAAAAACAAATGCGGCAGGCCATGTGACATTATCGGTATAGTAATTCCAAAATGGGGGAGCCACGTCGGGGATACAGCCGTCTTCACGTTGAGCTTCACGGATGTCGTTCATCCACTTGCTGTAAAGATGAACATTTTCAAATATAAAACTTTCACCTAATGAACCCATTGTTCTGTCTCCCAACCAAGGCTGACGTTCATTCCTTTGCGGACAATCTATAGGCATTCCTTTATAATTACCGCGAATACCCCAGAATGCATTTTTTAGGATTTGGTTGATCATTGGTTGGGAACATTCGAATGATCCGATCAGCTTCATGTCGTCGTTAACGACTTCACCTATAAAGTTTTCTTTCGATATTTTACCGGGGTATCCCGTAACTTCCACATAGCGAAAGCCATGATATACAAAGCGAGGGGCCCATTCTTCTTCTCCCTCTCCTTTCAGAATATAAATATCGGTTGCTATGGCGTCGCGCAGATTTCGGGTGTCGAGTTCACCGTTGGGCAGCAATGTTTCGGCAAAACGAAGTTTTACCGAATCTCCTTTTTCCCCTTTTACTTTCATCCGTATCCAACCCACCATGTTTTGTCCCATGTCGAGGATGTATTTGTCGGCAGAAAGTTTGGTCAGCGATATCGGGGTTATTTTCTCTACAACTCTTATCGGTGGCATCATCTGGGCGCGGAGCGTTCCTGTGGGGATAGAAACACGTTGGGCATTTTCCCATGCACGGTCATCGTAATCGATTTCATTCCATCCCGGGAGTTCTTTTCGAGCATCATATTCCTCGCCGTCATATTCGTTATTGCTTCTGATAGGTCCGTCGGTTGTCAATTTCCACGAAGAATCGCTTCCGATGACCGCTTTTGTGCCGTCCTCGTGATCGATAATCAATGTCAGCCGCATTTTTGGATAACCGAAAGTATTTATTTTATAAGGCTTATAGGCTTGACGCATAGCATAGAAACGGCCGTTGCCCAATGTAACCCCTATGGCATTTTTGTCGTTTTGAATATGGGAGGTTATGTCGAAACTGTTATACAAAATGGTTTTTCTGTAGTCTGTCGGTGCCGGGGATAATACGTTATCATTTATTTTTTTACCGTTGATATAAAGCTCATACAAACCCAATCCTGCGATATGCACCATTGCCTGTTTGACTTTTTTCCCCACGGTAAATTCTTTCCGCAGATAACGTGCCGACAAACGCGAAAATTGTGTTTCGGAATCCCATGGATAGGCTTTGTCCATACCGATCCATTGCCCCTTCCATTCGTTTTCCGAAAGCAGCCCCATGCTCCATAGTGCAGGGTCGCTCCAGCTTGTTTCGCCTTTGTTTGTCGTAACTTTTACTTTCCAGTAGTAATAGGTATTGCTTTTCAGTGGTTTTCCGGCATATTCGATCCATTGTGACCGATCGGAATCCATTCTGCCCGAATCCCATATATCTCCCAAGTTCTTTTCAAGTTGTTCTTTTGTTGAAGCCACCAGGATGTGATATGAGCGTTGCTGTACGTTTCTTTCCTGAGAAGCGAATATCCGCCAGCTGAATCTGGGTTTGCGGCTATCGATCCCAAGCGGATTTTCCAGCATTTCGCATCGCAAATCGCCGATGGTTATGGTGGCATGAAGCAGTATTGGCATAAAGAAAAGAAGTGCCAAAATCGGAATTCTTATTTTTGATTGTTTTGACATTGAAATTTTCCTGTTTTATTTGTTCTATTCTTTTTGAGCATCGGGTAAATTAACCCACTCCGGTTTAATATAATCTTTAGTAGCATCAATGGCTATCAACACTTTGTCGTTTCCGCATCGGTAGCCGGTTTCATCTATGAAGCGCGTGATTTTATTTTCGAATTCTCCCAAATATTTTAACGAGCCATTTACGGGACTGTACCACCAGACGTTCTTTTTTTGTCCCGATATTTTGGTTAGATCGATATCCATTGGTCTTCCCATGTAGTTATAAACCAGGAGATAGTCATTCCCTCGTGTGGCTATCAGGCGTTCATAGCGCACACCATTTTCACCTGCGATAACAGACGGGTCGGGAATTCTTTCAAAAAACGGGAATGTCAGGATCAGATTTTTCAGATATCTCATTTGATTCATGCCTGGATCGTTCAGTGCCTTGTACCATGGTTTTTTTGCGCCATAAGCTCCACCGATCCCGTCTTTTTTCATTTGCATGATAGAATTATTTCCATAAGTGTGTCCGAAAGCGCCGGCAAAAACCGACCAGTAAGCATAACGGCGGACATCGTGGTCTTTCCATAACACTTCATTGGGATCATGGAGCCCTTGCGGGATGTTTTCGTAAGAGGGTTCGCCATCGATGACCGGTTTTGTCGGTTTCATAGCAAGGCTTTTCTCTACATACCGCCAATTGTCTTCCTCAGTATAATCTTCGATAGGATAGTTTATATCGCTCATGCGCTGACCATATCTTCTGTGCCCCGACTGAAACATGTTGAAATCCAGCCAGGGAGCCTTGTTAAACCATGTGGAGGACATGGTTCTTCCGCGGGGATGAAAAGTCATGAGATGGTTGTTGTCGATAGACTTAATGGTTGTGGCCAGGGTATTCCAAATCTCGGGTTTCACGTCTCCCGGGATATCTCCTCCCATAATCCAAACAATATTGGGTTGTTCTTTATATCTGTTTGCTAAAAACTCTCCATATTTTTTTGCATCTTCTACGGTCATTTTCCCTTGTTTCACGGGACTTCCCCAAACACATACCATGCCGATATATATGCCTTTTCGTTCGGCCGTTTTAAGAATATAATCCATGTGATCCCAATAGCCGTAATCTCCTTTTTTGTCGATTTCGTTGAAATTGAAACCGTCCGGCAATGCCCATTTCCCATAGGTGTTGATGGCCGGGATCGTGTTCATAACCATGACTTGAACCACGTTAAATCCCTTTTGTCGGCATTGTTCGAGGTAATGTTCCGCTTCATCCCTGTCTAATCGAACAGGCAGATACCATCCGGTTTCACCCAGCCAGAAGAAGGGTGTACCGTTTTCGTGTCTCAAGTACCGCTTCCCTTCGTCAACCACCAGTTTTCCGTTATTCCAAGGGATATAGGGTTTATTTTCGTCTTCTTGTGCCGAAATTTGCGGGATAATAAACAATAAAGGGAGCATCATCCTTAAAAACGCTGATTTTTTCATTGCAGGAATTATTTATTCGTTTTTTCAAATTTTTCGTATTCGATAGCTGCCAAGATAAAGGCACCGACCGATTTTGGATCATTTTCTATCATCGGTTCACTAATATAATATTCGAAACTTCCGTCACGATAAACCTTTTCACCACCTAAACCGGCTACGGCGCAGCAATTTGTGATGGTGTACGTGCCGTCTTCCTCTTCTTTTATGAAATTTTCAATAATACCGTCGAAGCCATCCAGGGCAACTTGCCGATAACGTTGATCGATGTAGTTGTTGTTTAACGATTTGAAAAGAAAATACACAAAAAACGCAGAGCCTGAAGATTCCAAGTAATTGCCTTCGCGGTTTCCCTGATCCGTTACCTGATACCAGACTTTCGATTGAGGGTCTTGATAGTTGGCAATGCCTTTCGCAAGGGTGTTGACAATGGTAAGAAGACTGTCTCGGCCTTCTATGTCTGGAGGAAGAAAATCGAGCACGTCAACAACACCGGCGGCATACCATCCGATGCTACGCGACCAGAAATTGGGTGATGTTCCGGTTTTCTCATTTGCCCATAACTGTTGTTTGGATTCGTCCCAGCCATGATAGAAGAGGCCGGTTTCTTCATCGTAGGTATGTCGTGCAATAAGTTTGATTTGGTTTACGGCATCGGTCAAAAGTTCAGGCTCATTAAAAGTTATGCCATATTGTGCCATAAAAGGCGAGGCCATGTAAATGCCGTCGAGCCACATTTGGTGAGGATAGATCAATTTATGCCAAAACCCTCCTTCCGATGTGCGTGGTTGTCTTCTCAACTGTTCGCGGAGTGTATCCATGGCAATTTTGTAGCGATGATCGTGTGTCTGTTCATAAAGGTCGAATAGGATTTTTCCTGCATTGATATTATCCAGATTGTATGCCTTCATGGAATAAGTCTTGATCTGCCCTTTGTCGTCAATCAACGTATCGGCATAAGCTTTGGCATAATGGTAGTATTCTTCGTCACCCGTATGTTTCCATAACTCGATCATCGATTTTCCAATCAGTCCGAACGTATAGCCCCATCGGGGAGTTTTCGCATTTTCCGTCATCCATAATTCAGGATAGCGTTTCATTTGGGAATCGGCCATTTTTACAGACCACGTTACGTTCGTTTGTTTTTTCCCTTTGCATGCCATGAATAGTGGCGACAGTAAACATAAAATGCATATTTTCAATATTGGATGAATTTTCATAACTTTTTCCTTTCTATTTTTGATAGAGAAGGTATTCTTCTCCGGGTTTGGTGTTTAAATCGTATAAATAGGTTTTCTTTATTTCAGGAGAAGGAATGGGATCTTTGGTATGGATCAGCGGTTCGGGAACAACAGGTACTTCGTATAATTTATTCGGATTGTTTCCTTTGGCTTTTTTCAATCCATTCCCCTTCAATTCAGTAAGCGAACGTAAACGGCAATTTCCTCCCTTTTCGGAAATAATTTTCACTTTACTTACTTTCCCTTTTTTCCATTCGATATCCAATAAAAATCCGCCCCGTGCACGTAATCCGCTGATGTGACCCTCTTTCCAGAGAGACGGCAGGGCAGGGAGAAGATAAATAAATCCGTCGTAGCTTTGCATCAGCATTTCGGCAATGCCGGCTGTACAACCGAAATTGCCGTCGATCTGGAAGGGTGGATGTGCATCGAAAAGATTGGGATAAGTTCCGCCGCTACCATTATTGTCTCTGACCAAACGTAATTGATCGGTTATCAATTTATACGCATGATTGCCATCAAGCAGTCGGGCCCACAGACAAACTTTCCAGCCCATTGACCAACCGGTGGATTCGTCTCCTCGTGCAATCAATGAGGTTTTGGCTGCAGAGAATAATTCCGGCGTGCGATAGGGCGATATCTGGTTACTTGGGAATAAGCCGTATAAATGCGATACATGACGATGATGATCGTTAGGGTCATCCCAATCGTACATCCATTCCTGCAATTGTCCCCAGCGTCCAATCTGCATGGGAGCCATTTTCGTCAACCTTTTTTTCAGATGTTCGGCATAAGCTTCATCCGTTTTCAGGATATCGGAAGAAGCGATCACCGCGTTCCATAAATCAAAGATCAGCTGGTTATCCATTGTGCATCCTGCAGCAATCGTTGCTTTTCGATTGCTACCGGCATGAACATTTTCGGGCGAATTTGAAGGGCAAACCACCAACCAGTTGTGTTCAGGCTCGTAAACCATGGTTTGATCGAAAAACAAGGCCGCCCTTTTTATGATGGGATATACGCGACGTAGAAATTCCACATCACCCGAGTAAAGGTAATGTTCCCAAAGATGTCGGCATAACCATGCACCTCCCGATGGCCACATGCCTGATGCCGCTTTATCGACCGGTCCGGTTATGCGCCAAATATCGGTATTGTGATGAAGAACCCATCCATCCGATTCGTACATGATTTTTGCCGTTTCTTTTCCGCTTTCTGAGACTTCCTTGATCAGTCGGAACAGGGGTTCATTCAATTCCTGCAAAGAGGTAACTTCGGAGGGCCAATAATTCATTTCGAGGTTAATGTTGCAGGTATATTTGCTATCCCATGGCGGAAGCAGTTTATCGTTCCATATCCCTTGAAGCGTAGGAGGTTCTCCTCCGGGTTGCGAACTCGAGATGAGCAAATATCTTCCAAATTGGAAGTAAGTGGCCACCAAATGGGCATCATTGGTTTCTTTAAAGCGAAGGACACGGATATCGGTCGGTACATCCGGATACTGATCATTACCCAGAAAGAAGGCGACACGGCCGAAATATTTGCGGTAAAAGGCGATATGATCTTTTTTGGCGGCATTGTAATTTCGTGCTATGGCTTTTGCGAGTGTATCGGCTGCACGTTTCACCTCATCGCCGCTGATGTCTTTGTAATTTACGACATTGGTGGAGATGGAGACATAAAGGATAGCTTCATCGGCGTTTTTTACAGACAGGACACCATCTCTATAAAAAGCATTTCCGTTTTTAATCTTACCGGAAACCCTGCCATGAAAATTGACTTTCCCTTTGAGTCCTTCGTGTGAAGACGAAACTCCTGAAAGAGAAATATAATCATTTTCTGTTGCGATCTTCACATCGGGATGAGGAGAGGTTAACTGGGCATTGAAGGTAATAGAGCGGTCTTTATCAGCCGTTAGTCGGATGATGATGACTTGGTCGGTAAACGACGAAAAAATTTCTCTTGTATAATTGGTACCGTTGACGTTATAGCGAATTGAGGCCTTTGCCGAATCCAAATCCAGTTCTCGATAATAATTGGTGTAAGCCCCGTGTCCGGGAAAAGATAGGCGCAGATCGCCGAAGGGTTGAAACGGCATACCCGAATTGGTTTTCGACATCACTTTTTCTGTTGCAAGGTCTTGAGCTTCGACATATTTACCTGCAAACACCAGCTCCCTTATTTTGGGCAGATATTCCGGTGCTTCGGGATTGGGATTGTTATTTGGTTGCCCTGCCCACAATGTTTCTTCGTTCAATTGAATTTGTTCGATAACCGGATTGCCAAAAACCATTGCACCTAATCGGCCGTTGCCTAATGGCAGAGCTTCTGTCCATGTGGATGCAGGTTTATCGTACCACAATTTATACGATTGTCCATACATCACGGATGATATGCACGCAAGCAGGATGAGAAAGAAAAATTGTATCGAAAAAAACGGTTTCATTTTTTGTATTATTTTATGTTTGCATTCTGTTGTGCAGCTTTTTCGGCTTTTACTTTTTCGACGTAGTCTTTGTAAAGTTGACGCCAGTTTCTGCCGTTGCCAATTAAATATTGCTCGCATTTCGTTTTGTAAATCTCAAAGATAGCTGATATTTCTTTCATGTTTTTGTAATCTATCGCCTGTTCGCGTGCTTGTTTCAAGTAAGACAAAAGAACAGCTTCCTCTTCCTTGGTAAGATCGGGCACAATGGCTTTGTAACCTTTCATTGTAAAATCCACCTTACCAACGGTGTATTTATCCAAAATCGCCTCAACCTGATCCTCGGTCAGTACTTTTCTGAGGCCGGACATCAGCTTGTCATGAATTTCTCTCGGCATGGACGAATCAGCAATCAGCTGACGTTCGAGCTCTGTAAGGGGTTTTCCCGTTGTCGGATTGATTCCCGCAGGGACAAGGGTATAAGGGTGCGTATTATGCCAGTCTTTTACCGTTTTCAGGTGATTATAGATGAGTGTTGTTAAAAATGCCGCATCTGTTTGGTTTGTCAAATTTAAAGAAGCAACCCATTCGGTGGCTTTCTTTTCAAGAGATAAATCGGACCTTAGTTCTGCGTACCGTTTTTTGTCGAAATAAACGGATAATTCATCAAAAGATCGAATGGCATTTTTGGGGAGTAATTCACCGTTTTTACCGAAGATTTTCAAATCATCTTCGGGTTCGATGGTTACTTTTTTCTCATCAATTTGCGTTTTATCCAACGAGAAGACTGATGCAAAAAAATCGTATACTGCTTTTCGTTTGTTTATTCCAAAATCGTGTCCTTCGTCAGGTAAGTGCACGTTTTGAACATTCTCTTCACTATCGTAAAAACGAAAGATTTCTTTTAGATAAGGAAATTCCAGTGTCGGCACGCTGGAAGTCCAGTCTTTGCCGTCCGAAACAATTAAAAGAGGGCGGGGTGCAAACAGAGCGGCTAGTTCTGCATTATTGGTACCGCCACAAGCCAATGTAACAGGCAGTCCGCTTTCGCAAGGACACCCGCCATCAAAATGTGATGCAAGGTTTACAACAGGAGCCGCTGCCGAATAACGGTTGTCGAGTACAGTGAGCAATATGGTTTGTGTTCCGCCTCCGGATCCGCCATTAACGCCGATTCTTTTTTTATCGATGTTTTTTTGTGTCAACATGTAATCGAGTATGGTAATGCCGTTCAGAGCCTGAATGACTTGTGCTGCGCTCGAACGATGTGCTGTGTTTCCTACCTGAAGTGCTGATTCTCCCCATCCAAAAAGATCGTAATCCACACATACTGCTCCCATCCGAGCCAGTGTAGCCATTCTCAACTGCTGATCTTCGCGATAGCGCCCTCCACCGAAATGGCCGTTCGGACAAATAATTAGTGCATGATTTCCTTTGGAAAGAGGACTGTAAATAGAGCCGGCGACATATAGGCCCGGCAGGGTTTCTATGGCAAAATTCTGAACGGTGTATCCCGCAAATTTTCTTGTTTTAGAGAGAAGAGGCTTTGTCGGCACTCGTTTTTCCAGTAAGGAGTCGATACCGAGAATCTTTCTAACCTCTTGATACAGACATGATTTACGTTTTTTCCATTTGCCTTTATCGGAGTATTGCGACCTCAGGTAGATCAACATCTTCTCCCCTTCTTGAACGGTGCGACGGTAATATTCATAGGGTTTCAACTTATAATGATTATTCCCCTGTTTTTCAAATTTATAATCGAAAGGAGTCAACACATTCGTCAATGATTCTTCCACCGAATACGGTCGAATTCGAAAATCTGCATTGGGTAGCACCTTGTTTATAGTATCAATATTATATGTCAGGCTAACACCAAACCGTAGAGATATTTCCGTTAAAATATCGCTTAAAGGACGCCTAAATTGAGTTTCAACGGTTTGTTGTGCATATATCATATGCAGGTTGCATATGATGCAAATGATTGTTATTTCGAATTTTTTCTTCTTCATTTATCGTTGATTTTAATGCGTAATTGTTTATTCTACGATAAGGCCATTTCTACTGCCTTTGCTTTCTTTGTCTACTATTTGGGGTAATCTCTTCAAATAGTTATTCATCAGGATGATATCGTTATTTTCTCCTTGCAAATGTAAAAAAGCTTTGTTGCCGGCAAGAGGGAAGCATCCACGGATAAATATTTCTTTCGAATCGCTGATGCTTATCACCGGAACAGAAGCGGATGGCAGGCCTGTTGAAACATTTGTCAAGATCGCATTATCGATGTGCGATAAAACGAAAGGAATTCCTTTTGATGCATCGATACGAACATTGTTTAAGTTGATGTTTTTAGCTCTGTCTATGTTCAAACCTGTCGCTGATTGTATATGGATATTCGATAATGTGACATCAGAAACGGGCATTTCTTCCAATCCAAGCATTTTAGCCGCCGTGTTGATTTTCGTACCTACAAGGTTCGAAATATGGATATTGCGAAAAATGGGTGTTCTTTCTGAAACCGGTTCAGGATTCATTTTACTGTAATAAAGGTTGAGGACGATAGCTTCTTTTTTTATGTCTTTCATTACAATGTTGTTCACGCTGATTTCTTCCACGATTCCGCCACGTCCTCTGGTCGATTTGATGCGGATGCCGCGGTCGGTGCCATCAAAGACGCAATTGGATATTACAACTTTTCGCACATCTCCGCTCATTTCGCTGCCTATCACAACACCTCCGTGGCCTGCCAGCATGGTGCAGTTGGTAATGGTAATATTTTCGCATGGTGTTGCCAAGTCGCGACCTTGCTTGTCGCGTCCTGATTTTAAGGTGATGCAGTCGTCGCCTACATTGATATGACAATCTGAAATATGGACATTTTTACACGACGAAGGGTTTATGCCGTCGGTATTGGGAGAAATTGGATTATTGATGGTTATCCCCTTAATCGTTACATTTTCGCAAAATTCGGGATTAATGGTCCAAAAAGGTGAATTGATAATGGTAACTCCTTCCACTAAAATGTTTTTGCAACGAATAGGTTGAAAAAGTGGCGGGCGGAAAAACCGTCGTTGTAACGTGTTTTTATAATCTTCATTGGTGTTTTTGTACAATTCCTCTATATTATTTTCTTTTTTCCACAGAGATTGATATTTATTGATGTCTCTTATCCCGTTTTTTTGCATGTCTTCAATGATCCGATAAAATTCTTTCCACCATTTTTCTCCTTGTCCATTGATAGTGCCCCGTCCTTTTATGGCAATATTTTCCTCGTTTATCGCATAAAAAAGAGGTGAAAAACTTTTCATCACAACCCCTTCGTATCGCATTTCGACAAAGGGAAGATAATCATCAAAGTTGTCTGAGAATAACAACACAGCACCGGATTCTAATTCAATGGTGATATTGCTTTTGAGTTTTATTGCCCCTGTCAAATATGTTCCTGCAGGGAAATAGAGTGTTCCTCCGCCTTTTGATGACAAATCGGTAATGGTTTGGTTGATGAGCTCTGTGTTGAGTTTTTTTCCGCAGTCGTCTGCACCTTGCAATTTCATGTTAACATTTTCCGAATAGCTGTTAAAGGGCAGAAAAAAGAGAGGGAGGATAACGAATAGAGATGAGATATGTTTCATAAGCGTATGCATATATTATATTAATGTGATTACATTTTTACTCGGAAGGAATATTTCCCGCTTCCCACAGTATGGAATGATTTGTCGGGCAGAATGATCTCAGCTTCTGTGTTTACCGGAATAGCGACTTCTAATTTGAATATTCCGTTTTCTATTTCCCAATTCACGGCGACCCTTCCGTAAAGAGTTTCTGTGGATGCAGTAACAGAAGTTAAATCGCCGACTGCCTGCGGATTGATGATAAATTTCTTGAAGCCGGGAGAAGTTTGATCGGGTTGGATGCCGGCAAGCCAGGCAAAAAACCATTCATCGATGTGACCCATCATAAAATGGTTCCACGATGCTCCCTGTCGCGGATCCCACTGCTCTGTAAGGGTTGTGGCTCCGAATTTCAGTTGAAAACCATATCCCGGTACTTCTTCATGATTATTCATCGTATATACCAGTTCATTCAGGCCACTATTTGCCAATGTCTGAAACAGGTATCGCGTACCGACGTCTCCGGTAGTCAATCGGTTGCCATGTTTTCGGATATCTGCCACCAAATTTTCCAATACGGCTAATTTATTTTGTTGATCTACCAAATTGAAATATAAAGAAATTGCATTTGAACATTGGCTTCCTGTGCCGTATTGTCGGGTTTGTTTGTTGAAAAAAGCAGTATTGTATGCGCTTTTCACTTTCTCTGCCAATTGCGAATAGTATTTTTCGTCTTTTTGATTTTCCATCATTTGGGCAGCTTTACTAAGTAGTACGATATCTCCATAGTAATGAGCGGTTGCCACCAACGGCACCGGCGTGTTTTTCGAAAATCCTGCCCTTTCCCCGGTATAGTCGTACCAGTCGCCAAGTCCGTGAGAAATAATATGATGATCCGCCTTTGACGAAAGATAATCCACATATTTTTTCATCATATGATAGTGTCGTTTTATTAACGAAGGATCGCCGTAATAGAGATAATACATCCAGGGCACGAGAATACCTGCACTACCCCATTCGGGCGAGTCTCTGAACGCTCCTTCAAATTCCACATACTCAGGAGCTATGTTGGGTATCAATCCGTTTGGGAGTTGTGCATCGCTGATATCTTGCATGATTTTGGGAATAAAGGTTCGCAGATCGTAATTGTAAAAAAGACCGGGACCGTTTAAATGAACCTGCTCAAGCCAGCCCAGTTTTTCTCTGTGCGGACAGTCGGTAAATACTCCCTGCATGTTGCTTTTTACTGCTTTATCGATTATTCTGTGCGTATTGTTAAAAATAGGGTTTGAACAGTTGAAGGAAGCGACAGCCTTCGCGGAATTGTAGACGAAACATGAGTTGATTTCTTTGATTTTTGGTAGAGATGAGGATTGGTATTTCTCGACTGTTGCTCCTTCAACCTGAATATATCGGAATCCATAGTAAGAAAATCGCGGACGCCAATATTCATCCGTGTTGCCTTTTAAAATATAGGTATAATAGTGCTTACTTCCTGTCTGTTTTTGGTTTACCGATCCGTCTTCGTTTAACGATTCGCCCACGATCAACCTGACGGTATCGCCGCGTTGACCACTCACTGTAATTTCGGGAAAACCTGCCAGGTTTTGTCCCATATCCAGCACATACTTTCCTTCGTTTAGTTTGTGAATCTTTTTCACGCCATATCGTTCCATGATTTTTACAGGTGTGGTCTGCTGAGGACGCAGTGTTCCTTTTGGTGGATGTTGGACCACGACAGGCCTCCAATCCGCGTCATCAAATCCTGCTTGATTCCATCTCGGCTGTTCGTGTGTGGCATCGTAATCTTCTCCTCCGTAAATGCAATTAAACGTAATAGGGCTAAAACTATATTTCCAGTTCTCATCGGAGATAATTTCGTGCGTCGTACCGTCTGTATAGGTAATGATCATTTTAAAAAACAAAGTTGGAGGACCAAAACTCACGAGTAATTTGGTATATCTTCCACCTTTGACGTTATAAAATCCGTTTCCAAGCAATATGCCGATAGCATTCGGTCCCCTCTTTATCTCATCGGAGAGATCATAAGCATTATAATAAACGGTCTTGTCGTAATCGCTATTCAAAGGAGAAAATTCACTGTCTCCTATCTTTTGTCCATTAAGCGAAAATTCGTAAAGACCCAGTCCGCACACATAAGCCATTGCATCCCTGACTTCCTTGTCCGATTCAAAAACCTGTCTAAGATAAATACTTTTTTTCGATATAGGGTTAACATTGTTCCATAAAGCTTTGATTTCCGGCTTTTTCAATTCTGTGGCGTGAAAGTTTCTTCCTTGTGGGAGATTTGCTTCTTCTTTTGAAATAGCTCCGATCCATTTGGCATTTAACCAATCCTTCGTTGGGGCAACGCGAAAGAAAGCTTTTTTACTCCAGGGCGAAGGCGCGTCTTTTTCGTTCCATATTCGCACGCGCCAGCAATATTTAGTCAGTGGCCTTAATTTTTTGCTGCCCTCATATACGATAAACTGACTTTCGCGTGAGGGGATTTTTCCGGTTTCCCACAACAACGTTTCCTTGCCGTTTTTCCACTCACACAGTTCAATGGCGTATGCGGTTTGATAAGTACCGTTTTCTTCGGATACGATTTGCCACCCGAAACGCGGAAAAGTTTCTGTAACGGTTAAGGGAGACTCACTCATTTCACACGAAAGATTCACCACTTCCAATGCATGAACAGAATGAAAATGAAGACATAAAAGAAAGGATAAAAAGAAGAGTTTTTCTTTCATTATTGACACGTGCTTTATAAAACGTCTTTACAAATTATTTTTTTCAATTTATCGGATTTGCCCACCTCGATACCGTTGACCAAAATTTTGAATCCTTTTCCCTGATGATAGCGGTCGCCATTTTTATCCCACAGAATAGTGAGAATTTTGCCGTGATACAATATATTATCGAGACAAAACCAATCCCACTTGTCATTCGGTAGTAAAGGGTTAACTTCTATCGTATTGTCTTCGCGTGGACGAAGACCGATCAA
>ERZ795047.2859-NODE-2859-length-15930-cov-4.546142_pt1 | contig 15930 bp, 12 predicted proteins | sample MGYA00375131_ERZ795047 | MGnify/ENA primary metagenome ERZ795047 (study PRJEB30176, sample SAMN05720228) | activated sludge metagenome | isolation source: Anaerobic digester | place: Japan | collected 2015-05-20 ...
AGAAGGGACTGGCCCTCCTTGGTCACCAAGCCGCCCTCATTCTGCATCAGCCAGTCAGTCCAGCCGTCGGTGTACTTGGGGAAGTAGAATCCCCACTGATCAGTAACGCCGTCCTTGTTCGTATCGCGCGTCATCTTCTTGGCAAGCGCTTTGAAGTCATCCCATGTCCAGTCCGGACCGGGAATGGCAACACCGGCCTCGGCAAAGAGTTGCTTGTTGAAGAACATCACTTTGCTGGTGATATCGCGCGGCATGGCGTAGTAACTGCCCTTCACTGTAAGGGCGTCGGCAACCACAGGATAAAGCTTCGCCATCTCGGCTTTGTAGTCGGACTCGATGTACTTGTCGAGCTTCATGATGGCGCCCTTGTCGGCGAAAATCGGCACCTTGTCCATGGCTATCATCATGACGTCGGGAAGATCCGCGCCGCCGGCGATCATGACCAACATCTTGTCGGCGTATCCAGTTCCGATACGGATATAGTCCAGCTCAAGGTCGGGGTTGAGCTCCTCGAACTTGGCCTTGAGTTCGATGAGCGGGCGGGAGTTTGTGAAGTCCCACCATGAGATCACCTGCACTTTGGTGCGCGCGGCCTTGGGCGACGCGGCAACGCTCATCGACAGGACGAGAAGCGCCGCCAAACAGATCAGACCTACCCTACCAGAGATTCGTCTCATTTGCACTGGGCCTCCCTTGTAGTGTGTTCAGGCATCAAAGCCTGGCTGTAACCGTAACTACATCTACGTACTCGCAGTGGCAGTCGGAATCGCACACCCGTCTAGCTGCCCGTCTACCTACCCCCCATCCCTGAAGTCATGACGCCGGAGATAAAGAACCGCTGGAAGCAGAGGAATATGATTATGAGAGGGATGATGGCGATAGTAGTCCCGGCCATAAGGACATCCCACCCTGTGCGCATATTGCTCTGCAGGCAGCTCAGTCCCACTTGTATGGGCATCTTCATGTAGTCGTTGATAACGATGTTAGGCCACAGGAAGCTGTTCCACTCGCTCTTGAAGCCGATGATTGCCAGCGTTGCGATGGCAGGTCTAGAGTTGGGCATGACCACCTTCCACCACACGCCCCAGCGGGAACACCCATCAATCAGCGCCGCCTCTTCCAGCTCCTTCGGAACACTCAAGAAGTGCTGACGCATGAGGAATATGTTGAACACCAATTGTCCGCTGAATATGGCAGGTATGATCAAGGCGGTGTACTTGTTGATCCATCCGAGCTTCCGAACGAGCGCGAACCGGGGGATGAGTGTGATGTGCCCGGGCATCATCATGACCCCCAGAAGCGCCAGAAAGATGAAGTCGCGCCCAGTGAAGTCCATTCTGGCGAATGCGTATGCAGCCATGGAACCAATCAGTATCGAGGCGGCCGGCACCACAATGGCCAGCATCGCAGAGTTCAGCAGGAACCTGCCGAACGGCATCAACGCAAAGGCCTGCCTGTAGTTGTCGAGCGTGGCCGGATGGGGAATCAGGTTCAGAGGATTCCCGCTAAATATCTGGCGGTTTGTTTTGAACGATGCCGTGACCGACCACACAAACGGGTATATCATGATTGCTGCGAGCAAAACCAACACTACGTACAACACAACCTGATCAGGCCGGATTTTGACTTTCACAGGATCACCACCTTAACCGACTCGCTAACCAACTCGCTCATTCCGGCGCCTCACCATGAACTGGACCAAAGTAGCGACGAACAGTATGACAAACAGGACCCAGGCTATGGCGGACGCATAGCCCATTCTGTATGACTGGAATGCCTCTGTATAAATGTAGTAAAGGACTGTGTTAGTTGAGCCGCCCGGCCTTCCTTCAGTCATGACGTATACTGCCTCGAACAGGTTGAAAACCTCAATCAAGAGCATGACAGTTGCGAAGAATGTGGTATTTGACAGGAGCGGCACCGTGATGTGCCTGGTCTTTTGCCACGGGGTTGCGCCATCTGTCTCGGCCGCTTCGTACAGCTCCTTGGGGATATTCTGCAGCCCGGCCAGGTACATGATCATGTAGTAGCCCGACACCTGCCATAATCGCATGATCGACAGCCCGAGCTTGGCCCATCTCATACTCTCGAGCCAGCGCGGCGGGTTGGTAGCGCCAAGCGCCCTCAATATGGTGTTGAGAATCCCCTGATCGGGGTTGAAGATCCACAGCCATACCAGCCCAATGGCGACTGTGGAGGTGATCGACGGCATGTAGTATGCCGCCCGAAAGAACGCAACGCCTTTGAGCGGTCGGTTCAAGGCAACCGCCATGGCCATCGCCAGAGCGATGCCGGCCGGCACTATGGCGACGACGAAGTAGAGAGTGTTGTACATGCACTGGTGGAACGACTCGTCGCGGAATAGGCGCGCGTAGTTGGCCAACCCCACCCATTTCGCAGGCGTGAGCAGGTCCCAACTAGTGAAGGATATATACAGCGAGTACACGAGCGCTCCATACACAAAGATCCCAAGGCCTATGACTGCCGGCAGTATGAAAGACCACGCTGTCAGCGTTTCGCGCCTCCGCCGCCGTCTGCTGCCTGTTGATGGCAGAGTAGGGGATAAAGCCGAATCCGAAAGGGAAGTCGCCATGTAGCCGTCTCTCCTCACTCGCGTCCAAAAGTCGGGTCGCTGCGACAATGACGCGTATCTCAGGGGCACCAGGGCCTGGAAGCGCCAGGGCCTCGAGGTGCCAGGGCATCTAGGCATCAGAACATCCAGGCATTAGGGTGCCGAGACGCCGTGCGCCAACACACCCGGCGTCAATACCCCCGCTTGTCGCACTCTTCGCGTGAGCGTCTGTTGAACTCGCCCGCTCCCGGCATGTGATTGCTCAGCCACACACTGGGCTTCATGCCGCGCCGGGCCATCCGTTCCATGATCTCCATCTCCAGGGCCCACATGATGGCGGCAGCTGCGATGCCCGACGTGGGGCCCACCTTCGCATCGATACCCTCTATATCGAGCGCGGCGTCGCCCACAATGCCACAGTTGTCGAGCACCACATCGGCAGCTTCGAAAAGGCGCTTGCCCGATGGATGCTCACCCTGAAGAGCAGCAGAATACGCCACGCTGGTGAGCGCTATCACCTTGACCCCCTGTTCGCGGGCGAGCAATGCCAGCCCCACGGGAAGGGTGTTCTTGCCCGATACCGAGCCGATAATCAACACATCTCCTGCGAAGATGTCGCTTCGATCCAACACAAACTGGGGAAGACCCGGAATTTGGTCCAGATACACCTTGGGCTTCACCTTGCCTGCGCGGGCAGGGCCAGGGTTCTGAACGTCCATGGTGATGTTGACCGGGCGGAGCATCATGAGCCCGCCGGTCCTGCCGAATAGCTCGTGCATGAGCATGTGGCCGGTATCCATCACATGGACCGCCCCGCCATGGCTCACCGCGTCAACAATCATGTCTGCTGCTTCCGCGATGTTCTCGGCCTGAGTAGTCTGGATCTTGTCTAGAAGACTCCTTATCTCATCAAGATACGCTGCGCCTTTTCCGAGCAAGTTCACCAGTCCTCCTTGAGCAGACTGACAGCTCCACTGATTGATACAACAACCGACTGACTCGCCAGAGGTGCCAAGTCCACTAAGCCCGCAATTCAGAGCATGCTTCGGCCGATGCGCGCAGGCCGGCTGAAACCATGCCCGGTTCCCTCAGCTCCGCGATCTCCAGCGCCACAAGAAGCGCGCCTCCCGCGGGCGAGAACTGCGGCGGCACTATCTGAGCATCGGGTGAAAAAGACAGAATCTCATCTCGAAACGCCGCGATCAGCGGTAAGGCTGCCCGGGATACACCACCGGTCAAGACCGCCAGAATCCTGCGCCCATGCCCGGCATTGCCCGACTCAACGGGCTCAATGGGCTCAACGGGCTCAACGGGCTCAACCGGCTCACCCGGCTCACCCGTCGCGCTCCGCTCAGCCAACTCCCGCAGCACACTCACTCCAAGCCTGCCCAGATCCCGCCCAGCCTGCGCAAGTATCGCCGACGCGACATCATCGCCCGCAGCCGACGCCTGCGACACCCGAACTGCGAAGGAAGCGATCTGCTCGCGGCTCATGTTCATTGTGGCCAGCGACCACGCGTGAGGAGCATCGAAGTGCTCTAGAGCCATGTCGCACAGGCATGTGTGCTCACCTCGGTTATCGAAGGCCAGCGCTGCAGCGCGCAGTGCCGCGAGGCCGATGGCGTACGCGCTTCCCTCATCGCCAAGCAAAGGCCCCCATCCGCCCCGGGTTGCGATTCTGTACCGGGTTACGACTCTGTGCCGACCCGTATCGCCGGCCTGGCTGTCACAGTCTCGGCGTATGCCGCGCCCGACGGCGAACGAACCAGTGCCGGCCAGCACCACGACTCCGGGCTCGTCCACGAGGGCACCTGTCAAGACCGCCATCTCGTCTCCTGCCGTCTCAAGCCTAGCCGGAGAGACTAGCCCATCGATTCCAGCGCTCACGATATCGCGCGAAGCCCCGGGAGCACTCGCGTAGAGCACGGCCACATCAGCACACTTCATACCGGCTTCGCGCAGCGCGCCGGCAGCCGCCTGCTGCACTGATCGGATGGCCTCATCCGCCGACGCGAACAGCGCATTGACCGGCCCGCCCCGCCCGATGCCGATCACAGTGCCATCTGCGGTGGCCAGCAAGAAGAGCGTCTTGGTGCCCCCGCCATCGACGGCCGCAACTAGCGGACCCTGAACTTGCCCACGTGCGTCGACCCCCTGACCTGTCCGGATTGCCCAGGTTTCACGGGTTTCGCGGGTTTCGCTATCCACCGAGTTCGCGGGAGTGGTCCTCAAGGGCGTCTACCTCCGCTCTAGTCCGTTGTGCTTCGTGGTAGTATCCTGTGATGGCTCATGGCCACTCAAAACGCCCTGATCTGGTCTTTGTACCGTTTCAGCAGCGCAACGTTGAACTCCTGCCCGCCGGGGATGTTCGCGCTGGCAAATACCGGCGGCTCTATGCCTTGTTCAACTAATATCTTTACAGTTCGAACCACAAGAGCATTGACAATAGCTACTCCGATTACTGTCGACAATGGGGCGATTCTCTGCGTGACCCCCTCAACTTGAATAGCTGCGTCGCCGTACGGAACGTGCGTATCGATTACAATGTCGGCCAGCTCAAACAGGCGCTTACCGGAGCCGTTTCGTAGAGGTGTCGCCTTCGAAGCTCCAATTGATGTGATGCCGATCACGCGGGCGCCCAGTTCGGCCGCCTCGGTAGCCATCTCCACCGGCACAGCGTTTACCCCGGATGTAGAAGCCACCATAAGCACATCGCCGCGCTCAACGCCTGACTCCTCAAGTATCACCTTGGCCAGGCCGTGCAGGCACTCCAGCTTGGAGCTTTTCGATGCGCCGTTCGAGACCATCAGGGAGGGTTCGATAATCGCGTTAACTGGAGCAAGCCCGCCGGCTCTGTAGAACAGCTCCTCACCCAGTATGTGTGAGTGACCGGCTGCGAAGTAGTGGAGCACACGCCCGCGAGCAACGGTGTCCGCGATCGTCGTGGCTGCTCGCTCCATACTCTCCTGCTCGGACCGCTGAACCTTATCCAGAAGCTCGCGAACCAAGTCGAAATAGTCGAACACCTTATTCTACCTCCCAGGATGACGCCGCCGGCGCCGTCGCTATCTGCCGGTTTCCATGCCCGCCTTGGACCCGATCATCGGATGCCCTGTCTCCATTATATATTGTTTATAATGAATATCAAGACCGCGGACCACAAATCACGTACCCCAAATCAGGCGAATGCGCGATCGGGCAAGTTCGGCTGGATCGCCGGACGCGGGATCACGGTCGTTGTGGGGTTGAAGTCGGGGTTCTTGTGGCGGAGGGTTTCGCCGGGGGCGACGGTCACCGACGGGCTCTGCGGACCTGTGCCCTGTGGGACAGGATTTCCGGGGGGCCTGGGTAATCCGACACAGGATGGCTGGAAAAGGTGTCCCGTAGGGTACAGGAGCCGATTCCAGGCAAGGAGCCCCTGATGCGACTTGACAAGACGTGACCGCTACACGTAGTTCAGACCGGGCACGGGAAGTGGGATTCCAAGGTCGGAGAATAGCCAACGGATCAGTTCGGGCCCGGCTGGAGGGTGGTTGGGCGCCGTCCAATCCGCGCCGAACCGTTCGCTCATGATAGGGTAAACGCACTTCAGTAGGGCACTATCATCTAGAGACATCACAGTATGGCCCAGAAGGCCCACACGATGCAGGGTCAAACCCGCCTGATGCAGCAGGGCCCCCATCTCGAGGTCGGACACGGGCACGGCAATGGTAAGCAAGTCCGGGTCATATTCGGCGCACGCATGCGCAATCATCTGCAGCACACAACACCTAGCCCCGGCGAATTCGGCCACATGTAGCCTGATTGCGCCGTCGTCTGCCGTCCTGATCCGTACTATGATATAGGCCAAACTGTCGCGGACCAATCCGCCCACCCACGTGCGCTCCATCGATCCCAGACGCTTCACGTCAGGCTTCTGCCAGGCCAGCTCGCGAAAGTCCGATACGCTACGGATGTAGCGCACTGGTTCACGCCTATAGATGGACGCCAGCGCGGGGATATCGTCTTCCACAGCTAGCCGTATTGCTGCAGCCGAATGCAGCGGCCAGTCGACCGCAGCGTTCCTCAGGCTCGATACCTGCTCTCGGTTCGCTTCTACCCTCAGGAAGTCTCCAGTGTCGACGGCGCCCAAGCGCCTGTACACGTTGGAGCCCCCCGATATCAACATCATGACCAGCCCTTCGTCCACGGCCTGCCGCATGATGCTTTCAACCAGCTCGGATGCAAGCCCCATGCCCCTATAAGCTTCATCGGTACAGACCGACCCCAAGCCGGCCACGGGGATCCGACCACCTTCAACGGCGAGTTCGCAGCGGACATACCCAGCGTGCGCCACAGGCAGCCCGGTCTTCGGGTCCACAAACACCCTGAGCCTTGCCAGGTTCGCATCGCTGAGAAGCTGAGGAAACTCCAGCCCCATTGTGCGGCCCACAGGGCTAAATGTGTTGTTGACGAGGTCGAGCACCGCGTCAAGCTCATCGGGGCGCGGCGCGCGCGGACCGTCCAGATCAGAGCGGTCAACCTGGGCGTCAGCCCGGGCTCCCGCACGTTCCACTCCACAGGGCTCCGCCATCGTCCCCACTCCCTTTGTGTTGGTGTGGTTCGCCATCCGCGTAACACCTCATGCCTGCACTGCGCGGTCGAAGTAACATGCCGCAGCCTGGGCAAGTATCGCGGCGCCGTACACCAGAGCCTGCCGGTCGAATGTGGCATCCGGATGATGAAGCCCGGGCACGAAATCCGCTCCCAGGCCGATGTAAGCCGCCCGCAGCCCTGCCTTTCGCCGCGCGTACCAGTGAAAATCCTCCGACCCGGGAGTAGTAATCCTCTCCCTAACCCCTGCCTCGCCCAAAACCGCGACTATCGCCGACCGGGCAATGTCAATCATGTCCGGATCGTAGCAGGGGGCCGGCATCTTTTTCTCGCGTTCGAGCCACACACCGGCGCCAATCGAGCCCGCCGCGGCCCGTACCGCGGAGTCGACGCGCACGCGGAGCTCGTCTGCCATCTCGTCCGACTCGGCCCGGATATTGACAGTCAACTCGCCCTGCTCGGGTATGACTCCGCTCGGCTTCCCGCCCGGCCCGCCCGCCCCAAGGCCGACTACATTGACTGTGGCACACGCCAGTGGATCGGGTTTCACGCTGTTGACTGCTATTGCAGCCAGGGCAACCGCATCGGCTGCATTCACTCCGAGATGGGGCCTTCCTGTGTGAGACGGTTGTCCCTTCACCACGTATTGTAGCGTTCTGCCGCCCGCGTGCACAAGACAGGGGGTCGCCTGCCCCAAACGGCATTCGGCCGCCGGGCGAAGATGGATCCCGAACATGGCATCCACGCCCTCGACCGCCCCGGCCTCTATCATCCTCTCGGCCCCAAGCCCGGTCTCTTCAGCAGGCTGAAAGACCAGTCTGAGGCGCCCGCGCGCCTTTGGGCACTTGCGCGCCAGAATGACCCCGGCGGCCGACACCATGGTTGAGTGCGCATCATGCCCGCATGAGTGGACATAGACCTCTTTCCCGTCCAGACTGTGGAGCATGGCGTCCATGTCGGCGCGCAGCGCGAGGAGTGCTGGGGCTGAAGCGTCTCCTGAGACTATCGGGTTCTCCGGGGGCGCAGGGTCTGCAGACGTAGGGATGATGGGACAAACCACCTGGTCCAAGCTGGCCTCGCCCACGCGCTCGAGGTCCGCCACGACCCCCGTTCCGGCCAGACCGGCGCGGACCCGGTATCCCACATCTGCCAAGCGCTCCGCAATAAAGCCGGCCGTCTTGGTTTCGGCAAATGGGCCTTCGGGCATGGCGTGAAGTTGCTCAAAAAACCGCTCAATATCGTCCCGCATACCGCTTGCCGCGCGTAGGAATTCATTCATGCCGCTTTTCGACTTCCTTCCATGATTGGGCAAGTCGACGCCGGATAGCTTCGTCGCAAGCCACGCCCGCCCGTAGCAGTGCCAGGATAACCGCGCCCACCACCGGGGGATATGGCGCGTGCACTACCCGCGCCCCGGGCACGAGTCTCGCGAGTTCGCCCTTGAACGGGTCTAGAATCACATCGCCTGCCTTGAACACACTCCCGCACGGCGCCACCGGGAACTCGCCGGCGTCCATGCCCAATGCCCTCGCGGCCGCGCACACCGCTAGCGCCAGCTCACGCCCAGCGTGCTCCAGAATTCCCAGTGCAACTGCATCGCCCTCCTGCGCAGCCGCCACCACATCAAGGCAGAAGTCGGCAATATCCCTGTTGTTCACAGGCTGCCTGTATAGCACGCCCCTTAGGCCGTCGAGAGTGTCAATTCCGTGGCGGGCCAGCGCCCGCTCCACGAGGCTGGTTGCCGGGCCCCGTCCATCATAGGCTCGGGTGGCAGCGGCCAAGCCTAGGCGGCCTATGTCCTGCCCGCTTCCCTCATCGCCCACGCGGTACCCCCATCCGCCCGACCGAGCGCGCCTACCGGCCCGGTCCACCGCCATGGCAATGCTGCCTGTGCCGCTCACGACCACCACACCGTAAAGCTCACCCACAGCCGCCGCCAGCCCGGCGGCGGCATCATTCTCAACACAGACATTTTCCGCGTCCAGCACGGCGCGGGCGGCTTCACTCATGGCGACATTCACCCCATCAATGCCGACCCCGCCCACCGCCAGCTGCGCCACGCGTATTCTGCAGCTAGACGCCGACATGTAAAGGCCTGCATCGCGCATGGCCGCTTCCGCCCCATCGCGCACCGCCTGCGCGGCCTCGCGAGCGCCGCCGGCTAGCCTCAGGTAGTTGGATGGCCCGGCTAACCCCAGGCCCAGGAGATTCCCTTCCATATCCGCTACAGCGCACGCGGTCTTGGTGCCGCCGCCGTCTACGCCTATGACAAGATCCATTCCGCCGTCCTCCAGTCATCCCACGGCTCCAGCCGTCCACCCAACTACCTGTTGTTCACCGAAATCCCGATATTTCCTCCGTGCCTGCCTACAGCCGTCTTCCTATTTGGTGCCCTCCATGACATCCTTGATCGCTGCCCACCGCGGTCCGGTCATCGTCCCGAACCTGAACAAGGCTACGCCAGCAGCGCCAGCATCTAGGCCGGCCAGAGCGGCGGCCTTGAGCTCGTCATAGGTGCACTTATCGGGGTATGCCTGCAACCCGATGTATATTGGCACGTCGCCCACCGCCTGAACCGTGCCGCGCGTGATATCCCCGACCCACTCCGCCGGTTTGGAGTAGTCGATGTGGTACGCCATGGGGCACACGAAGTCATACAGTTTCCCCGCATCATCGTAACTCTGTCCGTAGTGGCACATGGCGAAAGGCTTCGACTCGTCAATCGCGCCCTCCGGCATCAGGCTTGCAGAGAAGACGACGTTGGGGTTGATCGACTTGGCGGCAGCGCGCATGCTCGCGGCCGCTTCGCGTACCTCCGCCTGGCGCATGTTGACCCAGGCCACGACGTCCGGCTCGCCGGCTGCGTAGGCCTCGAAGAGATGGTTGGGGTTAGCCGGGCTGGCATAGAGGGTCTGGAACATGGCCTCGCGCACCTTGTCCACGTTGATCCCGAGCTTGGTGGCCTTCTCGATGTGGGCAGGGCAGAAGCAGTAGACCATGTGCCCGTAGCGGATATAGTCCAGGTGAATTCCGTCCACGGAATACTTCTCCATGACCTCTCGGATCAAGGAATTCGTGTACTCGAGGTGGGCAGCCGACGCCGGGCACACCTTGCCATCGTCGATTTCGTAAGGCTTGAACTCGGTGTTGGCCTTCCCGTGGTGCCATATCCTGTCTTCAGGGTGAGCGTCGGTGTAGGCCTTATCCTGGTTGAACACGAACCATGCATGCACTCGGATCCCCAGAGGTCGACACGCCGCGATGATGTCGCCCAGTGCGTCCTTCCCTGCCTCGGCGGGAGGAGCAATTGCGCTTGCATACTCGGCCTTGCCCGACGTACCGCGCACCAGCAGAATCACGTCGGTTACTCTCTCATCAGCCAACTTCTTTGCGATAGCCTCGGCGCCCTGCGACCTCACAGTGCTTCCCCACATCCATACCGCCAGCCTCTTCTGCTGAGCAACATCGGCCATCGCCGGGTGGGACACGTACAGGGCAAACGCCATACACGCAATCAGGCAACAACAAACCAATCGTGCGCTTCTCGGCATGATTTCCGAACCTCCTATTCACTTTCTGTTTTGTGTGATCCGATCTATCCTACAGGCAACCGTTGCGGAAGCGGGCCCGTTACGCTGGATAGCAGCCGATGCATGCGCGCCGTACGCTGCTGCTTGTTCGGCGTCCCATTGGCCTCAGAACTGGAGATCCATGGCAACAAAAGAGGACACCGCGGTCTACCATCCGTCCTGGAGATCGCCGCTACGCTTTTCCTACTGCAGGCTCTGCCTCGTCTGCAACCCAAACCGCACGTCGCCATCGAGACGAGTTCGTCTCACTTTGGGTCTGGTTAGCTATAGTCGCTCGCGAAACCGGCCAACCCATGCCCGCGCGGATATAGCCCGGGAATCTCCACAGGCAGCCTTCCTCGCGGGACTATCTCGCCGAATACAGCCTCTACAGCCGCCCTGATCGAGCATGGCCGATATCCGTAGGTTGCCAGGTAGGTCCGCACATCCGGATAAGACCGGATGTCATAAGGATTGCGAATCGCGCACGCTATCACAGGTGTTTCGCGTCCGCCGAACTCGGCGGACCCAGCAGTTTCGGGGGTCTCCGTCAACCTGGCATCCGCCCCCCGCACCGCCTCAAGCAGCGCCTGCACCAGAGCGCCCTGAGCCTTCTCCTGTTCGGTCGTCTTGCACGATGTCGCCACTATCACGGCATCCACCTGCGCGCCGACCACCGCATCGCACACCGCAGCAACCTCGCCGGTTGTTGGGGTCAGCCCCACGCCGATCTCAACAACTTCAATCCCTCTCGCCGCAATCTCCCTGCCCAGCACTGTCTGGTCATCGTCAATATCCTCAGCCCGCAGCCTCGGCATAGTGGCGGGGTACACGACTGCGATCCGCCGCACTTCGTTCGCGGCGAGCGGCAAAACTCCGTCTTCATTGCGGATCAGTGTCACCGACTGGCGGGCAATCCTCTGCTCGGCAAGGAGGTGCTCCGCACATCCGACGATCTCCAGCGGGGGCCTGCCGTCCGCGTCCCACATCCTGCGGCATGCCGCCTCGAGCGCCAGCTTCGTGCGGATTGTCCGTCTGCAGGACAGGTCAATGCGTTCCTCGGAGATCTCACCTGACCGCACTGCCTGTTCCAGCATGTCCGCGGCCTGCCTCTGCAGGGCAATGGTATGAGCAATCAAAACCATGTCCGCCCCGGCAACCACCGCCTCCACCGCCGCCCGCGCCGTCCCTACACCCTGCTGTATGGCTCCCATCTCCAGGCAGTCCGTCACGATTACTCCGTCAAATCGCAGCCGTTCACGGAGAAGCCCCGTGAGTATGGGACGGGACAAGGTAGCGCATGCCCCGGACGGATCCAACGCCTCACTCTGGATGTGCGCAGTCATTATCCCGGTCGCCCCGCCCGCGATAGCCGCTGCAAACGGCGGCAGGTCCACCGACTCCAGATCCTTCGCGCTGCCGTCAAGCCGCGGCATCCCCAGATGCGAATCGACTGCCGTCCTGCCATGTCCGGGAAAGTGCTTTGCCGTGCAGAACAAGCCCACCGACCCGAACCCGCGCACGGCCTGCTCCCCTAACGCTCCAACCAACGCGGGGTCGTCGCTGTAGGCACGCACGCCGATTATGGGGTTGTCGGCATCGGCGTTCACGTCCACGTCCGGCGCAGTCACGGCGTTGAGCCCCATGGCCAGCGCCTCAAGGCCGATGATACGAGTCGCCTCGTATGCAATCGCCGGCTCGCCTGTGGCGGCAAGGGCCATGTTGCCGGGGAAAACCGTTGCCCCCGCAGTGACCTGCATGACTATGCCGCCTTCCTGGTCGGCCATGATAAATAGCGGAACCGGCGCTCCGGCCGCCATCGCCGCTTCTTGCAGACTGCTCGTGAGCGCCAGCATTTCCGCTGGATCTTTCGCGTTTCGGGCGAACAGCCCCACACCGCCGACCCCCGGGTCGGCAAGCAATGAAAGTATCCCGTCCGGAAGCCTGCCTTCGAAGCCATCGAAGCGCTCCGGAAAACCCACCACCATCATTTGGCCGATCTTCCGGCGCAGGCTGAGCCCGGCCAGAACCCGATCTACGGACCGTTCGTTCGGAGTAAACTCGCCTAGTAGCCGGCCTATCGGCCCATTCGCAGCCTCTCTCATCATCCCTTCACAGCCCCCATAGTGATGCCCTTCTGGAACATGTCCTGCATAGACAGGTACACGACAACTACAGGAATGGTAGCTACGGTCATCCCTGCGCACAGCGTACCCCACTGGGTCACGTTGAGCCCTCTGAACATCGTAAGAGCCAGCGGCAAAGTCTTGAGGCGGATGTTGTTGATAATCAGCAGTGGCCAGAAGAACTGGTTCCAGGACCACATTACCTTGAATATGGCCATTGTCCCAACCACCGGTTTCGCAAGCGGAAGCATGATCGACCAGTAGGTACGCCACGCCGAACAGCCGTCAACCAGCGCTGCGTCTTCAAGATCTTGTGGGACGGTCTGAAAGAACTGTTTGAACATGAAAATCCCGAAGCCAGATGCGAGGAAGGGCACAACCATGCCCTGATAAGTATCCAGCCAGCGTAGCTTCCTTACGGTAAGAAACAGCGGGACAGCGATTACATAGAACGGAATCATCATAGTAGCCAAAGCCATGTAGAAGAGAAGATTGCTTCCGGGCACTTTGCGCCGTGCTAGGACGTATCCCGCCAGTGAGTCTATGATTAGCGCGGGGCCTGTGATCAGCGCACTCACAAGTACGCTGTTCAGGAAGAACGTCCCCAGAGTCACCGATTCGTCGAAGTTACTGGGAAACGTCCAGGCCCGTACGTAGTTTTCTAACGTGACGCGGGTTGGTATGAGCTTGTAGGAGACAATTACCGAATCGGCCGTGAGGGATGTGGATATCATCCACAACACCGGTGCCAGCATTACAAACGCTCCGATGATGAGCGCAGCGTATTGCACGACCCCTGCGGTAATCCGGCCGCACGAAACCTCTGTCTTCCTCTTGCTCTTCTGCCCGACAGTCGCATCAGGCATCACTGTCATGCCACCTACCCCCAGTCAGCGACTAATACACGATTTCCTCTGCTCGGAACACCTTCCGGAGAACCCAACTCATGATGAGCAAGCCGATGAACATCGCCACAGCTAGGGCGCTTGCGTATCCCATGTCATATTGAACAAACCCTTTGGTATGTAGAAGGTTTATCAAGGTTGTAGTGACGTATCCTGGCCCTCCCTGGGTCATGACATATGTCTGCGTGAACACCTGGAACGAGCCAAGAATCTCCGTGACGAGTATGAAAAACGTAGTGGGCCTCAGGAGCGGAATCGTTATGAACCTAATCCTCTGCCAGGTGGAGGCGCCATCGATTGCCCCTGCTTCATACAGCTCCAACGGCACGCCCTGCAGACCCGCAGTGAATATGGTCATCACATAACCCAAATCCTTCCACACACTTAACACACATACGGAGAACATCGCCAGACGTGAATCAGCCAGCCATCCTCTAGGCGCCATGCCGAACACCGCGAGCAACTGGTTTGCTAGGCCGCTGTTGCTCGCGCTGAAAACCAGGGACCAGACTATGGCAGCAGCCACCATTGACGTGACAACAGGAAGAAAGTATACGGTCCTAAGCAGCTTCCTCCCGACCAACTTCGTTTGATCCAGGACCAGAGCCAGCATCAGTCCCAGAATCATGCGCCACGGAACAGTCCCCAGTGCGTACCGGGCTGTGTTCTTCAGGGAAATCCAAAACAGGCGATCACTCACAAGTCTCCTGAAATTGTTCATACCTGCGAATCGCGGAGCCCTGAGCGACATGATGCTGTAATCGAATAGGCTGAGATAGAAGGCCCACGCGACAGGGATGAATATGAAGACGAGAAATATCATATAGGCCGGGGCAAGCATGGTGTAGGACTCCAAGGTCTTGCCCATTCGGCGCCAAGCGGGCCGTTGTTTCACGGCCTATCCCCCCGTTCGGCAAAGAGTAGATGGAGACCCCCGCCAGCCCCGTACCATAGTCAAGCTGCTGGGAACCGAGCTCGCGGGGGTTACTCCCCGTTGTTGCTATAAGCCCATGACTATCTGCCCCTAAGCACGCCTTCGAGTTGCTTCTGAAGATCATTCATCGCCTGCGGGACCGTCTTCGTCCCTTCCATGGCCGCCTGCACTTCAGCACGGATAAGAGGAGTCATCTCCGATGCCCTGGGATGCTTGAAGTAGAAGAACCCGCCCACTTCCATCTGCTTGGCGTAGGTCTTCTTGATAACATCGTCAGTGAAGAACGGGTCGGATGCAGCAGACTTCCTCACCGGCGAGAAGCCCACACCTTTGCAGTAAGTAAGCATTCCTTCACGGGACAGGAAGTAGGAGATGAACCTCCAGGCTGCTTCCTTGTTCTTGGACTGCTTCGACATAACCACGACGTCAGCGCCGCCGAACGCGCCATGCGCCTTTTTATGAGGCAGTAGGGCCACGCCCAGCTTGCCGGCGAGCGACGGCTCTTTGGACAGCCTTGTCGCAGTGTCGGATGCGTCGAAGAACATGGCCACCTTGCCCTCGGCGAACATCTTCTGAATGTCCTGCAGCGCGATGGTGGTAATCCCGGGAGGAGTCACCTTATGCTTGCGGATCAGGTCCACGTAGAACTGGACTGCTTCAACTGCCGCAGGATCGTTGGCCGTCGCGATGTTCTTGGCCTCGTCTACGAAGTCCACTCCGTTCTGGCGCAGGAATGGTTGGAACTGTGATACGTACCTGCCGGACGTGCCGAAGCCATATTGGTCTATGATACCGTCCCCGTTCAGGTCGCGAGTGAGCTTCCTGGCGTATGCTGCAAACTCATCCCATGTCCACGAACCGGCAGGCTCGGGCACGCCTGCGGCCTGGAAAAGATCCTTGCGGTATAGCATGGGGCGGACATCGCCGAACCACGGCAGCGCCACCAGCTGACCATTGGCAGTGCACCTGTCGAGATACTGCGGGTAGAAGTCTGCCTTCATGTCTGCGGTCAGATACTTGTCCAACGGCTCCAGAGCCCCGGCTTCGGCCAGCACATGCTCGAACGGATCGCCCACAGTGAACACGTCGGCGATAGTGCCCCCGACCACTGCTGCCTGAAACTTGGTATGCGGATCTTCTCCCCACGGGATAGCCTGAAAGTTCACCTTGATGTCGGGGTTAGCTGCCTCGAAGTCCTTTACAATCTGCCGCACGACCGGCGCCGTCATCG
>ERZ795047.2873-NODE-2873-length-15897-cov-4.577200_pt1 | contig 15897 bp, 14 predicted proteins | sample MGYA00375131_ERZ795047 | MGnify/ENA primary metagenome ERZ795047 (study PRJEB30176, sample SAMN05720228) | activated sludge metagenome | isolation source: Anaerobic digester | place: Japan | collected 2015-05-20 ...
ATCCTTTGTGTTCAACAGGCTTGTCCGCGGGGATGCATTCCACGGGCTGGTTCGCCGGGGCGGGGAGCCGGCCCTGACGGCCAAGGCATACAGGGAGGACAGCCGGTTCCTTCGGCAGGTCGCCTTTTTGCATGCCAGCCGGGTGCCCACCCTGCTGGTTCATCTCCCCACATACCGGGAGTTGCGGGAGGGCAAATACTTGCCGGACGGCCGGCAAAAGGAACTTCTCCAATGCCTTCGGGAACTCACGGGAAGGAAAATCGTCAACCTCATCGACCACATGGTGTTGCCGAACGGGGAGATCGAGAGGCTCTTCCTGCTGCCCCACGACGGCCATCCCTCACGCGCAGGTCTCGAGATCCTTTCCGATGCAATGTTCAACCTGCTCACGCGGGATGTCCTCACCCTGCCGGATGTGCGCAAGCGGCCCGGGTCCAAGACAAGAAACGTGACCGAGAGGAGAGCCATGCCGGTTTCCGAAGGGCAACGTGGAGTCTGAGAAGAGGCACATAAAGGGGAAGGGGCTTCGACATCCAATTTCTCCGATAGCATTGAAATGGCCGGCGCGGCCGCAGCAGGGAGCCTTGCCTGGCTTTCACCCTGCGCAGCGTCGGCGGGAAATCCCATGCATCCTTATCTGGAGCAGATCCTGACGACCCAAACCGTGTTGACCCCTGAAGGCAGCCGCGTGGCGATCAACAGCCAGATTACGCGGCAGGAGGGCCTCTTTCTTCAAGATCTGCTCAGGGAAATCCGCCCCCGCGTGTCGCTGGAAATCGGTGTTGCCTTCGGGATCTCCTCCATGTTCATCTGCGAGGTGCTGATGGAACTGGGTGCGGCCAGGCACATCTGTATCGACTCGGGCCCCTTGAGAAGGGAATCCGGGGAACTGGACCGATACGGCCTCGGTCTTCTGAATCTCGAGCGATGCGGGTACGGTGCCCTGGTCGAGGCCTACGCGCTGCCGTCGGAGATAGCGCTTCCCGCACTTCTGCAGCAAGGCCGAAAAATCGATTTTGTGTTCATCGACGGCTGGCACACATTCGATCACTGCCTGCTCGATTTTTTCTACGCGAACCGGCTGCTGAATGTGGGTGGGGCCGTTGTGTTTCACGACGCCGACGGGCCGCCCGTGAAGAAAGTGATCCGCTATGCGTCCCGGTATCCCTCGTACCGGCGGCTGGGGGAAACCCGGCGACCCCGGCTTCCTAGTGCCGGGAGGCGAAACGGGGTCAGAAAAATAGGCGGATTCGCCCTGGATCTTCTCCGATTGCTCCGGCCGAATCCGCCGACCTGCGTGGCGCTCCGCAAGGTGGCGGAGGACGAGCGGTCGTGGTCCTGGTATGAGAAGTTCTGACATGCGGCAACGGACATCCGGATGCGGGCAGGAACAAGCACGATGAGCCCCCTCTCGACGTTTACAGAAGATTATCTGGACTATTCCCTCGGGGCTTTTCGCCGAAGCATCCTGTGCCGGGGGCACGGGAACTATACGAAAAGTTACGAATCCTTCAAACGGATCGACAGCACCGAGCGCTTTTTCCTCCAGGCAATTCGAGGCCGGCATAACGTTACCGTTCTCGATGTGGGGTGCGGCGACGGATACCATCTTTTTGTCTTCAATACCGACGAGGGCGTTCGGAAAACGGTTTCATTCCGCGGAGTGGACATTTCGGGGCTGCACATTGAGGTCGCCCGCAGAGTCGCGCGAACCCTGGGCTTTGAAAACATGCAATTCGAGGAGCGTCCGGCCGAGGACCTGGGATATCCCAACGAGAGCTTCGATGTCGTGCTCTGCAGTGATGTCGTGGAGCACCTGGAGAATCCGGGAAAATGTCTCGCCGAGATCTTCAGGGTCCTGATGCCGGGGGGCACAGCCATCATCACGACTCCCAACCCCTCGAGCATCGTGGTCAGGATGGCAGACTGGATGAGACAGATCGGGTTCCGGCCGAGAGCGCAGGGCCCCGAGGACGATCCGCGACACGGGGGACACATCTCGCTGCTGGGCTTGAAAGAATGGACCCGGATGGCTGAGGAGACGGGGTTTGAGGTGAGCGCCGTCCGCCGCGGCGCCCTCCTCTTCGGAGGTTATGCATACAACAGACGTCCCGCACTTTTTGCACTGTTGCTGCTGGCCGACCGGCTGCTCGATGCCCTGCCGGTGTTCCGCAACTGGGGTGAGGCCTTCACGATGAAGATCGTCAAGTCATGAAAAATGACGAGAAAGACGGGCAGGCGGACTCGGGATTTCCGTGCATGGGGGATGGACCCGCATCTCTGTGCGCGACGGCCACGATTTCTTCTCCTGCCGGCTGCCCCAGACTGCAGAGAAGGCTTTCCAGAATGCCGAACAAGGCCCTTCCCGTTTGAGGGGACGCGTCCCGTGCGGCCGTGCTTCCGCCCTTTCGGATTGACATGCCGTAGTCGAACATCCCCCGCGCAAGATTGGCGCGCGTCGTGACCTGAAATCGCTCGAAAAGACTTTTCTCGAGGATATTTTTCATGCTCGACCCGGAATGGACGAAGAGGTGTCTGGGCGGTTCGAGACCCCGCCAGTTTTCTTTGAAAAAGCGGTGCCCCAGGCTCTCGTTATTCGGAGTGACGATGAGAAGCCGCCCTCCGGGTCTGAGAATCCGAAAGGACTCGTCGATCATAGTCCAGGGATCCGGCGTGTGCTCCAGGACGTGATGCATCAACACCTGGTCGGCCACTGAGTCCGGTAACGCCGCTTCGCTGAGAGACCCGCAGAAAACCGGAATGCCCCGACGCTCCGCCAGAGCCGCCGCGACGGGGTCGGGTTCGATGCCCAGGACGTTCCACCCCAGCGATTTCATGCGGGCGAGAAAATCCCCCCTCCCGCAGCCCACATCAACCAGCAGATTGTCCCTGCGATCGGTCCATGCCGGGAAACGGTCGCCGAAGTCGCTGTACACCGCGCGGTAGCGAAGCAGGGGGATATGCCCCAGGAGGCCGCCGATGCGGCACAGGCCATGCTTCGTATGCAGAATCCGATAACCGAAATATCCGCAAAGAATGGCCTCGCGCAGCCTGTCGCGCAATCCGGCGAACGGCCTCGCCGGTTCGTCATATGCGACGGGGACGTCATGGGTGTAGTAGTCGCGGTAGCATGCAGAGATGTGCTCGGGACGGGGCCGCGGGTCCAGCCACAAGAGCCGGCAGCGCAAGCATTCTCTGAGCTGAAAAAGGCCCGGGACTCCCCAGAGCCGGTCCGCCAGGTCTGCATATCGCACCCGGCCCGTCTGCCCGCAGAGCACGCACGTGGGGAAGCGTTCCATTTCCATGGCGGTTCAATACCGTTGGAGGATCGAGGCAAACTGCCCCCTCAAGCCTGGATCGAGGACCCATTTCCAGAGGACCGTCGCGTAACCCGCAGTCGCCATCGCCATCCCGGCCAGATTCAGGGGGTCCAGCAGAGCCCACCCGAAGCTTCGGAGCGTGACGAAAAGCAAGGTGTTCAGGATAAGAGGCGGCAGACCGCGGCGGGCAAGCGCCATGCACCACGTCCATCGCCGTTCGCCGAGAAGGTGCAACGCGGCCCCGTGGAGCAGCACCGTGTCCATAGAAACCCGCAACAGCCATGCGGCGGCGGCCCCCTTGATCCCGTACGTTCCGATGAGCAGGAACCCGGCCGGCAGGTAGAGGACCAACTCGGCCAGATGAAATAGCGCGGGCCACTGCGGCTTGCCGAGGCCCTGGAGGACCGTGGACGCCGGGTACGCCGCCGCGTTCACAAGACCCGCGAATCCCAGGATCCAGAGAACGACGGTGGATTGCTCCGCGAAATCGGGCCCGACCCACAGGGAGAGAAACGGGCCGCCGAAGAAGAGGAAAAATGTCAGCGGCGCCGAGTAGAGGAGCAGCAGGTAGAGCGTGCTGCGCCGGTAAAGGTCCCGGATCGCCTCCCGATTGTTCGATCCATGCAACGCGCTGATGGCGGGAAAGAGAACGGCCGAAAAAGCCGACGGAAGCACCGACAACCGGCTCATCAGCGAAAAGGGTACGGCGTAATACGCCAGAGCCGACACGGAGCGCAGGGACGTGATGAAAAGCTTCTCGACATCGGAGAGAATCGGTCCAATCACTCCCGAAAGGGTCACAAACCCCCCGAACCGCAAGAGCTGCCTGAATACACCCTTGTTCCATCGGGGGCTTCCGAGGAAAGGATAAAGTCTGGCGACACAGCACCCATGGAGGCCGAGACCGACGCCTTGGATGACCACGTTCGACAGAACGACGTCCGACAGTTCATATCCCCGATACAGCAGGATCACCGCCGATGCGATCTGGAGCGTCCCGAGGAGGATCGACATCCCGTTCAACAGGTCGAATCTGCCCGCTGCCCGGATTGCCCCCCCGGCCAGCACGATGACCATGGAAATCAAAAAACCGACGGAACCGATCCGAAGCACGGCAACAGCCGTTGAGCGGGCAGGGGGTGGGACGTTGAACAGGCGGTCGATCAGAAACTCCGAGAAAGCGAAGATCAACAGCATGCCGAGGCACCCCATGGCGCCGTGGAGGATCATTCCGGTCCAGAACGTGTCACGGACCCCCTCCGCGTCGCCTCGGGAGAGATGCTCTGCGACATATTTGACTGCCGCCGTGCCGACCCCAAACTGCAAAAAGGCAAAGTAGTCGATGACGATGGCAATGAGGACGTAAATCCCGTAGAGGTCCACCCCGAGCTGGCGGATGATGAAAGGCGTGGCGACCAAGGCAAGGACGAAAAGCCATCCCTGGCCAAGGAAGTTCCAGACAACATTTTCGGTAATGGTTTTAGGCTGCCTGCGGATTGTCATCAGCATAAAGTGCAAAAGATCATTACGTTTTCCCATCGAGGGGCATCAGACCCCCCGGAGGATAAGGCTTTACAAGAATCATTCCAAAGCCGGCATCGCATCGCAGAAAGCTATAGGGATTCGGGGAACTTGGTGGACTTCTTGCATTCTTGCATTCGATGCGAGGAATTGAGGATGCCTGTGACCGAACCGCACGTATCCGTCATTTTGCCCTACTACGAAGGGGAACGCTGGCTGCGAAGAACGATCGGAAGCGTTATCGCCCAGGCCGGTGTGTCATGGGAGCTGGTGATCGTCGATGACGGCTCCCAGGCTGCCCCCGACGGAATGATCCGTTCCATGCGAGACGAACGCATCCGATTCCTGCGTATCGATCATGCCGGAAAAGGGGCTGCGCTCAACAGGGGCGTCTCCGTGTCGCAGGCCGGCCTGCTGTGCTTCATCGACCAGGACGATATCATGCTGCCGGGACGGCTTCGCCGCCAGGCGGCCGCGTTCGATGCCCATCCGGCTGCGGGAGGCGTGTATTCCGACTACGAGCGCGTGACCGACAGCGGCAGGCTGCTGGGCCGATTCATCAGCCGCCAGGCTGAAAACGGAGAGTGCCTCGAAAGACTGGCCAGAGGGATTTCCCCTGTCACGATGCAGACCCTCATGCTTCGGAGAGCGGTCTACGATCAAGTCGGGGGCTTTTCCGAGGACCCCGCGCTGACGGGACTCGATGACGGCGAGTTTTTCGCGAGGCTCTTCGTGTCCGGCGTCAAGCTCCGCTACGAACCCGGGGTCGTTCAGCAGTGGGTATGCCACGAGCGAAATTACTCCGCGGGCGCCGACTTTCAGGATGCCCGGCTCGCGTTCCTGAAACATTATACGGCGATGGCTGAAGAAATGCCGGAGCTGAAGGAGGTGCTCCCGCTGTTTCGATACAATACGTATTACAATCGCGGGCTCTACTACCTTGAACACGCCATGCCTCAGAAGGCGTGCCCCGAGTTCACTCGGGCCATTGCCTGCAGACCCGCAAACTGGAATGCGTACTACCTGCTGATCAAGGCCTGGCTGCAGGCAAATTTGCTCAAGGTGGCGACGGGATGAAGATTCTCTATTCCGGGTACCACAACCCGCACTACGAGACCGTGACCGAATACACGGAAGCGGCCATCCGTGCCCTGGGCCATGAGCTAATCATTTACGACGACCGTCATCACGTAATCCCCGGGCGTATCCGGCACCGGATTCCCTGGGCACATCGTCTCGATCTCGTTGTGATCAACCATCGCCTGCTTCGTCTTGCCCGGGAAGAGCATCCCCGCGTGGTGATCGTGTCGGGCGGCGAACGCATCCTGAAGGAGACCGTGCGTGCGCTGCAACAGTCAGGGACGACCGCGGTCTTGTGGACGATCGATGCACCATCGGGCGGCTGGGAGGTCTCACGATCGGCGCCGGTATACGATCATGTGTTTTGCCAGGGGTCCGAGGCGGTGGAACTCCTCGAGCGGTCGGGACTTGCCCGCGCCCGGTGGTTGCCCGTGGGCTGCGATCCGGCGAGCCACCATCCCGTCGAGGTGACGGACGAGGAAGTGCGGCTCTTCGGCGGCGACGTGGTCTTTGTCGGTTCCTGGTACCCCGAGCGGGCGGCCCTCTTCGAGCGGCTCTGTGCGTATGACCTTGCCGTCTGGGGGCCGGGCTGGGAGATGCTGCCGAAGGACTCGGCGGTTCGCCGGCATCTGCGCGGCGCCCACACGACGCCCGCGGACTGGCGGAAGATCTACTCGGCGAGCGGGATCGTCCTGGCGACGCACTATCACGATCCGACGGGCAGCTACCCGGTATACCAAGCCAGCCCGCGGGTGTTCGAGGCGCTGGCCTGCGGGGCCTTCGTGTTGTGCGACCGTCAGCGGGACGTGCTGGCGCTGTTTCGCGACGGGGAGCACCTGGTGTGCTTTTCCGACGGGGACGATCTTGTCGAGAAGGTCCGCTATTACCTGGCGCACGAGGAAGAAAGGCAGGCGATTGCCCGGCAGGGCCGCGCGGAAGTCCTCAGCCGGCATACCTATGTGCACCGTCTGCGTGAACTCCTTGCCGCCGTGGGGACGCAGGAAGGCGGCCTCGATCACTGCCGGGAAGCGGAAACGTTCGGTCGCAGGGCAGGTGCCGGCGCATGAAGCTCATCCTCACCGTCGATGTCGAAGCGGACAACCAGTGGTCCTTCAACGGTAGGATCTCGATCGAAAACCTCCGCCGCCTCCCGCGGTTTCAGTCTATGTGCGAGTCTTGCGGCTTCGCGCCGACGTACCTGGTGGCCTACGAGTGTCTCCAGGACCCGGAAGCCGTTGCGTCGATGCGGAACTGGCAGGAGAGAGGATCGGCCGAGGTGGGAGCCCATCTCGAGCCCTGGACGACCCCCCCATTCACGGAGGATGAGATACGTAACACGGCGATGCAGGCCTTCCCAAACGAGCTTGCCGGTGACTGGTTTGCGCGGAAGCTGGAAACCCTCACGGGCGCGATTCAGCGCTCGATCGGTCGGGCGCCGCGATCGTTCAGGGCCGCCCGCTGGGGGATGAGCGGTCCGATGCTGGAGGCGCTGTTTCGCCTTGGGTACATCGCCGACTGCTCCGTGACGCCGAAGCTCTGCTGGAAGAAGGAGACGGGCCGGACCGGGGGGCCGGGGGGGCCGGACTTCAGGCGGGCGCCGATCGCCCCCTATTGGCCGTCCGCAACCGATATCTGCACACCCGGCTGCGGTAAGATTGTGGAGATCCCGGTGACACTTCTCTACACCGGGTCGTGGGTTCGTGAAGGCAGCAAGCTGGCCCGATGGTTTTCCTGCATGGAGGAGGGCAACTGGAAGCGGCTTCTCAATCGCCTTGTCTTCAAAACGAGATGGCTCCGGATCGGACCGGATAGCCGATTCCAGGATTGGGCGGCCCTGTATCGGGCCGCGCAGCGGAACGACCTTGATGTCCTCGAGTTCATGATCCACTCGTCTGAACTGATGCCGGGTGGAAGCCCGTTCATTCGAACGGAGCAAGATGTTGATGATCTCATAGGAAAGTGCACTGCCATGCTCGAATACTTCCAAAGCCGCGGCGTGACAGGATGCACCCTGGAGCAATACGCAGTGGCGCATCGGGAGCGGAAGCATGAAAGTCCTCGTGACGGGCTATCACAACCCCCACTATGAAACCGTGACGGAGTACATGGAACGGGCCGTCCGGGCACTGGGCCATGATCTCGTCGGGTATGATGACGCCCGCCACATCATACCGGGTCGGCTCCGGTCCCGTGTCCGCGTGCTGGAAGAGGTCAACCTCCGGCATATCAACCGCCGTTTGCTGGCTCTTGCGCGAAGAGCGAAACCCGAGGTGGTGCTGGTCACGGGCGGCGACCGAATCCGAAAAGATACCATCGAAGCTCTCAAGGCGGCGGGCGTGCTGACGGTGCTCTGGACCACGGACCCGCCGAGAGGGTGCATGCCCCATCTCAGGGTCGCCCCGCATTATGACCGCATCTTCTGCCAAGGGTCGGAGTTTGTCGAATTGCTGCGGGAAAGAGGCACCGACTCGGCCCGGTGGTTGCCCGTGGGCTGCGATGCGGCGAGCCACCATCCCGTCGAGGTGACGGACGAGGAAGTGCGGCTCTTCGGCGGCGACGTGGTCTTTGTCGGTTCCTGGTACCCCGAGCGGGCGGCCCTCTTCGAGCGGCTCTGTGCGTATGACCTTGCCGTCTGGGGGCCGGGCTGGGAGATGCTGCCGAAGGACTCGGCGGTTCGCCGGCATCTGCGCGGCGCCCACACGACGCCCGCGGACTGGCGGAAGATCTACTCGGCGAGCGGGATCGTCCTGGCGACGCACTATCACGATCCGACGGGCAGCTACCCGGTATACCAAGCCAGCCCGCGGGTGTTCGAGGCGCTGGCCTGCGGGGCCTTCGTGTTGTGCGACCGTCAGCGGGACGTGCTGGCGCTGTTTCGCGACGGGGAGCACCTGGTGTGCTTTTCCGACGGGGACGATCTTGTCGAGAAGGTCCGCTATTACCTGGCGCACGAGGAAGAAAGGCAGGCGATTGCCCGGCAGGGCCGCGCGGAAGTCCTCAGCCGGCATACCTATGTGCACCGGATCGAAACACTGCTGGCCCAGGCCATGGGGGATTGAGCGGTGAGGAAACGAAAAATCATTCACGTGGTCGAAGACCTGAACATCGGCGGCCTGGAGCGCGTCGTCCAGTGCATCGTCCAGGGATTGGACCGCGAACGGTACGATGTCGCGGTCTGGTGTCTTGCCCGCGGCGGCATGATCGCAGACGAGTTGAAGCGCGCGGGGTTCCCTGTTGAGGTCCTGGGGCTGCGGAGCTATCACAACCCCAGGAACGTGTGGGTTCTCGCCCGCCTCATGCGGCGCGGCGGTTTCCACGTCGTTCACACGCATGGCTACTTCGCGGGGACATTCGGCAGGCTCGCGGCCGCGATTGCCCGAGTGCCCCTTGTCGTTCACCACGTGCACACGACATACTCCTTTTTGGCGCCCCGCCATCACCGGATCGAGAGAGCCCTTTCCTTCGTAACCGATCGCATCATCTGCGTTGCCAATGCGGTCCGGGAGAACCTGTCAACGGTCGTGGGCATTCGGGGAGAAAAACTCTGCGTCATCTACAATGCCTCGCCCGTGGAACAGGATCGCTGCGCCTCGGCGGCTGTCGACGCAAGCCGGGCGGCCATGGGCATAAAGCCCGGCGACTTCGTCATTACAACAGTGGCGTCGATTTCCGATAACAAGGGGCAGGCGGTCTTGCTGGAAGCATTCCGGGGCATAGCGGCGGTCCATTCGGCGTCCAGGCTCGTTTTTGTCGGTGATGGCCCGCGCAGGCAGGCCCTGGAAAAACAGGCCCGGGACTTTGGCCTTGCGTCGAGGGTGCTCTTCACGGGAGTGCTGACGAACGTGAGGCCCGTGCTGCAGCTCACCGACGTGCTCGTGTTGCCGACGACCGAGAGAGAGGGGCTCAGCGTCGCCCTTGTCGAGGGATTGAGCGCAGGGATTCCCCTCATCGGGTCCCGGCTTGGAGGGATCCCGGAAGTGGTGGACGACGGCGTCAATGGCTTCCTCGTTGAGCCGAGCCATGCGAGGGAACTCGGCCGGGCCCTGGAGTCTCTCCTGAGCAATCCAGCGCTTCGCATTCGCATGGGAGAGGCGGGACGGGCGATCTATGATCGCAAATTCAGCCGGATCCGCATGATGGCTCAAATTCAAGAGATTTACGGCGGGCAAAGAGAGCGAAGAGAGCATGCGGGCTGAGCCGATTCGAATCCTGTATTTTTCCGGCTTTGCGAACTTCCGCTACGGGGGGCAGAGAAGCCTCTATCACCTGGTCTGCAACCTTGACGGGAGGGCCTTCCATCCGCACGTGATCGTGCCGGGTGAGGGGGAACTTGCCGAGAAGCTGCGCGCACGGGGCGTCGCGGTGAGCGCCGTCGATCTCCCCGGGATTACACCCGGCAGTGCGCCGGGATGTTGGCGCGCCTTGCAGCGGATCCTGTCGATCATGCGCAAGGGACGATTCGAACTGCTCCACTCCGACGGACCCCGCAATACCCTTTACGGGGGGATCGCTTCCGTTCTCACCGGCGTGCCGCTCGTCTGGCATATCCGTTCCTCCGACCGGGACCCCTGGGACCGCCTGCTATACGCGCTCTGCTCGAAAATCATCCTCGTGGCCGATTCCCTCCGCGGGCGCTTCGGTTTTGCCCGGGACGACGGGAAGTTCGTCACAATCCACAACGGCGTGGATCTCGAGGAATTCCGTGTGGGTGAGGACACCAGTGGCGTTCTGCATGAATGCGGCTGCGGGATGGGCGACATCGTCATCGGCTGTTTTGGCCGCGTGGAAGCCCTCAAGGGCCAGGCGTACCTCATCGAGGCCGTGGCAACGGCCATGGATCGCCATCCGACGATGCGGCTTCTGCTGTGCGGGGAAATCTCCGATGAACGGTACCGAGGACAGTGTGAACAGATCGCCCGCCGGTCCGGCGTCGCGGACCGGGTGATGTTCCTGGGGCACCGGGACGATGTCGTCCGGTTCCTATCTGCGTCCGATATCGTTGTTCTTCCCTCCGTGTGCGGGGAGGCATTTCCGCGCGCGATCATCGAGGCCATGGCCCTGGGAAAGCCCGTCGTCGCCACCGACGTAGGCGGCACCCGGGAAGCGATTTTCGATGGCGTCACGGGCTTTGTGGTGTCTCCCCGGGACCCGGGCGCTCTGGCAGATCGGATCGACCGGCTGGCCGGAAACGAAGCCATGCGATTGTCCATGGGCAGGGCGGCCCAGTGCCGGGCCGAGGCGTTGTTCTGCATCGAGAAAAACGTGCTAGCCACGGAGAAACTCTATCGTGAAGTCCTTCGATGAGAATCCTCTTGTCATCCGCGGTCTGTGTTGCGATCTCTGCACGGGACATGAGTTCAGCGTCGTCGAGGAGGATCCACCTTTCCGGGTGCTCCGCTGCCTGCGGTGTTCCCTGACGTTTGTACACCCTGTTCCCGAAAGGGTGGCCCTTGCGGAACACTACGACGGAGACTACTACCGTGAATGGATCGAGCAACGGCGGGAGCAGCGGGCGGCAATGTGGAGCAAGCGGCTCGGCACGATTGAGAAGGAGGCTGCTCGCGGACGGCTGCTCGACGTGGGATGCGGTGACGGGTTGTTTCTCTCCGAGGCAGCCCGGAGGGGATGGGAAACGTGGGGGACGGAAATCTCCCCCTATGCCTCGCAGCATGTCGCGAAGGCCCTCGGCCGGGACATCTTCTGCGGTGAGCTCTACGATGCCTCATTTCCGCGAGAATTCTTCGACGTGGTCACCCTCTGGCACGTCCTGGAGCATGTGAGGGAACCGGCGCGGTACCTGGCGGAGATCCGGCGCGTCATCCGTCCGCAAGGCCTGCTGGTGATCGCCGTTCCCAATGTGAATGACATCTTTATGCAGGTGGCCTACCGCATCGTCCGGGGTCGCCCGCTGAGACTTTTTTCGAAAGAGGACAGGGAAATCCACCTCTACCATTTTTCCGCCAAGACCATCGGTATGTACATTGAAAAGGCCGGGTTTTCCGTCAGTCGCATCGGGCCGGATTTCGGCATCGTCGAGCCGGGAAAGCGGCTGATCAACTCAGCCGCTGCAGCCTGCAGGTACCTGGGCGGCCTGAAGGTATACAACTCGCTGGAGGTTCATTCCCGGCCAGCCGGTTCGTGATGGGCGAAAATGAATGATCTTATGAAATCCGTTTATTTCAACCTGCGGGGAAACCTCCTCCGGGCGGCCGGGCACTGCGTCCGGCAAGAGAGTGATGCACCCCTGCAGCTCGGCACCATTACGAAAATCCTTTTCATCCGCCTCGACAGGATCGGCGACGTGGTCCTTTCAACGCCGGCCCTCAGGGCGCTGAAGCAGCATTTCCCGGGTGCTGAACTCACCGTTATGCTGCGCTCCTCGACGCGGGGGCTCGTGGAGCACAACCCCTTTGTAGACCGGATCGTCACCGTGGACCGATTCAGCGACCTCGTCAGTGCCATCCGGGGACTACGGGCTTGCCGGTTCGACCTGGTTGTCGACCCTTACGATGACTGGCCCATCGAGTCGGCCCTCGTCGCGGGGCTCAGCGGTGCGAGGGTCCGGATCGGGTATGCCGTTGCGGGGCGAGAGGCCTTCTTCAACGTGAGGCTCCGGCAGCATGGGAAGGAGCGGCACATGACGGACGTGGTCATGCACAGCCTCAAACCGCTGGGGATTTCCCCTTATGACGTGCAGCCGAAGGTCTATCTCTCACGGCGAGAACTGGAGTCGGCCGGGCAGTGGCTTGGTGAGCGACGAGGATGCAGACTGCCGCTGATTGGTGTTCACCCGGGGGCTTCCTGCGAAACCCAGCGCTGGCCTTCGGAATACTATGCACAGTTGGGCTCTCTTCTGCTTCGCGAAAAGCGGCAAGGCCTTATCGTGTTTGGTGGACCTGAGGACCGGGAGCGTGTAGAGGCAATTGCGGAGCAAATCGGTGATGCGGTGTTGACCTGCGTAACCGAAGACATCCGGCGATTCTCGGCCCTCGTGTCGTACTGCAAGATTCTCGTCTGCAACAACTCGGGGCCCCTTCACGTTGCATGTGCCCTTGGCGTTCCCACGGTTTCCGTCATGGGCCCCACGGTGAAAGAGCGCTGGATGCCGCGCGGGAAGCGCCACAGGGTGCTGCGAGCCAACGGCTTGCCCTGCATTGGCTGCAACGGGGCCTCATGCCGAATCGGTACGCACGAATGCATGCGAACTATCATTCCGGAACAGGTCATGGCAGCGATCGCAGAATCAGAAATCATGCTGTATGGAGAACGTCAGGAGAACGGCGCACATGAAGGCAACGGGCTGTATCCTATGCAAGTCTGAAACGAGCCGAGCCGTTCTCGAGCTCTCGGCATATTCCTATGTGCGCTGCGTGGGCTGCGGTCTCGTCTACCTGCAGCCCATGCCCAATCACGCCGTCCTTATGAAAATCTACAAGGGAGACAGAGACGGAACTGCGGATCCGACGACGGATCCGACCGGTGAAGAGGCTCTTTTCCTGGAGCGGTTCCGGAAGGAACTTGACAGGATCGAAGCGCACGTCAACACGGGGCGCATCCTCGACATCGGCTCAGCCTGGGGGTTCTTCCTGTCCGTTTGCCGGCAGAGGGGCTGGGATGCCTGGGGAGTGGATCCCGCGAGGGTCGAGTCGGATTACGCAAGGAGGCGTTTCGGTCTTCCCGTGACCACCGGGACACTGATGGATGCGCGTTTTCCTGCTCAATATTTCGATGTGGTCACCCTGTGGCATGTCTTCGAACATCTGCTTGACCCGCCTGCCGAGCTCGCGGAGATACGCAGGATCCTCAAACCCGGCGGGCTCCTGGTCATCAACGTGCCTACGGCTCGCTCCCTGAAGGACTTCGATTACGGGCCCGTTCCCCTGCACTGCTGGTACTTCGAGCGGACGACCCTGTCGGCCCTCGTCGAGAGGGACGGATTTCGTGTCGTCCGGGTTGACGGAGGGGGCGGGACCGGTGTGGTGCAGTCTCTCAGGAAGATCGGCATGCGTCACCCCGGGCGGACCCTTGTCCGTTATCATCGCTTCTTGTCCCCGGTGAGAAGGGCAGCGCATGCCGTTTTCAACAGGGTCAGGCCGCACAAGGAAATCACGCTTTATGCCCGGTCGATCGATCCCGGGAAAGGGGCCATAAGTCCGTGAAGACAGGGCCTTTCACCCCCGTCGACCGGGCGACGGTTTTTCTTCACACCCGGCTGTGGCGGGGAAGTATTTTCCCCGTCGTGGCGGTGTGCCATGCGGTCAGCGGGCTGCTCCTGATGCGCCTTTACCCGCATCACATGACGACGGACACCCCATCGTACATTTCCATCGCGCGGCACTATGCGGAAGGCCGATTCCACGATGCGGTCAACTGGTTCTGGTCTCCCCTGATTTCCTGGTTGCTGGCTCCTTTCCTCCGGATCGGGATGGACCCGATTTCCTCCCTGCATCTGCTGGGCCTGATGACGGGCCTTGCCGGTCTGATCGGTTGCAGGGGGATATTCAGGGAGTTGGGTCTTCCGGAACGGGCGCAGAATATCTTGCTTCTCGCCCTGATTCCCGTGTTGCATGCCTTTTCCCTCGTCAATCCCAACCCCGATCTTCTCGCGGCCGTTCTCCTGCTTTTTTACGTCCGGCTTGTCATTGCGCGGGACTATGCGGAAAACCCCTGGATCGCAGCTTTCTGCGGCCTGTTGGGGGCTTTGGCGTACTTCGCCAAGGCCTACGCATTTCCATTCTTTGCCGCACATTTCCTGCTCGTGAACGTCTGTCGGCATATCGGCGAGCGGGATTTCCTCAGGCGGAGAAACGTGAGACGTTCCTGCTTGCTGGGCCTGGCTGCGTTCCTCCTGTTGTCCTCCGCCTGGATCGGTGTCCTCTATGCAAAGTACGGCCGACTGACGATCAGCACCATCGGAGAGTACAACTTCAGGCTCGTCAACGACGTGTCCGGGGTTTCCTACCTCTCCGACGGTTTCGCCGAGCCGCCTGTGCCGACCGCGCTCAGCGCCTGGGAGGACCCGACACAGCTTGCCGAGGCACGTCTGAAACCGATCGACGCGTCCCGCGTGATCGAGGACACGGTGAGCCGTATCGGAAGAAACATTCTGAATACCATCGACGCCTACCAGGCCGGGTCCGTTTTCGCCATGGCGAGCCTGGCGCTAACCGCTATCGGCCTGATCGGGCTTTCGCCGCGCGCCATGCTCGGGAATGCCCGGTTCCTCGTCCTGTTGACCGTTTTGCTTCTTCCCGCCGGATATCTGCCCCTGTTGATGAATCGGCGATATCTCTACATCGGCCTTCTCCTGATCTACGCCCTGGGAGGCAGTCTCCTGCTTGGAGTGACAACCTGGAGTTCGCGGAGACGGACCGCTGCGCTTTTCATTCTCTGTTTTTCCTTTATGCTGCTTCCGCTTCGCGATTTGCGGGCCAATGTGCATTTCAACAGGGAGATCTACGAACTGGCAACGTTCTTTGCGGCGCAGGGCGTTCAGGGGCGCATCGCCTCCAACGGGTCCTATGACCGGTCCCTTTTCCTGACCCACTTCCTCGCGGGGGAACGGAAGGGTGCAGCTTTTCTCGGCGTCTCCCGGTCGGGGGCCTCGGCCGGCGAGTTAGAGGATGCGCTGCGACGCCACGCAATCGACTACTATCTGTGCTGGGCCCAGCATTCCTGTGATCTTCGCCCGGGGTTTCCCGCGATCGTTCCCGGGGGACACAGCGTTGTCCGGGTCTATCGTGTCCGGTGAGAAACGGCACATGGTATGTTTCTTGCTGATTTTGTTAAAGAATCCGTATAGCCAGTAATGGTCTTTAAGGGTCGGACGTTCGTGACTCATCCGCCAACGAAGATATTGATCGTGCTTATCGCGGGCATCGGGGACCTTGTCCTTGCCTCGAAGAGCATCCGCGCTATCCACAACGGGCACCCGAAAGCGGAGATCCACCTGCTCACGAGCACAGATGCGGCGCCC